>Ga0194127_10000329_pt1 | contig 77107 bp, 74 predicted proteins | sample TA2KigC100mmetaG_FD_148624 | JGI IMG/M metagenome (GOLD analysis project Ga0194127, IMG submission 148624) | Freshwater microbial communities from Lake Tanganyika, Tanzania - TA2015036 Kigoma Deep Cast 100m | ecosystem: Environmental > Aquatic > Freshwater > Lake | place: Tanzania: Lake... | reverse complement strand
AAATTAACTGACTAGTGCAAGCATTAGGTTTTCTCTTCGCTTCCTCTACCCAGATCCTCACCCAGATAGATTCCACTCAGCCCAATGCCCACACCTTAAGGCTGTAAGTAACTTGTTAAAGAACTGTGAAACTGGTTGCGGGGACAGGATTTGAACCTGTGACCTTCGGGTTATGAGCCCGACGAGCTGCCAGACTGCTCCACCCCGCGTTCGAGAGAAGCGAGACTATACATTCCCCGCCTCCTAGCGTCAACACCCTTTCCATTCACTTTCAAAATAGACAGCCTCGACTAGGATGGGAAGCCCAGCCTGTCAGGACCTCCGCCATGTCTTTCAACTTCGCCCTCGCTCGCTTGCCGCGCATCGAATTCGGCAGTGGCCGCATGGCCATGCTTCCGGATCTGGTGGCCGCTCATGGCCGCCGGGTACTCATCGTCACCGGGGCCCGCTCCTTCGTTGCCGGTCCCCATTGGCGGAATCTGGAGCAGCAACTCGCGGCGCGAGACATCGCCTGGAAAATGCTCCAGGTTGCCGGCGAACCCTCACCGGAACTGGTGGATGCATGTGTGCGGGAGAACCGGGGCAGCGCGTTCTCCTGTGTCCTGGGAATCGGCGGCGGCAGCGCGCTGGACGCGGCCAAGGCAATTGCCGGCCTGCTGCGGCCGGGTAACTCGGTGATGGACCATCTCGAAGGCGTGGGACCGGAACTACCGTATCGGGGTCCGGCCACCCCCTTCATTGCCGTCCCCACCACGGCGGGCACGGGATCGGAAGCCACCAAGAATGCGGTGCTCTCCAGGCAGGGCCAGGACGGCTTCAAGAAGTCCTTCCGCGACGAAAAACTGGTGGCCGAATACGCGGTCGTCGATCCCGACCTGCTGGCCGACTGTCCGCCGCGGGTTCTGGCCGCGAACGGCATGGACGCTTTCACCCAGCTTCTGGAGTCGTATGTCTCGTCCAAGGCCAACCCCTTCACCGATGCCCTGGCGCTGTCCGGCATGGAAAAGGCTCGGGATGCCCTGCTGCCCTGGTACGAGGGAACGGGCGACGCGGCCGCGCAGCGGAGCGCGATGGCCTATGCCGCCCTGCTCTCCGGCATCACCCTGGCCCAGGTGGGACTGGGCTCGGTGCACGGCCTGGCAGCGCCGCTGGGTGCCTTCTTTCCCATCCCGCACGGCGTGGTCTGCGGCACGCTGGTGGCCGAAGCCAGCCGCATCAATATCGCCGCCCTGGGCGATCGGGCACCCGATCATCCGGCCCTGGCCAAATATGCCGACGCCGGGCGCCTGCTGGCAGGCCACGCCATGTCCGACGCGGAAGCCCGGGCGGCCCTGGTGGAAACCCTGGAGGACTGGACGCGGCGGCTGCATCTGCCGCGCCTGCGGGAGTATGGCGTGGATGCGGCGGACGTGCCGTGCATCGTCGCCAACAGCCGGGGCTCCAGCATGAAGACCAACCCCATCGCGCTCACCGACCAGGAAATAGCCGAGCTGGTGCACGCCCGCCTGTAGCCCCCCGCTTCAGCGGGGGTCTTCAGTCTTCCTCGCCGCCGCCCACCACCCTGCGCACCACATCGGCGGGAAACCCCCGCCCGGCCAGGAAGCGCATCTGCTTCGCCCGCTCGGCGGCGCCACGGGGCAACGCGGCGAACTTCTTGCTCCAGACGGCGCGGGCCGCTTGCAGGTCGTTATCTCGCGCTGCCGTCACGGTCGCGTCGATGACCTCGGCGGGCACGCCCTTGTCGCGCAGATCCGCCTTCAGCCGCAGGCTGCCATGGCGCCCCGCGCGGGCATGCGCCAGCATCTCGGCAAAGCGGGCATTGGAAAGCAGGTTCTCGCGTTCGAGCTCATTCAGCAGAGCGTCCAGATCCTCACCCTCGGCGTGGGGAGCCAGCTTGCGCGCCAGCTCGGCGCGGCTGTGCTCCCGCCGCGCCAGCAGGTTCAGGGCCCGCTCCCGCAGGCTCACACCGCGGCGGCGGCGGGCTTGACGCCGAGCTTCTCGCGAATCTGGGCTTCGATCTCGGCCGCCATGTCCGGATGCTCGCGCAGGAATTCGCGGGCGTTGTCCTTGCCCTGACCGATCTTCTCGCCCTGATAGGCATACCACGCGCCGGACTTGTCGATCAGCTTGTGGGCGACGCCCAGCTCGATGATCTCGCCCTCGCGCGACACGCCCTCGCCATAAAGGATGTCGAAGATGGCTTCCTTGAAGGGCGGGGATACCTTGTTCTTCACCACCTTGACCCGGGTTTCCGAACCCACCACCTCGTCGCCCTTCTTGATCGCGCCGATGCGGCGGATATCCAGGCGCACCGAGGCGTAGAACTTCAGCGCATTGCCGCCGGTGGTGGTCTCCGGGCTGCCGAACATGACGCCGATCTTCATGCGGATCTGGTTGATGAAGATGACCAGGGTGTTGGTGCGTTTGATGTTGGCGGTGAGCTTGCGCAGGGCCTGGCTCATCAGGCGGGCCTGCAGGCCGACGTGGGAGTCGCCCATCTCGCCCTCGATTTCCGCCTTGGGGGTCAGCGCCGCGACGGAGTCGATGACGATGACGTCGACGGCGCTGGAGCGCACCAGCATGTCGGCGATTTCCAGGGCCTGTTCGCCGGTATCCGGCTGCGAGATGAGCAGTTCACCCACGTTCACACCCAGCTTCTGGGCGTACTGAGGGTCGAGGGCGTGCTCCGCATCGATGAAGGCCGCCGTACCGCCCAGCTTCTGCATCTGCGCGATCACCGACAGGGTCAGGGTGGTCTTGCCGGAGGATTCCGGGCCGTAGATCTCCACCACCCGTCCACGCGGCAGACCGCCGATGCCCAGGGCCACGTCCAAGCCCAGGGAACCGGTGGACACCGCCTGGATATCATCGGTGATGCTGCCATCGCCCATGCGCATGATGGAGCCCTTGCCGAACTGTTTCTCGATCTGGGCCAAGGCGGCGGCCAGGGCCTTGCTGCGGTTCTCGTCCATGGGGAATTCCTCCTGAATGAAATCGGTTTTTTCCGGCCGGCGGATTATGTCATGAGCGCCAGCATGCGGCCGAAGGCATGGCGCACGGACTGCGCGCGCACCTGCCGGCGGTCGCCGGAAAAGGATTCGCGGCCGGTGACGGTGGTCTCTCCCTTGCGCGCCCAGGCGAAGCATACGGTGCCTACCGGCTTGTCCGGCGTGCCGCCGCTGGGCCCGGCGATGCCGGTGATGGCGAAGGCGGCCTGCGCCCGGCTGTGGGCGAGGACGCCCTCGGCCATTTCGCGGGCGGTTTCCACGCTCGCCGCGCCAAACTGCACCAGGGTCTTGTTGTGCACGCCCAGCACTTCCATCTTGGCGTCGTTGCTGTAGGTGACGAAGCCCCGCTCGAACCACTGCGAACTGCCCGCGACCGAGGTGAGGGCCTGGGCGGCCCAGCCGCCGGTGCAGGATTCGGCGACCGCCAGGCGCCAGCCATGGCGCAACAGGGACTGGCCCAGATCGGCGGCCAAACGTTCGAGTTCTTCCTGGCTCACATCCATGCGGAAACCCCCAACAGACAAAGAAGTGCGTAGGCCGCCGCCAACAGGTCATCCAGCATGACCCCCAGCCCCCCATGCACCCGCTGGTCCAGCCAGCCGATGGGGAAGGGTTTCCAGATATCGAACAGGCGGAACAAGGCGAAGGCGAGGACGAAACCCAGAGGCGTGGCCGGCGTGAACGGCAGGATCAGCAGGAAGGCAGCGATCTCGTCCCAGACGATGCCACCGTGGTCGTGCACCCCCAGGTTGCGGCCGGCAATGCCGCAGGCCCAAACCCCGACGGCCAGGAAGGCGGCCATCCAGACCCAGTAGAACGGGTTGTCCGCCAGCAGCCAGAACAGCGGGAAAGCCACCAGGGTGCCCAGCGTACCCGGCGCTTTCGGAGACAGGCCGGCGCCGAAGCCGAGGGCGAGGAAATGCGCGGGGTGGGCGAAAAGGAAGGCGGGAGTCGGCGTTACCACCCGCGCCGCGGCCTCAGGCGAAGTGGTCAAAACCCCGCTCCCGGATGTCCATATCGCGGCCCGTCCCGTCGAGCAGGCGCAAGCCGGCCTGGTCGGTGATGCGGCCGATGCGGGTCACCGTCACGCCCGCCGTCTCGGCCACGGTGAGGATCGCTTGCTCCCGCTCCGGCGGCGCCGTGAAGCACAACTCGTAATCGTCGCCACCAGCCAGCAGGCAGCGCCGTACCAAAGGGTCGGCGCGCTTCGGTGCCAGCGCCGGATGCGCGGGCAGACGGTCGAATTCGAGTTCCGCGCCGACGTCGGAAGCCGCCAGGACATGTCCGAGGTCGGCCAGCAATCCGTCGGAAATGTCGATGGCGGCGTGGGCCACGCAGCAGAGCATGTCGCCCAGCACCACGCGGGGTTCGGGCCGGTGCAGGCGGATCTGGCAGTGCTCGGCATCCGCCGCGTCGAGCACGAGTTCCCCATTGAGATGGCACACGGCCAGAGCCGCGCCGCCCAGATCGCCGGACACCCACACACCGTCGCCCGGCCGCGCCCCGCTGCGGCGCAGGGCGCGACCGGCGGGAGCCTCGCCGAGCACGGTGACGCAGAGGTTGAGGGGCCCCCGGGTGGTATCGCCCCCCACCAGACTCACGCCGAAACGCCCGGCCAACTCGAAGAACCCCCGGCTGAATGCGGCCAGCCAGGCTTCGTCGACTTCGGGCAGGGCGAGGGACAACGTCGCCCAGCGCGGCACCGCACCCATGGCGGCGAGGTCGGAGAGGTTCACGGCCAGGACCTTGTGGCCCAGGTGATAAGGATCAGCCTCCGCCAGGAAGTGCCGGCCGGCCACCAGCATGTCGGTGGACACCACCAGTTCCGTGCCCGGCGTCGCCGCCAGCAGGGCGGCGTCGTCGCCCACGCCCAGCACCGCGTTGGCGGCGGGTCGCTTGAAGTAACGGGCGATGAGGTCGAACTCGGAGGTCATCGCCGACGGCTCTCAGGCGCGTTGCGCGGCCTCGATCTCCACCTGCCGGGTCACCTTCGCCAGCTTGTCGAGGACGCCGTTGACGAACTTGTGGCCGTCGGTGCCGCCATACAGCTTGGCCAGTTCCACCGCCTCGTTGATGCAGACCTTGTAGGGCACGTTGAGGCTGTGGGTGAGCTCGAAGGCGCCGATCAGCAGGATGGCGTGCTCGATGGGCGACAGCTCCGCCACGGGCCGGTCCAGATGCGGCGCCAGGGCCTGGTCCAGGTTGGCCGCCTGTTTCATCACCCCGTCCAGCAGTTCGCGCAGGAAGCCCTCATGGGGCGGGGTGGTGTCGCCGGTCTCCTCGGGCTCGTGGACTTCGGCCTGGACCAGCAGGCCGGCGTAGTCGCCGCCGGCCACCTGCCACTGGTAGAGGGCGCGCAGCACACGCTCGCGCGACACCCGGCGGGGGCTGGGGCCACGTTTGGCCTTGCCCGATGCGGCAGCGGTCATATCGCCTTCAGCAGGTTGGCCATCTCGATGGCCGTGCTGGCGGCTTCGCGGCCCTTCTCCGACATGCGTTCGGTGGCCTGGTGGTCGGTGTTGGTGGTGAGCACGCCGTTGGCGATGGGCACGCCGGTGTCCAGATTGACGCGGGTGATGCCGCTGGCCATCTCGTTGGAGACGATCTCGAAGTGGTAGGTCTCGCCGCGGATCACCGCGCCCAGGGCCACCAGGGCGTCGAACTTGCCGGACTCGGCCATCTTCTTCAACACCAGGGGGATTTCCAGGGCGCCGGCGACGGTGGCGATCTTGATGTCCGCCGCCGCAACACCGTGCTTGAGCAGACCGGCGGTGCAGGCGGACAGCAATCCCTCGCAGACGTCGAGGTTGAAGCGGCTCATGACGATGCCCACCTTGAGGCCCTTGCCGTCGAGGTTGGATTCGTATTCGAAGATCTTGTCGTAGCGGGCCATGTCAGTTTCCTTCGTAGTAGCCGGTCACTTCCAGTCCGAAGCCGTCCATGGCGGGCATCTTGCGGGGAGTGGCGAGGAGTTTCATCTTGCCGACGCCGAGATCGCGCAGGATCTGGGCGCCGGTACCGTAGTTGCGCAGGTCGAACTTGCGCGCCGGCGCGGGAATCTCCGCCGGCAGGGCGCGCGCCGCCAGTTCGTCGGCGGATTCGGGCCGGTGCAGCAAGACGATGGCGCCCGGCGTGCCGGCGGCGTCGGCCTCGGCGAGGATCCTCAGGGCGGCCGGCACCGCGTAGGCGTGACCCGAACCACCCATATCCAGCACATCGATCAGGGATACGGGTTCATGCACGCGAACCAGGGTCTCCCGCGCGGCGTCGATCTCGCCTCGAACCAGGGCCAGGTGGGTGGCGCGGCTGAGCTTGTCGCGGAACACCACCAGCCGGAAGGCTCCATAGGTCGTGGCGATTTCCCGCTCCCCCACCCGCTCCACCAGGCGCTCGTTGGATGCGCGGTAGTGGATCAGGTCGGCGATGGCGCCGATCTTGAGCTGGTGCTCCCTGGCGAATTCCAGCAGGTCCGGCAGGCGCGCCATGGTGCCGTCTTCCTTCAGGATTTCGCAGATCACCGAGGCCGGTTCCAGGCCCGCCATGGAGCACAGGTCGCAGCCCGCCTCGGTATGACCGGCGCGGACCAGCACGCCGCCGGGCTGGGCGCGCAGCGGGAAGATGTGGCCGGGCTGGATGATGTCGGCGGGCACCGCCTGCTTCGCCACCGCCGCCCGGATGGTGACGGCCCGGTCGGCGGCGGAGATGCCGGTGGTGACGCCCTCGGCCGCCTCGATGGAAACCGTGAAGGCGGTGCCGTGGGGAGTCTGGTTGTCGCTCACCATCTGCTTCAGGCCGAGTTGCCGGCAGCGGGCATCGGTCAGCGTCAGACAGACCAGGCCGCGGGCATGCTTGACCATGAAGTTGATGGCCTCGGGCGTCACATGCTCGGCGGCCATGACCAGATCACCTTCGTTTTCCCGGTCTTCCTCGTCGACGAGGATGACCATGCGGCCGGCCTTCAGCTCCGCAAGGATTTCCTGAATGGGGGCGAGGCTCATCAGTCTTTATCCTGCTCATTGACGTAATGGAGAAGCCGGTCCGCGTAGCGGGCCAGCATGTCGGCTTCCAAATTCACCCGGCTGCCGGGCCGCAGGTCCTTGAGCATGGTCTGCTCCAGGGTATGGGGAATCAGGTTGATGGAGAACTCGGTGCCCTGCACCCGGTTCACGGTCAGGGAGACGCCGTTGACGGCGATGGAGCCCTTCGGCGCCAGGTAGCGGCCCAGGTTTCCCGGCGCCCGGATGTCCAGGCGCCAGCTGCCGTCGCCGCCGGCCACCGGGGCGAAATGCGTCACCTCGCCGACGCCGTCGACGTGGCCGGAGACCAGGTGGCCGCCAAGCCGGTCGGACAGGCGCATGGCCTTCTCCAGGTTGACGTGGTCGCCGGGGGCGAAGCCGATGGTGCAGGAGAAGGTCTCGCCGGAAACGTCGACGCTGAAGCTCTCCGGGGTCTTCGCCACCACTGTGAGGCAGACGCCGTTGCAGGCGATGGAATCGCCCAACTGGGCGTCGTTCAGGTCGAGTCCGCCTGCGGCGACCGTAACCCGCGCATCACCGCCGCCGGATTCGGAAAGATGGGAAATGTGGCCGACGGCCTCGATGATGCCGGTGAACATGGGAAACCCTGGAAATGAGCCTGGGGAATGGGCGCCTAGATACGACCTAGGCGCACGGAAAGCGGCCATTTTATGGTTTTGGCCTGATCAAGGGAAATCCAGGCCAAGGCGAGGTGTTCACGCAAGACCGGCAGAGGGTCCTCGCCGGTTGCCTTCTGGTAGGCCTTGAGGGCCGACCAGGTGGAGAAGTAACCCAGCAACTGGTCCAGGGTCCAGCTGGCGGTCATGGGCATGGCCGGGGCTGGCAGCTCCGCGAAGGGAAAGTCCATATCCCGGTAGCCGGATTCCACCAACCGGCGTTCCTGCGGCCAGTAGGGGCCGAGCAGGCCGCCGTAGAACTCTTCGACGATGGCATCCAGGGTGGGCTCGATGGTCAGGCGCTCGTAGCACCAGATCGCCAGCAGGCCATCGGGCTTCAGCACCCGGCGGACCTCGGCGTAGAAGGCCGGCAGGTCGAACCAGTGCGCGGCCTGGGCGACGGTGACCAGATCGACGCTGCGATCCGGCAGACCCGAGGCCTGCGCCGGCGCCAGCCGGAACTCGACCCCGGCCTGGGGCGCCGCCGCGTCGATCTGGGCGACACTGGCATCGGTGGCCCATACGCGGGTGTAATGCCCGGCCAGCCCCTGCGCCGCCTGGCCGCTGCCGGTGGCGCAGTCCCAGGCGAGGTCGTGGCCCGGAGTCAGGCTGGCAAGATATTCGAACAACTCCGTCGGATAGCCGGGCCGGAAGGCCGCGTAACCCGAGGAGCGGGTGGAGAAATGGTCCTTGAACGCCGCCATCTCAGTCCGGCGCGCCCGCGGCGATCTCCTTTTCCGTGGCGGGGCGCACCGCGGCGACGGTGCCGGAGAACACCAGGTCGAGGCCGGCCAGGGGCGGGTTGCCGTCGACCACCACCTGGTTCTTCTCGATGGCGGTGATGGTGAAGAGCATGGGCTCGCCGTCCTCGTCCTCGGTCTCCACCCGCGTACCCACTTTAATGTCCTTCGGGAAGGCGCTGCGCGGTTCGACGCTCACCAGGGTCTCGTCGTAGTCGCCAAAGGCTTGCTCGGCGGTGAGCTCGACGCGGAAGGCGTCGCCCACGGATTTGCCCTGCAGGGCCACCTCCAGGGCGTCGAACAGACCACCGTAGCCGCCATGCAGATAGACCAGCGGTTCGCTCCCCGCGTCCACCACCTCACCCGCCTTGTCGGCGACCTGGTAGTGGAGGGTGACCACGTGATTTCGACTGATGGGCATGGCGATTCCTTCGCGAGGTTCAAATGGGCCGCAGGCGCAGGCGCAGGTCGGCGCCCACCACGGCGGCGTCGGCCAGCTGGAAGCCGCGCCGGCCCGCCATGTCGGTGAGCGCGGGCAGGTCGAACAGGCCGCGTGCCCGCCGGCCCAGCACGGAGGGCGCGAAGTAGGCCAGCCACTCGTCCACCAGGCCCGCTTGCAGAAGGGCGCCGTTGACGGTGGCGCCGGCCTCGACGTGCAACTCGTTGACGCCGCGCCGGGCCAGTTCTTCCAGCAGCAGGGCAAGATCGGGCCGGCCATCCGGGCCGGGCAGTTCCAGCACCGTGGCGGCCGCGTCCAGCAGGGCCGGTGGCGGGCCGTCGCCGGCATCCTGGCAGACGATCAGCGCGCCCCCATGCAGGATGCGCGCCGTCGGCGGCGTGCGCAGCCGGCTGTCGAGAATCACGCGCAGAGGCTGGCGGCCGATGTCGAGATCGCGCACGTCCATGCGCGGGTCGTCCGCCAGGACGGTGCCGACGCCGGTGAGGATGGCGCAGGAGCGGGCGCGCCAGCGCTGCACGTCGGCGCGGGCGGCGGGGCCGGTGATCCATTGCGAAACGCCGTTCTCCAGGGCGGTGGCGCCGTCCAGGGAGGAAGCGGTCTTCAGCCGCAGCCAGGGGCGTCCCCGCGTCATGCGGCTGACGAAACCGGGATTCAACTCCCGCGCCTCGGCCTGCATGAGTCCCAGCTCGGCGCGCACCCCGGCCAGGGTAAGCAGTTCTATGCCGCGCCCGGACACCTCGGGATTGGGGTCGCGCATGGCCGCCACCACGCGCGCGATCCCCGCATCGATGAGGGCGTTGGCGCAAGGCGGCGTGCGGCCATGATGGCTGCACGGCTCCAGGGTCACGTAGGCGGTGGCGCCGCGCGCCCTTGCTCCCGCCTGACGCAGGGCATGGACCTCGGCATGGGCTTCGCCGGCCCGCTCATGACAGCCCTCCCCCACCACCTCGTCGTCGCGCGCCAGGACGCAACCCACGCGGGGGTTGGGCGCGGTGGTGTACAGGCCCCGCTCGGCCAGGCGCAGGGCCCGGGCCATGTGGAGATGGTCTGCGGCGCTGAACACGTGGCCTACTTGACGTCCTTGTCGACTTCCCGGATCACGTCGCGGAAGTCGTCCACGTCCTGGAAAGCGCGGTAAACCGAGGCGAAGCGGATGTAGGCCACCTTGTCCAGGCGCTTCAGCTCGGCCATGACCCACTCGCCGATCATGCGCGAGTCGATCTCCCGCTCGCCCAGGGCCAGCACCTTGTGCACCACGCGGTCGATGGCCGCCTCCATCAGCTCTGTGGACACGGGTCGCTTGTGCAGGGCCTTGCGGAAACCGGCCTGGAGCTTGTCGCGGGAAAAATCCTGGCGTTCGCCGCTGGCCCGCTTCACCACCGCCGGGAAGCGCACCTCGGCGGTCTCATAGGTGGTGAAGCGCTTGTCGCAGACGTTGCAGCGGCGGCGTCGGCGAATGCTGGCGCCATCCTCGGACAGGCGGGTTTCCACCACCTGGGTTTCGGAGGCGCCGCAGAAGGGGCACTTCATGGGTGAAGGGGGAAGGGTAAAGGGGGAAGGGTGGGGTGGGTGCTGGTTTTACCCTTCCCCCTTCTCCCTTCCCCCTTTACCGGATCAAGCGCCATACACCGGAAACGCCGCCGTCAGCTTGGCCACCTCGGCCTGCACCCGGGCGATGACGGCCTCGTCGTTGGGGGCGTCGAGCACGTCGGCCACCAGGTGGGCCAGCTTCTCCGCCTCCAGTTCCTTGAAGCCGCGGGTGGTCATGGCCGGCGTGCCGATGCGGATGCCGGAGGTGACCATGGGCTTCTGCGGGTCGTTGGGGATGGCGTTCTTGTTCACGGTGATGTGGGCGCGGCCGAGGGCGGCCTCGGCTTCCTTGCCGGTAAGGCTCTTGGCGCGCAGGTCGACCAGGAAGACGTGGCTCTCGGTGCGCCCCGAGACGATGCGCAGGCCGCGCTCGATGAGCACCTTGCACATCACCAGGGCGTTGGCGGCGACCTGTTCCTGGTAATGCTTGAATTCCTTGCTGGCGGCCTCCTTGAAGGCCACCGCCTTGGCGGCGATGACGTGCATCAGCGGACCGCCTTGCAGGCCGGGGAAGATGGCGCTGTTGATGGCTTTCTCGTGCTCGGCCTTCATCAGGATGATGCCGCCGCGCGGCCCGCGCAGGGTCTTGTGGGTGGTGGAGGTGACCACGTCGGCATGGGGAATCGGGTTGGGATAGACGCCGGCGGCGATGAGGCCGGCGTAGTGCGCCATGTCCACCATGAAGATGGCGCCCACTTCCTTGGCGATCTTCGCGAAGCGGGCGAAATCGATGCGCAGGGCATAGGCGGAGGCGCCGGCGATGATCAGGCGCGGCTTGTGCTCCCGGGCCTTGGCTTCCATGGCCTCGTAGTCGATCTCTTCCTTGGCGTTGAGGCCATAGGACACCACGTTGAACCACTTGCCGGACATGTTCAGCGCCATGCCGTGGGTCAGGTGGCCGCCTTCCGCCAGGCTCATGCCCATGATGGTGTCGCCGGGCTTGCAGAAGGCCATCAGCACCGCCTGGTTGGCCTGGGAGCCGGAGTTGGCCTGGACGTTGGCGGCATAGTTGTGCGCATCCGCGCCGAACAGCTTCTTCAGCCGTTCGATGGCCAACTGCTCGGCCACGTCCACGAATTCGCAACCACCGTAATAGCGCTTGCCCGGATAACCTTCCGCGTACTTGTTGGTGAGCTGGGAGCCCTGGGCTTCCATCACCGGGCGGCTGACGTAGTTCTCGGAGGCGATGAGCTCGATGTGCTCTTCCTGGCGGTGGTTTTCGCCCTGGATGGCGGCCCACAGCTCGGGATCGGTGTTGGCGAGGGTCTGGCTGGCGGAAAACATGGTGAAAATTCCGGGTAAAAAAGAGGCGGCGATCTTACCATGGCGCCATCCCCACCCTTAGGCAGACCGGCCATGCCGAAGCCACCCGATCACGCCCGCCTCGACCGCGTCGTCGCCGAGGCCCGCCGCCAGGCCGACGCCCGCGCCGAGACCTATCGCGGCCAGGCTCTGAAGCTTTTCCCCTGGGTGTGCGGCCGCTGTGGCCGCACCTTCGACAGCCGCAACCTGGCCCAGCTCACCGTCCACCACAAGGACCACAACCACGACAACAACCCGCCGGACGGCAGCAACTGGGAACTGCTCTGCCTGTACTGCCACGACGCCGAACATTCCCGCGACCTGGACGCGCCGCTCATCGCGCAGACCCGCGCCTCGAACCAGCCTGCCACGGCGGCCAGCCACAACCCCTTCGCGGGCTTGAAGGATCTGTTGGGCAAGGGGAAGTGAGACGTTGCCGCCGCAGCGCGAAGCCCTACGCGGACAGTGGGAGCAGCCTGATCCGCGTCGGCGCGCGGGGCGGGAAAATCAGAACGACTCCGCCTCTATCTCCAGATAGGTCCGGTTGATATTGCCGCCCATCTGCTCGTCGAAGCGGTGCAGCGGCCGCCACTCGGACAGATCCAGTTGCTTGCGGATCTCGCTGTCCGTCAGGCCGGCCTTGTAACCCGCCTGGATGCCGGCATAGAGCTTGGCCATGCGCGCGTGCAGGCGGGCGGCATCCTCCACGTTCATCAGCGGGCCGTGGCCGGGAATGATGACCTTGGCGGGCAGAGCCTTCACCTCCGCCAGGGTGTCGATCCAGAGGCGGACGCTGGCATCGCGGAAATTCGGGATGATGCCCTGCACCAGCACGTCGCCCCCCACCAGCACACGCTCCTCGGGCAGCCAGATCAGCATGTCGCCGGCGGTGTGGGCGGCTTCGGGCACCCAGAAGGTGAGCTTGACGCCGTCGATCTCCAGGTCCGTGCGGGTCTTGTTGGCGTAGACCTGGGTGGCGGGTACCGCGCGGGTGTTGGGAAACTTGCGGCCCACGGCGTTTTCCAGGGTGGCCAGCCATTCCGCCTCGCCCTCGATGAGCAGCTTGCGGCACATCTCGGAACTGATCACCAAGGCGCCGGGGAAGGCGGCGTTGCCGAAGGTGTGATCGCCATGGTGGTGGGTGTTGATGATCACCTTCACAGGCTTGCGGGTGAGCTTGGCCACATGGCGGGCGAGGTGGGCGCCGATTTCGTCGCTGAAGCCGGTATCGATGAGGATGACCCCGGTCTTGCCCTCGATCACCGTGCTGTTGACCATGTAGCCCTGGTTGCCCCGGTTGGGGAATTCCATGGGGCCGATCAGGGCGTGGACGCGGTCATTCACCTTCACCACCACGGGATCGGGAATGCCGGCGGCCAGGGCGGCGCCGGTGCACAGCATCATGAACAGGGCAAGCAGGTGGCGCATCGGGAAAACCTCGATAGTATGGGACGACGATTCTGGTGCGACAGGCGGGATCGGCTCAAGGGCACAGGTGTACCAATCCCATGCGCTGCGCCTTGACGCCGCATCGTCCAAGGGTGACTCCAAGTCTCGTCCGCCCTGGCCCGCATGCCCATGCGGGAGTCTCGCCGCGAAGCGGCAGGACATACCACGCCCCCTTGGGGAGGTACCCTTCGAACGACATGGAGACAAGGTATCGCCCTTGATCAAGCCAGATGTTTGATCGGGAAAGGAACGGGCGACACTCGACAAGTATTGGATTTCAGTCCGCTCTCCCGCCTTCAACTCATCTCGTAAGCCTTGTGTTGGTCAGCCCGGGGATCATCGCTTGGTCGTCCTATCTCTGGCACACGACGGATCGGGGAGGATGCTGAGAGCCCATTGCCGGCCGGTGGCCGGCGCCGTATTTCCGAGCCCCGCACGGGGGCTCGTGATTTACAGCGGGGCAGGGTCGGACGGCGTCGGTTCCTGCATCAGGCGTTCGCTTTCGCGCAGCAAGGCGCGCATCAGGCCACCCGCCGAACGCAGCCCTCCGAGCGCCATGTCGCCCAGAGGCGCGAGCTTACCTGCCAGATCGGCGCCAAGGCAGGACATACCTCTCCCTTCGGCGGGCACCGGCTGGCCGGCGCTGAGAAATCCTTGCTGGAAGCGGGCGAGTTCCCAATGCTGGCGCAACAGGCGGCCGGCGTCATAGGGACTGATGCGGCCGGCGCGCAGGGAGAGTTCGATCTGCCGCGCGCGTTCCTGGAATGTCTGCATGGGGTCACCCTGCGCGGCGGGGCCGTGCGGCAAGGCACGCGCTGCCTGGTGCTCCAGCGGGCAGGATTGGCCGCCAGCCTGAACACCGCCGGCTGCGAGCGTGAGGCCGGTGAGAATCGCGAGGGAAAGTTGTTTGAGGGATGAACGGGATTTCATGACGGGACTCCTTGAAGATTACCCCCGTGCGACATGCGCGGGGGATGGGTCCAGTCTGGGGTCGGCCTGTAAACCTGGTATTTCTGAACTATTACCGGCTGCAAGCAAATGTTTCAGCGCCAGGTGCGCGCCATCTCCAGCAAACGCGCGACGCGCTGCTCGGTGGCCGGGTGGGTGCTGAAGAGACCTTTCAGGTCGCCAGCGGAGAGCGGGTTGATGATCATCATCTGGGCGGTTTCCGGGTGCATCTCGGCGGTATCCATGCGGGTGCCGCGCGCGTAGGCCTCGATCTTGCGCAGGGCCGAGGCCAGCGCCTCGGGATCGCCGCTGATCTCGGCGCCGCCGCGGTCGGCACCGAATTCGCGGGCGCGCGAAATGGCCATCTGGATGAGCATGGCGGCGAGGGGCGCGAGGATCAGCAGCGCCATCTGCACGATGGCGTTGGGGCGCCCGCGGCCGCCGCCGAAGAACATGCCGAACTGGGCCAGCGCGGAGATGGCGCCGGCAATGCTGGCGGAAATGGTGGAGGTGAGGATGTCGCGGTTCTTCACGTGCGCCAGCTCGTGCGCCATGACGCCGCGCAGCTCGCGCGTGTCGAGCAGGTGCAGGATGCCGGTGGTGGCGGCGACGGCGGCATGCTCGGGGTTGCGGCCGGTGGCGAAGGCGTTGGGTTGGGCCTGGTCGATGAGGTAGACGCGCGGCATCGGCATACCGGCTCGGCCGGACAGTTCGGCCACCATGCCGTACAGGGCGGGCGCGTCGGCCGGGCCGATCTCGCGCGCACCATACATGCGCAGGACCATCTTGTCCGAGTTCCAGTAGGCCCACAGGTTCATGCCACCACCGGCGAGCAGGGCGACGAGCATGCCGGTGGCGCCGCCGAGCATGGCGCCGACCACGCCGAACAGGGCGAGGATGGCGGCCATGAGCAGGGTGGTCTTCAGCCAGTTGCTGAGCATCGCGTGTCTCCGTGGGCAATGTGGATTCGCCGCGTAGATGCGACAAACACACGAAAATTCAAGAGCTTGTGCGGACTCAGGCGAGCAGGATTCCGGGACGCAGGTCGTGGCCGGCGAGGAAGGACTCGACTGGCAGGCGCCGGCCGCCGGCCTTCTGCACTTCGCTGATTTCCAGGGCGCCCTCGCCGCAGGCGACGCGCAGGTCCTGGCGCCGCACGGCAAGGATTTCTCCGGGCGCGCCGTGTCCTTCCAGCGGCCGGGCGCGCCAGATCTTCAGCGCTTCGCCGTCGAGCAGGCAGAAGGCGCCGGGGAAGGGGTCGAAGGCGCGGATGCGCCGGTCCAGCGCGGCGGCCGACAAGCGCCAGTCCAGGCGGGCGTCGTCCTTGCCGATCTTGGCGGCGTAGGTCGCCAGGGCGTCATCCTGGGGGGTCGCAGCCACCCGGCCCGCCGCCAGTTCCGGCAGCAGGGCGACGATCTCTCTCGCGCCCAGCTCGGCGAGCTTGTCGTGCAGGCTGCCGGTGGTGTCCCCGGCCAGGATGGGGAGGGTGGCGCGCCTAAGCATGGCGCCGGTATCCAGGCCCTTGTCCATCTGCATCAGGGTGATGCCGGTCTGCGCATCGCCGGCCTCGATGGCGCGGTGGATGGGGGCGGCACCGCGCCAGCGCGGCAGCAGCGAGGCGTGGATGTTGACGCAGCCGAGCGCCGGCAGGTCCAGCACCGCCTGCGGCAGGATGAGGCCGTAGGCGGCCACCACCATGACTTCGGCCGCCGCGTCGCGGATGGGTTGGCGGGCTGCCTCGATCTTCAGGTTCTCGGGCTGGGCGACGTTCAGGCCGTGCGCCAGGGCGAGCTCTTTCACCGCGCTCATCCGCAGCTTCATGCCACGCCCGGCCGGCCGGTCTGGCTGCGTCAGCACCAGCGGGACCTCGTGCCCTGCGGCGAGCAGCGCCTTCAGGGCGGCGGCGGCGAACTCGGGGGTTCCGGCGAAGACGAGTCGCATGGGGGGTGAGTGGTGAGTGGTGAGTGGTGAGGGGTGAGGGGTGAGGGGTGAGGGGTGAGGGGTGAGGGGTGAGGGGTGAGGGGTGAGGGGTGAGTGGTGAGTGGTGAGTAGCGAGGGGTCCTGCTTTTTCCACTTGCTACTTACTCCTCACCACTCACCGCCTTTACATCGCTTCCCGCGCCTGTTTTTCCAGTTTGTGGCGGATGCGGGCCTGCTTGAGGCGGGAGAGGTATTCGACGAAGACCTTGCCGTCCAGGTGGTCGATCTCGTGCTGGATGCAGACCGCCAGCAGGCCGACGGCGTCGAGCTGGAAGGGCTTGCCTTCGAGGTCCAGGGCATCGACGCGGATGTGCTCGGCGCGCGTCACCTTGTCGTAGATGCCGGGCACGGAAAGGCAGCCTTCCTCGCGCACCGCCTCGCCTTCCTTCATGACGATGCGAGGGTTGATCAAGGTGAGCAGGCGGTTCTTCTCCTCGCTGATGTCCACCACGATGAGTCGCACGTGGCGGTCGACCTGGGTGGCGGCCAGGCCGATGCCGGGCGCGGCATACATGGTTTCCGCCATGTCGGCGGCGAGCTGGCGGATGTCGGCGTCGACCGCAGCCACCGGCTTGGCCACGAGGTGCAGGCGCGGGTCGGGGAAATGCAGAATTTTCAGCAGGGCCATATCGTGTAAGGGCAGCGTTTTCCGTGCAAAATTTGACAAAGTGGTTTAAGTTTTGCGCGGACTGAATTATAACGGCCGCAACGCCGCAGCAAGCCAGGAAGGGCTGGAACCATGCGTACACTTGTATTGATCGCCGCCTTGGGCCTGAGCGCCCCCCTCAGTGCAACCGTCCGGGCCGACGAGGTCCGCCTGCAGGAAAACGCGCCGGAGCGCCATGTGGTGGTCAAGGGCGACACCCTGTGGGACATCTCGGAGAAATTCCTGAAGGATCCCTGGCGCTGGCCGGAAGTCTGGCGGCTGAACCAGGAACAGATCAAGAACCCCCATCTCATCTACCCCGGCGACGTGGTCGTGCTGACCATGGAAGACGGCAAACCCAAGCTTTCGCTGGAGGGTTCCGGCCTGCCGCTGGTCAAGCTCAGCCCACAGGTCCGCGGCGAGCCCATAGAGCTGCAGAACCAGGGCATCCCCGCCATCGAGCCCGGTCACATCCAGCCCTATGCGATGGCCGCCGGCGTCATCGACGAGGCCGCGCTGAACGCAGCGCCGAAGATTCTTGGGGCCGCCGACGAGCGGGTCATGATCACTCAGGGCGACATTATCTATGCCGGTGCCGGTAAGGCCGACACGCAGCACTGGAAGGTGGTGCGCGCCGGCAATCCGCTCACGGATCCGGATACCGGCGAGGCGCTGGGCCTGGAGACGCAGAGCGTGGGACGCGCGCGCACCTTGGTGCCCGGTGATCCGCAGACCCTGCGCATGGAAAAGGTGAACATGGAGATCGCGCTGGGCGATCGGCTTGTCGCCGATGTACCGTACGCGTTGCACGCCATGACGCCGCGCGCGCCAGCCAAGCCGGTGCAAGGCAAGATCATCCAGGCCTACGGCGGATTCAGCGCCACCGCCCAGTACGCCACCGTGGTCATCAACAAGGGCCAGCGCGAAGGCCTCGAACCCGGAGACGTACTCGCCATTCAGCGTCAGGGCCGTTTGTTGCCGGGCGAAAAGGTACCGACCGGAATGTACACCGATACGAAGTGCGTCAAGCCGGGCAAAACGGTCGGCACCGAGTTCTACGATCCGAAGGAAGTGCTGGTGGAATGCGGCGAACTGCCGGCCGATGCGCCGAGACGGGTGGTGCGCTACTCCGACATCGGCTGCCTGAAGCCGGGCGCCAAGATCACCGCCAATGAGTTCTTCGATCCCAAGGAGGTATACCAACCTCACTGCCGTGCCGAAGATCGCATCCGCAACCAAGTGCAGTTGCCTAATCAGAAGGTGGGCCTGCTGTTCGTCTACCGCGTGTTCGACAAACTGGCCTACGGCCTCATCATGCGCGCCGACGGTCCGGTCTACCTGATGGATACCGTCGCCAGTCCCTGAGCGACAAGCATCTTGAGCGGCCACCCCTCGCAGGCGGCCTGGCTCGCCCTTGAGGCCGTGCCCGGCCTGGGCCCCGAAACGGCCGGCCGTCTGCTGGAAGTCTTCGCCACGCCCGAGACCATCCTCGGCGCCAGCGTGGCCCAGCTCCGGCCCCTGGTGGGCGACGGCCTCGCCCGCACCATCGCCGCCGGCGTCGCGCCGGAGGCCACGCGCGCCGGCCTGGAATGGCTGCAAGGCCCCGACAATCACCTGGTCACCTGGAACGACGCAGCCTACCCCGAGCGCCTGCGCGACATTCCCGCCGCACCGCCGTGGCTCTATGTGCGCGGCGATCCGGCCTGGCTGGCGCGGCCGATGCTGGCCATCGTCGGCAGCCGCAATGCCACGCCGCAGGGCCTGCGCGACGCCCGCGCCTTCGCCCAGAGCCTGTCGGAGGCCGGGCTGACCATCGTCAGCGGCCTCGCCCTGGGCGTGGATGCGGCCGCCCATGCAGGCGGTCTGGCCGGCCTGGCCGGCAGTGTGGCGGTGGTCGGCACCGGTCTGGACCGGGTATATCCGGCGCGCAACAAGGATCTGGCGCACCGTCTCGCGGCGGAAGGCGCCATCGTCTCCGAGTTTCCCGTCGGCACGCCGCCGAAAAGCGGCCATTTCCCGCGCCGCAACCGCATCATCAGCGGCCTATCCCTGGGCGTCCTGGTGGTCGAGGCGGCGCTGGAAAGCGGTTCCCTGATCACCGCCCGCCTGGCGGCCGAGCAGGGCCGCGACGTGTTCGCGCTGCCGGGCTCCATCCATTCCCCGCTGTCGAAAGGCTGCCATCGGCTGATCAAGCAGGGCGCCAAGCTGGTGGAGTCGGCCGCCGACATCCTGGAGGAACTCGGCCGGGTGCTGCCCGCGGCGGCGGCCACCATGCCCGCCAGCGGCGCCGCCGACGCCCTGCTGGAGTGCCTCGGCGGCGGCCCGCTGGCGCCCGACCAACTGGCTTCCCGCCTTGGCTTGACGGTGGCGGAGGTCTCCGTCAAGCTTCTCGCCGCCGAAATGGAGGGCGCCGTGGCGAAACTGCCGGGCGGTCTCTACCAACGATTATTCCCATGATGTTCGACATCCTCCTCTATCTCTACGACACCTATGTGCATGCCGAAGCCTTTCCGGATGCCGCCCAACTGAGCCGCAAGCTGTCCGCAGCCGGTTTCGAGGACGAGGCGATCGGCGAGGCCCTCGACTGGCTGGCCGCCCTCGATGACCTGGCGCCCGGCGAGGACTGCGCCGTGTCCCAGTCCTTCCGCATCTTCAGCGCCGAGGAGGTCACCCGCATCGCCACCGAAGGCCGCGCTTTCCTGGGCTATCTGGAAAGCTCCGGCCTGCTCGCCGCGCACGCCCGCGAATGGATCATCGACCGCGCCCTGGCCCTGCCCGACGCAGTGGTGTCCGGCAACCGCCTGAAGTGGATCGCCCTGCTCGCCGTCTGGAAACTGAAGGGCGCCGGCGAGGTGCTCTGGCTGGAGGATCTGGTGCGTGGCGGCGACACCTCCGACGACGACGGCGAGAGCTGGCAACCCACACTCCACTGATGTCCAAACAACTCATCATCGCCGAGAAACCATCGGTGGCCCAGGACATCGCGCGGGCCCTGGGTGGCTTCCACAAGGAGAAGGACTACTTCGAGTCCGAGCATTACGTGCTCTCCTCCGCCATCGGCCACCTGCTCGAACTCACCGTGCCGGAGGAATACGAGGTCAAGCGCGGCAAGTGGTCCTTCGCCCACCTGCCGGTGATCCCGCCCCACTTCGCCCTGGCGCCCATCGAGAAGACCGAGGACCGTCTCAAGCTGCTCACCCGGCTGATCAAGCGCAAGGACGTTGAAGGCCTCATCAACGCCTGCGACGCCGGCCGCGAGGGCGAGCTGATCTTCAATTTCATCGCCCGGCACAGCGGCAACAAGAAGCCGGTGCGCCGCCTCTGGCTGCAATCCATGACCCAGGCCGCTATCAAGGAAGGCTTCGCCACCCTGCGCGAGGCGGCCGAGGTGGAGGGTCTGCGCACCGCCGCCATCTGCCGGGCGGAAAGCGACTGGCTGGTGGGCATCAATGGCACCCGGGCCATGACCGCCTTCAATTCCAAGACCGGCGGTTTCCACCTCACCACCGTGGGCCGGGTGCAGACGCCGACCCTGGCCATCGTGGTGGAGCGGGAGGAACGCATCCGCAGGTTCGTGCCGCGCGCCTACTGGGAACTGGAAGGCCGCTTCGCCGGCAAGAAGGGCGAGTACGCCGGGCGCTGGTTCGACGAGAAGTTCAAGAAGGATGAGAGCGACGAGCACGCCATGGCCCACCGCCTGTGGGACCCGGCCCGGGCCGAGGCGATCCGCGCCGCCTGCGTCGGCAAGCCGGCGCAAGCCTCCGAGGAAACCAAGCCCTCCAGCCAGCTCTCGCCCCTGCTCTACGACCTCACCAGCCTGCAGCGGGACGCCAACGGCCGCTTCGGCTTCTCCGCCAAGACCACCCTGGGCCTGGCCCAGGCCCTGTACGAGAAGCACAAGGTGCTGACCTATCCGCGGACCGACGCGCGCGCCCTGCCCGAGGACTATCTGCCGACCGTGCAGGAAGTGCTGGGCAACCTGCCGGAGGACTACGCGCCCTTCGCCAAGACCATCCTGCAGCGCAAATGGGTGACGCCCAACAAGCGCATCTTCAACAACGCGAAGATTTCCGACCACTTCGCCATCATTCCCACCGGCACGCCGCCGAAGTCGCTCAACGAGCTGGAATGGAAGCTCTACGACCTGGTCACCAAACGCTTCCTGGCGGTGTTCTTCCCGGCCGCCGAATATGCCATCACCACCCGCATCACCCGCGTCGAGAAGCACGCCTTCAAGACCGAGGGCAAGGTGCTGGTGAATCCGGGCTGGCTGGCGATCTACGGCAAGGAGGCGCAGCCCGAGGACGAGGAAGGCGGCGGCAATCTGGTGCCGCTGGTGCCCGGCGAGACCCTGGACACCCGCGCGGTGGACCTCAAGTCGGCGATGACCCGCCCGCCCGCCCGCTTCAACGAAGCCACTCTGCTCTCCGCCATGGAAGGCGCCGGCAAGATGGTGGACGACGAGGAACTGCGCGCCGCCATGGCCGGGCGGGGGCTTGGCACGCCGGCGACGCGGGCGCAGATCATCGAGAACCTGCTGTCGGAAAACTACCTGCACCGGGAAGGCCGCGAACTGGTGCCCACCGCCAAGGCCTTCTCCCTCATCACCCTGCTGCGCGGCCTGGACATCCAGGAACTGGCCTCGCCGGAGATGACCGGCGCCTGGGAATACAAGCTGTCGCAGATGGAGCGTGGCAAGCTGTCCCGCGACGAATTCATGGGCCACATCACCGCCCTTGCCCAGGACATCGTCGACCGGGCCAAGCGCTACGAGTCCGACACCGTGCCCGGCGACTTCGCCACCCTGACGGTGCCCTGTCCCAAGTGCGGCGGCCTGGTGAAGGAGAACTACAAGAAGTTCGCCTGCCAGGCCTGCGACTGGAGCGCCTGGAAGATCGTCGCCGGCCGCCAGTTCGAGGTGGAGGAGATGGAAGCCCTGCTGCGCGACGGCAAGGTGGGGCCGCTCACCGGCTTTCGCAACAAGATGGGCCGGCCCTTCGACGCCGAGATCCGCCTCAACGACGACAAGCTGCCGGAATTCGATTTCGGCCAGCCCAAGGCGGGCGAGGCGGCCGAGGAAGTGGACTTCTCCGGCCAGGAAAGCCTGGGCAAGTGTCCCAAGTGCGGCGGCCACGTCTATGAACATGGCGCCTCCTACCTCTGCGAGCGCAGCGTCGGTCCCAACAAGACCTGCGATTTCCGCAGCGGCCAGGTCATCCTGCAACAGCCGGTGGCGCGGGAGCAGATGCAGAAGCTGCTGGCCGAGGGCAAGACCGATCTCCTCACCGGTTTCGTCTCCGCCCGCACCCGGCGCGCCTTCTCCGCCTTCCTGGTGCGCGACAAGGACGGCAAGGTCGGCTTCGAGTTCGAACCGCGCGAGGCCAAGACCGGCAAGCGCGCCGCGCCCGCGGCGGCCAAGGAACTGGGCGCCCATCCCGCCGACGGCAAGCCGGTGCAGCTCAAGTCCGGCCGCTTCGGCCCCTATGTGCAGCACGGCAAGCTGATGGCCTCCATCCCCAAGGACCGCAAGCCCGAGGACCTGAGCCTGCAGGAAGCCCTCGCGCTGCTCGCCGAGAAGGCGGCCAAGCAGGCCGCCTGATTTGCCGCCCGGCGGGCCGCGCGCGGGTTGCTGGTATATATTGGCCTTTTTCCACATGCGCACGATTGCATGACCGCCATGGCCAGAATCTTTCCAATACTTCCCGTTCTGCTCAGCGGCTTTAGCTTGCTCGGCTGTTCCGATAGCGGCGAAAACGCCGGCGCACCCGCGGAACAAACGCAAGCCCAGGCGGCTCAGGGCAAACTCAGCGCCGCCGTCATCGAACTCAAGAACGCCCTGCAGAAGAACCCGCAGGACGCCCAGGCGCGCTTCGCCCTGGCCGAGTTGTACCTGAAGCAGGAGTTGGGCCGGGCCGCGGAAAAGGAATTGCTGCAGGCGCGCCAGCTCGGCATGGATGAGGAGCGCGTCGCCCCCGCCCTGGGCGAAGCCCTGCTGCTCAGCCACGACTACAAGCGGGTGCTGGAACTGGTCAGCCCGGCTGCCGTGAAGACCCTGGAGAAGCGCGCCGACCTGCTGAGGATGCACGCCGACGCGCAACTCGGGCTGGGCCAGACTGAACTGGCCTGCACGCAATACAAGGAGGCCCTCAACCTGGATGCCAATCTGGCCGCTGCCTACTGGGGCCTGGCGCGCTGCGCGCGCATCCGCGAGGGGGCCGCGGCGGCGCGTGCCCTCTACGCCAAGGCGCTGGCGCTGAACCCCAACAATGCGCGCACGCGCGTCGAATTCGGCCATATGGAATACGGCCTGGGCAACCTGGCCGAGGCGGAAAAGCAATATGCGGAGGCCATCAAGCTGGATGCGGATTCCCTGCCGGCGCTCGCCGGCCATGCCCTGGTGGTGTATTTGCAGGGCCGGGTCGGGCCAGCCGGCGAGGCAATCGCGCGCCTGGACAAGGATTATCCCGACAGTCCACTGGCGAAATCCCTGCGGGCGATGATCGAGTTCGACAAGGGCAACCATGAGGCCGCCCTCAACACCGCCGCCGAGGCCCTCAAGGAGATCCCCCACCATCTGCCCAGCCTCGCCCTGTATGGCCGGGCGGCCTACAAGCTGGGCCGTTTCGAAGAGGCCTGGCGCGGCCTGTCGTTCTACCTCCGGGCCAATCCGCAGGACACCCACATCCGCAAGCTGGTCGCCAATTCGCAGATTCGCCTGCAACGCAACCTGGACGCCCTGGAGACCCTGTCCCCCCTGCTGCGCGATGGCAGCCGCGACGACAATGCCCTGCTGCTGGCCGGCGGCGCCAACCTGCAGCTCAACCGGCCGCAGCTCGCGCGCAGATACTTCGAGCAGGCGCTGGCGGTCAATCCGAAGTCCGTCGACGCCCTGCTCGCCCTGGCCCGCATCCGCCTGGCCGAGCAGGACCATGCCGGCGCCAAGGACCATCTTCGCCAGGCCGTCCAGCTTGCCCCCGACCACATGCACGCGCATTACACCCTGGCGCAGGCGCACCTGGCGGCGCGCGAGTACGACGCGGCCCTGGCCGTGCTGGCGGACGTCGAAAAACGTTGGCCGAACCGCGTGGAAACCCCGGTGTTGCAAGCCCAGGCCCTGTTCGACAAGAAAGACGTGGCCGGCGCCCGCCGCGTCCTCGAAGCCCGCCTGCGCGCGGCCCCGAAGGATGCGGGTGCCGCCCTCAACCTTGCCCGCATCGACTTGGCAGAGGGCAAGCCGGCCGCCGCCCGCACGCATGTACAAAACATACTCGACGCCAATCCCAAGCATATGAATGCGCAGCTCATGCTGGCGAACATCGCCGGACAGGAAGGCAACGCGAAAGAGCGCCAGCGCATCCTGGAGCAGATGATCAAGGCGCACCCCGGCGAGCTCGCGCCAGCCATGGAACTCAGCCGCCACCTGCTCGCCCAGGGCCAGGCCTACAAGGCGCTGGAGTGGGCGCGCCACGCCGAGAAGCTGAAGGCCGACTCGCCCGAGGCCCTGGCCCTGCTGGTGGATGTGCAACTCGCCGCCGGCGAGAAGGAGAACGCCCTGGCCACCACGCATCGCCTGGCCACCGTGGTGCTGCCCAATTCACCTTCCGCCCAGTTGCGCTACGCCCAGCTCCAGCTGGTGGTCAACTCGAACCGGGAAGGCGCGCGCTTCGCCCTCGGCCGCGCCCTCAAGTTGCAGCCCGACTACCTGGAGGCGCAAACCGCGCTGATCGCCCTCGATCTGTCCGACCGCAAGTACAACGCCGCCCTGGATACCGCGCGCCGCATCCAGGCGCAACGTCCCGCCGAGGCGGTGGGCCATGTCTACGAGGGCGACGCGATGCTGGCGCAAAACCGCTACACGGCAGCCGTGGACACCTATCGCAAGGGCATCGACAAGAACGGCGGCGGCACCGCCGTGGTCAACCTACATCGCGCCCTGGTCCTGGCCGGCCGCAAGGCGGAGGCCGAGCAGGCCCTGGACGGCTGGCTGGCGCGGCGTCCCGGCGACATCCCGGTGCGGCTCTACCGCGCCGAAAGCGCCATGGCCGAAGCGCAGTACCCCCTGGCACGGCAACGCTTCGAGGAAATCCAGGGCCTGCGCCCCGATCTGCCCAACGTGCTCAATAATCTCGCGGTTCTTTACGCACGCATGGGCGATGCCCGCGCCCTGGATTTTGCCCGGCGTGCCCACAAGCTCGCCCCCGGCAACCCCCTGATCGCCGACACCCTGGGCTGGATGCTGGTGGAACGCGGCCAGCACGGCGAGGGCCTGCCCCTGCTGCGCCAGGCCCATGCCGCCCTGCCGGAACATCCCCAGGTCGCCTACCACCTGGCGGTCGCCCTCGACCGCGGCGGCGCCAAGAACGACGCGCGCGCCCTGCTGCGCAATCTGCTGGACAAGGCCCAGGCGTTCCCGGAGCGGGCCGAGGCGGAGGCCTTGTGGAAGAAGCTGGGGGGATGACACCCCATGGTGGTCCGCCGGGCTTGGGTGCCGGGAGTGTCGAAATTATTTACAGAAATGCGGGTAGCTTCCGCAGTGCGTTTCCATCCATTTGATTTTTATAGAACTTATTGAGTGGCATGGGATTTGCTTGAGTTACCTCGCCAGTTTTTCAGATCCCATGCGAGGAGTTCCATCATGAAAAAGACCCTTCTATCTGCAGCGTTTGCCGCCGCTTTGTTGGCACCGATGGCCCAGGCCACCATGGTGAGTACTTGGACGGTGGGAACCTGGACTCGTTTTGATACCGCCACCGTGCAGCCTGCAGGTGTGACCGTCATCAATGACCAGAGCCTGCGCTGGGGAACCTCCACGGGTTCTGGCCAGAGCGGCATCGACATCACCCAGGGCGGGACTTCCGTCAGTCCGTTCCTCTCCACGCCCGTGATCACGAATGGCGCGGGCGCTGACAACGTCATCATCACCCACTTCAACCAACCAATCACCGGCACCAGTCTCGATTCAGTCACCATTCTGTCGACCCTGTACCTCACGCCAGTCGTGCCCGCCGGTTCGACTGCAGGCCCCATTGGTCCGGTGACTTTTGCGATCAATTTCGAGGAAACGCCGAATGGTGCCGATCCCTGTGCCAATGGTGCTCCTAACGGCAGTGGAGTGAATGTCAATGGCTGCGCCGATATCTTCGTCATCGACAAGCAGTCCTTGAACTTTGCTTTCCAGTTCCCTGATCCCGATGCGCCCGCCACCATCCGCACCTACTTCCTCAGTTTCTTCGAGAAGACAGGTGGCTTCACCTCCCTGCCTGCCGCGGCTTGCGGCGCGGCGGGTGCCACCGCGCCGTGCCTGGGCTTCATGACCCCGGAGGGTCAGAACACCCCTGCCCAGTTCGCGGTGACCATCACCTCCCAACCCATCACCATCCCCGAGCCGGGCACCCTGGGCCTGCTGGGCATCGCCCTGACCGGTCTGGCACTGTCCCGCCGCCGTCGGAAACTTTGACCGTCACGGCCTGACGCGAAAAGGCGGCCCGACGGCCGCCTTTTTCGTTGTCGAGTGCCCTCCATGACCGCGGCGGACCCTGCATCCATCCCCCCCATGCTGCTTTCCCTGGTGGAACTGCTGGGCTACCCCAACCTGCGTCCGATCTATGTCGCTCTGGGCTACCGCGTGCACACCGAGTTCTCGGCGCGCAAGGCCATCGCCTTCCTGCGCAAGGAAAAACCGGCGGTCATCGTCGCCGATTTCTATTTCCAGCCGGATTTCCGCGACCGCGTAAGTAACCTGGAGTCCCTGCTGGCGGCAGCGCAATCGCTGAAAGAGGTGAAAGTGGTGGTGCTGTACGAGGCCGCGCACCAGCATGCGCTCGACCGGCTGCGCCAACGTTTCCGCATCGACGCGGCACTGACCCTGCCTGTAAAAAATTCCGACATCGACCGGGTGCTTGCCCTGGGAGCCTGAGAGGGGAAGCCTCTTACACAGTCGGCCGAGGCTGTGATCTGCTCAGGCGATTACGCGCATGGCGGCCGCCATGCATCGCCACCACGGCCCGGCGGGCCTCGCGATGAGGTCTGGCGGCCATTGCGAGCGCAGCGAAGCAATCCTGCCGTATGGCTGGACTTGCCGTGGTGCGGGTCCGAAGCAGCCGGGACTCAACCGCGCCGCATCGAATCGAAGAAATCGCTGTTGGTCTTGGTGGCGCGGATCTTGTCGCTGAGGAATTCCATCGCTTCCATGTCATCCATGGGGTAGAGCAGTTTCCGCAGCACCCAGATCTTCTGCAGGATGGAGGCCTCGATCAGCAGTTCTTCCTTGCGCGTGCCGGAGCGGTTGACGTTGATCGCCGGGTAGACGCGCTTTTCCGCCATGCGCCGGTCGAGGTGGATTTCCATGTTGCCGGTGCCCTTGAATTCCTCGTAGATCACGTCGTCCATGCGGCTGCCGGTGTCGATCAGGGCGGTGGCGATGATGGTCAGGCTGCCGCCTTCCTCGATGTTGCGCGCGGCGCCGAAGAAGCGCTTGGGCTTCTGCAGGGCATTGGCATCGACGCCGCCGGTGAGCACCTTGCCGGAGGTGGGCTGCACGGTGTTGTAGGCGCGCGCCAGGCGGGTGATGGAGTCGAGCAGGATGACCACGTCCTTCTTGTGCTCGACCAGGCGCTTGGCCTTGGCGATGACCATCTCGGCGACCTGCACGTGGCGGGCGGCGGGCTCGTCGAAGGTGGAGGCGACCACCTCGCCTTTGACGGTGCGCTGCATCTCGGTGACTTCCTCGGGGCGCTCATCGATGAGCAGGACGATGAGGATGGCCTCGGGATGGTTGGCGGTGATGGAGTGGGCGATGTGCTGCATCATCACCGTCTTGCCGGTCTTCGGCGGCGCCACCAGGAGGCCGCGCGAACCCTTGCCGATGGGGGCGATGATGTCGATGACGCGGCCGGTCATGTTCTCTTCCGCCTTGATGTCGCGTTCCAGCTTGAAGGCCTGGTTGGGGAACAGCGGCGTCAGGTTCTCGAACAGGATCTTGTGCTTGAGCGCCTCGACCGGGCCGCCGTTGGCCTTGTCGATCTTGGTCAGGGCGAAGTAGCGCTCACCATCCTTGGGCGTGCGGATCTCGCCCTCGATGGAATCGCCGGTGTGCAGGTTGAAGCGGCGGATCTGCGAGGGGGAGATGTAGATGTCGTCCGGGTTGGACAGGTAGGAGGTGTCCGGCGAGCGCAGGAAGCCGAAGCCGTCCGGCAGGATTTCCAGCACCCCGTCGCCGAAGATGCTTTCGCCATCCCTCGCCTTTTTCTTGAGCAGGGCGAAGATCAGCTCCTGTTTGCGCATGCGGTTGGCGTTCTCGATGCCGTTGGCTTCGGCCATTTCGAGAAGCTGGCTGACGTGTTGTTGTTTCAGGTCGGAAAGTTGCATGGTGGCTTTGCTGTGGGGAGATGCGCCGGCTGGGTCCGGCTGGGTCCGGGTTGGTCCGCGATGGATGCTGGGCGCGGGCCGGAGAATCCGGAGAGGGGTGACGCTGGAGGGAGGGTGCGCCCGGCAGAACAGCGGAGTCGTTGACGCTTTAGCGTTTACGAATCCGGCGTGCTCCTTGCGAGTACACCGGGCGCGGCAAAACTAGCGGAATTCAGATGTTGCTGTCAACGAAGGCGGTGAGCTGGGATTTGGACAGCGCGCCGACCTTGGTGGCTTCGACGTTGCCGTTCTTGAAGATCATCAGGGTGGGAATGCCGCGGATGCCGTACTTGGGCGGCGTCGCCTGGTTCTCGTCGATGTTGAGCTTGCAGACCTTGAGACGGCCGGCGTATTCACGGGCGACCTCGTCGAGGATGGGGGAGATCATCTTGCAGGGACCGCACCAGTCGGCCCAGTAGTCCACCAGCACGGGCATGGGGGATTGCTGGACTTCCTGCTCGAAAGTGTCGTCGGTGACGTAATGGATGTGTTCGCTCATGGAGAACCTCTGAGGAATGAAGGAGGATCGCTTCGGAAAGAAAACCGGGAGGCTGGAGTACGGCTTGGCAAGGCTGCCGGAAGGCCGACTTGGAGGGGCGACTCGTTGACGGTTTGCTGCGGTTCCCCGCTATGCTAGCGAAAAAGTTTTGACGAGGAAAGTTATGACCTACGTTGTCACCGAAAACTGCATCCGCTGCAAATACACCGATTGCGTCGAAGTCTGCCCGGTGGACTGCTTCCACGAGGGCCCGAACTTCCTGGTCATCGACCCGGAGGAATGCATCGACTGCAACCTCTGCGTGTCGGAATGCCCGGCCGAGGCCATCTTCCCGGAGGACGACGTGCCCGACAGCCAGCGCGGCTGCATCGCCCTCAACGCCGAGCTGGCGAAGCTCTGGCCGGCCATCACCGAGAAAAAGGATGCGCCCGCCGACGCCGACGCGTGGAATGGCAAGGCGGGCAAGATGGATCTGCTGGAGCGGTGAAGGGAGTAGCGAGTGGCGAGTAGTGAGTAGTGAGTGGAAAAGGCCGGTTTCCACGACTTGCCACTTGCTACTCACCACTTGCTACTTGCCAATAACTTCCGCCAGCGCCTTCAAGCAGTACTCCACGTTCTCGCGCCGGGCGGAGGCGCCCATCAGGCCGATGCGCCAGATCTTGCCGGCCAGCGCGCCCAGGCCGGCGCCGATCTCCAGGTTGAATTCGTTGAGCAGCCGGGCGCGCGCGGCGGCGTCGTCGACGCCGGCGGGAATGGTCACCGAATTGAGCTGCGGCAAGCGCTCCGCCTCGGGCACGATGAAGGCCAGGCCGAGCTTTTCCAGGCCGGCCTTGAGGGCCTCGTGCTCGGCGCGGTGACGCGCCCAGGCGTTCTCGATGCCCTCCTCCGCCAGCATCACCAGGGCTTCGTGCAGGCCGTACAGCGGATTGATGGGCGCGGTGTGGTGGTAGGTGCGCTTGCCCTCGCCGCTCCAGTAGCCGAGCACCAGGTTGAGATCCATGAACCAGCTCTGCACCGGCGTCGCGCGCGCCTTCACCTTGGCGATGGCGCGCTCGGAGAAGGTCACCGGCGACAGGCCGGGCGTGCAGGACAGACACTTCTGGCTGCCGGAATAGGCGGCGTCGATGCCCCACGCGTCGATGAGTACCGGCGTGCCGCCCAGGGAGGTGACGCAGTCCATGATGCTCAGGGCGCCGTGCCCGCGGGCGATGGCGCTGATCGCGGCAGCGTCGGACTGGGCGCCGGTGGAAGTCTCGGCATGCACGAAGGTCAGCAGCTTCGCGTCCGGGTTGGCGGCGAAGGCCGCGGCCACCTTGGCCGCGTCGACGGCGCGGCCCCAGGCGTCTTCCACCACCACCGGCACGCCGCCGCTGCGCTTGACGTTCTCCAGCATGCGGCCGCCGAAGACGCCGTTGATGCAGACGATGACCTGGTCGCCGGGCTCGACCAGGTTGACGAAACAGGTCTCCATGCCGACGGAGCCGGGGCCGGAGACCGGGAAGGTCAGCTTGTTCTCGGTCTGGAAGGCGTAGCGCAGCAGGCTCTTGGTCTGCTCCATCATGTCGGAGAAGGCCGGGTCCAGATGGCCGATGGTGGGCCGCGCCATGGCGTCGAGGATGCGTTGCGGCACGTCGGACGGACCGGGACCCATGAGGGTGCGGCGGGGCGGCTGGAACGAGGCGATGCGGGGCGCTTGCATGATGGACGACTCCGGATGGAAATCGCGTGATTCTAGTGTCTCCACGCGGGAGTTAGGGCATGTTCGACGCGCGGCGCCGGTGGCGCTACGCCTCCACCACCACGCGCGCCGGCCCCGCTTCCAGGCCGCCGATCACCGCCGCCTGGGTAAAGCCATGCCGGCGGAACACGTCCATCACCGTCGCCGCCGCATCCGCTTCGCAGGCCACCATGAGGCCGCCGCTGGTCTGCGGGTCGGTGAGCACGGCCTTCTGCCAGTCGGCGCAGCCGGCGAACAACTCCACGCCGCCGCCGTAGCTGGCCCAGTTGCGGCCGCTCGCGCCGGTGACGAAGCCGGCCCCGGCGAGATCGGCGGCGCCGGGCAACAGGGGCAGATCGGCGAAACGGACACGCGCGCTCAGGCCCGATCCGCGCGCCAGTTCCAGGGCGTGGCCGAGCAGGCCGAAACCGGTCACGTCGGTCATCGCATGCACCTCGTCGAGGCCGCCCAGCTCGGTGCCCGGCGTGTTGAGGCGGGTGGTGGAGTCGATCATCGCCCGGTAGCCCGCCGCCGGCAGGCAGTCCTTCTTCAGGGCCGCGGAATAGATGCCGACGCCCAGGCCCTTGCCCAGGATGAGCACGTCGCCGGCCTGGCCGGCGTTGTTCTTCTTGACGCGGCGCGGGTCCACCACGCCGATCGCCACCAGGCCGTAGATCGGCTCCTGCGAATCGATGGAATGGCCGCCCGCGACCGGGATGCCCGCCTCGCGCGCCGCCGCCTCGCCGCCCGCGAGGATGGCGCGGATGGTTTCCGGCGCCAGCTTGTCCAGGGGCATGCCGACCAGGGCCAGCGCGAACAGCGGCCGGCCACCCATGGCGTAGACGTCGGAAATCGCGTTGGTGGCGGCGATGCGTCCGAACTCGTAGGGATCGTCGACGATGGGCATGAAGAAGTCGGTGGTGGCGACGATGGCCTGGCTCTCGTTGAGCTGCCACACCGCCGCGTCGTCGGAGGACTCGGTGCCCACCAGCAGGTCCGGAAAGCTGGAGGCCAGGCCCTTGGCGAAGGGCGTGTCGGCAAGGATTGTCTCCAGCACCGCCGGGGCGATCTTGCAGCCGCAGCCGCCGCCGTGGGAGAGATGGGTGAGACGGATGGGGGGAATGTGGGTGGGGTCGGACATGGGGACGATTGAGTGGAGAGAAAAAAGGAATGGCTTTGCGATGCGTGGGGAGGCTCTATGCGTGACCTTGGCGTCGCGCGGGGAGCCGCCAGGCCAGAGCCAGCAGCCCCAGCGCGACCAGCACCGCCGGCCAATTGCCGAGGACGAGATAGGGCGTGTCGCCGGTGCGTCCGCGGGCCTCGCCGTGCAGGGTGCCTACGACGAAAGGCGCCAACTGCGCGCGCACGCGGCCCTTGTCATCCAGGATGGCAGTGATGCCGGTGTTGTTGGCGCGCAGTTGCCAGCGGCCCGCTTCCAGGGAGCGCATGGCGCCGATCTGCAGGTGCTGCCAGGGGGCCAGGCTGGCGCCGAACCAGGCGTCGTTGCTGACGTTGACCAATAGCGTCGATTCCCTGGCGGCGGCGATGCGTTCCTCGCCGAAGGCATCCTCGTAACAGACGTTGATGGCGAGCTTCTCGCCGGCGGCGGCCAGGGGCGGCTGGTCGGGCTTGCCGCGGCCGAAGTCGCCCAGAGGGATGGACATCAGGTCCACCGCCCAGCGGAAGCCGAAGGGGACGAATTCTCCGAAGGGCACCAGGTGGGCCTTGCGGTAGAGGCCCTCGGGCGAGGTACCCAGGGTCAGGACGCTGTTGTAGTAGCGTCCCGGGCCGGCGTCCTCGGGGATGCCCAGGACGACGTCGCCGTCGCGGGCGCGGGCGTGGTTCGCGAGCAGGTCCAGGTAATCGCGCGGCACGGCGGAACGGAACAGGGGCAGGGCGGTTTCCGGCAGGACGATGAGGCGGGCGTCGCTGGCCAGCACCGCGCGGGCATATTGGCCGAGGGTGGCTTCCAGTTTCTCCGGGCGGAACTTCAGGTCCTGCGGGATGTTGCCCTGGAGCAAGGCGACCCGCACCGGGGCGGCGGTGGGGCGGGTCCAGTCCACGCTTTGCAAGGCCAGGCCGGAGAGCCAGAGGACAGCCAGTAGAACGACGGCGGGAAGCCTGGAGGGTCGGCCTGCGTCGGCGCGGGGTGCCATGGCAGCGAGCAGGCCGGCGCTGAGTGCAGCGAGCAGGGACACGCCATAGACGCCAAGGACCGGCGCGAAGCCGGCGAGGGGGCTGTCCGGCACCTGGGAGTAGCCCAGGGCCAGCCAGGGAAAGCCGGTGAAAATCCAGCCACGCAGCCATTCCCCCAGCACCCAGGCAGCCGGCAGGGCCAGCGCCAGGCGGCCCCGGCCCGGCGATGCAAGGCGGGCGGCGGCGGCCAAAGCCAAGGCCGGGAACAGGGCGATGAAGGCGCAGAACAGCAGCGTGGCGAGCACGGCCAGGGGCACGGGCATGCCGCCGTAGGTGGAAATGCTGACGTAGATCCAGGACACGCCGACGAGGAACAGGCCGAGGCCGTAACTCCAGCCGAGCAGGAAGGCGTGCCTGGGCGTGGCGGCAAGGGCCAGGTGGAAGAGGCCGGCCAGGCTGAGGATGGACAGCGGGAACCAGCCCGGCGGGGCGAAGCCGGCCACCGCCAGCGCGCCCAGCAGGGCGGACAGGAGGGGGGCTAGCGCCGGGGCGAAACGTCGGGCGGACAAACGGCTCAGGCCATGCTGAAGGCGACAAAGGCAATCTCGTCGCCGCCCTGGACAGGGGTGGATGCCTCGGAAAACTGCTTGTTGACGGTGATCTTCATACTATCGCGCGGTTTCTCGAATACCACCGTCCAATTCTCGCCGCGCCGCGCCAGATGGGCCATGAGGCCCTGGATGTCCTTGATGGTGAGGGGCAGGAACAGGATCTCGCTTTCCCGCCCGAGCATTTCCGCCAGGTGGCCGAAGTAGAGGATGGTGATCTGACCTTTCATTGCGTTGCCCCGATTGCTGAAGTGGCCGGCATTTTACGCCGGCCGGCCGGCGTGCCTCGCCTGCCCGTTCGGGGGAGGCGGCACAGGAATCGAGGATAATCCGGCCCCATGTTCGCCGCCGCCGCTTCCGACCTCCTCGACGCCCTCAATCCCGAACAGCGCGCCGCCGTCACGGCGCAGGGCTCCACCCTGGTCCTGGCCGGGGCCGGCTCGGGCAAGACGCGGGTGCTCACCACCCGCATCGCCTGGCTGATCCAGACCGGCCAGGTCTCGCCCATGGGGCTGATGGCGGTGACCTTCACCAACAAGGCGGCGAAGGAGATGCTGACGCGCCTGACCGCCATGTTGCCGATCAACACCCGCGGCATGTGGGTGGGTACCTTCCACGGCCTTTGCAACCGGCTGCTGCGTGCCCACCACCGCGAGGCCGGCCTGCCGCAACTGTTCACCATCCTGGATGCCTCCGACCAGCTCTCGGCGGTGAAGCGCTGCCTGCGCGCCCTCAACGTGGACACCGAGAAGTACGACCCGCGCAAGCTGCAAAGCTTCATCAACCAGAACAAGGAGGCGGGCCTGCGCGCCGACAAGGTCGAGGCCTGGGACCCCTACACCCGCCGCCTGTGCGAGTACTTCGCCGAGTACGACGCCCAGTGCCAGCGCGAGGGGGCGGTGGACTTCGCCGAACTGCTGCTGCGCGCCTACGTGCTGCTCAGCCGCAACGCCCTGCTGCGCGAGCATTACCAGCAGCGCTTCCGCCACATCCTGGTGGACGAGTTCCAGGACACCAGCCGCCTGCAATACCTCTGGCTGCGTTTGCTGGCCGGGCCGGACACGGCACTCTTCGCCGTGGGCGACGACGACCAGTCGATCTACGCCTTCCGCGGCGCCAACGTCGCCAACATGGCCCTGTTCCTGGAGGAGATGGGCCTGGCCGAGCCCATCAAGCTGACCCGCAACTACCGCTCCATCTCCACCATCCTGGACGCCGCCAACGCCGTCATCGCCCACAACCAGGGACGCCTCGGCAAGGACCTGTGGACCGACGCCGGCCAGGGCGAATCGATCCGCCACTACGAGGCCAACGACGACGGCGAGGAAGCCCGCTTCGTCGTCGAGGAGATGCAGACCCTGAAGCGGGAAGGCGAGTCCTTCCTCGACATGGCGGTGCTGTACCGCTCCAACGCCCAGTCGCGCAGCCTGGAACACGCCCTGTTCTCGGTCGGCATCCCCTACCGGGTCTACGGCGGCCTGCGCTTCTTCGAGCGCGCCGAGATCAAGCACGCCCTCGCCTACCTGCGCCTGGCCGCCAACCCGGAGGACGACAACGCCTTCCTGCGGGTGGTGAATTTCCCGGCCCGCGGCATCGGCGCCCGCTCCCTGGAAGGCGTCGACGCCGAGGCCCGGGCGGCGGGCACCAGCCTGTGGGCGGCGGCCTGCCGGGCCGGGAAGAAGTTCGCCGCGTTTGTCCAGTTGGTGGACGGCCTGAAGAACGACCTGGCCGGCCTGCCCCTGGTGGAACAGGTGGACCACGTGGTGGCCCGCTCCGGCCTGCTGGAGTACTACAAGAACGAGAAGGACGGCGAGGACCGGGTGGAGAACCTGAACGAACTGGCCAACGCCGCCGCCGCCTTCGCCACCGACAGCGACGACCAGTCCCTCGAAGCCTTCCTTGCCCACGCCGCTCTGGAGGCCGGCGAGCACGAGGCGGCCCAGGGCCAGGACGCGGTGCAGTTGATGAGCGTGCACGCGGCCAAGGGCCTGGAGTTCCACACGGTGTTCATCACCGGCCTGGAAGAGGGGCTGTTCCCGCACGAGAACTCCATGACCGAGCAGGACGGCCTGGAGGAGGAGCGCCGCCTGATGTACGTGGCCATCACCCGCGCGCGTCGGCGGCTTTACCTCAGCCACGCGCGCATGCGCATGCTGCATGGCCAGATGCGCTACGGCCTGCCCTCCCGCTTTCTCGAGGAAGTGCCGGAAAGCCTGGTGCGCTCCCTGTCCGTGCGCCTGGCAAGCCCGCCCCCCGTGTTCCGCGAAGCCGGCGCCCACTACGCGCCGCCCCCCGCGCCCCGGCGCCAGGCGGATCTGCCCTTCAAGGTGGGCAGCCGCGTCAGCCACCCCAAATACGGCGAGGGCGTGGTCGTTAGCTACCAGGGCCAGGGGCCCGACACCGAGATCAGCGTGGAGTTTGCCAAGCTGGGTCGGAAGGTGTTCATCCTCGATTACGCGCGGCTGCAAGCCGTCTGAACCTTCCGCCCGCTCAAGATTGCCCCTTCAGGTCCGATAAAAAGGGGGTGGAGACCTCCCAACGGACCGGTATGCATCCCGCACGCAGACATTTCCTCACACGGCTTTCCGGACTAGGCGCACTGGCCTGGGCGCCGGCGCTGCTGTCGGGCTGCGGGCGCGAGGCCCCCGCCAGCATGCCGGAATACGCGGTGCGGCCGGCCTCCGACAGCGCTCGGGTGTTGCGCTTCGGCGTGCATCTGGGGCACCACCCGCAAAAGCTCGACCAGGCCTTCTCGCCCCTCATGGCCTACCTGAGCCGGCGCATCGCCGGCAGCCAGTTCCAATTGGAAGGCGCCAGCAGCTTTCCGCATTTCGAGGCCAAGCTGCGCGACCGCCAGCTCGATTTCGCCATGCCCAACCCCTATCAGGCCTCGCTGGCGCTCGACTGGGGCTACCGCATCATCGCCCAGGCCGGCGACAGCGAGGACTTTCGCGGCATCTTCATCGTCCGCAAGGACAGCGGCATCCGCGTGCCTGCCGATCTCAAGGGCAAGGCGGTGGCCTATCCGGCCCCTTCGGCGCTGGCCGCCGGCATGATGCCCCGGTTGTGGCTGGCCAGGCAGGGCCTGGACGTCAACCGGGACATCGAGAACCGCTACGTGGGTTCGCAGGAGTCCGCCATCCTCAACGCCTACCTGGGCGAATCCGCCGCCGGCGCGACCTGGCCGCCGCCCTGGCGCGCCTTCCAGAAGGCGCATCCGGAGGAGGCCTCGCAGTTGCTGGCGATCTGGGAAACCCCGCCTCTTATCAACAACGCCGTGGTGGCGCGCCAGGACCTGCCGGAGGAACTGGTGGCGGGGGTGCGCGACCTCCTCACGCGGCTGCACGAATACCCGGATGGCCAGCGCGTGCTGGCGGCCATGGAAACCTCGCGCATTCGTGCCGCCGCCGATGCCGACTACGCGGTGGTGCGCCGCTTCATCGCCGAGTACGAGGCGCGCGTGGGGCCGAGGCCATGAGCGTCCGGCCCCGGACCATCCTCCGGACCCCGTGCGGGAGGGCCCGATGAGCCTGCGCCACCTGCTGTTCGGCAGCCTGCGCCGGCAACTGGTGTTCGGCGTGGCGGTGGTGCACGCGGTGATGATGAGCCTGTTCGTCTGGGATCTCTCGCTGCGCCAGCAGGAATTCCTGCTGGTCCGCCAGGCCGAGCAGAGCCAGAGCCTGGCCGACACCCTGGCGGTGTCCGCCGCGGCCGGCATGCTGGCGCGCGACAGCGCCGGCCTGCAGGAGCTGGTCGATGCGCACGCCAACTATCCGGGCATCGTCTTCGTCATGCTGACGGACGCCGCCGGTCGTGTCCTCGCCCACAACGAGCCGGGCCGGCGCGGCCTCTATCTCGCCGACGCCGCCAGCCAGCGCATGCTCGGCGCCGAGCGCGCCCTGACGCTGGCGCGCGGCACCGAGCTGGTGGACAGCGCGACACCGGTACTGATGAACGGCAAGCGCCTGGGCTGGGCGCGCGTCGGCCTGTCGGCCGGCGCCACCCGTTCCAGGCTGGACGCGGTGACGCGGGACGGCCTCCTCTATACCGGCGCGGCCATCCTCATCGGCGCCGTGCTGGCACTGTGGATGGGTCGCCGGCTGACGCGCAAGCTGCATCTCATCCGCGACGCCGCCGAGGCGGTGCGCGCCGGCGACCATGCCGCCCGCGCCCGCGTCGCCGGCGACGACGAGGCCGCCGTGGTGGCGCTGGGCTTCAATGCCATGCTCGACACCCTGGTCGAGCGCGAGGCCGAATTGAAGAATGCCCAGGAGCGCCTGGCGACCAGCGAGGAACGCCTGCAGCTGGCCCTGCGCGGCGCCAACGACGGCATCTGGGACTGGGACATCGCCAGCGGCAGGGTCTTCTTCTCGCCGCGCTGGAAGAGCCTGCTGGGCTACGCCGAGGACGAGATCGGCGACAGCGTCGACGAATGGAAACAGCGGGTACACCCGGATGACCTGGAGGCGACGCTGGCCGATGTGCAGGCTCACCTGGACGGCCACACCCCCGCCTATCAGAACATCCATCGCATGCGCCACAAGGACGGCCACTGGGTGTGGATCCTCGATCGCGGGGCCTGTCACCGCGACGGCATGGGCGCCCCCGTGCGCATGGTGGGCACGCATACCGACGTCAGCGAGCGCATCACCCTCGAACGCGCACTGTTCGAGGAAAAGGAGCTGGCCCAGGTCACCCTCGCCTCGATCGGCGACGGCGTGCTCACCAGCGACCGCGAAGGCCGCGTCAGCTTCCTCAATTCGGTGGCGGAGCGCCTCACCGGCTGGAGCAACGCCGAGGCCCTGGGCCGCCCGGTGGGCGAAATCCTGTCCCTGGTGCGAGAGGACACCGGCGAGCCGGTAGCCAATCCGGTCGATCTCTGCCGCGCGGAAGACCGGGTGGTGGAAATAAGCTCGCACACCCTGCTGGTGAACCGCGAGGGCGAACAACTCGCCATCGAGGATTCGGCGGCGCCGATCCGCGACCGCGACGGCAACCTGGCCGGCGTCGTGCTGGTCTTCCACGACGTCACCGACAAGCGCGTGATGACGCGGGAAATGGCCTGGCAACTGGCGCATGACGGCCTCACCGGCCTGTTCAACCGGCGCGAGTTCGAGCGCCGCCTGGGCGAACTGCTGGGCCAGGCGGAGACCGATCCGACGGACACCCGGCATGCCATGCTCTACCTCGACCTGGACCAGTTCAAGATCGTCAACGACACCTGCGGCCACCTGGCCGGCGACGAGCTGCTCAAGCGCCTGTCGCAGCTGATGCAGGGCCACGTGCGCGGCGACGATACCCTGGCGCGCCTGGGCGGCGACGAGTTCGGCCTGCTATTGCGCGCCTGCCCCCTCGACAAGGCGCGTGAGATCGCCGAGAAGCTGCGCGCCCTGGTGCGCGATTTCCGCTTCGTCTGGGAAGGCCGCGAGTTCGAGATCGGCGTCTCCATCGGCCTGGCCCCGATCCACGGCGCCGGCCAGACCCTGGTGGACGTGATGACGGCCGCCGACATGGCCTGTTACGCGGCCAAGGAGAAAGGCCGCAACCGCATCCACGTGCATTTGCCGGACGACGAGGACCTCAACCGCCGGCGCGAGGAACTGCATGCCGCCAGCGGCATCCGCGCCGCCCTCGCGGCCAACCGCTTCCGCCTGCACGGCCAGGAAATCCGCCCCCTGCACGGCGACGGCCGCGCCCATTACGAGGTGCTGCTGCGTCTGCAGGACGAGCGCGGAGAACTGCTGTCGCCCGCGGTCTTCATCCCCGCCGCGGAACGCTTCGGCCTGATGGGCGAGGTGGACCGCTGGGTGGTGCGCGAGAGCTTCCGCTGGCTGGGCGAACTGCCGCACCTCGACCTGTCCATCAACCTGTCCGGCCTGTCCCTGCAGGACGACGGCTTCGCCGCCTTCGTGCTGCGGGAAGTGCGCGCCCAGGGCGTGGATCCGGCGCGGGTCTGCTTCGAGATCACCGAAACCGCCGCCATCTCCAACCTGGGGCGGGCGCTGGCCTTCATGCGCGAGATGAAGGAGAAGGGCTTCCGCTTCGCCCTCGATGATTTCGGCGCCGGCATGTCCTCCTTCTCGTACCTGAAGAACCTGCCGGTGGATTACCTGAAGATCGACGGCGCCTTCGTGCGCGACATCGTCAGCGACCCCATCGACCGCGCCTTCGTCGAGGCCATCCACCGCATCGGCCAGGTCATGGGCAAGCAGACCATCGCCGAGTTCGTGGAAAACGACGCCATCCTGCGCGAGCTCCGCTACATCGGCGTCAATTACGCCCAGGGCTACGGCATCGCCCGGCCGCTGCCGCTGGAGGAACTGCGCCCCGCGGAGCCGCGGCTCATCGCCGCCAGAATGCGGGGGTGAGCACCACCAGCAGGGTGAACAGTTCCAGGCGCCCGAGCAGCATGGCGAAGCTGCACACCCAGGTCTGGAAATCGGAGAGCACGGCGTAAGTGGATGCCGGGCCGACGTTGCCCAGGCCGGGGCCGGTGTTGTTGATGCAGGCCACCACCGCCGAGAAGGAGGTGAGCACGTCCATGCCGGTGAAGGACAGCACGAAGCTCAGGCTGACGATCGAGGCCACGTAGATGAACAGGAAGGCCAGCACCGCGTAGACGATCTTGTTGGGCACGATCTGCTCGCCCAGGCGCAGGGGGATCTGGGCATCCGGGTGGATCAGCTTCTTCAACTCCCGGTAGACCTGCTTGTACAGCAGCATGGCGCGCATCATCTTGATGCCGCCGCCGGTGGAGCCGGCGCTGGTGGAGAAGCTGCACAGGAACATCATCCACAACCCGGCGAAGAAGGGCCACTGCCCGTAATCCGTGGTGGAGAAGCCCAGGGTGGTGGCCACCGAAACGGTGTTGAACAGGGCGTAGCGCAGCGCCTCGGGGAATTCCAGGAAGACGTCGCGCTGCCACAGCAGCAGGGCCAGGACCACGCCGCTGATCAACACGAAGCCGAGGAACCAGCGGATCTCCGGGTCATGGCGGTAGGACAGCAGGGTGCGGCCGCGCAACGCGGCGAAGTGGGTGGCGAAGTTGATGCCGGCGATGAGGGCGAAGATGCCGACCGCGGCCTCGATGGCCACCGAGTCGAAGTAGCCCAGGCTGGCGTCGTGCGAGGAGAAGCCACCCAGGCCCAGAATCGAGAAGGCGTGCACCACGGCGTCGAAGAAGGACATGCCCAGAGCCCACAGCACGCCGATGCAGGCCAGGGTGAGCAGGATGTACACCACCCACAGGCCCTTGGCGGTTTCCGCCATGCGCGGCGTCAGCTTGTTGTCCTTCATGGGCGTGGGCATCTCGGCCTTGAGCATCTGGCGGCCGCCCACCCCCAGCAGGGGCAGCACCGCCGCCACCAGAACGATGACGCCGAGGCCGCCGATCCAGTGCAACTGGGCGCGCCACAGGTTGATCGAGTTGGGCAGTTGATCGAGGCCCGACAAGACCGTTGCGCCGGTGGCGGTGAGGCCGGACATCGCCTCGAAATAGGCGTCGGCCACCGACAGGTCGGGCATGTAGAAGAGCAGGGGCAGGGCGGCGAAGGCAGGCAGCACGCTCCAGGTCAGCACCACCAGCAGGATGCCGTCGCGCGTCTTCAGATCCCGTCGCCAATGATGCCCCAGCAGCCAGAGCAGGAGACCGACGGAAACCGTGACCAGGGCCGCCAGGTCGTAGGCGCGCTCGGCGCCGTCCTTGGTGATCTCGGCGAGCAACAGGGGCGCCAGCATGGACAGGCCGAACACCAGGATGATCATGCCCTGCACGTGCAGGATGGGCAGCAGGCGGCGCAACATGTGTGGTCAGAAGAAGCCGAAACCGACCTGGAACAGCTTTTCCACCTTGGGAATCATGCGTTTGTTGGGCACGAACAGGATCAGGTGGTCGTCGGCCTCGATGACGGTGTCGTGGTGGGCGATGATGACCTGGCTGCCGCGCAGGACCGCGCCGATGCTCACGCCTTCCGGCATCTCCACCTGCTCGATGCGCCGGCCGACCAGCTTGGAGGCCTTCTCGTCACCGTGCACCACCGCTTCCAGCGCCTCCGCCGCACCCCGGCGCAGGGAGTGCACCACCGCCATGTCGCCGCGGCGGATGTGGGTGAGCAGCGGGCCGATGGTGGCCTGAGCGGGCGACAGGGCGATGTCGATCTCGCCGCCCTGCAGCAGATCGACGTAGGTGGAGCGGTTGATCAGCGAGATCACCTTGCGGGCACCCAGCCGCTTGGCCAGCAGCGAGGACATGATGTTGTCCTCGTCGTCGTTGGTCAGCGCGCAGAACACGTCCATGTCCTCGACGTTCTCCTGCAGCAGCAGCTCCTCGTCGGTGGCGTCGCCGGTCAGCACCAGGGTTTTCTTCAGGCTGCTGGCGAGCCGCTCGGTGCTCTTCTTGTTGCGGTCGATCAGCTTCACCTCATAGTCCGCCTCCAGGCTGCTGGCCAGGCGCTGGCCGATGTTGCCGCCGCCGGCGATCATCACCCGCCGCACGCTCTTGTCGCCGCGGCGCATTTCCTTCATCACCGCGCGGATGTTCTCGGTGGCGGCGATGAAGAAGATCTCGTCGCCGTCCTGGATGACGGTGCGGCCCTCCGGGACGATGGTGCGGTCGCGCCGGAAGATGGCGGCGACGCGCGCGTCGAGGCCGGGCAGGTGCTTCTGCAGGTCGCGCAGTTCATGTCCCACCAGGGGGCCGCCGGCGCGCGCCTTCATCGCCACCAGGCGGGCGCGGCCACCGCCGAAGTCGACCACCTGCAGGGCCTCCGGGTAGTCGATGAGCTTGCGCAGGTAGTCGGTGATCTCCTGTTCCGGCGCGATGACGTGGTCGACGCCGAAGTGCTCGGCATCGAACAGCTGTGCGTGCTTTGTGTAGTCCAGGGCGCGGATGCGGGCGATCTTGGTGGGGATGTTGAACAGGGTGCCGGCCAGCTTGCAGGCGACCATGTTGGTCTCGTCGTTGAGGGTGACGGCCACCAGCATGTCGGCATCGTCGGCGCCGGCCTGGCGCAGGACGCTGGGATGCGAGGCCTGGCCGCAGATGGTGCGCAGGTCGAAACGCTCCTGCAGGTTGGCCAGCTTCTCCGCGTCCAGGTCCACCACCGTCAGGTCGTTGCCTTCGCGCACCAGATGCTCGGCCAGGTTGGAGCCGACCTGACCGGCGCCGAGGATGATGATTTTCATGTTCTGTCGTGAAGGGTAAAGGGTGAAGGGGGAAGGGTGGCATGGCGGGGCTTGGTCCCTTCCCCCTTGAGCGCGGTAAGCGCGGACCCTTCCCCCTTTACCCTCGTCATTTGTCCTTCCCCGGCGCCTCGATGCCCAGTTGCTTGACCTTGCGGTAGAGGTTGGTGCGGTCCAGGCCGGCGCGTTCGGCGGCGCGGCTCATGCCCCAGTGGCATTCCTCCAGCAAGGCTTCCAGATAGGCCTTCTCGAATGCGTCGCGGGCGTCCTTCAGGGGCAGGTGCAGCATCAGCTCGATGCCGGCCGGGCCGGTGGCCTTGGCCGGCTTGCCGAGAATGGCCTCGATGTTCGCGGGTTCGACAGGTTCCCGTGTCTCCTCCAAGGCCAGGCGCCCCGCCAGGGCGTCCAGTTCCGCCAGGTTGCCGGGCCAGTCGTAGGTGGCGAGCAGGGCCAGGGCGGCCTCGCTGAACACGCGCGGTGGAATCAGCAGGCGCGCGCAGGCATCCTCCAGCATGCGCGCGGCGAGTTCGGGAATATCCTCGCGACGCGCGCGCAGGGGAGGCAGTTCCACCACCGCATGCGCGAACTGGTCATGCAATTCGCGCAGCAGCTTGCCCTCGGCCATCATCTGCGCGGGCGGACACTGGCAGGCCGCCACCACGCGCGTGGCGAACTCGGCGCGGCGGGCAACGAGCAGGGCCAGACCCTTTTGCTGCATGGAGGAGAGGGCCGCCATGTCCGGGACGAAGACCAGGCCGCCCTTGGCGCGCAGCAACAGGTCGGCGGGACGGTCGGCGAGGAGGGTGGCATCGTCGACCTGGACGAAGGGGCCATCGGGCGGTGTCAGGAACTGCGCCACGCGGTCCTCGCCGATGCCCGGCTCGCTCAGCAGCAGCACCGGCAGGCCGGCGCTGGCGGCGAGGTGCAGGCGCTGGGTGAGGCGCTTGATGGCCTCGCCGCGGCCCAGCGACTCCAGGCTGCCGGAGGTGGTGGGCGTCACGCGCCGGGTATCCATGGCCTTGCGCACGGTCTCCAGCAACTGCTTGTAGGCCACCGGCTTTTCCAGGTAGTCGAAGGCGCCCAGGCGGGTGGCCTCCACCGCCGTGTGCACGGTACCGTGGCCCGACATCATCACCACCGGCATGATCAGCCGGCCCTGCGTCTTCCACTCCTTGAGCAGGGTGACGCCGTCCACGTCGGGCATCCAGATGTCCAGCAGCACCAGGTCCGGCACCTTGGCGTCGAGGGCGGCGCGGGCGGCGGTGCCGTTTTCGGCCGCGCGCACCTCGTAGCCCTCCTCCTCCAGGATTTCCCGCATCAGTTCGCGGATGCCGGGCTCGTCGTCCACCACCAGAATTTCAGGCATGACTATCCTTTCTCGTCCTCCAGGATGGGCAGTCGCACACAGATACGCGCGCCGCCGCCCTCCAGATTACTCACCTCGATCTCGCCGTGGTGTTCCTCGACGATCTTTTTTACCACCGGCAAGCCCAGACCGGTACCCCGCGGTTTGGTGGTGGCATAGGGCTCGAACATGCGTTCGCGGAGTTCATCGGGAAAACCGGGGCCATTGTCCTCCACCGTGAGAGCGATGCGCTCGCCTTCAAGAAGGGTTTGCACGCGGATGTGGGGGGCCGGCTGCTCATGCAGGGCTTCCTGGGCATTCTTCAGCAGGTTGACCAGGACCTGGCGCAGCAGGGAGGCATCGCCGGCTACCGGCGGCAGCCGCTCGGCGAGATGCGTTTCGATGGGCAGATCGCCCTCGTAGAGGTGCAGCACCTCACGCGTCAGCGTGTTGAGATCAACCCGCTCGATGCGCGGTGACGGCAGGCGTGCGTATTGCGCAAAGGCGTCGACCAGACCCTTGAGGGCGGCGACCTGGCCAACGATGGTGGCGGTGGCGCGCGTCAGGGTGTCGCGCGCGGCGCCTTCGAGGCGGTCGGCCAGCTTGGCTTCGAGCCGCTCGGCGGAAAGCTGGATGGGGGTGAGGGGATTCTTGATCTCGTGCGCCATGCGCCGCGCCGCCTCGCCCCAGGCGGCGTCGCGCTGGGCGCGGATGAGCTGGGTGATGTCGTCCAGCACCAGCACGTAATCCGGGTGATCGTCCGGAGACAGCGGCGTGCCGCGCACCAGCAGGCTGCGTTTGCCCCGTGGCGTGACCAGATCGACCTGCTCGCGCCAGGCCTGGGTCGGCGAAGCACGGAAATGGCGCGCCATTTCCGCGGCAAAATAGCCCAGGCCCTCCGGCTCCGGCGCGGCATCCGCGCCGGCCTCGGCCAATCCCCAGGCGGTCAGGGGGCGGCTCTCCAGATCGGCGCGTTCCACTCCCAGGATGGCGGCGGCGGCGGGGTTGGCCAGGCGCACGTCGAGGTTGGGCTCCAGGGTGACCACGCCGGCGGTGACGCTCGACAACACGCCTTCGAGGTAGGCGTTCGCCTCCAGCAGCTTGTCGTGGCTTTCCTCCGCCGTGGCGCGGGCCTCGGCCAGTTGCCGGGTCATGCGGTTGAAGGATTGCGTGAGCATGCCCAGTTCGTCGCGACGGGCGGTGTCTGGCACCAGGGTGAAGTCGCCACGTGCCACCGCGCGGGTGCCGCGCGCGAGCGCGCGCAGCGGCGCGGCCAGGCGCTCGGAGAGCAGGAAGGCGAGGCTCAAAGCGGAAAAAAGCGCCAGGGTCAGGGCCATGGTCAGGGAGATGCCATACAGCCGCTTCAGGCCCAGGCGGGAGAGCAGCAGTTCCTGATAGCCCTGGTGCGCCTCCTCCACCTGCTGGGCGTCGCGCGCCAGCGGGCCGGGCACCGGCTGCGTCACCTGCAGGATGCGCAGGCGCTCGCGCAAGGCCAGCAGGGGGACGGGCGCCACCACTTGCACGTCGATACCGCCTTTGGCATTGGCGGTGAGGCGCGACCAGGGCTGCAGCAGGCGCGCCTGCCAGAGCGCGCCCTGCTCCACCGGCGGCGGCAGCAGGGCGTCGCTCCTGCCCGAGGAGAAGCCCAGCAGGCGACCCCGCTCGTCGAGCAGGCCGACTTCCAACAAGCCGGAGGCCTCGCGCAAGTCGTCCAGGCGCGCGACCTGCAAGACCAGGGGGATGTCACCGAGTTGGCGGGCCATATACTCGCTCTTCGTCACCATTTCCCGCTGCACGTGTTCCAGCGCCGTACGTCCCAAGGTGAGACCGCCTTCCAGTGCGGTCTCCATGCGCACGTCGAACCAGGATTCGATGGAGCGCACCAGGAACTGCACCGATACCGCGTACACCACGCTGCCCGGTAGCAGCGCCATCAGGCTGATGACCAGGAAGAAACGGGCGGTGAGTTTGGCACCGAAGACGCCGGCGCGGATGCGCCGCACCAACACGAAGGCCTGGTAGGCGATCAGGGTGACGAGGCCGACGATGGCCGCCGCCGTGGCCACCAGCAGGGTGGGCAGATGCCCGGCGAAGAAGGCGGTGTTGTCGGCCGCGGCCACCAGCAGCCCGATGAGGGCGATGCCCAACAGCAGGCTTGCAGCCACCAGATAGATCATCGCGCGCCGGCGTCAGTACTTGAAGCTGCGTTCCTGCCAGCCAGAATCCAGCTGCCAGCGGGCGGAGGAGGCCAAGGCGTTGACCTGCAGGGGCTTGGGCAGCTGCGCGATGTCCAGGTACATGCGAATGTATGCGCGGTGATTGGATTTCTTCCTGGTCTGGTTGACGTTCAGCACCACCCAGTCGCGCAAATCGCCCACGGCACGCAAGGCGTCTTCCAGGCTGTCGTGGGCGGAAAAGCTGCCCTGTATGGTCACGTAGAACTGCCGCAGCAGGGCGTTGTAAGAGACACGCACCGGCCGTTGCAGCTCGATGAGGTCTTCCGCCAGCCAGTAATCGCGCTCCCGCTGCGCCTCGAAGGCCTGCACGAAGCTGAGCTGGACGCCGCGCATGAGGGCTTTTTCCAGGGTTCCGGAAAGCTGGATGTCGAACTGGCCGGAGAGGATGAACTGCTCGCCCTTCAGGACGATGTCCGCCTTCGCAAGCTGGATGCTTTCCGCCCGCGCCATGGGTGCCACCGCCAGGGCCATCAGGCCGGCCGCGGCGCGCAGGAGGAAATCACGTCTTGTGCAGGCGGGCATAAAAGAATCCATCGGTATCCGGGCCGGGCAGCAACTGACCCGCGCGCGCGCCGGGCAACTCGGGGAGATCGAGGCGCGCATCGGCGTGGCGCGCGGCGAATGCCGTCATCGGCTCCTGGTTTTCGGCGCGGAACAGGCTGCAGGTAGCGTACAGCATTGTGCCACCCGGCTTCAGGAGCGGCCACAAGGCCTCCAGCAGGCGCGCCTGTTCCTGCGCAAGTTGTTGCATATCCTCGGCACGTTTCAGCCATTTACCGTCCGGATGGCGGCGCGCAACGCCCGAGGCGGTGCAGGGCGCGTCGAGCAGGATGCGGTCGAAGGGGCGTCCGTCCCACCAGGCGGCGGGCTCGCCCGCGTCGGCGACCTGCAGGCTGGCGGCGAGACCGAGGCGGTCGAGGTTTTCGCGCACCCGTCGCAATCGGGTTGCGTCGTTGTCCAGCGCCAGCAGATCAAGGTCGGCCAGTTCCAGCAGGTGACCGGTCTTGCCGCCCGGTGCGGCGCAGGCGTCGAGGACGCGCAAGCCGTCGCGCGCGTCGAGCAGCGGCGCCGCCCATTGTGCGCCGACATCCTGCACCGACAGTAGGCCGGCGGCGAAGCCGGGCAGTTCGGCCACCGGCAACGGGCGCTCCAGGGTCAGCGCCCAAGGGCCGGTGCGCCGCGCCGCAATGCCGGCCGCGTCCAGCGCGGCCAGACGTTCCTCCGGGCTGGCGCGGCGGCGGTTGACGCGCAGGGACATGCACGGCGGCGTGTTCTGTGCGCGCACGATGCTTTCCCAGGCCTCCGGATATTCCTGGCGCAGGCGGCGCAGCCACCAGGCGGGAAAGTTCCAGCGCGCCTCGGGCACCCGCTCGGCCTCGGCGGCCAGTTCCTCGCGGCGGCGCTGGAAGTTGCGCAGCACCGCGTTGGCGAAGCCGCGCGCGGCGGGTTGGCGGCGCGCGGCCAGTTCGACGGTGGCGTGCACCACGGCGTAGGCCGGGGTTTCGCCCAGCTCCAGTTCGTGCAGTCCGGTCAGCAGGGTGCCAAGCAGTTCGGGCGGGCGCAAGGGGCGGTCGGTCAGGCGCGAGAGGTAGTAACGCAGGCTACCGGCGCGGCGCAAGACGCCGTAGGCCAGGTTGGCGGCGGAAGCGCGGGCCGGCGCGTCACCGTCCTCGGCGCGGCTCTCGGCGAGCGCCTGGGACAGGCTGCGGTGTTCCAGGAGAACGTGGTTGATCAGCCTGGCGGCGAGGGCACGCGCATCGGTCATGATTTCGGATGCCCCGCTGTGGCGGTGCTTGCTCGGAGGGACAGGGGGTCAGGCGGCGATCTTGATGGCGTTGCGGCCACCGTTCTTGGCGGCGTACAAAACCTCGTCCGCCCGGCGCAGCAGGGCGTGGCCATTCTCGTCGCCACGCAGGGTGGCGATGCCGGCGCTGAAGGTGGTGTTGATCTGCTTGCCCTCAAAAACCAGGGGGCTCTTGCTCATCAGCTGCTGCAGGCGGGCGAGAACGAAATGGGCACCGCGTGCGTCGGTATCCGGCAGAATGAGGGCGAATTCCTCGCCGCCGTAGCGCACCATGGCGTCGGACTTGCGCAGCACGGATTTGATCAGGCTGGCGAAGTGCACCAGCATTTGATCGCCAGCCTCGTGGCCGTGCTGGTCGTTCACCTTCTTGAAGAAATCGAGGTCCACCATGGACAGGCTGAGCTTGGTGTCCAGCCGCTGTGCGCGGGCGATCTCGCGCATCAGGGTCTGATCCAGACCACGGCGGTTGAGTGCCCCGGTAAGGGCGTCCTCGTTGAGCAACTGGCGCGTCTCGGCCAGTTCCTCCTGCATGGAGGAAAGGGCGCGACGAGTTTCCACCAGGTCCTTGTGGCTCGCTTCGACGGTGTTCTGAATGCCCCCCGCCTGCATGACAACGGTGGACAACAAACGCAGGATCTCGTTCTTGTCGCGACTGGCCTTGAGACTGGTGACATTGCCCGACAAGTCCTTGTTCTTCTCGCCGATGTCCTTGGCCAGCGTCGCCGTCTTGTCGGTCACCTCCTGCAGCATCTGACGCAGCATGCTCATCATCTCGGCGACGAATTCCTTGCCAGGCAGCGCGTGCTCCTCGGCGGCCGCCGCGGCAGGCGGGGCCGGATCGGCGGCGGCGATCTTCTGCGGGCGAGGCAGGCCGGATAGTTCGTAGTAATAGCGCTCGTAATTTTCCGGCGTAGCGGGCTCCCCGGTCTCCTTGAGCCGTTGCATCACGGTCATGCCGATGACGTTGGGGGTCTGCGCCATGTGTAAGCGGGGATGTGAGGGTATTCTGGAAGCCATTATCGGCGAAGTGGCGACATTCTTTAACCCATCGGATAATCGCGCGGCTACATCACATTCGACGCCATGCACATCCATATCCTGGGAATCTGCGGCACCTTCATGGGGGGGCTCGCGCTGATCGCGCGACAAGCCGGCCACACCGTCACCGGCTGCGACGCCAATGTCTATCCGCCCATGAGCACACAGCTGGAAAGCCAGGGCATCCGACTGATCGAGGGCTTCGGCGCCGAGCAAGTCGACCTCGCGCCCGATCTCTTCGTGGTCGGCAACGTGGTGGCGCGCGGCAGGCAGCCCCTGATGGAGGAAATCCTCAACCGCGGCCTGCCCTACACCTCGGGCCCGCAGTGGCTGGCGGAGAACATGCTGCGCGACAAGTGGGTGCTGGCGGTGGCCGGCACCCACGGCAAGACCAGCACGACTTCCATGCTGGCCTGGATCCTGGAGGACGGTGGCCTCGACCCGGGCTTCCTGATCGGCGGCGTGCCCATGAACTTCGGCGTCTCCGCGCGGCTTACCGACAGTCCCTTCTTCGTCATCGAGGCGGACGAGTACGACACCGCCTTCTTCGACAAGCGTTCCAAGTTCGTGCACTACCGGCCACGGACGGCGGTACTCAACAACCTGGAATACGATCACGCCGACATCTTCCCCGATCTGGCGGCCATCGAGACGCAATTCCACCATCTGGTGCGTACCGTGCCTGGCAACGGCCTGCTCGTCGCCAACGGTGGCGACCACAACGTCCTGCGCGTATTGGGGCGCGGCTGCTGGACGCCGGTGGAATACTTCGGCGGGCCCGGGTTTGGCTGGAAGGCCGTTGCCGTGGACGCCGAGTCCTTCGACGTCAGCCTTGATGACCGCCGCATCGGCCGCGTCACCTGGAACCTGCAGGGCGAGCACAACCGCCTCAACGCCCTGGCGGCCATCGCCGCCGCCCGCCACGCCGGTGTGCCCGCCGCCGGCGCAGTCGACGCCCTGAGCCGTTTCGTCAACGTGAAGCGGCGCATGGAGGTGCGGGGTGTCGCGGCCGGGGTCACCGTTTACGACGATTTCGCGCATCATCCCACTGCCATCGCCACCACCCTGGCCGGCCTGCGCGCCAAGCTGGATGCCGGGGGGCGGCCGGCGCGCATCCTGGCGGTGCTGGAGCCGCGCTCCAACACCATGAAGCAGGGGGTGATGAAGGACGCCCTGCCCGCCAGCCTGGCCCAGGCCGACCGCGTGTTCTGCTACACCGGCGGCCTCGACTGGGACGCGGCGCTGGCCCTCGCCCCGTTGGGCGCCAAGGCCGCCACGCATGGCGATCTGGATTTCCTGGCGGAGGCAGTGGTCGCTGCCAGCCAGCCCGGCGACCACGTGCTTGTAATGTCCAACGGCGGCTTCGGCGGCATCCACGCCAAGCTGCTGGCGCGGCTGGCCGGCGCGTCGGGCTGACGGACATGGACGCGCCGGAGCTCGAGCGGATCCCGACCGAGGCCGGCTGCGAGCTCCGCTTGCGGGGCGCCTGGTGCATCGACCAGCTGCCACGGGTGGACGCTTTGCTGGTCGATCTCGAAGTGCCGCACGATAAGGAGGTGCGTGTCGATGCCGCCGGCCTGACGCGGCTGGACAGCGCCGGCGTGATGATCCTGGTGAACCGGCTGCGCGCCCAGGGCGTGGTCTGGTCGAACGTGCGCCTGGAGCATTTCAATTCCGCGCAGATGGCCCTCATCCACCTGGTCGCCGACCGCCTCGACGCGCGCCCGCGGCCGCCGCGCCGGCGTTACCGCTGGCGGGCCTTCGCCAGACAGTCCGGCCATGCGCTGGGTACCCGACTGTCGGGACAGGCCGCTTTCCTAGGACGCATCGCCGAGGCGCTATGGGACCTTGCCCGGCGCCCGCGCCTGTTGCGCCACCGCGAACTGGTCACGCAACTCCAGGCGGTGGGCCTGGCGGCGTTGCCCATCATCATGCTGATGACCTTCCTCATCGGCGTGGTCTTCGCCTATCTTCTCGGTGTGCAGGTGCAGAAGGTCGGCGCCAACATCTTCGTGGTGGACGGCATCGGCCTGGCGGTGGCGCGCGAGCTCTCGCCGATGCTCACCGCCATCCTCATCGCCGGCCGCTCCGGGGCGGCCTTCACCGCCCAGATCGGCGCCATGAAGGTGACCGAGGAAATCGACGCCATCTCCACCATGGGGCTGTCCCCCATCCAGGTTTTGGTGTTGCCGCGCCTGCTCGCCATCGTCCTCGTCCTGCCCCTGCTCACCTTCGTCGGCGACGTCATGGGCATCCTCGGCGGCGCCGTGGTGGCGGCCAGCCAACTGGACGTCACCTATCACACCTTCTTCCAGCGCCTGCAGGCGGAACTTCCGGTCGCCACCGTGCTGTTCGGCCTCTACAAGGCGCCGGTGTTCGCCGCCGCCATCGCCTTCATCGCCTGCCGCAACGGCTTCGCGGTGACCCGCGACGCGCGCAGCGTCGGCGCCTACACCACCGCCACGGTGGTGCAGAGCCTGGTGGCGGTGATCCTCATCAACGCCGCCTTCGCCGTGCTCAACCCGGACATCCCGCGATGAACGAGGCCGTCCTGCGCGCCGACTGCGTGCGCACCCGTCTGGGCGGCGAGTGGCTGCACCGGGGAGTCAGCTTTGCGGTGCCGCGCGGCCAGGTGGTCGGCCTGATCGGTGCCAGCGGCACCGGCAAAAGCGTGCTACTGCGGGAATGCATCGGCCTCTTGCGTCCCGACGAAGGCCGCGTGCACCTGTTCGGCGAGGATCTGTGGTCGCTGCCGCTGCGCCGTCTCAACCAGGTGCGGCGCCGCTTCGGCGTGCTGTTCCAGGAAGGCGCCCTGTTTTCCTCGCTGAGCGTGGCAGAGAACGTGGCCATTCCCCTGCGCGAGCACACCGACCTGCCGGCGCGCTTGCGCGACGAACTGGTGGCCATGAAGATTCGTCTGGTCGGCCTGCCCATGGAGGCGGCGCACAAGCGGCCCAGCGCGCTGTCCGGCGGCATGAAGAAGCGCGCCGCCCTGGCCCGCGCCCTGGTCATGGAACCGGAACTGCTGTTCCTCGACGAGCCGACCTCCGGCCTCGATCCCATCAGTGCGCGCGAGTTCGACCATCTTTTGCGTGTACTGTGCGACAGTCTGGGGCTGACGGCGCTGATCGCCACGCACGACCTGGACACGCTGTGGGGCATGGTGGACCGCGTCATCGTGCTCTACGGCGGCCAGGTCGTCGCCGACGGGCCGGTGCCCGAGGTGGCGGCCGGCGAGCATGAATGGATACGATCCTATTTCGCCGCTCATGTGAAGGAGAGGGGCTAGTGTCTCATCCCATAAGTTTTGCTATGTTCGACGCGCCCCGCATCGCCGATTGCTTTGTCGCTCATCCTCGCCATAGCTACGGCTATGGCTGCGGTTCGCTTCGCGCACTCGGCGCGCGGATGCGCGTCTCGGCATGTTCGCAAACTCATGGGGTGAGACACTAGATGGAATCCGAAGCGAGATACGCCCTGGTCGGCGCCGGCCTGCTGATCCTGCTGCTGCTGCTGGGCGGCGCGCTGTATTGGCTGCGTGGTGGCGACGGCCCCGAGGTGCGGCGCTACGTGGTGTATTTCCAGAACCAGTCCCTGGAAGGCCTGCAACTCAACAGCCCGGTGCGCATGCAGGGCATCAAGGTGGGCAAGGTGGCCGATTACGTCATCCTGCCCAACCAGGCCAAGACCGTGCGCGTGCTGCTCGAGGTGGACGCCCGCACGCCGGTGCTGGAGGGCGTGCAGGCGGTGGTGGCGCGCAACCTGGTCACCGGCTTGGCGGCGGTCAGCCTGAACAATCCCGGCGACGGCGGCACGCCGCTGCGCGCGGTGCCGGCCGGCGAAAAATATCCGGTGATCGGCGAGGGCGAGCCGGACATGGCGCGCTTCGCCCGCACCGTCGAAGGACTGGGCCAGTCCGGGCAAGAAACGTTGGAACGCTTCAATCGTCTGCTCTCGGATGAGAACCAGCGCGCGATTTCGACCAGTCTCGGCGAATTCGCCGCCTTGAGCGGTGAACTGCGCCGCGACGTCGGCGCCTTGACGCCGGAACTGGTCGCCACCCTGGAGGCCTCGCGCCGCGCCGCGCAGAAGCTGGAGGTGCTGGGCGACGAGCTGGGACCTGTCGTGCGCGAGGGCGGCCAGGCCGTGCAACGCGCCGGGCAACGCCTGGACAGCCTGGCCGGCGAGGCGGAAGCCACCCTGAAGACCACCCGCGCCACCCTGGGCAGCCTCGATGCGGGCCTGCGCGACCTGCGCATGGATCTGCGCCTGAGCGCCGACCTCGGCCTGCAGGAAATCCAGCACACCGCCCAGGCCTTGCGCGCCGCCGGCGAGTCGTTGCAGACCACCAGCCGCGATTTCGCCGACCCCGGCCGCATCCTGTTCGGCCCCAACAAGGGCGAACTCGGCCCCGGCGAGCGATAGGGAGATTCAGCATGCGCGTCTACCGTTGCGTCCTGCTCGCCGCGCTCGCGGCCGGTCTGTTGTCGGCCTGCGCCAACCTGGGCGGCCGCCCGCAACCCGTCAGCCACTTCGTCCTGGAAATCCCGACTGCGGCCAACGCGCAACCAAGTGAAAGCCGTGCCGGCGTGCTGCTGCTGCGCGACACCGAGACGCCAGGGTTGTTCCAGAGCGTGCGCCTGGTCTACAGCCGCGTTCCCGGCACCCTGGCCTATTACCAATATGCGCGCTGGAGCGACGCGCCGTCGCGCAGCCTGAACGCGCGGCTGCGCCAGCGCCTCAACGACACCGGCCCGTTCGCGGCGGTGGTGCCGCTGGGCGCCGGGGTGCGCGCGGAATACCAGCTCAATACCCGCCTGCGCGAGTTTTTCCACGATGCCGCGCATGCCCCCGGCGTCGCCCGTGTCGTTCTGGAGGCCGAGCTGGTGCGGCGCGAGGACGGCCGCCTGCTCGCCCGCGAACTGTTCCGCGCCGAGGCGCCCGCCGCCAGCCACGACGCGGCCGGCGCGGCGGCGGCGCTGGGCGCGGCCAGCGGCCGCCTGGTCGACCAGATGGCGACGTGGCTGGCGCGGGTGCGGCCGGCGGATGCCCGGTAAAATGGACGCCTCCGTCCGCGCGTTCGCCTCCCATGCTCCTCTACATCCATGGCTTCAATAGCTCCTCCCGCTCCGGCAAGGCCAGCGAAATGGCCGCCTGGATGGCCGATCGGGGGCTGGCCGAGGCCTACGCCTGTCCCGATCTGCCGCACCGCCCGGCCGCGGCCATCCGCCTGCTGGAGGACGTGATCGCCGCCAGTCGCGGTCCGGCCAAGCTGATCGGCAGCTCCCTCGGCGGCTTCTACGCCACCTGGCTGGCGGAGCGGCATGGCCTCAAGGCGGTGCTCATCAATCCCTGCGTGGCCTGCGACGTCAAGCTCGCGGACTATGTCGGGCAGACCCAGCGCAACTGGCACAGCGGCGAGGAGTACACCTTCAGCGCGCAACACGCCGCCGAACTGGACGCCCTGCGCGTGCCGGCCATCAGCCGTCCCGAACGCTACCTGCTGCTGGCGGAAACCGGCGACGAGGTACTCGACTACCGCGAGGCGCAGGCCTACTACGCCGGCGCCCGCCAGGAGATATTCCCCGGCGGCGACCACGGTTTCACCCGCTTCGCCGACTGCCTGCCGGCCATCCTGGCGTTCTGACCATGTATCTACTGTACGAGGAAGACGGCGACATCAAGGCCGGCACCATCCTGGCCGACAACGACGCCTCGCTGCAGGTGGAGTCGCAGCACGGCAAGCGCGCCAAGGTCAAGGCGGCGCACGTGCTGCTGCGCTACGCCGCGCCGGCGCCGGGGGAAGTCATGGAGCAGGCGCGCGCCGGCCGCGAGGCCATCGACCTGGACTTCCTCTGGGAAGTGGCCGGCGAGGCCGAGTTCGCCTTCGACGAGCTGGCGCGCGAGTACCACGGCCGTACCCCCACGGCGCCCGAGTCCACCGCCATCCTGCTGGCCCTGCATGGCGCGCCGATCTTCTTTCATCGCAAGGGCAAGGGCCGCTACCGCGCGGCGCCGGCGGACGTTCTGGCGGCGGCCAAGGCGGCGGTCGAGCGCAAGGCGCGCGAAGCCGCCCTGCGTGCCGAGTGGACTGCCGAGCTGGTTGCCGGCCGCCTGCCCGAGGCCCTGCGCGGCAAGGTGTTCGAGCTGGCGCACAAGCCGGACAAAAACAGCCTCGAATACAAGGCCCTGGCCGATGCCTGCGCGGCCAGCGGGCTGTCGGCCGCGCGCCTGCTCGATCGCTGCGGCGCGATTCCCGACAGCCACGAGTTCCACCTGCAGGCTTTCCTGCTCAGCCACTTCCCGCGCGGCGCCGGATTCGCCGAACTGGCGCCGCCGCCGTCGCCGCCCGCGCTGCCGGCGGGCGACGCGCCCGCCTTCAGCATCGACGACGCGGCCACCACCGAGATCGACGACGCCTTCTCGGTCATCTTCCGTCCCGACGGCGGCGCCCGTGTCGGCATCCACATCGCCGCGCCGGCCCTGGGCATCGCTCCCGGCTCCGAGCTCGACCGCGTCGCCGCCACGCGTCTGTCCACGGTGTACATGCCGGGCGACAAGATCACCATGCTGCCGGAGGACCTGATCGCCCAGTACACCCTCGCCGAAAACCGCGACTGCCCGACGCTGTCGCTGTACGTCGAGGTTGCCCCGGACCATGCCATCCTTGGCCTGAGCACCCAGGCCGACGTGGTGCGCATCGCCGCCAACCTGCGCCATGAAACCCTCGAGCCGCTGTTCAACGAGGCCAGCATCGGCGCCGGCGGGCCGGACTATCCGTTCCGCCGGGAACTGGAATGGCTGTTCGGCTTCGCGCGCTCGCTCGAGGCCGCGCGCGGCAAGGCAGACCAGGCGCAGCGCAACGACTACGTCTTCAAGGTGGAGGACGAGCGGGTGGAGATCCTCACCCGCGTGCGCGGCAATCCCATCGACAAGCTGGTTTCGGAACTGATGATCCTGGCCAACAGCCGCTGGGGCGAGATGCTGGCCGATCAGGGCGTGGCCGGCGTCTACCGCGCGCAGACCGCCGGCAAGGTGCGCATGACGCTGAAGCCGGCGCCGCACGAGGGCCTGGGCGTGTCGCACTATGCCTGGAGCACCTCGCCCCTGCGTCGCTACGTGGACCTGCTCAACCAGCGCCAGATTCTCGCCGCCGCGCGCGGCGAGCCGCCGCCGCACGCCGGCAACGACACCCTGCTGTTCGCCGCGGTGCGCGATTTCGAACTGGCCTACGACGCCTACGCCGAATTCCAGCGCGGCATGGAACGCTACTGGTGCCTGCGCTGGCTGCGGCAGGAGTCGGTGACGGAGGCGGACGCCACGGTCTGGCGCGAGAACCTCATCCGCTTCGACACGCTGCCGCTGGTCGCCAGGCTCACCGGCGCCCCGACGCTGAATCCCGGCGACCGGGTGCGCGTCGCGGTGGAGAACATCGACCTGCTGGACATCGATCTGACATGTCGTTACATCAGTAGTGTGGTTGAAGGATAGAAAGGCCGATAGTTGTCGCTGATATGGCCAACCCTACCTGCTAGGCTTGCTGTTGGACTCTCAAAAGTCAAACAGGCATGGGATGTTTCATCCTCGTTCCTAGCCACAGCGATCGCCAATTTCGCCAATGCTTTGATGGTCTCGGCGATTCTCCACGTAACAGTAATCTTTGGCGTTTCGCATAAACCGGTTAACCCCAAGCTGTTCGAACCTGCCGGGCCGCCCCTGGAGGTGGTCCTGGTCAACGCCAGAACCGAGGCGAAGCCGCTCAAGGCCGATGTGCTGGCGCAGCACAACCTGGACGGCGGCGGCAACGTCGACGAGGATCGCCAGGCGAAATCGCCACTGCCCGCCTCGGAGCGGGAGCAGGCGATGAGCGCCGAGGCCGAGTTCAACACGCGCGTGCAGGCCCTCGAGCGGCAGACCCAGGCCTTGATGCAGCAGCTCAAGTCGGACTACGCCACGCCCGCGCAGCAGCCGGTGGTCGCGCCGGATCCGCGTCCGCCCTCGCCGGTGCCGGCACCCGCCGACCTGGTCGCGCGCAGCCTGGAGATGGCCAGGCTGCAGGCGCGCATCGACCAGAACATGGACGAGTACCAGAAGCGGCCGCGCCGCTTGTTCGTCGGTGCCCGCGCGCAGGAATTCACCTTCGCGCAGTACGTCGAGGACTGGCGGCTGAAGGTGGAGCGGGTGGGCAACATGAACTATCCCGAGGCCGCCAAGCGCAACCGCCTCTACGGCACCCTGGTGCTGACCGTGAACATCCATGACGACGGCAGCCTGGAGTCCGTCCAGATCGAGCGTTCCTCCGGCTCGAAGATCCTCGACCAGGCCGCCATCAACATCGTCGAGATGGCCGCCCCCTACGCCCGTTTCCCGGAAGCCATGCGCAAGAAGGTGGACATCCTCGGCATTACCCGCAGCTGGTCGTTCACCCGTTCCGATCAACTGACGAGTCAGTAACCTGACTTATGCTGGGATAACGGCCATGTCCTTGAGAAGGCATGGCCGTTCCCCTCACCCCCAACCCCTCTCCCGCTTGCGGGCGAGGGGAGCTTCGAGAAGTCGCTACGCGACTTTCACGTTTACAGGGCTGATCGAATAAAATCAGCGTTTTCTAATATTCATCCGAGGACCCGCCATGCACACCGGCACCACGCTCACCCAGTTCATCATCGAGGAACAACGCCACATCGCCGGCGCCACCGGTGATTTCACCGCCCTGCTGAACGACCTGGTCACCGCCATCAAGGTCATCTCCAACACCGTCAACAAGGGCGCCCTGGTCGGTGTGATGGGTGCGCTGGACAGCCAGAACGTGCAGGGCGAGACGCAGAAGAAGCTGGACGTGATCACCAACGACATCATGATCCGCACCAACGAGTGGGCCGGCCACCTGGCGGGCATGGCCTCGGAGGAGATGGACGAGGTCTACCCCATTCCGCACCGCTATCCCCTGGGCAAGTACCTGCTGGTGTTCGACCCGCTCGACGGCTCCAGCAACGTCGACATCAACATTTCCGTGGGCACCATCTTCAGCATCCTGCGCGCGCCGGTGCCGAACCGCGCCGCAGCCGAAGCCGACTTCCTGCAGCCCGGCGTCAAGCAGGTGTGCGCCGGCTACGCCCTGTACGGCTCCTCCACCATGCTGGTGCTGACCATGGGTCACGGCGTCAACGGCTTCACCCTGGACCGGGAAGTGGGCGAGTTCATCCTCACCCATCCGGACATGAAGATTCCCGCCGACACCAAGGAATTCGCCATCAACGCCTCCAACCAGCGCTTCTGGGAACCGCCCGTGCAGCGTTACGTCGAGGAATGCCTGCAAGGCAAGGAAGGCCCGCGCGGCCGCGACTTCAATATGCGCTGGGTCGCCTCCATGGTGGCCGAGGTGCACCGCATCCTCACCCGTGGCGGCATCTTCATGTACCCGCGCGACACCAAGGACCCGGGCAAGCCCGGCAAGCTGCGTCTGATGTACGAAGCCAACCCGATGAGCTTCATTGTCGAGCAGGCGGGAGGAGCCTCATCGACGGGTTATGAGCGGATTCTGGATATCGCGCCGGAGGGACTGCACCAGAGGGTGCCGGTGATTCTGGGGTCGAAGAACGAGGTGGAGGTGGTGGTGGGGTATCACAGAGGTTGAAGCTGCTGCGCTGTCAAATAACAAAGGGGCGCAGAAGCGCCCCTTGCCATACCCGTTCTGCTTGCGCTTACTGATAGAGCGAGCGGAAGTAGGCGAGAACCTGGGCGGCCGTCCAGGACGTGCTTGGATTGATTGGGTAGGTGCCACCATTGATGGTGGCGTTGAACATGGCCACTACCTGGGCGGTGGAGAGTGGAAAGTTGGGGGCAAACTGGATTGCATTGAGGTATGAGGCGATGGCCGCACGCCCCAGATCGATATTGGTGGGTGGGTTGTTGTTAGCTACTGTATTGGCGAGAACTTCTTGGAATGTTGCCACAGTCGAATTACTGGTATTCGGGGCGACCAATCTTTGGTTATTGTTTCTTTTCCAGTAGGTGTCGGTAAACCCCTTCGCAGTGAACAGGGTGTTCTTCTGTACAAGGGAGGTGACCGTGCCTGGCCAATTGGTCAGATCCCGCCAGTATTCCGGAGATTTCCCAAGAGAACTGCAAATGCCCTGCACATGGGTGGAGACATTCCCGGAAAGCTGCCCAGAAATCGTGCAGTTGTGCGGCGCGGCCCCCAGCACCGGCCTGCTCAGCAGGGTACCCATGACGATGGGCGCGGCCAGACCGCCCTGGGTGAAGCGGCGGCGTCGTTCGTCCACCTGGGGGCGAACTTCGGGGGTGTTGGGGTCTTGAGGTGCGTTCATGGCGTGATTCCTTCACGGGATTGCCCAATATTGAAGCAATTTATATGCCATGGGTGTCGTTTCCTGAGGAAACAACAGCTTACCAGCATCCCGTCATGGCAGGTGTAAAGAATTCCGACGACCGGGCGTCAGTCTTGTGGGGGGTCTCGTCTTAGGGCCTGATGCAGCAGATGGGGAACGAGCAGGCGCCAGGGCATGCGCAGGTAGTGGCCGCGCACGAACAGCAGGAACAAGGCTGCGCCCGTGCCCGGTTGGCGGCAATTGGTGTGCGCGGAGGCCAGGCCGCGGTCGAACAGCGCGCGCATGAGGGGGCGTTGCCAGACCGGGGGCCGCGCCGGGCAAGTGGCGAGAATTTCTTCCGGGACGGGGGTGGAGAGCCAGCGGCGGCAGCAGTCCAGGGCGTAGTAGAGCGGCCGGCCAAGATTCAGCTCGGCGGCGCGGGACAGCAGTTGCGGCCAGAACCTTACCGAGGCGAAAGCGCGCAGGAGGGCGTCCAGGTCCACCAGGTCGCGCAGGCCGTGGCCCCATTCCCCTTCGTGGAACAGGTGGCAGGCGGAATGCAGCACCAGTTCGGTGTCGGCGGGGACGTACAGACCGGGCATGTTCGGCAGCGGACGGGCGCCGGCCAGGACCGGTCCGGCCTGGGTGGGGATGCGCGAGGTCTCCGGCAACAGGTTGTGGTGCACGTCGAGGACGGTGCCGCGACGCAGGTGGATCATCGGCGGCAGTTCGTGCATCCAGCGCCGGTAGTAGCGCTGGTCGTATTCGCTTTTCCCCGAGGCGTGCCAGCCGGCCAGCATCAGGGCGCCCTCGGCGCGGCCCAGTTGTGCTTTGGGCACCAGCAGGTCGATGTCGCCGAACAGGCGGCCGGGCGCGGGCGGCAGATCGGCCAGGGCGTAGGCCGCGCCCTTGAGCAAGAGCACGGGGCAGTCCAGCCCGGCCAGGGCCTTGGCCACCCGGCGCGCTTCCCAGCGCACGGCCTGACGCTGCTTGGCGGCGACGGTGCGGGCGGCGGCGAGATGGGGGCGCACGGGGGCGGGAATGCGCGCATCCAGGGCCTCGGCCTGCACGGCCAGGCGGGAGAGCAGGCCGGCGCTGCCGGCCTGTCGCAGCAGCCGGTCCCATTCGCCAAGATCCAGGTCGGCCATGCGCGCGGGCTCGCGCAGAACGCCCAGCAGGGGTTGGCAGCGCTCCGCCCCGTTCATGACGTGGCAAGCTCCGCGAACACCCGCACGGCATCCTCCAGCCGGGAATACTCGAAATCGTGGCAGGCGCAGGCGTCCATCAGCGCTGCGTTGAGATCGAAACCGAGGCCGCCCAGCAGGCTGTAGTTGAAGGCGTGGCTGGCGGTGTGCAGGAAGGCCTCGGCGCGGGAATGCGGGGAGAGGCGGGCTTCCGCGCCCTCCCGCCAGCGCGGGAAGATGACCCAGGCCGGGCGCGCCTTCACGGCGACGCGGGCGACGCTGTCCGGGGTCGGGCGCAGATGGGCGACGGTGCCCTTGTGGGTGTCGTGGGCGGGCGCGCCGATCACCGCATCCGGAAAGTGCTGCTGGATCACGTCGATGGAGGCGTTCTTCAGGCTCACCGGCCGCCCCAGGCCGACCAGCAGGCCGTCGTCGCGGTCGATCAGGGCGATTTCGTCGGACAGCAGGCGCCAGCCCGACAGCATCAGCGCGGCGGTGAGGGTGCTCTTGCCAGCGCCGGGGTCGCCGGGCATGACCAGGGCGCGGCCGTTTTGCTCCAGCACGGCTGCGTGCAGCATCAGGTAGTGGTGGGCGTGGCCGGCAACGCACCAGTTCATGCCCCATTCCAGCAGGGCGAAGGCATGGTTGGCGGGTAGGGGCTTGAACGGGGAATGGCCGTCGTACCAGAAATTGATCTGGGGTTTCAGCCAGCGGCGGATGCCCGTGGGCGGACCGACGCGCACATGGAAGTCGCAGAATGCGCCGTCCCCCAGGGGGAAGTCCGCGTACAGCCGCCGCAGGCCGTCGGCGACCTGGGGCAAGGGACTGTGCATGCGCATGGCAAAGGGGCCGGTGCGCAGCACCAGGGCATTGTCCGCCAGGCGGTCGCGCAATTCGCGCGCGGACAACTCGCCCAGCTTCACGCCAGCGGCTCCGCGAATTCGAGGCGCTCCAGTTCCGCCAGGATTGCGACCAGGGCAACGCCGGCTTCGTCCGATCCACAGGCGGCAGCCTCGGCCAGTGCCGCGGCCAACGTGGCCTCGTCCGCGGGGCTCCGCATCAGGCACAACAAGACTAGGGCAGCGGGCGCGGAGAGGCGATGGGTGTCGCCGGCGCCGCCGTGGAAGAACACGTCCTCGTCTTCCCAGTCCCGGTGGCGCGGATCGGCCTCCGGGGGAACGCGCCAGGTGCGTGGAGAGGAAGAACTCATGGGTGGGTCGCGGCGAAGGATGCGCGCCAGTGTATCAGGCCGGTCCCGCGGCCAGGCGGCCCAGGCTGACCCGGTCCAGGCCGGCGAGGTCGGTCAGGGTGTGGATTTCCTCTAAGTCATGGCGAGCCATCAGGTCAGCGACCGCCCGCGCCTGGTCGAATCCATGTTCCAACAGAAGCCAACCCCCTGGTAGCAGATACGTGGCGGCGGCCGCGACGATGGCGCGCATGGCGGCGAGTCCGTCCGCGCCCGCGGCCAGTGCGTGGGGCGGCTCGAAACGCGGGTCCTCGCGTTGCATGTGGGGATCCGCAGCAGCGATGTAGGGCGGGTTGCCGACGATCATGTCGAAATTTTTTACACTCAGGTCGGCATACCAGTCGCTCAAGATCCAGGTGATCCGGTCAGCACCCAGGCGGCGCGCGTTTTCCCGGGCCACGGCGAGGGCTTGGGCGGAGGCGTCGAGGGCGGTGACTTCGGCCAGCGGCCGTTCCAGCGCCAGGCTGATGGCGATGCAGCCGCTGCCGGTGCCGAGGTCGAGCACGCGCGCGGGGCGGTCCGGCGGCAGGCGGTCCAGGGCGGCTTCCACCAGCAATTCGGTTTCCGGGCGGGGAATGAGCACGTCGGGCGTGACGCGGAAGACACGGCCGTAGAACTCGCGCTCGCCCAGGATGTAGGCGACGGGCTCGCCGCCGGCGCGGCGGGCGAGCAGTGCTGCGATGGCCTCGGTCTGGGCCGGGCTGAGCGTGTCGCGGTCGTGGGCGATGAGCCAGGCACGCTCGACGCCGAGGGCGCGGGCGATGAGGATTTGCGCTTCCAGGCGGGCTTCGCGGCGGTCTAGGCCTAGAGCGGCTTGCAGGCGCGCGGTTGCGTCCAACAGAAGTGCTCCTACGGCGTGAGCGTTCCGGGCTTCACCCCCACCCCCACTCTCCCCCCTCGAGGGGGAGGGCGAAAAACTCGCGTCACGCCTCAACTTTCCTCCGCCAGCGTCGCCAACTGCTCCGCCTGGTGTTCGGCGGTAAGGGCGTTGATCAACTCGTCCAGCTCGCCTTCCATGACGAAGTTCAGCTTGTACAGGGTCAGGTTGATGCGGTGGTCGGTGACCCGGCCCTGCGGGAAGTTGTAGGTGCGGATGCGGTCGGAGCGGTCGCCGCTGCCGATCAGGCTCTTGCGCGTACTGGCTTCCTTGGCCTGGGCTTCGCGGTCGCGCTGGTCCTTCAGGCGGGCGGCCAGGACCGACAGGGCCTGGGCCTTGTTGCGGTGCTGCGAGCGGTCGTCCTGGCATTCCACCACCAGGCCGCTGGGCAGGTGGGTGATGCGCACCGCCGAGTCGGTCTTGTTGATGTGCTGGCCGCCGGCGCCGGAGGCGCGGAAGGTGTCGATGCGCAGGTCGGCGGGGTTGATGTCGATCTCGCCGGCCTCGGCGGCTTCGGGCATCACCGCGACGGTGCAGGCGGAGGTGTGGATGCGGCCCTGGGCCTCGGTTTCCGGCACGCGCTGGACGCGGTGGCCGCCGGATTCGAACTTGAGTTTGGAATAGGCGCCCTGGCCGACGATACGGGCGATGATTTCCTTGTAGCCGCCCACCTCGCCCTCGCTTTCGGAAACCACTTCGACCTTCCAGCGCTGGCGTTCGGCGTAGCGCGCATACATGCGGAACAGGTCGCCGGCGAACAGGGCGGATTCGTTGCCGCCGGTGCCGGCGCGGATTTCCAGGAAGATGTTGCGTTCGTCGTTGGGGTCCCTGGGCAGCAGCAGGATTTGCAAGCGGGCATCCAGTTCGGCCAAGCGGGCCTGCGCCGCTTCGATTTCCTCGTGGGCGAACTCCTTCATGTCCGCATCGGAGAGCAGGCTTTCGGCGGTGGCCAGGTCGGCGCGGGCCAACTTCCAGGCGCGGAAATGCTCCACCACCGGGGTGATGTCGGCGTGCTCCTGGTTGAGCTTGCGATACTGGGCCAGGTCCTGCGTGGCGCGCTCGTCGGCCAGCAGGCGGTCGAGTTCCTCCAGGCGCAGGGCGAGCTGTTCGAGCTTGGCTTGCAGGGAGGGTTTCATAGGTGGAGCAGGTCGCTCGTAGCGGGTAGTTGGTGGCTTTTATTGCGCGCCGTAGGCGCGGAAACAATTAGCTACGAGCTACCGGCTACGGACTACCAGCTACGTATCCCCATGCAGGTTATAGAGCCGAGAGACCAGCCGGGCCAGTTCTTCCCGCTCGCTTTCGCTGGCGGAATTGAGGGCGTGGCTGGGGTCGTGCAGCAGCTTGTTCATCAGTCCGCGGCTCAGCGCCTCCAGCACGGCCTGGGGGTCGTCGCCCTTATGCAGGGCCTTGTGCGCCTTTTCCAGTTCGTGGCGACGCAGGCGCTCGCCGTGGTCGCGCAGGCTGCGGATCACCGGCACCGCCTGGCGGGTGTCGATCCAGTGCATGAACTCGTGCACGCGGGCGGCGATGATGGCCTCGGCCTGGGTCACCGCCGAGGCGCGACTGTCCTGGCCAGCGCGCACCACCTCGCCGAGGTCGTCGACGGTGTAAAGGAAGACGTCATCCAGCTCGCCCACCTCGGTTTCGATGTCGCGGGGTACGGCCAGGTCCACCATGAACATGGGCCGGTGCTTGCGCGCCTTGACCGCCCGTTCCACCAGGCCCAGGCCGACGATGGGCAGGGGGCTGGCGGTGGAAGTGACGAGGATGTCGAACTCGGGCAGCAGTTCGGGCAGGTTGGTCAGCGCCGCCGACTCGCCGCCAAACTTGTTGGCCAGATCGCGGGCGCGCTCGATGGTCCGGTTCACCACCATCAGCCGGCGCGGATTGCGGGCGGCGAAGTGGGTGGCGACCAGTTCCACCATTTCGCCGGCGCCGATGAACAGCACGGCCTGGTCGGAAATCGAGGGGAAGATGCGTTCCGCCAGGGTGACGGCGGCGGCGGACATGGACACGGTGCTGGCGCCGATCTCGGTGGCGGTGCGCACTTCCTTGGCCACCGAGAAGGTGCGCTGGAACAGTTTGTTGAGCAGCAGGCCCAGGGTGCCGGCGTCGTGGGCCTTCTCCGCCGCCTGCTTCATCTGGCCCAGGATCTGGGTTTCGCCCAGGACCATGGAATCCAGGCCGGAGGCGACGCGGAAGGCGTGGTTGGCGGCCTGCTGATGCGGCAGCAGGTAGAGGTAGGGCTTCACGTCGCGGGGCGGCAGGCCGTGGAAATTGGCCAGCCACTCGGCGACGCCCTCGGGTTCCTGGGTGTTGCAGTAGATCTCGGTGCGGTTGCAGGTGGACAGGATCGCCGCCTCGCGCGCGATGCGGCGGGCACCGGTCACGTCCGCCAGGGCCCTGGGCAGGATGTCGGGCGGAAAGGCCACCCGCTCCCGGATGGCGACCGGGGCGGTATGGTGGTTCACGCCGCAGGCAAAAAGCTGCATTCCGCTGTCAAATCAAGGAATTGAGGGCGCGCATTGTACCCCGAAGCCGCCCGCGTGGCCTTGCCCGCAGGCAAAAGGCTTCACAACGGCGCGGCGGCGTACGTCACGCTCAAGCAGTGGCTTTCCCCGGCCGGGATGGAGACCACGTTTTCCAGGGCGTTGGCGGATTCCACGCAGACCATGCGCCGCCAGCCATCGGGGCCGAAGTCGCCCATCTTGTCGGCCTTCTCTGCCCAGGGCGTCCACACCACGGTGGAACGGCTGCCGGACTTGGCGATGACGATGCGGCGCTTGAGGCGGGCATCGACGATCTCGCAGGTGGCTTCGGTGTCCACGTAGACGCGGTCCACTTCGCCGCTGAACGTGACCGGGCCGGCCTGGGTATGGCGGGTGGAGCCGGCCACCTTGTCGAGATAGCCGGTTTTTTCCAGGCCGGTGACCTGGATCTCGGCGATGTCGCCGATGTGGAAATAGGTGTGCAAGGCCTCGCCGATGGTGACTGCTTCCGTGTCCAGGTTGGTGGTGACCAGGTCCAGCCTGAGGCGGTTGCCGACGGTGACGGTGAGTTCCAGGCGGGTGGCGTGTGGCCACTGGGCGTGGGTCTGCTCGTTGGGCATGAGCATCAGGGTCAGCCGGGTTTCGCCGGAGTCCAGCGCGGCGCTGGCGGTGACCTGCCACATCACGGTACGGGCGAAGCCGTGGCCGGGGAAACCGCTTTGCGTGGCATGCGGGCCGAACCAGGGCCAGCACACCGGGGCGCCGCCGCGGATGGACTTGCCCGGCGCGAACTTGGCGTAGTCGGACAGCCAGACCACCGGCTCGGCCTGATCCTTGGGCCGGAAGGTGGTGACGTGGGCGCCCTGCAGGCAGACATAGGCGGTGCCCTGGGCGTTGTCGATCTCGGCGAAGGTGAGGCCGCCGGGGCCTTCGATGAATTTGAGCTGGTCGGCGATGCCAAAGCGGGTATTGAGGTCGGCGAGGGTCATGCCAGGGTCTCCCGGGGAGTGGAAAGGAAGGAAATCCGCATCACGCGGCGAAGAAAACGATCCAGTTGGCGGCAATCATGGCCAGGGCCGGCAACCTGAAGAGCGGAGCGGTGAGTTTCAAATAGCAGACGAGGTAGAACATCGTGGCGATGAAGTTGAAGGGCAGCCAGCTCAGGGTCTTGACCCAGGGGCCGGCGGCCGGGTCGGCGGCGACGTCCCACATGCCCCAGACGAACAGCCCGTTGACCAGCATGCCGACCAGCAGGAAGCCGAGCCAGTTTACGAAGCGCGGCGCATCCGCGCGGGTTTCCTGGCCGGCGTCTGGATGCTCGGGGTCCGGGGCGTTCATGGGTGTGGCTGCCCAGTGGTCACCGAGCCTGGAGGTTCCGGCCTTTGCAAAGGCTTCTCCCGCGTATGCCGATGATAGGTTTGCGTAGCGGCTTCCCCCCTTTGGAAAAGGGGGGCCAGGGGGGATTTCAGAGCCAGGTCGTCAGGACAGCGCCGCAAAATCCCCCTCATTCCCCCTTTTTCAAAGGGGGATGTGCGCTCAGTGGCCGGGTTGTCCATGGAGTAAATGTCTAAGTCAGTGCCATTCGGAGCAGGGCGTATTTCAACAAGGCTGGCGCGAACCGGAGCCCGGCCTTGCTGCCCATTACCGCAAAAGTCGCGACAGCGGCTCTCGAAGCTTCAGGTGGTTTCAACCCTTCCGTTCCACCTGCGACACATCCCGCACCGCGCCGTGGGCGGCGGAGGTGGTCAAGGCGGCATACGCGCGCAGGGCGGCGGAGACGGCGCGATCGCGCTTGACCGGCTTCCAGGCCTCGGCGCCGCGGGCGTCCATGGCGGCGCGCCGCTTGCCAAGTTCGTCGTCGCTCACCACCACACGGATGCTGCGGTTGGGGATGTCGATCTCGATGACGTCGCCCTCCCGCACCAGGCCGATGGCGCCGCCCTCCGCCGCTTCCGGCGAGACGTGGCCGATGGAGAGGCCGGAGGTGCCGCCGGAGAAGCGGCCGTCAGTGATGAGGGCGCAGGACTTGCCCAGGCCCTTGGATTTCAGGTAGCTGGTGGGATAGAGCATTTCCTGCATGCCGGGGCCGCCGCGCGGGCCTTCATAGCGGATCACCAGCACGTCGCCTTCCTTGATACGGTCCGCCAGGATGGCTTCCACCGCCGCATCCTGACTTTCGAAGATGCGCGCGGGACCGGTGAACTTGAGGATGCTGGCGTCCACGCCGGCAGTCTTGACGATGCAGCCGTCCTCGGCCAGGTTGCCGTAGAGCACGGCCAGGCCGCCGTCCTGGGAGTAGGCATGGGCCTTGTCGCGGATGCAGCCGGCGCCCCGGTCCAGGTCCAGTTCCGGATAACGGCGCTCCTGGCTGAACGCCACCTGGGTCGGCACGCCGCCCGGCGCCGCCTTGTAGAACTCGAACACCGACACGTCGTGCGCCTGCATCACGTCCCACACCTGCAGGGCGCCGCCCATGGTCTTGCTGTGCACCGTGTGGCATTCGCGGTGGATTAGCCCGGCCCGGTCGAGTTCGCCGAGGATGGCCATGACGCCGCCGGCCCGGTGCACGTCCTCCATGTGGTAGAGCTGGGTGGAAGGCGCCACCTTGGCCAGGTTGGGCACCTTGCGCGAGAGCCGGTCGATGTCCGCCATGGTGAAGTCCACGCCCGCTTCGCGCGCCGCCGCCAGCAGGTGCAGCACGGTGTTGGTGGAGCCGCCCATGGCGATGTCCAGGCACATGGCGTTCTCGAAGGCCTGGAAATTGGCGATGGCGCGGGGCAGCACGGAGGCGTCGTCACCCTCGTAATAGCGCTTCGCCAGCTCCACGGCGAGCCGCCCGGCGCGCAGGAACAGCGCCTTGCGGTCGGCGTGGGTGGCCAGCAGCGAGCCGTTGCCGGGCAGGGCGAGGCCCAGGGCTTCGGTCAGGCAGTTCATGGAATTGGCGGTGAACATGCCTGAGCAGGAACCGCAGGTCGGGCAGGCGGAGCGCTCGACGGCTTCCACTTCCTCGTCGGAACACTTGCTGTCGGCGGCCTGCACCATGGCGTCGACCAGGTCCAGCTTGATGGTCTTGTTGTTCCAGACGACCTTGCCCGCTTCCATCGGCCCGCCCGACACGAACACGGCCGGGATGTTGAGGCGCAGGGCGGCCATCAGCATGCCGGGGGTGATCTTGTCGCAGTTGGAGATGCACACCAGGGCGTCCGCGCAGTGCGCGTTGACCATGTATTCCACGGAATCGGCGATGACCTCGCGGCTGGGCAGGGAGTACAGCATGCCGCCGTGGCCCATGGCGATGCCGTCGTCGACGGCGATGGTGTTGAATTCCTTGGCGACGCCGCCGGCCGCCTCGATCTCGCGCGCCACCAGTTGGCCCAGGTCCTTCAGGTGCACGTGGCCGGGCACGAACTGGGTGAAGGAATTGGCCACGGCGATGATGGGCTTGTCGAAATCGCCATCCTTCATGCCGGTGGCCCGCCACAGGGCGCGGGCGCCGGCCATGTTGCGGCCGTGGGTGGTGGTGCGGGAGCGGTACTGGGGCATGGGGGAAAACCTCGGCTGGCTATAATCCAGGGCATTTTATCCCAGGCATGCCGTTATGCTCGTCCATCCCCAGTTCGATCCCATCGCCATCGCCCTCGGTCCCCTCGCCGTGCGCTGGTATGGGTTGATGTACGTGCTGGCCTTTGCCGCCTTCATTCTGCTCGGCCGCCGGCGCGCTCGTGCCTATCCGGAGCGGGGCTGGAAAGCCGCCGAACTGGACGATCTCCTGTTCTGGGGTGTCATCGGCGTGGTCGTGGGCGGCCGCCTCGGCCAGGTGCTGTTCTACGATCCGGCCTATTACCTGGCCAATCCCGCCGAAATCCTGGCGGTCTGGAGGGGGGGCATGTCCTTCCACGGCGGCCTCCTCGGCGTGCTGCTGGCGCTGGCCTGGCACGCGCGCAAGACTGGCCGGTCGTTTCTGGAAGTGGGCGATTTCGTCGCCCCCCTGATTCCCCTGGGCCTCATGCTCGGACGCATCGGCAACTTCATCAATGGCGAACTGTGGGGCCGCCCGGCCGACCCCACCCTGCCCTGGGCCATGGTCTTCCCCCAGGTCGACGCCCTGCCGCGACATCCTTCCCAGATCTACCAGGCCGGGCTGGAGGGCCTGCTGCTGTTCGTCATCCTCTGGCTGTACACCCGCGCGCCGCGTCCCGTGGGCGCCGCCTCGGGCCTTTTTCTGGTTGGCTACGGCGGCTTCCGCTTCCTCGCCGAGTATTTCCGCGACCCGGACCCCGGCATCTTCGGCCATTCCGACGTGGTCAGCATGGGCCAGTGGTTGTCCCTGCCCATGATCCTGGCCGGCCTCTGGCTATGGACCCGCGCCCGCCAGCGCGCACCCGTCTAGGAGCCCCCCGGGCTTTTCGCTATACTGCGCGCCGGATTCAAGTCAGGGCCGATAGCTCAGCTGGGAGAGCGCCGCGTTCGCAATGCGGAGGTCGAGGGTTCGATCCCCTTTCGGTCCACCAATACTGAAGCCCCAACTGTTATCAGTTGGGGCTTTTTCTTGTCTGATCGCGCCAGTTCCTGCGTGTTGTTGGGGGTTCCTGCGGAAGCCTGCGGACTTCGCCTACCGCCCGAATTGGCCGATCCGGGCCACATTCCACTCTCTCCTGGCCATTCCTCGCTCCGGCCTCGCTCCCTGGAACCGGCCCGAAGTCCGCAAAGACCGTCAGTCAGCGCCATACAGATCAAAGGGTTACGCGCGGACGAATCAAGCGGTTGGATTGCAGCATTGGCGGCCAAGCGAACAGCGCTATTATTGAAAGGTGTTTACATAACAGTTTGAGTGTCCTATGACACCAGTCTCCACCGTCTACTATCTGCCAGGTCATGGAGGACAACTTTCCAGCGGGCTTGGCCAAGGCCTAATGGAAAGAGGCTTTGCTGTAGCTGGCCGTGAGACACGGGGCGGCTTCAAGGATCTAGGGTTTTTGGATCAGGTAGCTGTTGTGGCGGATGACCTAAAAAACAACTTCTGGTCAGAGGACGCTTACATCGTCGCCAATTCTTATGGTGGCTATCTTTTCTTGCATGCTCAAGCAGGATTACCGCCTTATCCTGGCAAGGTGCTATTGCTGTCACCCATCATTGGTGGATTCAGTGACGAAGCCACCATGAGGGTATTTTCACCCCCATACGAGAATCGTCTCTTAGAAATTGCACAGGCAGGTAAGTATCCACGCCCAATCAATGCGACAGTTCATACTGGGTCAGAGGATTGGCAAAGTCACCCAGACGCGGTGAAACATTTTTTTGGGTTCTTGAATATTCAAGTCACCGTTGCCGATGGACGCGGTCATATGCTCGGCAAGGACTATGTTGGCAACCTTCTGGACATGTGGCTACCCGCGAAATGCACAAAATGAAGTCCTCGTGGAAAGCGATCGAACTTATTCTGGCTACCTTGAGTGGCTTCGCGCTTGATTATTCTTGCCCGTAACTCATCGTGGTCTTCAAGGGGTGAGACTCCGCTCTAAATAGGCAGCCTGCCAAACACCTATACTCCCACCGCCTGATTTTTCTAAAAAACACACCAACTTTTCGTAGCCAGGCCAGCATGGGCGACGGTAGTAGTCTCTGCGTCCGTACCCACCATAGAGCAACAAGTCCGGCACGCCCGCAGGATTCTGAGTGACTGTCCTTGCAAAGATTTGCGCTGGATCCTCAAAATTAGTCCAGTTGCCTCCAAATCCGTGTCCGGGCTGAATAACGGCTACAGCGGCAGGCAACATATTGTTTGCAACATATAGTGCTTGAAAAGCTGCGACCCCATCGGCGCATAGATACAAGAGACTAAAGCGATACGGACCATGACAAGCCGGAACATCATTACGCCGCTGTAGAACCACCCACAAGCAGAATGGCTTTCGAATCTGCTCTCGGTGCCGGGATGGGTCTCCGTCGGCAGATGTTAGAAATGAAGGACGCCATCCACGCGGTGCCAACTCCTGTTGCGCTACTTCACGCTTCGCAACCAAGTCATATCCCCGAAATCCTGGACTGATCAATGCTGATTCGAAGTCTTCTCTACCTCGGCCATAGTCAACATAAATAAAGCTTACGAAGTTGCCAACGAGATGTCTAACCGGGTCACCGTCGAAACCGGACGATGGGTAGTACAAAGAGTCGCGAAGGATTCCATCAAGCGGAAACACTTTTTCCTGAATGGTCGTTGGGTCGATGCGCGACAGCCAATTTGGCTCAGCAATTAGGGAGAGTTGCTCAATCATATGGTCATTAGTCTATTGTCCGAACCAGTTAGCAGAAGAACTTCAGAATTGATATGTCGGTCAAAGTTATCTGTATCGAGAGGTTACGATATACAAAATCTTTGAGCATCAATTTTCCTCCAAGATTTTTAACCGATACCGCTGCTCATCCCATAGCGCTGGCGGATCGACCGCCAGATCAAACAGCGTGACGTGGTTCGGCAGTGCGTCGTCCAGGATGGCCGCTACGATGTCGGGCGCCAGCGTCGTCAGGTTGACCATGCGGCTGACGTAGCTGTTGTCGATGCCTTCCCGCGTGGCGATCTCCTTCAAGGACTTCGCCTCTCCTGACTCCAGCATCGCCAGCCAGCGGTGGCCCCTGGCCAGCGCCAGTTGGATTGAGGTTGGTGCTACGTCCCAAGGTCTAACCGGCGCGGTTTCGCCGTTTGGCAAGGTGACCAACTTGCGGCCACTGCGGCGCTTGATCTGGATCGGCACGGACAGGGTCAGCCTGCCGTCGCTGGTCTGCAGGATGTCCGGCTCGCCGGTCTTCTGGATGCGGATGTCGCTCATGCCAGTGCATCCACTTGTTGCTCGACCGGCTCGGGGCGCAGTTCCAGCACCAGGCGTTCGATGCCGTTGGCGCGCAGTCGCACTTCGAGGTCGTTGGGTGACACGATGACTTTCTCCACCAGCAACTTCACGATCCGGGCCTGTTCTGCCGGGAACAGCTGATCCCAAATCGCGTCGAGCCGGGTCATGGCCACGGTGATCTTGGCCTCGTCCAAGGTCGGATCGAGCTTGATCGCCTGCGGCAACATCTCTCCCAGGAGATTCGGGGCACGCAGGATCGCGCGCAATTGGTCGAGCACCGCCGACTCGAGTTCAGCGGCGGGAAGACGCGGAAGACCCGAGGCTCCCGCGTGCTCCTTGGCGTCGCGCTGAGGCACGTAGTACCGGTACCGACGGCCATTCTTCTTGGTCGTGTGCCACGGCGACAGTGCCCGGCCATCGTTGCCGAACACGATGCCCTTGAGCAGATAGGGAACCTTGGCTCGCGTCGTGTTACCTCGCACCCGGCCATTCGTCTCCAGGATCGCGTGTGCGCTGTCCCACAGTTCGCGGCTGATGATGGGCGGGTGCTCCGCCTGATACCACAGGTCCTTGTGCCGCAACTCGCCAAGGTACGTCCGGTTGCTGAGGAGTTTGTAGATGTGGCCCTTGTCGATCGGCCTGCCCTCGCGGGTCTTGCCGTCTTGCGTGGTCCACGCCTTCGACGTCACGCCATCCAGTTTCAGTTCCTTGACCAGTGCGGTGCTGGAGCCGAGTTCAACGAAGCGCTGGAAGATGTGCCGGATCAGTTTGGCCTCGCGTTCGTTGGGCACCAGTCGGCGGTTCTCGACGTCGTAGCCCAGCGGTGGCACGCCGCCCATCCACATGCCCTTGCGCTTGCTGGCTGCGATCTTGTCGCGGATGCGTTCGCCGGTGACCTCGCGTTCGAACTGGGCGAAGGACAGCAGGATGTTCAGCATCAACCGGCCCATCGAGGTGGTCGTGTTGAACTGCTGGGTGACCGACACGAACGACACGCCGTAGCGCTCGAACACTTCGACCATCTTGGAAAAATCCGCGAGGCTGCGTGTCAGGCGGTCGATCTTGTAGATGACGACCACGTCGATCTTGCCGGCCTCAATGTCCACCATCATTCGGCGCAGCGCCGGGCGTTCCATGTTGCCGCCCGAGAAGGCGGGATCGTCGTAGTCGTCAGCGACTGGAATCCAGCCTTCGGCGCGTTGGCTGGCAATGTAGGCATGACCGGCATCGCGCTGGGCGTCGATGGAGTTGTATTCCTGGTCGAGCCCCTCGTCGGTAGATTTGCGCGTATAGACCGCGCAGCGCATGCGGCGCTTCAAGACTTCGCTCATCGTCCACCTCGCTTCTTGGTGGACGGCTTGGTCGTGGCATTGGATGGCGGCCTGAGCCCAAAGAACAACGGTCCCGACCAACGCATGCCGGTGATCTCTCGGGCGATCATCGAGAGGCTCGGGAACATGCGTCCCTGGAAGTCATACTGGCCGTCGGCGGTGGCGATCACGCGGTACTCCACGCCTTTGTATTCCCGGACCAGCACCGTGCCTGCGGCCGGACGGTAATCGCGGTCGCGTTTTTTCACCTTGCCGGTTTCGACCAGAGATTCGATGCGACGCTGATTGCGATCCAGCAGGTTGGCGTCGACCTTGCGGAACTCCAGCTCCTGCAGCCGGTAGGCAATCCGGCGTTCGAGGAACTGACGGTTGTGGGTGGGCGTGTCGCCACCGACGAGCTTCTGCCAAAGCGCCCGGATCTCTGCCATCGGCATCTCGGGCAGCCTGGCGATCTGCGCCGCCACCGATGGCGGCGTGGAAAATGATGGTGTTTGCGTGCTCATTTCGACTCCGTAGTTGTCTTGTTGACGGGGTCCGTATGAACGCGCTGGTTGCCAGAGAAGCCAAGCTCAAACCCGCTCGCTTCGGCCCTGTTTGCGGACTGCTCTATGCCGGTGATACGCATGCGTGCCAGGCCGTTGGCCAGCAATGACGCGATCTCGTGGCGACGCTGCTCCGGCGTCATCCGCTCCGGTGGTAGATGGTTGATTTGATGCATCGGTGGGGGTCCTCTCGGTCAAACTCACATGCAGTGAAATTGTCCGGATGGACTGCCGCCGACACCATGAGGGAGTTTCGGAGTCGTGCGAACCGATGCGGGTTTCTGCGAAAAGCAGGTCCCTTTTAGTTCGCCAGATGACGGGCGAGGATGGTCTTCATCAACGAATTGCCGGGCTGGGTGCTGGCGAGCATGTCCCGGATCTGCTCGTTGATCTGCTGGGCTGGAACACCTGCGTTCCCTGCCGCCTGCGTGACTGCCGAATAAGCATCGAGCACATCAGTGCCGGTGATCTCATAGCCGTGTCCAAGAGAGATCCAGCGCAACGCGGCCAAGCCAGCTGCGAGCGCGAATGCTGGCTGCTTCTCGGCGTAGTCACGGGCGGCGCGCGTCAGCGTGCGTGGATCGGTCGGGCTGCGCGTGCCCAGCTCGATCGCCACATCAAACAGGCCCGCATCCTTGGCAGCGGCGAACCACTTGCCCTCGGCGCCAGGCGTGCTGGCCACCAGGTCGCGCAGGATCTCTTCCGGCTGCTTGTGGGCATACTTCTTGGCAATGGCGCGAAACGTCGCCAGGTTCGTGGTGCCCTGATTCGCCTCGATGGCATAGCGGCGGTAGGCCTCGTCGAGCAAACCGGAGGACAACAGGATCTCTTCGCAGGCCTGGGCGATCTGCCAGCCAGGATCATTGAGACCGCGCGATTCCTCGGCGTAGCGGATCGCCTCCGCCTTCTTGCCCATCGCTGCCAATGCCTTCGCACCCCAGCGCCGATCGTGCCACCACTTGAATGGGGCCTTGTCGATCAGCGCCAGTAGTTCCTGGTGGCGGCCTGCGGCGTACAAGGATGCCAGACAGGCACTGGTGCCCTTGAAGAATCCATGCCCCGATGCCTTCGGGATCCACACGCTTTCAACGACAGGCATGAACTCGTCGGCCCAGTGCGATGCCAGCTCCGGGGTCACGGACAGTTCGCCCCAGTAGTCGCCGAGCAGTTCGATGTAGGGCATCTCGTCGTCCTGCAGCGCCTGCCACAAGCGCTCGAGCCAGCGTTGCCGCAGCTTCGGCTCGACGTCGGCCTTGATGATGATGGGCACCAGGGTATCGATGGCCTTGTTGACCGCCGAACCCAGTGCGCCCGATGAACTGTCCACCTGTTCCAGCGCCGGGGAGAGTTTTTCCAGCAGGGTAATGGCACCTTCAGCCGCGAGCACAGGCTCCTTGCGAGCGACCTGCTTGATCTCCGATACGGCCTCCTTGATCCGCTGCACCGGTGTGTCGGACCGCCAGCCAAATGCATGACGGCGGAAACGGGGGGCGAATTGCCACTTCTGCGCGCTCATGATCGATCTACCATTGGCTATCGCACCGGGTACTGGCCGTTGCGGATGAAACGGTCGTAGGTGTCTTCCTCCGGTTCCTCATCGTCGTGCCGCGCTTCCTGCCACTCGGCCTCCGGCAGCAATAGCAGTGTCAGCGTGTAGTCGTATTGACGCGCGACGCGCGTCATCTCCGTGACCGGCATGCTGTCGGGTTCGCGGGCAAACCAGGACTGGGCACGCCCCGTTCGAGTGTCGGCAATATCAAAAGCGTTGTAGCTGTGCGCCAGCGCATCGTGCGGCAGCTCGATGGTGTTCTTGCGCGTCGCGAAGTAGGCGCCGGACCTGAGGGCCGCCTTGTTCGACTTGGCCCAGAGCATGTGATCGTCGCGGCTGGCCACGAGCACCGCTCGCTTGGGGGCGATCTCGGTCCAGCGCAAGGCGGCGGCCGTCAGCGATACCCCATAACGGTCGGCGCAGTGGCCCAGCAGATCGAAGCTGATCGGCTGGCCGTCGACCTGGCGCCGGAAGTCGTCCAGCGGCATGAGCAGGGTCGAAGCAAACAAGTCCGCCTCTGCCTCGATGTCGCGCTCATTGTTGTTCCCCGTCTCGATTTCATCGTCGCCACATTCGAACAGGTCCTGCTGATGGCGGTGCAGGATGTAGTGACCGAACTCATGCGCAATCGTGAAGCGCTTGCGACCCTCCGACGAGGTAGCGCTGTTGTAGAGGATCAGCCACTTCGATCTAGCCTTGTTGGCTTTTAGCAGACCATCGAATCCGTCCATGGCTTCGCCCTGGACCATGTCGATCGGTGAGTCTACAAAGCACTGGCGGGAATACTCCAGCGCCAGTTCGTCAACCTTGACCGGAAAGCGATCCGCACCGAGAACCGCTTTGAGCATGGACGAGATGCGGTTGGCCTCGGCCATGGGCTTTTTCGCGTCCGTCATCCATCTTCCCAAGCTTCGAGGATCTTGCGGATCTTTTTCTTGTCCGGCTCGGACATGTTTTTGTACTTGCGAAAGAAGGCCTCATCGAGCACTTCCTCGTCCGGGGTGGTTGCCGACACGGTCAGCAAAAACTCTGTGGTGACCTCAAGGACGGCGGCAATCTTGCCGATCTTCTCGGCCGATGGCTTTGGATCGTCTTTGTTTTCCAGTTCCCAGATGTAGCTCTTGCTGGAGTCGGTCAGTTCGGCCAACTGTTCCAGACTGAGCCTCTTTTGCTTTCGCAATGCGCGGATCTTGTCCCCCAGGGGCGATGGCACCGGTACTTCCTCATTTGTTGGCTTCAATCCGAAAATAATACCACTACGCCGAACGATTTCGTACCTGCTTGACAAACCCCTAACCGCTCCGCAACAATCTGAATCGTTCGGTACACCGAACGCAATCGGTCTGCACACCCCAACAAGAAGAAGGGGCCGTTGAGGCTGATACCAAGCCGATCCAAACCTTTGAGGGGTATGTAGATGAACGATGCAGAAAACCTGAGCAAGCTCCTGGGCCACCTGCCGCCGGCGGTGTTCCGTGAATTCATGGTGGATGAATTCGGTCTGGCCATGCCGGATGTGGACGCCAAGAAGCCCAAGAAAGAACAGCGTGAACAGATGGAGGCCGTGCTGTCCGCCCTTGGGGTGAGTGAGCGGCAGCGGATCGAGGAAGTGGCCGAACGGATCGTGCTGTTGTCGGACGGCGCTGGCCAGGACGTCATCGACGGCTTCAAGGACGACATCTTCGATGACGTCGCCCGGAAAACCTTCGCCGCGATTCCGAACCAGTACGAGCGGGCGCTATGGCTGCACATCCATGAACCTGTGATCTTCGAGGAAGCCCTCAACGCCCGACAGGCGAGGGTGTCCGGAATTTTGTGTAAACGGGTTATGGTTTAGAGGTTGTTCATCCGATCTTCGAACTGGATAGTAAAGCGAGTCAGCGCCGCCTTCCAATCCCGAATCGGCATGGTCCATTTCTGGCTG
>Ga0194127_10000328_pt1 | contig 77153 bp, 70 predicted proteins | sample TA2KigC100mmetaG_FD_148624 | JGI IMG/M metagenome (GOLD analysis project Ga0194127, IMG submission 148624) | Freshwater microbial communities from Lake Tanganyika, Tanzania - TA2015036 Kigoma Deep Cast 100m | ecosystem: Environmental > Aquatic > Freshwater > Lake | place: Tanzania: Lake... | reverse complement strand
AAGTAAAAAAATTACAAACCCCATTCCCTGTTCCATGGCTTGGAGGAAAATCTATTGAAATTGTCTGGATGGCATGATTAGGGTGCTTTTATGATGGTTTTAATGCCTGTGAAAATCGGTGTTTAATGAACACCACCCGCAATAACAGCCTATGCAAGCAATATTAGCAGTCGTATGTCATTAAGCAAAGGATGGTTAAGTAGTTATCTTCAACAATATTAACGTATGATGTCATTTACAAACAAGGGACACACGGCAGTACGTACTATCACGTATGGAACAAAGGTATGCAATTAAATGTTTTATATTATAAAAAGCGCATTCAGCCTTCCTGGTTCTCCATTTCCCCACTTTCTTCCAGGAATGTGAATGCGCTTTTTATTTTACATCCTCAATTTTACCTTCATGGATAGATACTTCATTCCTGAAACATTATTCGTTGCATCTGAAATTGAATACCAGGCAATCAGCATCACACAAAGCAACGGTTTTTATCAAAAATTCATTTGCCTATAGCAAAACAAATAAGGGGTTCGAAATATAAAGTGCACGCTCTCTCTCAAAGAAACAACCCTTCGACTCCGCTTAGGGTGACAATGAGCGAAGTCGAAGCATTCGAAAAACAGATGCCTTTGACTATGCAATTACTTTATATTTCCCCGACAACGGTGATCTCGGTTTCCAGCGCATATCCTGATTTTTGTTTCACTTCTTTCTGCGCATAGTGAATTAATGCCAAAACATCGCTCGCCTTTGCATCCCCCAGATTGACGATAAAATTCGCGTGTTTTTTTGAAATTTCGGCGCCGCCAATGCGCATTCCTTTCAGACCCGCTTGTTCTATCAATCTCCCCGCTCCTATACCTTCTATTTTTTTAAAAACGGAACCGCAACTGGGATATTCCGGCAGTTGAGGCTGCTTCGCCCTGCGCCACGCAAGATTGGAGTCCATAACGGATTTTATCTCAGTTTTTGGTTTTTGTGAAAGCCGGAAAGTAACATCCAGCACAATATCCTGCCGTTTGTGTAAGATGCACGTATCATATCCAAACTGAAAGTAATCAACGTCAACCGTTTGTACATGCCCCTCTTCGGTAAGAATGCGGCTCGTGCCGACTATCTCAGAAATGTACATGGTTCGCTTTCTGTCAGGAGACAAAAAATGAAGATTTTGCCACATGGCGCCGCCCACAGTGCTTGGGATATCTATGAAATGCTCGAACCCTGAAAATCCCCGTTCGTAACAGAGGGTAATAAGATCGGCAATAATCGCCCCGCTTTCCGCAAACACCTTATTTCCTTCAAGCAAGGTCGCTTTATTCGCACGGTTTCCGATAACAAGCCCGCGAAATCCCTTGTCGGTAAAAAGGATATTCGCACCGCAACCGAGTAAAAAGAAAGGGATATTGGCGCGTTTTGCCTCAGAAACCGCATGGAGCAATTCATCGATGGTATGTGTTTCGACAAACCAATCGGCATGACCGCCTATTTTGTATGTAGTAAATGGCGCAAGCGGTTTGTTCTTTTCAAGATTTGTTATGTTGAACACCAAAGAAGGTCTTATTTTTTGTATGAATCCAGCAAAGCTGCAAGGTCTTTACCTTTTTGCCCTGAAGCTTCGACTATATTTCTCAGCTTACCGATAAAATTGTACCCTTCTTCAATTTTATCCCTTAAGAGCAGTTGCACAACAAGCGTAAAGGTAAGTTTTTCGATGATTTTTCCCGCATCAGGAATATTTAAGGCAAGTATTTTTTCTTTTAATTCCAGTTTTTGATAAAGGATATCCACTGACGGAGTGAGCGTGCCGGTAAAATCGTCAAACAACGCATTGTCTTTTTGTAGATTCAGCACGTTAGCAGCGGCATCGATTACGGTAACTGTCATAGGCGCAGGTCCGCAAAGATAGAACACAATATCAGGATCAGTGGCAAGATATTTATTAAGAAGCGGGCCAATAAATCCCTTCTCTCCTTTCCATTGTTGTTCCTGTTCGTTAATATATCCCTGTTTTTTCGCAAGTTGTTTGTCTTCTTCGGCAAGATCTGAAAAGCACTTCTTATCTATTTCATTTAATATTGCAGGGTCGTCGTCTCGAAATGCTCCGGAAAGAACGGGGACAAATTTAAAGTTGGAGTTCATCGTTTGCCACTTTAACCATTTTGGCAGATACATCATGGGGATATCCTGAAGACGCCTTTCGCCCAGGAAAAATATCGCAGTATCCTTTCTCCCCTCGATAAACCATTGCTCCAATAATGCCAATATGGGCGCAAGCCCTGCTCCGCCTGCCACAAACACCGCGGTGTGTGGTTCTTTTTTCAGGGAAAAATGACCATACGGGCCTGTAAAACGTATCTTTTCACCAAGAAAACAATTCCATACACTCTGTTCCAGAATGTAGTGGTGCACAAAATTCGGCCCGATACAAGGAGCGCCTCCCCTGTCCCCTGTTTTTGTAGGATCCACCGGTGCCAACCGGACGATAAGTTTTAAAAGGTCAGGTTCGTACGAGGCAAGTGAATACCCTCTATACATACTGCTTCCGGGAGTATAGGGAATAAACTCCTTTCCCAGATTTTCGCATGCCTTCTTTATATGGCTTTCGTATTTTTTATAATGTTCTTCAACAAAATCTTCCGGCAGCATTAACTGAATATATTGGCCGGGTTTATAATCAATCGGTTTTGCAGGTTTGATCCATATCTCCATTTTATCACTGGTAATCAATATCTTTTTAACTACCCGTGCGGCATATTTTTTCACATGGAGGGAATCTTTCGGCAGATATAAACTTACGTCTTTCTCCACCCGTACCTGACATGCCAGGCGCTCGTAACTGTCTCCGATGCCTTCCTCCAGAAATTTCTTCGTATTTTCCCGCGAACGCATATCAAAATGCGGCGTTTCAACGGCAGTATATGAACCAACATCGGTATGAAGTTTTACCTTGCACTGTCCGCACGTTGCCATCCCCCCGCACGCGGCCGGAATGTTAAATCCTTTGCTCTGGAGTAACGTTAAAAGTCTTTCCCCTCCTTCGATATTCAGCTCTTTTTTAAATTCATCATCGCTTACAATAGTAAGTTTTCGTTTTTCCCCGCGCCCAAACAACTGGAAAACGATTTCGCACACTAAACTTAATGCCAGTACAAGAATGGCAAGGATACCTGCGCTTAAAAACAGAGGGGTAAGCATGTTTACTCCAACCTAAAAAATACTAATCATTCCAATGCCGGTAAATATAGCAGCCATAACGCCAAGCAGAAGGATTGCAATCGTATCTTCATCCCATGCATTTGTTGGCACAAAAAGACGCTGACGCCTCAACAAGGCAAGCCAAACAACCACCATCAGCCAGTGAAGTCCATATCCCAGCGCAGTGACGGTCGAAACCATGAAAGACGCGCCGGTAGGGATAGTAAATGTAGCGCTGGCAAGCACGATGCAATTAACGGTAATAAGTTCAAGAAACTGCCCCATTTCTTCATATACCGCCCTTGCAAATTTCCTCAATAGCACACTCAGCGTCTGAACAAATACGGCAATAGTCACAATAAATACGGTCAAATAGAAAATTTCTTCCAGCCGTACCGATAATGGTGAATATTTTGCAATAAGATTACTTCCCTTTATCAGCACACTATTGTAAATCACCCAGTTTAAAGAAGTGGAAAGGGTCGTAACAATAATAACGGCAACCCCCATTTTCCACGCTGCATCAATTTGCCGTGATTTATTCAGCAAAGGACATATACCTAATAACTTACTGAGCACTATGCCGTCAAAGAACAGGGCATTCAGCAATATCGGCAAAAAAATGAGAAACTGGGTATGCAATGTAGGATTTGTCTGAATATGCACGATTATGCTTATGAACAAACAAACGCCCAGCCCAATGGTAATTAACGTTTTTTTGGAAATTTCAATCTTTTCGCGGGAAGCAGGCGCCGGATTACTTCCATTTGTCGCAGTGGCAGCACATTCACATGAGGCTGCTTCCTGATAGACAATTCTTGCCTTAAGCAGAAAAGGCCTCAACAAGAGGCGAAATCCTGCCAACGCAAAAAATCCTCCCACCGGAGTAATCATTAATACAGTGCGGGGAAATGCCTCCGGAAGTACGGAGAAACCCATAACCGTTCCGAAGCCTAATGGCTCTCTCAGAAAGGCAAGCAGCACAAGCGCAAACGCATATCCCATGCACGCTTTTAAAATCTTTTTCTGCGCTTCCCAAAAATCAACCGTCAAGCCTTCGGAAATTGCAGCAAGCACTATGCAGTTCGTGGTAATAAGATCGATATATGCCTTGATGCTCGCAGCTATTTCAGGCACAAATGCCTGAGCAAAAAAACCGAATATCGCCACAAAAACGGAGACGATAATCATGAGCAGTGAAATTTTGTGATGCGTGCCAGCGGTGGATATTAACCTTTTGAAAGGATAGACAAGAGCAAAACTCCCCATCGTAACAAACAGCACGCCAAGCCCCATCGTGAGAGAATTTTCGAGTTTATTCGTTACCGCTAAAGAAGAACAAAACCCTAAACCGGCTCCCGCGGTTAAAATAAGATTATCTCTTAAGAAAAATTTAGAAGTTTTTCGTATATGTCGCTTTAGTCCTACCATTTGAGTTCTCCAGATTCACCCCAAAATTCATGTACCGCGTCATTGATAAACGCCTCAATGCCCCTGCTTGTGTTGGTTGCTCCGGTAATAGCGTCAAACTCATTATCGCCTGTTGCCTTCCTCTCCTTGACCATTATAATTCGCGGCTTTAACTTCATCCCGGCAAATTGTCCCTTGAACTGATCTTCCGTCATCCTGCCTCCAAGGCCGGGAGTTTCACTGTGCTCCAATACCTCTATCCCCTTCAGCGTTTCCATGTCAGGTTCCATGCATATAAAAAGCGACATGGTACTTGATTTATTATATCCGTATCCGAGTTTTGACCTGATAAATCCTATACCCTGCAATTCAGATCCTTTGGTAAATTTATATACCTTTCTCTCTTCTTCTGTTTTTACCCCGCTTGCGTCCTTATCTTCAACAGTTATCGATTCATCAAAAACCTTCCTGATATCATTCTTGTCAAACCCTTTCAACGTAAAACCCATAATCTTTTTTTCTGTTTTACGATAAGGAATGCTAAAAACATCCAAAACTGCACGTTTTTCTTTTATTTCATGGTAATCTGCAATTATCGGTGATGTATAGAAATATACCATGAGCAATCCGGCACAAGGAATGAAAGCAATAACGATAATTGAAAAAACTCGGAGTATAAATGTTTTAAGTTCTTCCATAATTATATTTTACCAAAGCTTTGCATCAATTTAATCACCGTTAGTAAATAATAGTATCACCCTTTTTCAGGTGCGATATTTTATTTTTATCATGAATGACTGTATGGGCACCGCAAGCAAATTCATGAGCAATATGGCATACATTGCCCCTTCCGCCAATGTGGTATAATTCCTTAACAATACCGTGATAAACCCGCACCCTATCCCATAAATCCATTTTGCCTTCTGATTATAGGTCGTCGTAATAGGATCGGTTATCATAAAAAAAGCGCCGAGCACCAATCCTCCGCTCAGGAGATGAAACATCGGCGGCGCAGTAGTACTTTTTGATAAAAGAGAAAACATGCCTGAAAAAACAAAAACACTGCCAAAATATGATACGGGTAAACGCCAGTTAGCAACCTTCATTTTTATCAGCCATATACCGGTAAGTATCAATGCCAAACGGCAGGTTTCTCCCAAAGAACCGTTTGCCGTACCCAGGAGCAATGAAATATAAGAAGTGATAGTCCCTTCAGCTTTAAATTCGGAAAACGGAGTTGCATGAGTAATCGTATCAAGCCCATACCTCAGAGTATGGAGATCAGGTATCCCTACAAAAGGCACCTGGTAGCCGGTTGCCAAAAATGACGGAAAACATATTGTCAGGAATAAACGGCTAAACAGCGCAGGGTTTACCAGATTGTGCCCAACCCCTCCCATTATATTTCGGAAAATAATGGCCATAGCCGCCCCCAACCCCACCAGCCAGAGAGGCGACTGCGGAGGCAATATCGCGGGAACAAGCAGGCACGAAACAAATCCTCCCTCACTAATATGATCTTCCCTGGCTATAATAGCCCATATGACATCAACAACAAATACGCCGACGCCAAAAGAAACAATTAGCCTCGAAATTACACACTGCAATCCGAAGAAATACATCGCAGGGAGCACCCATCCTATTACCAGAGCGATAAGCACTGCGCCCATAAATTTTTTTGTATCAATATTGTTGCGTATAAAGGGCTGCGTCTGTGCGGTATGCTTTGAACTGCGCAGCAGGCCGTCAAATGCTTCAAAAATTGCTCCGAAAAGGAAATTGACTTTTCCATGTGAATGGATGAAAGATTCTATCCTGTCAAGATTCTTATTAAGGGGTGTTTCAATTTTACTAAGTATTTTTTTCATGGTTTATTTAATCCGGTTACTTACATTCCTTAATAATCCGCAACAGTTCAATCTTTGAAGGACACACAAAACTGCACAATCCGCATTCAATGCATTTTTCCAAATTATAAAGACGCGCCCTCTGCTTTTCTCCCCTCTTATAGCAATGGTAATACAACGCAGGCTCCAAATTAACAGGGCAAATGTCATCACAGAAATTACAATACACACAGGCGCGTACATCCCCAAGCAAATTAGTGGTAAAGTGCAGTCTGTCAGTATTGATCATAGGAAACATTACTTTTGTGTCCTGCACCTCCAAAACGACAATATTATTCACCGTCCAGTCGATTCTTTGCGTAAAATCATTAATTTCTTTTCCTCTTAACGGACCGTTTACAAACACACGGCACCGGGCGGATTCTTTCATCCTGTTTTTTATTATTTTCTCAACAGATGTTCCCAACTGCACATTAATGAATTCATTTTCCTTAAGGCCTGTGCCCGAAAGGGCAATAAAGCGGGAATCTACGTTATCATTAAGCACACGGCTTTTGTGGATTGCTGAAATTGTTTGCGCGTCAAGAATGAGAATACCCTGAGACAGCGTATCCTGGCCAAAGTTAACTTCTCTGTTTAAGATGGCTTTTGACAAAACTACCGGGTCATCATGAGGATATTTTGCCTCTATAGCAAAAACTTCCATCCACTCATTCGCAACCGCATATTCCTTTGCTGCTGAAATATGTTCGGTTTCATTGTTGCTGATAACAACAGAACATTTCGCTTCAGGAAAGAGAGAGGTTTTTATTTCTTTTATTTTATCAAGGAAAACCGTTGTTTTGTGTCCCAATATCACCCAGTTAGGCAATGCCCATGGTTCCGTAGGACACAAGGTGGCGATGATATGCTTCACCGATTGCTTGTCCGGCAAAGCAAGATTGAACAATTCAGGAGGAAGGTCAGAAGATATTTCCTCAAAAATATTGCAGAACGGTATAGAATAGGTGTCAAAAAGATTAACGCCGCCCTTAAACACCCTGTTTTGCTTTTTTTTGATCACTTTTTAATTTTTCTAAAATAATATTGAAACTTTCAAGAAATTCGGTAAATCTGCCCGATAAAATATCAATATAGACATCAGAAGTCAAGGTAATAGTTTAAGAACTTACTATGTGTCGCAGATTGAACGGTGAGAGGGTTCCAAAGGACATGACATGACATGACGTGGCAATGCCTTTTAAACAAAATGTATTATTTGTTTACTTCAAAGATGAGTGGTATTTCCCCGCAATCGGGAAATTTATGGCACTTTACACATTCTGACCATATTTTCTGGGGAAGCGTCGCTTTTTCTACTCTGCAAAACCCGCATTTCTCAAAAAATTCAGGCGAATAGGTAAGAACAAACATCTTGTCGATGCGTAGTTCCAGTGCTTCTTGTATACAGGCCGATACGAGTTTTTTCCCTATTCCCATCCGCTGATGTGAAGCCTGAACTGCCAATGATTTTATTTCTGCAAGGTCTTTCCAGAAAATATGCAACGCGGCGCATCCTATTAATTGAGCATCCTCCGTAAATACATAAAAATCCCGCACATTTTCGTAAAGCTCGCTCAGGGAACGCGGCAACATTTCGTCTTTTGATGCGAAACTGTTGATAAGTTTATATATTTTCTCTACGTCTTCTATTGTTGCCTTACGCAACATTTGTTTTTTTTCTGTGATATCAACCGAGGACATTGTATTTCCTTATCCTGAAATCTGCTCCTAATTCCATTGCAATTTTTCTACATTTTTCAATATCAATATCGGGAATATCCACAACAGAAACCAGTACATTAGGAATGATCTTTTTGGCATCTTTAACAAACTGTATCATGGCCTGGTAAGCCTTCCCGCCAAATACCGGTTTACAGATTGCATTATATTTTTCCGCCGTTTCCGCATTCAAACTGATGCAAATGGTATCGATAAGCCCTTTTAATTCATTCGCTATCGGTCTTCCGTTTATAATATCTCCATGCCCATTTGTATCCAGGCGGATACGCTTCCCTTTTGATTTTAAATAAGCGGCTACCTCCTTCAAAACTTCCAGCCGTTCAGTAGGCTCACCATATCCACAAAAGACTATCTCATCATATTTGCCAGGGTCTCCGATCGCCACCAGTACTTCTTCGGTTGTCGGCTCCTTCTTCAGATGCAGATTATGCCCCTTCACTATCGGATAGGAAGTTCTCATACAAAATGAACATTCCATTGAACACCGGTTGGTTAAATTTATATAAAGAGAATTTCTGATAGCGTACGCTATTTTCCCTTCAGGCGCCGGTTCCCCTATGCCAAACAATGCATAGGCGTTAAAAGAAGTAATACGAATAATATCGTCAGAAGAAAGCCCGTAAATTTCAGCAAACACAGGAATAACAAAGGATAAATACGACGGCTCATTCCGCTCGCCCCTTTTCGGATGAGGAGCCAAAAAGGGACAATCAGTTTCCAAAAGGAGTCTTTCTACAGGAACTATTTTGGCAACATCCCTCAGATTCTGTGCATTTTTAAACGTTATTGGCCCGGCAAAAGACAAAAACAGTCCCAGATCAAGACATTCCTTTGCCGTTTCTTTCGACCCACTGAAGCAATGAACAACCCCTTTTAACGTCCCGTTCTTATATTTATTCAGAATTCTCAGGCAATCATCACTGGCATCGCGACAGTGTATTATTACCGGAAGATGATGTTTTTTCGCAAGCACAAGGTGTTTCTCAAATAGCGCCTGCTGGTCTTCGTGAGGACTCTTGTTGCGATAATAATCGAGTCCGGTTTCACCTATCGCAACAATTTTTGATTCTTCAAGCAGCGACTCAAGCTCTTGCCACGTTTGTTCTGAAACCTTTGTGGCGCTGTGCGGATGGATTCCAACACTTGCGTAGATATTTTCAAAACGATGCGCCAAAGCAACACACTTTTTGCTTGTGGAAAGGCTTGTTCCCACATTAATAATACAACCTACGCCAGCCTCTCTTGCGCGTGACAAAACGGAATCCAAATCTGTCTTATATTCAGGAAAATCAAGATGCGCGTGTGTATCAATAATCATCGTGTCTGTTTAAAATGTGCTCTTTGTAAACGCGTTTTTATAAAGTGTAATTGTCGGATGTTTTTTTGCCGGTGGGTAAAAAACAGAAACCACATCAAAACGCACATCTATCCCTTCTATCTTTTTTTCAGCAATATAATAGGAAGCAACCTTTATAATTTGACTTTTTTTGGCTTCTGTTACGGATAATTCAGGAGCCCCGTAACTATCGGAACCCCTGGTTTTGACTTCAACAAATACAATGGAACCATGATCATAACAAATAATATCAATTTCACCTGCCTTGCGCCGGTAATTTCTCTGCAGGATGTTATATCCCTTTTTTTTCAGAAACTTCGCGGCCACCAGTTCACCCTTCTCAGCCAGAATCTTTTTGTGATACTGAGAGCCGCCGGTTTTTTTAAACAGATTTTTCAGAGAAATAAGATACTTCATACAAAAAAGCAAAAAAGGTTGTCTCCGATGCAAAAGAATCCTAAAGCAACCGCGTTGCCTTAGGATTTCTCACGCCTGAAACTGACCAATACAAAACCGGCAATCTTATGATCCCTGTGATGCCGGTGTTTCCCTATCAGTCCTTTTTTCTTTCAGCCTGATGCCTTTGCTGGTTCTATCCCTCATGTAATACAATTTAGCGCGCCGCACCTTTCCCGATTTTTTCACCGTCACACCCAAAACCTTCGGGGAATGAATAGGGAATACACGCTCAACACCCTCCCCCTGAACAATGCGTCTTACGGTAAAGGTTTCCTGTATGCCTCCGCCATTCTTTGCGATAACCAACCCGCTAAACACCTGCGTGCGCTCTTTCTCTCCTTCTTTGATTTTGATTGAGACATTCACCTGATCTCCAACAGCAAATTTGGGGATTTCGGTTTTCATGTGTTCTTTTTCTATTGCATCAATAAGATTCATGGTTTTACTCCTCATTTAGTTAATATAGTGCCGTGCAAACACAACATCATAATTTATTCAGTAAATCGGGTCTCTTTTCCAGAGTCATTTTTTCGGCAAAAGATCTTTGCCATTCCTTTATTTTCTGATGATGGCCCGAACGCAATATTTCAGGAACTTTCATTCCCCTGAATTCAGCGGGACGGGTATATTGCGGATACTCCAGCAACCCGTTATGAAAAGATTCTTCCATTATTGAGTTCGTATCCCCCAAAACACCGGGTACAAGTCGAACCACCGCATCAACAACTACCATTGCCGCCAATTCTCCTCCGGAAAGAATATAATCGCCAATGGACAACTCAACCACATCCAACCCGATCCTGATTCTTTCGTCAAATCCCTCATAATGGCCGCATAGCAACATGAGATAGTTTTCTTTTGCCAATTCTTCAGCAACGGTTTGTGAAAAACAACGGCCTTGCGGTGTTAATAAAATTTTCTTAGCGGGCAGAGCGGTTTGCCGTTCAATCGCTTCTACCGCATTGAAAACAGGCTCCGGCTTCATTACCATTCCAGGTCCTCCGCCATAAGGCCTGTCATCTACACAACGTTGATTTTCTGCATAGTCTCTGATATTGAAAATGTTGTACTGTACAAGAGCCTTTTCCCTGGCAATCTTCAAAATGCTATGCCCAAGTACATTTTCAAACATCTCGGGAAACAATGTTAAGATATCAATACGCATGTATTATTTTTTAAAAGCAATGCCTGATTTTTTTAATATGGCGGCAACCGATTCCGTTGGTTTCGCGCCAACACTCAGCCAATAATCAATTCTTTCTTTCTTTAAGGTTACCTGCTTTTCACTGTTTGATTCCATAGGATCATACGTGCCTAAATTCTCAAGAGCCATGCCGTCACGTTCCTCGTGAACATCAAACGCACCAATCCTGTAATAAGGTCTGTTCTTACGTCCCATTCGTTTCATTCTGATTCTTACTGCCATTTTTTCTCCTTTAAATAAAATTACCGTATCATTCCCTTGCCAAAGGGCATACCACCGGAAAACATTCCCATTTTTTTCAGACTTTTCTCGTTTCCCTTAAAATGTTTCATTAGTTTTTTCATTGATTTAAATTGCTTAAGCAATTGATTAACATCCTGAACGGTTGTTCCGCTGCCATTAGCTACACGCTGTCTCCTGCTTCCATTTATTATATCAGGAGCCAAACGTTCCTGAACCGTCATTGATTTAATAATAGCTTCAACTTTTTGCAACTGTTTTTCATCGACATTCAGGTCATCCATCTTATTCCCCAATCCGGGAATCATGCCCAATACTTCTTTAATCGGTCCCATTTTTTTTACCTGTTGAAGCTGCACAAGAAAATCCTCCAGGCTGAGTGTGTCATTTTGTATCTTCCGGCTAAGCTTTTGTGCTTCTTCCAGATCGATAGCCTGCTGCGCACGCTCCACCAGCGAAACAACGTCACCCATCCCCAATATTCTGGAAGCCATTCTGTCCGGATGAAATTCCTCAAGACGGTCAAGTTTTTCACCAATACCTACAAATTTGATAGGTTTTCCCGTAACTGCCCGTATTGAAAGAGCCGCTCCACCCCTTGTATCACCATCAAGCTTTGATAAAATCACTCCGTCAAAACCCAATTGATCATCAAACTCCTTGGCGCTGTTTACCGCATCCTGGCCTGTCATAGCATCACAAACAAAATATATCTGATCGGGCCCAAGCGTATCTTTTATCTCCCGCAATTCGAGCATCAGTTCATTATCAATGTGCAACCTTCCCGCCGTATCAAGAATTACCACATCATAGTTGTTTTCTTTTGCATGTTTTACCGCTTCACGGCAAATTTTTACCGGCTGTGAATCTTTTTCAAAATATACCGCTATATCAAGTTGTTTCCCCAGCACCTTTAACTGCTCAACGGCTGCCGGACGTTGTATATCTGCCGCAACCAGCAATGGTTTCTTTCCTTTTGAAAGTATCAGTTTTGCGAGTTTACCCGCTGTTGTTGTTTTCCCACTACCTTGCAAGCCAACCAACATCACCAGCGTCTGTTCACCTTCTTTGAAAGGAATGGAAGTATCCGATTCCCCCATCAGTTTAATCAATTCGTCATGGACAATCTTGACTACCTGCTGTCCTGGCGCCACACTCTTAATAACTTCTTCACCCACAGAACGCTCGGTAACCTGCTTAATGAAGTTTTTCACTACTTTATAATTAACATCCGCTTCGAGCAATGCCAGCCGCACTTCGTGCAGACCGTCCTTGATATTCTCTTCGGTTAACCTACCCTTCCCGCGGAATTTACCAAGAACACCGCCCAAACTATTCGTAATTGATTCAAACATAATGAAATAGATTAAAATTGATACTTTCCTCAGAGAGGAACAAAACAATAGTGTAAATTTGTTATTTTATAAAATAATACAAAATATTCAAATGAATTTTACCGACAACTGGCAAGGGGAAAAGGGAGTTCCTTATATTTATGTTTATGCAATCACATTGCTACAAATACTTGCGTTAAATATTTCTATTGCAGAATACCTGTTGGTTTGCTAATATTCTCCGTTTATGTTAATATAATTCTATTATATATTTCTGCTTATAGATACTTTTCTGTTGAGGAGATAAAAAAAGCAATGAAAAGCAATATCCACCCAAGCTATGTAGAATCGGTTGTAACGTGCGGATGCGGGGAAACATTTAAAACCAGATCCACAAAACCTAAAATTGCCGTAGAAATATGTTCAAAATGTCACCCTTTTTATACAGGAAAACAAAGATTTATTGACAGCGCCGGTCAAATCGACCGTTTTAACAAGCGATTGAAAAAGAGCAAAATAATTCAAGATTCAGATACAGCAAAATAACAACACTATAAGATGAATAATAATTTATTAAAAAAATTGGAAGACATGCAAAAGCGGTATAGTGAACTGGAAAATCTGCTGGCAGATCCGCAGGTTATTGCCGATTCCGGACGTTATACGTCTCTCATGAAGGAGCACGGAAGTCTTTCCAAAATAGTTCCAAAATATACCCAATTGACGAAAACCATTACAAGAAAACAGGAGACGGAAAACCTGTTATCTGATGCGGAATTTGCAGAAATGGCACGTATGGAGTTGGAAGAACTGGAGGAACGGGAAAAGGTTATCCTTGATGAAATCAAGGACTTATTTATCTCTGAAGACAAAACCTCCGGTAAAAGCGTTATTGCAGAAATCCGGGCGGGAACAGGAGGCGAAGAGGCCGCCATTTTTGCGGCGGATCTGTTTCGCATGTATACCAGATACGCTGAAAGGCAAAAATGGAAAACAGAACTGTTCGATTACAACGAAACAGACCTGGGTGGATTTAAAGAAGTAACTTTTTCCATAGAGGGCAATAACGTCTATCAGAAATTGCGTTTTGAAAGCGGCACACACCGTGTTCAGCGTGTGCCCCAGACAGAAACAAGCGGCAGAGTCCATACTTCAACCGCCACGGTAGCCATCTTACCGGAAATTGAAGAAGTAGAAATTGACATTAATCCTGCAGATGTCCTTGTAGAAACATTCCGCGCTTCAGGACCGGGAGGGCAAAAAGTAAATAAAACAAGTTCTGCCGTCAGGCTTACTCATATCCCAAGCGGTATTGTTGTAAAATGTCTTGACGAAAAATCACAGCACAAAAACAAGGCGAAAGCAATGCGTATATTACGAAGCCGTTTATATGAATCAGTTGAAGAAAAAAAACAGCTCGAACGGGATCAAGCGAGAAGGACACAGATAGGAACCGGAGATCGCAGTGAAAAAATCCGCACGTATAATTATTCTCAAAATCGGGTCACCGATCACCGGATAAATTTTTCAGTATACAACCTAGATGATGTTATGCTGGGATATTTGGACGAAATTATTGAAGCCATTGCAAACCACTATAAAGAAGATCAGTTAAAACAGTTAGCTATAAGTATGTGATCGGAAAACTTACTAAAGGAGAGAACAACACGTCTGCTGACAACGATACCGCTATAGTTACGATACGTGGTGTCATTCAATGGGCTGTAAGGGAATTACAATGTTCCGGCATTGATTCTCCCCGTCTGGACGCAGAGGTTATCCTGTCACATCTTCTTGGTTGTGATCGCACAGAGCTTCATACACACCCTGAAAAACCGGTGCAATGCGCAATCGCATCACAATACAAAAAGGCCATTCAGCGGCGTGTTCAAAGGACACCGCTTCAATATATTACCCACCATGCAGAATTTATGTCGTTAGACTTTTATGTCAACGAAAGTGTGCTCATACCGCGCCCGGAAACAGAATTGCTGGTTGAGGCAGCCATAAAAAAGGCAAATGGTTTCTTGTCTGAAGATGAAATTATAGTTATTGACATCGGCGTTGGGAGTGGAAATATTGCTGTTTCCCTTGCAAAATACATAGATATCTCGAAAATATATGCAATAGACATTTCCCCGGAAGCAATAGACATTGCAAAAATAAACGCCCGAAAACACGGGGTGGAGAATAAAATCACATTTCTCTGCGGTAATATATATGAACCGCTGCAATCACGTGGCATCAAAATAAAAGCACATTTCATCGTATCAAACCCGCCATACATAGCTTCTTCTGAATTATCTGTGTTACAACAGGAAGTAAGGGATTACGAACCGCACACAGCGCTCATTAGCGGTACTAGCGGTTTAGAAATGTTTGAGCGCATTCTTGAAGATATAAGTTCATGGTTAAGGCCGTCTGGTTTTCTCCTTTTAGAAGTAGCGGAAAAACAAGCGCGCCAAATCATAAAAATGATGAAAAATACAAACATCTTTACATCTATACAACGTATAAAAGATTATCAGAATATATCCCGCATCCTTATTGCTCAAAGGGAGGACAACATTGGACAAGATCGTAATTGAAGGTGGACATCGTTTAGAAGGAAAAATACGGATAAATGGGGCAAAAAATGCAGCATTGCCCATTATGGCAGCGTGTTTATTACTGCACGGCCCCTCTCGTATAAAAGGAATACCCAATATTGTTGATATTCGGACCCAGATCAGAATACTGGAAAACCTCGGAGGAGAAATTCAGCACCTTGAAGACGGTTCCCTTGAAATAATATTCCGGGATGGCGAAAATAAAGAAAAAATCACGGCGCCTTATGATCTGGTGAGAAAAATGAGGGCGTCTGTCTGTGTTTTAGGCCCCTTGCTCAGTAAACGCGGCAAAGCAAAAGTTTCGTATCCCGGAGGGTGTGTTATCGGACAACGCCCCATTGATTTACATCTGAAAGGCCTTAAAGCACTGGGATCCGACATTGAAACAACCGAAGGGTACGTAATCGCCTCTGCAAGCAGACTGAAAGGCACACGCATTTCTTTAAAGGGGCAATATGGCACGACGGTGCTGGGAACATCCAACGTCATGAGCGCCGCAGTATTGGCAGAAGGCACAACAATCATCGATGATGCTGCTTGCGAACCTGAAGTGCAAGACCTTGCTCATTTCCTTAATAAAGCCGGCGCCAGGATTTCCGGAATAGGAAGCAACACGCTCACCATTGAAGGCGTTAAAGAATTACACGGCGTGGATTATGAAATCATACCCGACAGAATAGAGGCCGGGACTTTTATGATTGCCGGAGCAATAACGAAAGGCGAAATTATCATGGAAAATGTCCGTAATGACCACCTTACTGCGACAATCGAAAAACTGCGCGAAATTGGTGTGGAAATAACTACAAACGGAAAACATACCACGGTGAAAAGCAATAATAAATATCGTCCCGCCGATATAACAACAACACCCTATCCAGGATTGCCCACCGATATGCAGGCACAATTCATGGCACTGCTTTGTACAGTGCCGGGAAAGAGCGTCATTACCGAAAAAATATTTCCCGACAGATTTATTCACTCCGCGGAATTGAGAAGAATGGGGGCGGATATTCAGGTAAACGTCCCGTGCGCCACGATAAACGGCACTCCATCCCTTTCGGGCACGCATGTCATGGTCTCCGATCTCCGCGCAGGCGCAGGACTTGTACTTGCCGGCCTCGTGGCAAAAGGCACAACACACATTCACCGTATCTATCATTTGGACAGGGGATATGAACAGATTGAAAAACGGTTGTCACAACTCGGAGCAAATATAACACGTGTAAAAGAATAAAACATTTCCGAATTGTTATTTATTCACCGGTAAATTTATGTGCAATGGGCATTCTTCTGCCGGAACCGAATGCCTTCGAGGTTACTTTTATACCCGGAGCCGCCTGACGTCTCTTATATTCATTTCTGTTTACCTTTTGAATAATATCACGCACGGTTGTTTCATCAAAACCCATGCGAACAATTTCATCAAGGCATTTTGCGTCTTCAACATAAGCCTTTAATATGTCATCGAGAATATCATAAGGCGGCAGACTATCCTGATCGAGTTGATTTGGTTTTAATTCGGCGGAGGGGGGTTTGTTTATTGTTTCCTGCGGTATTATCTCCTTTTCCCGGTTTATGTGTTTTGCCAATTCGTACACCATGGTTTTCGGCACATCGGAAATAAGCGCAAGCCCACCACTCATATCTCCGTATAATGTGCAATATCCCACGGCCATCTCGGATTTGTTCCCCGTAGAAAGGACAAGATATCCGTACTTATTCGACAAAGCCATGATAATATTGCCGCGAATTCGTGCTTGCAAATTTTCCTCCGTTATATCAGGAGGAATCCCCTTGAATTCTTCACTCAATACATTCTGATAATGATCAAATAAATCCTTAATAGGAAATATCCGATAGGCAATGCCAAGGTTTTTTGAAAGTTTCACCGCATCATCAACGCTTCCCTGTGAAGAAAATTGCGAGGGCATGATTACGCCGATTACGTTTTCACTTCCCAAAGCCTCTGCGGCAAGAGCAGCAGTGACCGCAGAATCAATGCCGCCGCTTAATCCAATAACCACTTTTTTAAAACCACACTTCGTAACATAATCACGAAGCCCGAGAAGAAGGGTTTTCTGAACTGTTTCAATAGGGGAAAAAGATTTAGGAACCGCCTGTATTGCAGAATTTTCTATATCCACAATGACTAAATCTTCCTCAAAAGCCTCCGCCTGCGCAATAAGCTTGCCCTGCGCATTGATAACAGTGCTGCTCCCGTCAAAGACAAGTTCATCATTGCCGCCCACCTGATTTACATAAATGAATGGGACTTTGTACTTCTTTGCGTCATGAGTAAGCATGCGCAGCCGTATAGTATCGTGTTTTCCCACGGTAAAAGGAGACGCCGAGATATTGATAATAATGTTTGCCCCGTTTGCCATTAGTTTTTCAATGGGGTCTGTTTCATAAAGAGGACGAGTCCAGAATTCTTCATCATTCCATATATCCTCACAAATAGATATTCCAAGCGTGTAATTATTAAATCGGACAGGAGTAATGGAACATGCGGGCTCGAAGTAACGGGATTCGTCAAAGACATCATACGTAGGGAGAAGTGACTTATGGTGTATCGACACAATTTTTCTCTCCTGAATAAAAGCAGCCGCATTATGGACGAGTTTGCCGTAAGAGTGTTTATTTTTATCAACAAAACCCACGATAACGGCAATACCTGATACATGGTGTGTTATATCCTCCAATGCTTTCAGATTATGCTCCACAAAAGCAGGAACATCAAGAAAATCCTTTGGCGGGTAGCCGGTAACCACCAGTTCAGGGAAAATTACGAGGTCTGCTTTTTTCCTTTTTGCTTGTTCTATGAATGAACAAATTTTCCGTATATTATTTTCAAAATCGCCTACAATAGGATTAATTTGCGCAAGCGCTACTTTCATATATTTTTCGTAAAAGGGTTTTTATTGAGATGTGATTATACGCCTATGATATATTTATCCTGCTCAGAAACTGCTCTGCTTCTCTTTTTTTTGTTTCTAATGCCGGACTTTTTTTCACGGGATACGCTTCAGCGTTTCTGAGACGCTTATACGGCTCAGGCAAACGGGCAATATTGTCTGATGCGTTATTTTGAATCTCCTGCAAAGCAGGCAAAGTGTAACAGATTTTCCCCTCTTTTACCACCTGTATTAAAAGAGCATTTCTATCACGCCTCTCATTCTCCAGCCCTACTATATCCTCCACAAAATTATTATTTTTATCAACAACCCGGTATATTTGTTTTTTGTGAGGATAGGTCAGTTTATCTTTACTCAGCTTCATTTTAGGAATCGGTTTTCCACCATGTTCCTGCTCAACCAGTTTGTAAATTCCTCCCAACGCAGGCGCATCCTTTGATGTTACCATTTCAGTGCCCACGCCAAAGGAATCAATAGGTGCTTCGTTCTTTAGCAAATCATCAATACGATCTTCATTGAGATCACCACTTGCGATTATTCTAACATGATTCATTCCACGGCTATTTAATATTTTTCTTACTTCCCTGCTCAGTTCCGGTAAGTTTCCGCTATCGATACGGACGCCCTTAAGTTTTTCACCTATAGCGGCAGCATGCTGCGCTCCTGTGAGAGTATTATAGGTATCAATAAGGAGCACCGTGTCGTCAGGAAAGGTTTCATGATACTTATGAAATGACTCCACTTCATTTCCAAACACCATTACCCATGAATGGGCAATCGTTCCAACAGGAGGAATACCAAGTTCATACGCCGCGAAAACGTTAGAGGTGCTTTTACATCCTCCGATAAAACAAGCCCGCGCAGCAAGAACTCCTGCATGAGGACCATGAGCGCGGCGTGTCCCAAAATCAATGATATCACGCCCCCGGGAAGCATAAACGACTCTCGATGACTTCGTTGCAATAGAACTCTGAAAATTAATGGTTGAAAGGAGATATGTTTCTATGATTTGCGCCTCGATTATAGGGGCGGTCACTCGTATTATCGGCTCTTCCGCGAACACAATCGTTCCTTCCGGAACGGCAAAGACATCCCCCCTGAATGCAAAATTTTTCAGATATTCAAAAAACTCATCGCTTACATGACTGAAAGACGGTTGTTGCCTGATAAACCGGATAGATTCTTGTGAAAAACGAACATGAGTAAGATAATGGAGGAATTGCTCCAATCCTGCTGCAATTATGTAAGAACGATTTTCCGGAAGGTGGCGAATATAATATTCAAACGTAACGATATCATGCATACCGTGTTCAAAATATCCGGCAGCCATAGTAAGCTGATAGAAATCGGTAACAATTCCCAGAGAATCTTCGGATAGGAAAAGGGATTTTGGTTTTTTCATGGATGGAACAAATGAAAATCCACCGGTGGTTTTCCTACGCCATTTTTGCGTAATTTAACGTTAAGGAATTTCTAAGTTGGAGAACGAAGCGATTGCTTTGTTCGAGCGAAGTGGCGCTTCGCTCTACACCATCAAAAAAGCAGCCGCAATGCGCAATTTAATCTGCTATGTTACTATTTTAACAAGGAATAAGATAATGCCTTTTTCAGCACTATTTCCTTATCTTTTTCAATTTGTCGTTTTAAATCGTCAACGGAATTAAAAGGTATCTCATCTCTGATCCTGAAAAGAAATTGCACTTCAAGGTCTTCGCCGTAAATAGATTCGTGAAAATCAAGAATGTGTGTTTCTATTTCCATTGTTTCGTCTTCGCTTGAAAATAATTCTTTGGAAAAAGTGGGACGTAAACCGATATTGGTCAACGCCAGATATTCCTTTTCTTTCCAAAAGACCTTTGTTGCATACACCCCTTGTGGAGGCCTGATTTCATGGTGTAAATCCAAATTTGCGGTAGGATATCCCAGCGAGGCGCCCCTGCCGGATTTCTTTACGATGGTGCCCAAAATTGAAACAGGCCGTCCAAGCATGGCTTCCGCATCTTCCAGAGAACCTTCCTGTATTGCTTTTCGAATATTAGTGCTGCTGATAATCCGCCCATTATATTTTTCCGGCGGACATTCGTATGCCTCATACTGGTATTTATCTGCCAGTTCCTTCACAAGTTTGATATTTCCACTTCTATTCTTTCCAAAATGGCAGTTAAAACCAAGCACTATATGTTTCGTTCCTAATTTTTTTACGAGGATATTTTTTATAAAATCTTCCGCGTCTGTTTGAGCAAGAGTTTCATCAAATGGCAATATTAACGTATAGTCAACTCCCAGACGCTGAAATAATACCAAACGATGCGGCAAAGAAGTGATAAAGAAAGGAGTTTTGTTTTCCAGAAGAACTCTCGGGTGTATGGTGAAGGTGATAATGACGGAATTTCCGCCTTTTTCAGAAGCTAAACGCCTTGTGTATTCAATAATTTTCTGATGTCCGCGATGCACACCGTCAAAAACACCCAGTGTTACTACCGGATCATGAATTTTTCTCTTCAACTCATTTATGCTGTAAATTTTTTCCAATGATCACTCCCTCTATGCATTGTTTTAAGAACAACCATAAAGTATTGGCAGGAAAAATACTTTCATTTGCTTTTATCAGAAAATATGCGGCATTGACATTCCGGGGCAAGAAAATATCTATAAATTTTTGATGTGAGATAAAATGCCCATGGCAACAAGCATCGTTATGCAACACACATTCATTCCACGCATTGCCGCCATGTGGTCATGCAAAAATTTCTATTGAAATTTTGTGTAAATTTCCATGTGTTTATCCATATCGGCCTTCCATGCAGTCAGGAATGCTTCCTGTTTTTCGTATAAAAACCGTTTCTTGACAGTTTCCCTGGTTTTTTCAAAAAGAGATTTATCGGCAGGCTTTCTTTCAATCACAGTTATTATATAACATGCCTTTTCATCAGTAGTTTCAATGGCAAAAGATACCTCACCTTCTTTTAATTCGAAGGCCTTTTTTGCGATATTGGGGCGGTCTGCATTAAGCGCTTCAATGTAACGGGAATCTCTTTCAAAAAGTTTCGCAGGGCGGTTAATGTAATCGGTTTCACATACCAGAAAATCTTTTTTGCCATATTCAGTTTTGATTAGCTTGACAATATCATCAAACGCACTGGCGGAATAAGAACCGGTTAAATATTTTTCCGCTACTTCCTTCGATTTTTGCAACCCCTTTACCATCGCAAGGTCTTGCGCAACCTTATTTTTAATATCCTCAAATGGGGCAGGGGCAGGGTATTTCTTATCAATTACCTGAACAATAACAATTCCCTCAACAAACTCAAGAGGCATGGATGGTTCAAATTTTTCCCTGTCAAAAGCTACATTCACAATCTGGTCAGACCCCGGGAAAATTTCCCACAAATCTTTTTCGGTAAGAAACTCGCCTTTTGATTCTTTCCCGGTAGGAATGGTATGGGTCAATTTATATTTTCTGGCAAGATCAATGAAACCCTGGCGGTCAGCCTTATCTATTGTCGCATAAATCTCCTCATCCACCTTATTTATTACCTCTGATGCCTTTTCCCTTGCCTTTTGCCTGCTAAGTGTTTTTTGAATTTCGTCTTTTACCTCAGCATATAACTTGTAAGTGGTTTTTTTGATATCTTTTTCCTTTGTATCGTCTTTTGCGGTCGCGTCTGTTTTTTCTTCCTGAGCATCGGGCGCTTCCGTTTTTGTTTCCGAGGAATCGATTTTGTATTGCGTTTCCTTATTATCTTCGTAATACTTCTTAATATCTTCTTCTGCTACCGTTACAAGCGACTCCATATCATTAAATCTGGCAACCAGACATTCTATTTTTACCATTTCAGGAAGCATATATCCAGGAGTTCCGCTATGTCCATCATATTCTTTATTCTTATATTCATTATAAAACGCAACAAGTTCTTCTTCATTTACCTGAACCGAATCCGCAAAATCACTTGCCTTTAATGCCAGAATTTTTAATTTTACCTGTTCATTTTCCAGAGAAAACCGGTGCCAGAGCTCCTCGCTTGTCACTTTTGCGGATGCTCGTAATAGCACTTCCAGTTTTTCAACCAGCAATGCTTCCCTGATGGTACGTTGTATCTGATCAGGATTAAGTTTGAACGTATTACACAGGAATTGAATTAACCGTTGCCTGTCAAGATCGGGATTTTGCCCAAAAATCTGAAAAGCAATTCTCCTTAAACCATCTTCGACTTCCGGACTTGTTATCATCAATCCCATTTGATTTGCCTTTTCAACCATCATAAGCTGTTTCCAGATCATGGGAACAACAGATTCCTGCGTCTGAGGAAAAAATAATCTCTGCCATCTGATCGCCATATCGGCAAATTCATCCTGGGTAACCTTTCTTCCCAAAACTTTTCCAATAGGCTTTTTGGGTATTAATTCCATTGCGGAATAGCTAATACCCCATACTGAAACAGCAAATATCATAATGATGTAAACAATTTTTTGATTCTTTCGCAACCAGGAAGCGGATACCATTATTTCCCTCTTAAATTTTATAAAAACCCTGTATTAATGAAGCTAAAATATGACAAAGTTGGTATTCTATCTGTTCTTCTGATAATTATCAAATGCTTTTTTCATAAATACGAATATGGGTTGGAAAGGCAAATTTTCTTGATAAATAAACTCCTTCTCTTTATACTAATTTAGTTATTTTTATGCAAAACCGACAGTTACGGTAATTGTTATGCATGATTTCTTGCCCTATCGCTCTCCTTTTTTAACGAATGAATAATTGCCATTCAACAGTTTCCGGCGTATCTTTTATTGTCTCTCTGCACCGGTATTATTATGTGATTTTTTGACCAAAAAAGGGAATATTCATGAAATTAAAGTATCCATTCAACTATGTATTGATTCTAATTATTTCCATCACTTCCGTCTCCGGTATTTTTGTCGCTCCATCCAAAACATTCGGGCTGGAACCTCATTTTGAAAACCAGTCAGAAAAAGAAGATTCTGAATATAAATTCCGCCTTCCTGGAATTGTGCTTTCCTATGTTAACCGCCTGTATGTAGACCCTGACCGTATTGATAATGTGGAAATGATTAAAGGGGCTCTTGATTGGCAGGAAAGAGTCATACCGGAAGTTTTGACCGATTACTCCGAAGAAAAAAAGACAGAAACCGTTACCATAGATAATGTTTCAAAAACATTTGATTTGTCCGAAGTGCGCCGCTCCAAGGATGTATTCAAAGTGTTACAGGACTCCCTGGATTTTATTAATAAACACCGGGAAGAGGATGAATCTCTCACCACAAGCGACGTGGAATATACGGCAATCAACGGAATGTTGACGCAGCTTGACCCGCATTCTATTATTTTACCGCCAAAGCAATTTGATGAATTTAAGATTGGCACTACGGGCAAGTTCGGAGGACTGGGCATGGTGGTTGGCATACGGGACGGCTCCCTGACGGTAATTTCCCCGATTGAAGGAACTCCTGCGGCAAGGGCTGGCATAAAGGCAGGAGATAAAATTGTGGAAATTGACGGAGAATCAACCATAGATATGGACCTTACGGAATCCGTGGGAAAATTGCGCGGCGATCCCGATTCACCCGTCACGCTTTCTGTTTTAAAGTCAAAAGCGGCTCAGACAACACTCATAACCCTTAAACGGGAAATAATAGTAATTCCAACGGTAGAATCTGCATCTATCGAAGGCGGATACGGTTACGTAAGAATTAGAAATTTTCAGGATGATACCTCTCAGTGCCTTAATGAACAATTAAAACAACTGAACATTGCCAATAATAAAATAAAAGGGCTTATAGTCGATTTGAGAAACAACTCGGGAGGATTATTGGACCAGGCGATTAAAGTATCTGATAAATTTCTTGAAACTGGCGCTATTGTTGTTACCGTCGGACCTGGCGGTCATCCCAGAGAAGTAGTTGACGCAAAAAAGACGAATACTGACGAAGAATTTTATCCTATCGTGGTGCTTGTCGACGCGGGCAGCGCTTCCGGCGCTGAAATTGTCGCTGGAGCGCTGAAAGAAAATAACCGCGCGACAATTGTCGGAGACAGAACATTCGGGAAAGGGTCCGTTCAGCAACTTATCGAGTTAATGGACGGTTCGGCGTTAAAATTAACCATCGCAAAATACCTTACCCCGCTCTATACCGACATTCAATCCTTTGGCATAACCCCTGACATACAGCTTATTCCGGTAGTGGTGGAAAAGGACAATATTAATCTTTTTCATGGCATCACCGCAATACGGGAAGAAGATCTGAAAAAACATTTAGACGATCATCATAAGGAAGAAGTCCCTTTTGCCACGCTTAAATACTTCTATGAAACAAAAGAAAAAGAAGAGGGCGAAACTGCAGAAAAAGAGGAAGGTGAAGAACCGGAAACCGACGAAGACCCTTACAAGTTGCCTGATTTTGACAAGGACTTTCATATTATTTTTGCCAGAAAATTATTGGCAAACGCATCTACCTGGAAAAAAAATGAAGGGTTTTTACAAAACTCTCTTCCTATAATAGATACAATCTCGAAACAGGAAGAAAAGAAGACTGCTGAGGCGCTTCAGAGTTTGAATATCGACTGGTCTGAAGGAGCAAATGAAGGGACATCCTCCACAAACGTCACTTTTTCAACAAACCCCGTGAATAAACGGGTAAAAGCAGGGGAGAAAATTACCCTTACGGTAACCATTGAAAATACAGGGACGAAGCCGCTCTACCAACTGCGCGGAATTTCTTCAAGCAAAAACGGCCTTTTCGATAAACATGAATTTATTTTCGGAAAACTGGATAAAGGAAGCAAAAAATCGTACACCAAAACAATAGAAATGCCAAAAAATTCTTTACAAAGGGAAGACGAAGTTACCATTAAATTTGAGGAATTAAACAAAAACAACCCGGAAAATCTCAATTTCACCATTGCTACTGAGGCATTGCCCCAGCCGCTTTTTGCCTTTTCCTATCAGATTTTGGATACGGTAAAAAACTCATCGGAAAGGAATAACGGTGATGGATTGATAAACAAAGGCGAAAATATAAATCTCCTGGTAACGGTAAAAAACATGGGAGAAGGAGTTGCCGAGAAAACCGTTGTTACCCTAAGAAATTTAAGCGATAAGGAGGTATTTGTCGAGAAAGGAAGGGTTGAAATTGGCCAATTAAACCCCGGGGAAATCAAAGAGGCCGAGTTGACTTTTGCCGTTAAAGAAACTATTGCTTCCAACGAATTTAATGTAGATCTTATTATCTCGGACTCTATTTTCGGGGTATTTTTGAGCAATAAATTAAAATTCCCAGTAGTCGCGAATGCGAACAATCAGAAGATGGTATTCGATACCAAACTGTTAAAGATAAACAAAAATCATATCCCGCTGTATGGAGGAATGTCGTTCGACTCCCCTGTTGTGTCAATGATGAATGAAGGCACTATTCTCAAGTCTGACGCAAAAACCCCTGACTGGTACAGGGCGGAACTCCCCAACAACAGATACGGATGGATATCCTCTAAAGATGTAACGGTTGCAGCAAACACAGATGTGTCACCCGGCAACCTTGAACCATTTATACAACGAATCCCCCCCACCATTTCCCTGGACAGCGCGCCAAATATTTTATTCGGGGAGGAACAATTCTCCCTTTCCGCAATGGTAAAAGATGATATCACAGTAAAACACGCTTACGTGCTGGTAAACAATGATAAAATCTTCTTCAAATCAAACAAATATTTAAGCCAAAAACAACAAGCGTCATTAAAAATAGATGCAAAACACTCGCTAAAGGAAGGGCCAAACGTAATCACCATCGTCGCCCGTGACGACCATGATCTGGTAAGCATACGATCATTTGTGGCAACAAAAGGAATAACGGTAGCAAAAGGCATGTAAATTATTTCAGTTTTTAATGGCACCGCAACCGTTTAATTACTGTAAACATTAAATTATCAACAATCCTTCTTTACTTTTGCTTCTTTTGTTACGCTGGCGTTTACATGTTTATCGCGTTTGCATTTGTTTATCTCTTTTCTTTTGTATTACACAAAGGCTTGTCCTTTCTTTCTTTGTATGAATGATGAGTTAGAAGTTTTAAAAGAAGTAACACAATGCCTGAATAACGCCAAAATCCCTTACATGATAACGGGATCCATTGCTATGAATTATTATGCTTTCCCTAGAATGACAAGAGATATAGACATTGTTATTGAATTGCAGGAAAAAGATATCACAAATGCGGTAAATCTTTTTAAGGATAATTTCTATATAGATCGTGATTCGGTAACACAAGCAGTCCATAATCGTGGAATATTTAATATTATCCATAACGAATTTATAATCAAAGTCGATTTTATTATAAGAAAATCAGATGAATACCGGCAAATAGAGTTTCAAAGACGGCTCCAAATAAATATTGATAGCATTCCCATATGGATAGTAAGTCTGGAGGATTTAATAATATCAAAACTTTGGTGGGCAAAAGAAAGCCAATCACACATACAAATTTCTGATGTGAAAAACCTGTTAGGGGCAACACATACTATTGACCATACTTACATAAACAAATGGTTAGAGAAAATGAATCTGCAGGATGTATACAGGAAGGTTATCAATGCATGACACCCATCCGGAAATAGAATTAAAATTTAAGGAATTGATGATGAAAAAAACGCCGGAAGAACGGTTAAAGATGGGATGCTCTATGTTTGGCTTTGCTAAAGCAATTATCCAATCCTCAATTCAACAAAACAGAGAAAATATAACCTCTTCTGAATTGAAAGAGAAATTATTTTCGAGGCTGTATGCGAAAGAAATGGATGAGAGCAAAAAAGAGAAAATAACTGCCTATTTTTCAAATCTTGAATCTAAAAATTATGGCAGCAATCAAAAAAGATATGAACGTTAACTCAATGGAGGAATTACAGTAAGGCAAAAACGGTCACAGGCCCCTTTATTACCCGGTTTCTTTTGTTAAGTCAAATTTTCTTCTATGCTAAACAACCGCCAATTTCTCTTCATTTTGAATAATAATTTTGGGATTTTCACTTTTTTGTGGGATGGGTAACCCTTTTTCTTTTAGTAATCTAATATGTTCCTTCATACCCCATTTTGCTTTATAAATGCAATCCTCTATAGAATGGCCGATACCGCTAAAACCTTCCAAATCTTCTGAGTAGAATCCAAAATAGTCAGGTTCTTCCGTTGCCTCTATAATTAATGAATATTCTAAATCAATCATTTTTTTACCTCCTTATTTTTCCTTTTTTATTCCTGCTGATTTTAGTATAGCATGGCAGGTTCCTTTGGGAACTTCTTTTGAACCATGATAATCTATACGAACTAATTTATCCAATCCGGTTTTTCCATAATACCTTATAGACCCTTTTTCTTTTATAATCTTGAATCCTTCTTTTTCAAGAAGTCTAACAAGTTCATTAAATTTCACTGTTTCTCCAAGATATTATTTTCTCATAACGTAAAGGGTAACTTGCCCGTACAGACATGTTCCTAAGTAAACAAATTGAAAGGGCATTAAGTGATCGAACAACTAAAAAGCACCGCTGGTAAGTGTCAAGTTGACCCGCTTGTTAACTGAGATTCTTCACTGACCACTGAATACATCATTGAAAAATGCTTCTTTTTCAAGCTTAGATTGCCACTTATGGTGCCTTTTAACGGACTCCATCCTTTTTGGGATAGGAAAAGACAAAAAACGGCTTGTTTCTACAGGTCCTAGTTTTTCCATCAAAATATCAATACCTTTTTTCAATAATTTCTCTTCTTTTATATATTGGCCTTGTTTCATTTTAAATCTTCCTTTACACAAAATTCGACCGGATTCATTACCGAAAAGTTGATATTCATCTTCCTATATTTCCTTTAATATGTGGAATTTTGTTAATTATCTGGTTTTGTTATACCTTCATTTTTTGATAGCAGAACACATAACCAAAAAATGCAGTACCTCTCGTGATCAGGTCGAGCGACTTGTTATGAAATATTTTGCATCTGTAGATATCACTTAAGCTATTTTTTCAAGAATCAAATTCTCGGTTGATACATTGAAAATATCCTTTTTATTATACAGTTCTGTTGCACCAATTATTTCTAAACCGATAATTTTATTTTCTTCATCTAAATCAATATTTATTCCTTCTTCCAATTCTTTAGTGTGAGATACCTTTTTTTCTTGAATTCTTATGTAGAGAGCATCTACCTCACTATCATATTCAATCTTCATCTTATTTCCTCCTATTTATTTTTATCCATTACTGTAATTATAATTATTATACCATCTTCTTCTTTAAATGTTACTTTGATCCATTTTTCATTAATATGTTTCAAGGCATTTTTTCTACCCTTTGTTGAATATTCAATTTTTTCAGGTTCACGGATAGTGTTTTTAACCTCATCCTCAGTGATTTCTCTCCATTTCATTTGCCTTCTTGCATGTCGACTATAATTTATTTTCAAACTTTGTTCCTCTTTTTATTTTTATTCATAACGACTAACTAACTGGCAAAATAAAACAGTGTGTAGTGAAGCGGAACACCGCTTCATTTTGTCTATGTTGAATTTTTTGTTAGGCGTCTCCATACTATGTTGGGTGTTGTATCCGATCTTTACCGCCATAACTAAGCCACATCCTACGAATCATTTCAGCATGTCTAGGTTCTGCAGCAGGAGAGATTCTCACACCAAAAAGATGGAATATCTCCTCGACAGGTATTAGTACCACCTTGGAATGACGTGATCGGAAAGCAAACCTGACTTCTTTCTCATTTCTAAACATATAGTGCTTGTTAAACGGCAAGTTTCATAATTCACTCGCCCGCACTGGAGCTGCCCATCTTCGGCTATTTCCCAACAGAACTTAGAAGATAACTCCTTAGCTGGCCGTACCTAATCGTTATACCGATACCATCACTACCTCCGGCATAGGCTTCCCACATTAGGTGATCATCAAAGTAATTACTGAGTTCCGTCCAGCACGATATGTTCCAAGCGGAAGCCTTAGATCGGACATATTTTGCCCAAATCGTTCCAGAACGTTTAAGTTTCGCGAAGGTCCGAAGGACTGCGTGGTCGTAGTCTTCAGGGACTACGCACTCCCGCTTATCAGAGAATTGCGTGGCAATCGGAAAAGCGATCTGGCGAGTGTCAAGAAATTTGATAAACTTCGTCGGAGTTAAATACCTGCAGATTAGAACGTCGTCTCCCGGATTGACAGGTGCTGCAGCGGTCATGGAAAATGCCTTATTGTAGATCAACTCAACAAGTGCTTCATCCGCAATCCCGCTATTGTTCCTGACCTCGGCAAGGATTCCTTCCTCAAATTCTGCGGTATCTATGTGCGCGTTTCTTGCATTCACGATGTAGTGATCGTCATCTATTTCGAGGTAAACCATATTAACGCCTAACATTTATTTTTATCTTTATTCTATTAATGCCAGCATTCTATGGCTTACCATATCTGTTGTCAAAGGAAAATCCGTAGAATTGAGTGAAGCATTGAACATTTTTCCATAATACTTTGATAGTAGTATTAATATTAGGGACGTTATGTTTAATAGCATCGACGATTAAATTTCTTAAGCGTTATAAGACATGTCCTGAGGTATGTTGGCAAAACATTTAAATCAGAAAATGAAACGGGGTAATTTTCAGGGTACGACTGAGCGTATTGCCTGAAAATTACCCCGTTTTGATTTAACTGATATTATAACAACAAGCTACCGGGCGCTCTGGTAGTAATCGCTTAATACCTTTGCGACCTCCGGTCTTGTGAAGGTTGGAGGCGGGGCTACTCCTTCGCCCAGCATCCTTCTTACCTCGGTGCCGCTTAAGATGACATGGTTTGCCGAATCGTGCGGGCAGGTCTTGTAGGATGCCATGCCATTGCACGCTTTGCAGTAAAACGTGTGATCGAAAAAGAGCGGGGTAATGCCTATTTCATGCGCGTTAAATTCATCAAATATGTAATGTGCATCGAATGTGCCGTAATAACTGCCCACTCCGGCATGGTCTCTTCCCACAATGAAATGCGTACAACCGTAGTTTTTCCTCAGCAATGCGTGGAAGATCGCTTCACGCGGTCCCGCATATCTCATCGCGGCGGGAAATACCGACAGCATCGCGCGATCTTTTGGATAATATTTATCCAGGAGAATTTCGTAGCTCTTTATCCTCACGTCTGCCGGAATATCATCGCTCTTTGTCGCACCCACAAGCGGATGCAGAAGAATGGCGTCAACGATCTCAAGGGCGCATTTCTGAATATATTCATGCGCGCGGTGTACAGGATTACGCGTCTGGAACCCGACAACTCTCTTCCATCCTTTCTTTACAAACAATTCCCTTGTTTCAGCAGGATCAAGTCTGTAAGCAAGAAAATCGCTCGGTTTTGCCCTGTTAACAACGGTCACTTTGCCGCCAAGGAGATAATCGTCCATCTTGCAAACATAGTCAACTCCGGGGTGTTTTTTGTCATCCGTTCCATACACCTCGAGTGATTCTTTCGTTTTATCGTGATGAAAAATTTCTTCCAGGTGCAATATGGCAATTACTTCATTCGCCTTATCGATAAGGGCAACGTCATTCCCCGGCTTCATCCCCTCAATTTCCCCTTTGGTCGCAGATAAGGTAATGGGGATAGACCACGGCAGCCCGTTTGCCAGCCTCATGTTGTCCACAACGTTATCATAATCCTTCTTGCACATGAACCCCTCAAGCGGACTCATCGCACCGACCGCTATCATATCAAGGTCTGTTATCTCGCGCGAATCGAGCTCGATCTTCTTCATAGTATAATTTTTTGCCTTGTCCAGCAGCGCCTCTCTCTCTTCCGCAGAGGCTATCCGATTTATCAATTTACCGCCATGTGGGGGAATATTCTTGACCATGGTTCACCCTTTCTCCTTTCAAAACCTTTTAAATATGTGTGATTTCACCATAAAATCAAAAGGGCAATCGGGAACATTCCGTTGCTTCTTTTTTCATTTCTTGTGAATCCTGATAAAATTAATTTCGTGCCGTTATAATAAATTCTTCTTTTTCACCTTTTGAATTCCTGATCGTCCAGATTGTTTTGTCCTTTGTCAGACGCACTTTCAACGAGGCGCTGTTACTGCATATCTCAAACGGCAATTTCAATTCGATTGCCTGAACGGGACATTCTTTTACGCAGCATGCGCACGTCCAGCATGCCGACTGGTCGCGTATTTCCGCTTTCATATTTTTATTACGGTAACAGAGATTCCCGGGACAAATGCGTTCACAGCGGGCTTCCGGCAAACCTTTGCATCCGTTGCAAATTGTTTTATCGATAAAGATGCTCATTATTGTAAAGGCCGTTCTAACATTTTTATTTTGTTCGTTTCAATATCATAGACTGAATTAGCATACTTCAGCCAATGTTTATCATCCTTCTTGGGATAATCCCATCTGCTTTGATAACACGCCCATCGCGTCTCTTTCCGGTATATGAGATGTTCCACCAATACCCTTGCGACATCGATTCTGTCAATACACTCCAATGCTTCCACAAGGTTGTAACTGTCAGCAGCCATCAATTCCTTTGTATGGTTATGCAAGCATTGCAATAATTGCCGTGCTTCCAATAATCTGTTTTCATGGAGCATATAATTAAAGGAAATCCCTCCGGCATATTCATCCATTATTTTCTGAAGACGTTCTCTCGCATCCGATGGCGTTACCCCGATAGTCCTGTTTAACATACCGGATAATCTGGATTTTTCCTTTTCGATAACTTCCCCGTTAATATCGGATGCTGTTACATCTCCTATATCTTTCAGCGCTGATGCTGCCGCAATAGCGCCTTCAACCCAACAGCCACTGACGTATTTTTTCGGAGCGCCGCCAGCGGATTCTCCGGCAGCATAAAGTCCGGGAATGGTGGTTCTTCTCTCCGTATCGATCCAATACCCTGCCTGGCAATGACCGCCCACAACATACGGTTCCGTTCCGCGGATTTCCACGGATTTCTTGCGCGGCCCCATTCCGTTGCTTGCCCACAGGAGAACGATCTGGGGATTCATGTTCAGATAATCCTCTTTTAATTGCTTTTCTTCTTCATCATTCAGGTTTGTAGTGTCAAGATAACACGGCCCGCGGCACGCCTTCATTTCTTCCAATGTGGCAAAGAGCCGGTACTGGGTTAAGCATTTTCTCCCTCCTAAATGCTGATAGTGGCAGCCAAGATAGTCTTCCCCGAGGGCATTTACCTGTTTTGAATAGACGCCCACAGCAATAGTGCCCGTAGGGGCATTGACGTCCTTTACACGCAAAGGAATAAATCTGTTCTCAAACCCGGTCATTTCAGCGCCAACACGTATCCCCATGGCATAACCGGTTCCGGCATTCCATGGGCAATACCACATTAAATGACGCGCTCCGCCGGTGTTGATAGGTTTATATATTCCGGATGCACCGCCCGTTGAGACAATAACGGCTTTTGCCCGCACTACATATAAACGGTTGTCTCTGACTCCATAGCCAAAAGCCCCGCAGACCCTTTTCCCATTATAAATGAAATTTGTCGCAACGACACGATTCAGAACCTGAGCGGACGTTCTCATAACCGCTTCCGCAAGGATCGGTTTCAGCCGTTCACCAAAAATACGAACACTGCGCGACCCCCGTTTTGTGTATGCGCCATTTTCATCTTTTTCAATAGGCAATCCTAACGCCTCAACTTCCTTCACCACTTCATTTAATCTTTTTGCAATGGTGAGTGTCAGGTCTTTTCTTATAACTCCTTCAAACTCTTTCTCTACATAATCAACATACGCTTCCGGGGATTCTCCCGGATGAATATACGCATTGATGGCATTGAGCCCCATTGCAAGGCAACCGCTGCGTTCAATATGTGCTTTTTCCATAATAACTACTTTACAGCGGGGAGATTGTTTATAAATTTGCAGCGCCGCATAACAGCCGGCAGCCCCTCCGCCGATAATCAATATGTCAGTATCTATATTTTTAATATCCATTACTGCAACATCTTAAGATAAACTATTTCCGGAAAATACCGCTACCCTCAAGAATGAAGCTGGAAGTTTAATCTGATGTGGATTAGTTACTGTTGTTCCGGCAATTCCGATTGGTTTTACGAAGAAAACGCCTTGAAATAAATGTTCCAGAATTCATCTTTTCATGAAAAAAGAAAGTGTAATGGTACTTATATTTTACAAATATGTCAATTTTAAAACGTTCATTCTTCCACCATAAAACCATCCAAAAGAAAAGGGGAGAAAAACATCATTTTTATGAAAAGCGTACATCGCTGATTTAGAAGCTGGTGAGTGATTTGGCAAAATCATATCCGTAGATTGAACATTTTTTCAATATATCTTCTGTGGGGATAAAATTAATCTTTAACGGCGGCAACGCCACATTTAGCCTGAGACCTCTCAAGCGGTCTTCCATGAGTTTTGCTGCCTCTCCGCTCCATCCATACGTGCCGAATGTCGCACATTTCTTGCCTTTAATGTTGAGGCTAAATAAAATGTTTATCATATCCCAGATGGGTTTTATTGCATCCCCATTCATCGTTGGGGAGCCAAACAGCAACCCATCGGCAGATTCAATTTCAGATCGTATGTGTTCCGGGGAAATACCGGAAACATCCATCAGTTTTACTTCGGTATTTACCGTAGAAGCGCCCTTTGCTATCGCTTCCGCCATTTTTTTTGTATTTCCATAAATGGATACATATAAAATTACTATGAGTTTTTTATTTTGAGGGGGTTTCGGCGTGCTCCAATCTCTGTATGTATTTATATATTTTTGCGGATTGGTTCTCAATATAGGCCCATGACTGGGAGCAATCATTTGTATATCCAGTTGCTTAATTTTATCTAAGGCTTCAAGCACTTTTTTCCGGAAAGGTCCCATTATGTGCTCAAAATAATAGCGAAAATCTTCAGAAAAGTCATCTACCCTATCGTCAAAAAGCCTTTCATCGCAAAAATGGGTTGCAAATCCGTCGCAGGGGAAAAGTATCGCATCCTCCTGCACATACGTAAACATGGTGTCCGGCCAATGCCAGAACGGGGCATGAATAAACTGCAACTGTTTGTTGCCCAGGGAAACACATTCTCCATCCTCAACCACTTTTCCGTTGTAATCCGAATACAGAATATTCTTCAGAAACAGAGAAGACGTCTTTGTGGATAAAATCTGAGCATTTGTAGCTTCCTTTAACAGAGAGGTCAGCGATCCGGTGTGATCCATTTCAGTGTGATTTACCACGATATAGCAAATATCTTTGAGATCAATTAACGATTGCAGTTTGCTGAGGTATTCCGCGGTAAATTTTTCATGTACACCATCGATTATTGCCGGTTTATCAGCCCTGATAAGATATGAATTATATGTGCTGCCAAATCTTGCTTCAAAAACAATATCAAATGCCCTGAGTGTAGAGTTTAAAGCCCCCACCCAGTAAACGTCATTTGTAAGTTGCAAGGTCTGCATTTTTTAAATAGAAGCGTTTTTGGAAAATTTGTATTTTTCGCGTGTGCAATTTATTGTATAGCCAAACAAATCTGGTTTTCGATTCGCCTTTTAATGCTTCGACTCCGCTCAGTATGGCAAAACTGTCACCCTGAGCGGAGTCGAAGGGTTTATAAAAGTAAGGATTCGTTTTATATTCCGAAAATCTTGTTTGTTTTGCTATAAAAAGGTCTGCATGTTAGCACATGTGTATGGCTCGTTTATTGCCCCATTTTAGTTTTCACAAAATTCATTAACCCGCCCGATTTAATAATTTCCTGCATTTCCGGCGGAAACGGTTCAAAGGTAAAAGTCTTTTTCGAGGTATGGTTAAAGATTTCACTCTGCGCCAGTTTTACCTCTATCTCATCCCCTTCTTTGATTTGTTCCGCAGCTTTGGGGCATTCAAAAATAAGCAGGCCGATGTTAATGGCATTCCTGAAAAATATTCTGGCAAATGATTTTGCAATAACGCATGAAATACCGGCGGCTTTTATGGAAATAGGGGCATGCTCCCGCGAAGATCCGCAACCAAAATTCTCCCCCGCAACAATGACATCGCCTTTCCTGGCTTTTTTTATAAAATCAGGGTCAGCATCCTCCATGCAGTGCTTTGCCAGTTCATTGGTATCTGTTGTATTTAAATATCGCGCCGGGATAATCTCATCGGTATTAACGTTATCACCAAATTTCCAACATTTACTTTTCATTGTATTTATAATCTCACTTCGATAAAAATTCTTGTATTCCGCGTACTATGTTACTTGAGCGCTTTTCATCCTGCCCTGGCATAAGACTTCGAAACATTTTCTGATGAGTGCTGATATTTTTTGACATCCTGTTTTTTACGATTCAGCCGCCCTTCCATTCTCTGGTATGCCTGGTGCATAAATGCTTCCAGACGGGTTTCCTCATTTGTTTGCTCCTGACCGTCAAAGGATAATTTCAGGCAGGGGATACCATTATACTCTTTTTGAAACCGCTCAAGCACTCCATTCACGATGGTTCCCGGCATACAATGAAACGGAAGAACGTTAATGATTCCGTCAAATCCTTCTTCTACATATTCAATCGCTTTTCCTAAACTCAGAACAGGGTCTCCTTTATAAGAGGCATCAATATATTTTTTCCCCCTCTTTATAAGATTTTTGATCGTCGTATCTTTGTAAAAATGGCGTATTTGCCCCTTAAATACACTCGTAAGTTTGTGCGCATCGTATCGCTGAACAATATCAGAAATGAATTCTCCAAAATATGCCTTATAATTTTTTTCGTTAAAACATGATTCCCTGCGGCAATGTGCAATGTAGTTAATCCATTCTCCAAATGGCGGATTAAAGACTTCTCCATTGAGCCGCTCTACATTTTTAATGAGAAAATTATTGGCAAAATCATTGAGGCGCACATAATTTTCTCCAATAAGACCGATCAATGGCCGCGGTTTACTCCTGTCTACCTTTATATTTTCAAATTCTCTCCTTGCCTCTTTTGCAACATCAAGCAAGCTCATACTTTTATCAAGCGCCGCAACTGCCTTTCTCAGGCTATTCTCATATACTGCATCAGTTTCGCCCTTATTTACCTCATAAGGCCTTGTTTCCCTTTGCAATTTCTGCATGAGATCGACAAAGACAATGCCGTTCCACGCAAGTTTTCTGAACCTCGTCCCCAGCCCCTTGGTATCTTCCTCGTAATTTTCTCCCTGATCCAAAGTATAGAGAGGGACATTTGCAAGGCCAAGATCATCCAGCACCATGCGTTGAAATTTATTATACTGTCCAAACCTGCAAGGGCCGGATGCCGTTGCCATCAGAAAAGCGCTTGCTTCCGGGTCAAAATCGGGCGCCAATGATTTTTTAATAATGTCTCCCGTTGTAAGTATCGCAGGGTAGCACTCTTTCCCTGATGTATATTTTCTTCCGATATCGACGGAATTATCATCAGCCATGGGCAATGCTTCTGCAGGCATTCCATTCGCTCTCATAGCGGCAGCCACCATTCTGCCATGATCACACATATGCGGAATATAAAGTGTCCGCCTTTTTTTCGCGGCAATTTGCCGTGTTGACACCTCTTCCTGCTGCTTTTTAATTTTCGATACAGGTTTAACGTTTTTAAGGCTATCAATAAATGCCTCGCAACGGGTTATAGCGCCGACATCCGCGCTGTGTTCATCTATTTCTATGGTCAAACAAGGTTTCCCCGCCAATTCCTTATAGAAAAACTTGCTAATGAATGAATCGGGTCCGCAGCCGAAGTTTGTGATATATAAAGGATAGAGTCTCTTGTCTTTCGCTATTAATCGTGCGGCGGCAAGAAATCTTTGTCCGGTTTTCCAGTACATATTAGGATAATCATGGGAAACATCTTCAATGTCCAGCTTCAAATAATCAAGGGGAATAACCAGTATTCCCAGATCACGCAATTTTTCAGGAAGCCCAAGGTTCATTCCCGTGTCGCAGCCATTGTATGACCTGCTAATCAGAATAAACGCTTTTTCATTTTCCGGAATCTTATCCAGGATTTCCTTTCCGCGCGTCTCTAAATTTCTGGTAAAGGTGCTTTGCACCTCAAATGCCGCTTCGATTGCCTTCTCTACAATGCTTCCGGAGACCCCAACGCTTTTTGCAATTTTGTGGAGTGTTTTCACCAGAAATTCTTTCCCGTATTCAAAATGAATCACCGGCGACAGTGTCTTGAACTTCCGCTTATCCAGATCAATACCGGCACGCACAAGATACGGTATGCATTGCACATAGGGACAGGCATATGAATGGGTAAGTTTGTTGCTGACGTGTGTTAAATTGATAACGCTGGGCAAAAACAGATAATCAATTTCCCTTTCCAGTATGTCAATAACATGTCCGTGAGCTACTTTGATGGGAAAACACGTTTCCGCCGTAATAATCTCAACACCGTTATAAATAATATCTTTGTTTGTATCGCGGGAAGTAATAACCTCCAAACCCATTTCGGTAAAAAACGCCTTCCACATCGGAAACAAATCATAAAAAGTGGAAACCTGCGGTATGCCTATTTTCTTTCCAATGGGATTGTCGGGTTTGTTCTTTGAATAGGTATTAAATAACGCCTGTTTTCTTTCATTGAAAAGCCTTGACAAATGCTTTCCTTTTTTCAATGTCCTTTCATCATCAAACTTTCCGCACCGGCTTCCGTAATGAAGCGGATCTTCCCCTTCAATGCTGACCTTTCTGATTTCACAAATATTCGAGCAGTCCTTGCAAACAAAAGAGGAAAGTTCGTATCGTTTATGCCTGAGATCGAACCCCTTAAACCGCGACTTCTCCCATGTTTTCTCTTCCATTGAGATAATGGCGGAACCGATTGCCCCCATAATATCATGGTGAGGAGGAACAATTACCTTCTTCCCCGTTACTTTTTCAAACGCTGACTTCACTCCCCGGTTTGCCGCAACCCCTCCCTGAAAGAAAATGGTATTGCCGATAGGGCGGTCTTCAACCACCCTGTTTATAAAATTTAACACCACAGAATAGCTCAAACCGGCAAGCAAGTCTTCTTTCGAGGTGCCTCTCTGCTGATGATGGTTTAAATCCGATTCCATAAATACGGTGCATCTCTCACCGAGATGTGAAGGACAGCATGATGAAAGAGCTTTATCATTAAATTCCTTCTTTATATTTACATTAAGTTTTTCCGCTTGTTCTTCCAGAAACGAACCGGTGCCTGCCGCACACACCTTATTCATGGCAAAATCCACAACAGCGCCGTTTTCCAGCCGGACAAATTTCGAATCCTGCCCGCCGATTTCAAAGATCGTATCGACTTCTTTGTTTACATTAGCCGCCGCAGTGGCATGCGCGGTAATCTCGTTTTTCGCGATATCCGCGCCAATAAAATCTCCCGTTAAATAACGCCCGGAACCCGTAGTCCCTGCCCCATGGATTACCACCTTATCCCCTATTTCCAGACCTACTTCATAAAGACCCTGTTTTACGGCTTCAAGAGGTCTTCCCGCAGTCATAAGATAGCGCCTCGCCAGAATATTTTTATGTTTGTCGATAACAACGACGTTCGTACTGATAGAACCCACATCGATTCCGACGTACGCCTCGACCTTCTCACCTTCGGAAAGAAGATGTGTCTGATCGACGATTTTATAATGATCCGAATGAAGGGGGGCAAGATTTGACGCTTTGGAACTGCGGTTTTTCAAATACTCCTCTATTGCTTTCAAACCGCGGAACGGAGATTGTATTTCTTTATCTATCAGGGTAAATACAGAGCCAATCGCGCCCATTACCTTATAGTAATTCGGAATGACAAGCTCGCCGGGCTTTAATTCCAATATATCTTCAAATGCCTTCACCATGCCGGCATTTGCGACAACACCTCCCTGGAAAACGATAGGTTTCAGAAATTCTTTTCCCTTGCCGATGTTGCTTTTAAAATTCCTCGCCATTGCATAACAAAGCCCTGCAACGATATCGTAAACCGGGGTGCCTTCTTGCTGCAAGTGTATCATGTCTGTTTTGGCAAATACGCTGCAACGTCCGGCAATACGCGGAGGATTTTTTGACTTTAACGCAAGTTCTCCAAACTCTTTTTCAATGGAAATGCCCAGTCTTGTTGCCTGTTGATCCAAAAAGGAACCGGTGCCGGCTGCACACATGGTATTCATGGAAAAATCCGACACTTTCGTCTGCCCGGTTGAAGCATCACGCTCAATAAGCATCAACTTGGAATCTTCGCCGCCTATTTCTATTATAGTGCGAACATCGGGATGCAGCGTTGTCGCGGCCTTGCTGTGAGCGACAACCTCGTTGATAAAGGCAATGCCCATTAAGTCCGCTATCAGCTTTCCGCCTGTTCCGGTTATCGCAATGCCGTCAATATCATCCAAATGGATTCGGTTGAGTATATCTCTTATCACCAAAAGGAACGTTTCAACCGGCTGACCGTGTGAACGAACGTAATGATCTTCTAAAATCTCTTTTCTGTCATTTATTAAAACAGCTTTTACGCTAACAGAACCAATATCCACGCCTATATACTTTTTCTGGTACATAGTTTTTCCGTTCCCTTCATAACTTTATTATTTCATCGGGTGTTGTTATTTTACCTGTAATAGCAGACGCAGCGGCTACCGCAGGACTGCACAGGTATATCTCACTCTTCGGATGTCCCATGCGGCCTACGAAATTACGATTTGTTGTGGTAAGAGCCCTTTCTCCTTCCGCCAGTATTCCCATGTGTCCGCCAAGACATGGACCGCACGTCGGAGTAGAGACGACTGCTTCTGCGTCTATAAATATTTCAATAAGCCCTTCTTTTAATGCCTGTTTATAGATATCCTGCGTTGCCGGAATAATAATTAACCGGATAGAAGGATGCGCTTTCTTCCCTTTCAGAATTTTTGCCGCTATGCGCAAATCGGATATTCTCCCGTTCGTGCATGAACCAATAACTACCTGGTCTATTTTAATTCCGCAAGCATCATCGACGGGTTTCGTATTTTCAGGTAAACTGGGAAGAGCCACTTGCGGGGGAATATCATCAGCGTTAAATTCGTATACCATGGAATACTTGCTGTCAGGATCACTGTGATATTTCACATATCCTTTTTTAACCCTTCCATTTACATAGCTTTCCGTAATTTTATCAGGAGCGATAATTCCACTTTTTGCCCCTGCTTCAATAGCCATATTGCATATGGCAAAGCGGTCGTCCATAGATAATTCAGAAATGGCGGGACCGGTAAATTCCATTGCCTTATAGAGCGCGCCGTCAACGCCAATTTTTCCTATGGTATATAATATGAAGTCCTTGCCCGACGTCCAGCGTTTTGCCTTGCCGTGAAAAACAAATTTGATCGACTCCGGCACTTTAAGCCAGACCTTGCCTGTGGCAAAACATGCGGCCAAGTCCGTGCTGCCCACACCGGTTGAAAATGCTCCAAGCGCGCCATAGGTGCACGTATGGGAGTCGGCTCCGATTACAAGTTCGCCGGGAGCAACAATTCCTTGCTCCGGGAGCAGGGCATGTTCAATACCCATGCGTCCGATCTCGAAATAATATTTCAGACGGTGTTTTTCTGCGAATACACGGAGGGATTTCGACTGTTGGGCGGATTTAATATCCTTATTCGGAGTGAAATGATCGGGGACTAAAACAATTTTTTCAGGATCAAAAACTTTTTTGATTCCTGCCTTCTCAAATTCCTCAATGGCAATGGGAGCTGTGATATCGTTCCCAAGGCAAATATCCACATTTGCATAAACGAATTGGCCGGGATGCACTTCCCGGACACCACAATGCGCTGCGATGATCTTCTCTGTGATTGTCATTCCCATAAATTATGCTCTGCATGGCAATACTTCCGTTTTTCTCTTGTTAATGGAAGTGGTTATTTTAATGAATACCTTAAAAAAAATTAATTTTCCGAAAATCGCGTCCTATTCCATGATTTTAAAAATAATGGATCCTGTAGATATTTTTTGTGACACTTGTGGCATAAATCAAAACGAAACGTTCTGTATTCCTCGTCATCTCTATCGCCTTCCATATCTTCCCCATCCGACCGGTCGTTATCTTCGCTATCGTCTTCCATTTCCCACAGTTCTTCATCCAGGTCGTCTGTATCCATTATGTCGTCACAGGTGGAATATACTTCAATTTTTACAACATAACGTATATCCTCACCCGCAAGTAACGGTTTCCCACACATATCACATGTATAGTGCACCATCAACGTTCCTCCAAAGAAAAAAATCATTTACTAAAGTTAAGTTCCTGCTACCATTCAAGCCATTGATCTAAGTCTTTTTATTCTCTCATCAATTGGGGGATGTGTGCTGAAAAGCGAAACAATCGAACGGCCACTCAACGGATTTACAATAAAAAGGTGTGCTGATGCCGTTCCCGCATTTAACGGTCTGATCATTGCGGCTTGATGCAATTTTGCAAGAGCGTTTGCCAATCCGTCAGGACTATGCGCCATAAGCGCTCCGCCTTTATCAGCGGCATATTCTCTTGAACGCGAAATAGCCATTTGTATCAGCAAAGCGGCGATAGGAGCTACTATCGCAAGAATGAGGAAGGCTATCGCTCCACCCCCTCCGCTATCTTCGTCATCATCATGACCACCAAACATTGCAGTCCACTGAGCCATATTCGCCAGCATAGTGATTGCGCCGGCAATTGTTGCAACGATGGTGGATATTAATATATCTCTATTCTTAATATGAGAAAGCTCGTGCGCCAGAACGCCTTTCAGTTCTTCACGGGTCAAAGAGTTTAATAATCCTTCGGTAACCGCTACAGCGGCATGATGAGGATTTCTGCCGGTAGCAAAGGCATTCATCGACTGGGTGGGAATAATATATAAATTTGGCATAGGCAAATTGGCATTTGCCGTAAGCTCTTTAACAAGGGCATAATACTCCGGCGATTCCTGCCCTGTAATCCGGCGCGCCCTGTATATTCCCAGCACAACTTTATCACTGAACCAATAACTAAAAAAATTCATCCCCATTGCTATCACAAAGGCAAACATCGCCCCTTGCCTGCCGCCAAAAATACTTCCCGCCCAAATGAGCAATAGGGTTAAGGCTACTAAAAGAACGGCTGTTTTGAAATAATTCATATATCCTCTACTCCAAAACAATACATGCTAAAAATACTTTCACTACCAAGGTCTGCACAAAAATTTACTATTTTTAAATGTTTTGAGACCTCAAAAGTCATTATAAATGCCACCTATTTTTTGTCAAGGAATTAAATAGGCAAGATAATGAAGGATTGATTGTTTCAAAAAAATATACACAATATGTCATATTTAACTCATTATTTATAAATATTTTATGGATTATTTCCTCCATTCCCATTTATTCTCCGGCATTTTTCCTCTTACGACCGTATTTGTTGGGAAAATAGCAGAAAAATACACATATCTTATTGTAAATACATAGGTTAAGCAAACAGCAGTATCAATAAAACATCCTTTTGTTAAAATTACATTACAAACAATTTTCTCTGCTCCGGGATATTTTCAAAATGCTTTCCCCAATTTATACCGCATAACGGTTCTTCCGTTATATCTGGATTTTTACAACCACAAACATAAGCGTTTATTCCATAAGTACTTGCTAAATCTGCGATGTTACGGTAACTATTCCGTCTATAGCTCACATCGAGTGCATGTACACGGGATTTTTCTGCCAACAGGCTGATGGATTTACTCTTTTGGTAATGCTCAAGTATCTCTTTCAAGAATGAGGTTTTCCGAAGTGCGGTATAAAGATTTTTTTTAATGTATGGTCTTAAAAAGAGATAATTAATACCCATATCGTTTATTCCGTACTTCTGCAAAATACTGAATAAGGCCTGCAAATTGAGGTTGGTATCGGTTATTCCGGGGATAAGGGGGTCTAATTTTACTTCGGGAACAATCCCGATGGCACATAATCGTTCAATATTCCGGATTCTTTCGCTCGGGGAAGATGCATAAGGTTCTATAATTCTTTGTACATTTCGGTCTAATGAGGTAATGCCTATCTGAATATGAACTAACTGTTTATATTTTTGGAACAGATCGAGAAATTTTGCAGGTATCCGTCCTTTCGTCAGAAGATTTATCCCAATATCATGCGCTAACAGGATACTCATTAATTCATACGACAGGTTTATTACTTGTGGAATTGGTTGAAGGGCATCACATGAAGAACTGAAAAAGACATATTTAGGCAGTTTCCTTCGTCGGGACAGTTCTTTTTTTAACTTCTCAGCCATATTTTTATATATACATACCCTTCCATCTCCGGGATAGATTGAATATCCTCTTGCATAACAATATGCGCATTGATGGCTGCACCCTGTCGTGGGATTAATTGTTGCAACCTCGCTCAAACATTTCAGCGTAGGCCTCGCTAAGACAGCCGCTTTGCGTTCAATAAATTCTATGTGCATTTTCCGATAATAGGCAATGTTACGGTTAACAGATATTCCCCATCACCCCTATTCTCCTGAAACGCTTATTTTTTGTTTAATAGAATGCCGCCATTTGCCCGATAAAAAAGGGAATCTTTTTCTATGGCATCCCGAAAAACATCGCTCTCTCCCTGATTATCAAGCAACATGCCAATGCCAATGATTTCTTCTGTCTTTGAAGGAAAGGAAACCCCCTGACTGCTGTCCTTTGCATGGTACATGTCATTCCCCTGAAAATCCGCTAAAACACCCAACCCCCTCTCCATACCGGCGCCCTGCGAAACCACTCCGCTTAAATAGGTATCGTTCCCTGAGTTATCGATAAGAAACCCGATGCTGGTATCATGTCCGCACCCTTGTGAAACACCAAAAGAGCATTCGTATTTGTCGTCCCCTTCATCGTCTGCCAGCATTCCAATTGCCGAATGTATTCCCGCGCCTTGCGCGTAACGGCTGGCATGATAGGTATCGCTTCCTTCCGTATCAAACAATAATCCCATTGAAAAATAATACCCGCTGCCCTGAGAAAAATAGTCGCCATGGTATTTGTCAGCGCCTTTTTTATCAATAAGCACACCTATGCCTCCTGATGCCCCCACGATGGTAGTTTCCGGCCTGATACCCATGCCAATGCCCTGGGACATGGACTGGAAGGATTTTTCCGGGTCCCTGAAATCAGGATATTTTCCGCCTGCAAAATAGAAATCGTTTCCGTTGTCATCCTCCAATACGCCGATTCCCTTTGTAAAGCCGACTCCCTGTGAATACTGGCGGCTGAAATATGTATCATTTCCATTAACATCAACCAGTTGCCCCAATCCAAAAAAACCTACTCCGATATTTAAAGCATTTCCACTGTAGAAATCATCCCCTTCATTATCTATTACCATTCCTATTCCATAGAGACAGGAACCTTGGGCAAAGTTTTGCCCCAAATACGTATCATCCCCCTCAAAATCCTTCAGAATGCCGATTCCGAACCTTCCCGTTCCCTGCGAAAAAGGATTTTTCCCATCATAGGTGTCGCTGCCGGAAAAATCAATGCACACGGAAACGGGCATTTCCCTCCCCGATGCCCCTGCGTTATTGAAATAATAATCATTTCCTCCGAGATCCACAATAACCGCTGCATCATCATAATAATATGTAGCGCCGGTTCCGCCGATAACAATTTTGCCTATGTTTGTATCCTGCACCAGCAAAACATCACCGGAATAACCTCTCCCCTCTCCGGGTTCTTTATCAGAAGAAGTTTCTGTGGTAGATGTGTTTTTAAGGGATGTTGGTATGTTGAACGGCTGCAAATGCGTTTCTGCTTGATCATCCTTCTGATTTTTCAGACTTTCGATCCTATTGAGCATCAGCGCTGCGGCTTTAAATAATTTTGAAAGATCAACCTTTTGGGATAATTCCAGCGCTTTGGCAATGTCGGACGGTTCAATAGTTTCATTGGGAATCCATATCTTTTGCGCAGACTGATACAAAAAATCAAACTCTTCCTTTGTTAAAGTATGAAATGCATCGCTAATAAATGAAACACACGGAACAATATCATCAATGAGCCCCTGTATCTGTGATGGTAAATCACCCCCGGAATTTACTCCTTCTTCATTTAGTGAAAATTCAACATCCAATAGCTTTGCCGCCGATTGAATCTGATCGGAACCCTTTTCTTTACAAAGAACGCTGTGGATGATTTTTCCGGCTTCATACGTATCCATCGGATTTTGCAACAAATAATCTATTATGGACAACCGAAACGGATTGGATTCTTCATTTGATTGATATCCTTCCCTGGAATACGCTTCCTCTCCCATTCTCTGAATGGTATTGGCGCACATTTTTTTGTATTCTTCGCTTTCCATAGCAAAGCGGAGAAATGATTGTCCTGATTCTTTTTTAGCGCTTTGAGTTATGTTTGTTTCTTTAGGCATTCTACCACTTTGATTCCTCGACTCCGCCCGGAATGACGTCATCTGAGCGGAGTCATCTATGAGCGGAGTCATGCTGAGCGGAGTCGAAGCATTGAAATTCCTTGTTAAGATAGGAGGTCTTACAGGAGATTTCACCTTCTTTAAAAATTTCGCGATGAGCCTTGGTTTACATTCAATTTCATTGTTCTCCCTTACCACCGTCAGTGTCGGAACGGCTTCCGCGCCCATAGCTTCGATAATACTCTTGAATTTGATTAAATTTTTTCCCTCATTATCTATGAGAGGTTCGTCATTAATCTTTGTGATGATATCTCCTGTTTTCAGCCCGGAAATTTCTGCCGGAGAACCTTTTGTCGTCTCAATAACCAAAATGCCCTTCTCGTTCTCCATAAAAATACCAAGCCATCCTTTGTTGAAATTTACTTTTTCCTTATCAAAGGCCGTTCCCGAAAATCCGAAGAAATTTTCCGCAGAAAAATCTTTATCACTGACAGATACCGAAATATCCTCTTTTGCCGGTGCATTGTTACAGAACATATTTGCTGTAAGCACATTTAAAAAAATTACGATAGAAAGAATTTTCATAAACATTGCATGTTTATACTACCTTTATATTTGCTTGACAAGATAAATTAAAGTTACTATTATTATCTCCAAAATCTTGATCTTGTTGTTTAAAATCGCAATCGATGACCGGCAACCGGAAGTCGTTCCTATGGAATTGGTAAACCATCAGCACGCCCACAGAAAAATATAATAACTTTTTACAAAATACACCTATGTAATGGAATATTTATTGGAAGAAGAAAAACCGCCGTTAATCCTCGTTGTAGACGATGTTGAAGCACACCTTGAACTTATCGAGGCGATATTGACAACAGAAAATTACAGGGTTGAAGCCACAACCGATGTAAATAAGGCTATCCGGTTTGCAGAAATTCATTCTCCGGAATTAGCCGTTCTGGATGTGATGATGCCGGGAATGAATGGCTATGAATTATGCAAACGACTGAAATCGGTATCAAGGCGAAAGTTTTTCCCCGTAATCCTTGTAACAAGTTTAAATCAGATAGAAGACAAAATAACAGGCCTTGAGGCGGGAGCGGACGATTTTTTCAGCAAGCCATTCAATACCCTCGAACTTACCACAAAGATTCGTTCCCTTATCAAACTTGAGAGACTTCAGGACGAACTGGAATGCTCTGAAGACATAATCTTCACCCTTGCAATTGCCATTGAAGCCAAAGACACCTATACAAAAGGACATTCAGAGAGGGTGGGTAATTTATCAGCAGAATTTGCCGGTTTTTTAGGATTTCCCGACAAAGATATCATTAATATCAGAAAAGGCGGCATATTGCATGATATCGGGAAGATAGGGATAAATGAAACAATACTCCTTAAAAACTCCTGTCTTTTCCCGAACGAAATAGACCTTGTCAGGAACCACCCTGTAATAGGATCAAAAATCTGCAAACCGCTCTACTCCTTACGTCAGATACTTCCTATTATAAGAAATCACCACGAGAGATGGGACGGAAAAGGCTATCCGGATAGATTGGAAGGCAACGAAATACCCGTGATGGCGAGGATTGTAAATATTGTGGATACCTTTGATGCGATGACATCTATACGGCCTTACAGGGAAAATGTTTTTACACGCGCAGAAGTCATAGAAACCATGAAAAAAGAAAAGATGTCGGGGCAATGGGACCCCCACCTTATCGATAAATTTGTAGAGATGATGGAAAAACAATATCTCAATCAGTGGCCATTGAAGAAGGATTAGGGTTAAACGTAGAGACGCATTGCTATGCGTCTCTACAAACAACGTGAAACTTTGATTCCCCGACTCCGCTCAGAACGACGTCATGCTGAGCGGAGCCGAAGCATTGAAATTCCTTAAACATCACATTACGAAAAACCTCTATGATAAAAATTGCTGTGGTAGGCGCAGGAAAGGGCGGCAAGGCCCTGCTTGATATATTTCATGCCAATGGCGGTGTGCAGGTGGTAGGCATAACCGATACGGACAAAAATGCGCCTGCTTTGCGCCTTGCAAAGGAATTGGGAATTGTTATTGCAAACGATATCAGCGGACTCTATAGCCAAAAACCCGATGTTGTTTTAAATGTCACCGGCAATTCCGCTATAACCGAATTAATCAGGAAGTCATCCCCCTATCCTTTGGAAGTCATCGAGGGCACAGGGGCAAAATTTCTCTGGGAACTGGTGACACGGCAGCAGGAAGCCAGAAAGGACATGGAGGCGCTGTATCAAAGCGGACTCCTCATTACACGGGCAAAAAGTTTGGCGGATGCCCTTGACGAAGCGCTTCGTTCCGCCATGAGGCTTACGGATACACCTGCCGGCAGCATTGCAATTATTGACGGCGAAGAAATGGTTATGGCTGCGCAAAAAGGATTAAGCAGCGATTTTCTGAAATCACTGCGATGGAAACCCAGAGGGGAAGGCATTACCCGTTATATACTGGAACAAACGGAACCGGTCGAGTTTCAGGATATTGAGAAAAACCCTTTATTTCATGATACGGTGATTCTAAAAGAAGGGATAAAATCCCTTCTTGCAGCGCCGCTGCTTCTCAATGGCAGCACGGTCGGCATACTCTATTTGGATGATTTCAAGCCACGGGTGTTTACAGAACGGCATAAAAACCTCATAAAACTCTTCTCTGCAATGGCCGCCCAGGCGATCGAAAAGTATAAATTGCTTCACAATTTGGAAGCATCCATCACATACTTTCAGGGGATGCTGGATGATTCGGGGGATATGATTATCACCACCGACTGCGAAGGAAGGATTGTTAAATTTTCAAAGGGTGGCGAGAAGATTTTAGGCTACAAGGAACATGAAGTCAGGGGCATGAAATGTTCTGAACTCTATGTGAATAAACGAGAAAGAACAAATATCCTCGAATTGCTCAGGGAAAAAGGCGCCCTGTGTAATTATGAAACCACACTCCTCAAAAAAAATAACACACCAGTTGACATAAGCCTTACCATATCGGAATTACGGGATAAGGCGGGAAATGTTATTGGCACTGTAGGGATAAGCAAAGACATTACCGAAGAAAAACGCATGAAAAGCGAGCTTAAGAAAAAGAATAAGGAACTTGAGGAACTGACCAACAACCTGGAAGAAAAAGTGCTTGAGAGGACAAATGCGCTTGAAAAAATGAACAGGGAACTTGTCAGGGCAAACGAGCTGAAAGGCCGTTTTATAGCAAACGCAAGCCATGAACTCAGAACGCCCCTTCATTCCATAATAGGTTTTTCCGAAATACTGCTCCAAAAAACCTTTGGAGACTTAACCGAAAGACAGCAAAAGTACCTGAACACTATCTTCGGATCCTCAAAACATCTCCTTTATCTTGTTAATAATATCCTCGATCTGGCAAAGATAGAGGCAGGCAAGGCAGAAATTTCATATCAGACATTTCCTGTAAAAAGCGTCATCGACGAGGTATTGAGTGTAATAAAACCGCTGGCGGAACGGAAAACAATAGCGCCAGAACTGGCCATTAACTATGATGCCAATTTTACCGCAGATAAGATAAAGTTTAAGCAAATCCTCTATAATCTGGTAAGCAATGCCATTAAATTCACCCCTTCTCATGGCAAAGTAGGGATAAATGTAGATAAAATAGCCAGCGGCAGGAAGATATTCCCGTGGGCAGCGGAATCTCAGGAATTCCTTAAGGTCTCCGTGTGGGACAAAGGAATAGGCATTAAACCGGAAGACAGGGAGCGGATTTTTGAGGAATTTGAGCAGATTGACTCTTCCAAATCCACTGAAGGCACAGGACTCGGCCTTTCACTTACAAAAAAACTCGTGGAAATACACGGAGGCCATATAGAGGTCGAAGGAGACATTGGCCAGGGTTCTGTCTTTACTATATATATGCCATTCATACTCAGGGATGAATATCCGGGAATGACATCACCTATAACTTCTCTGACCGCTTTGCCTGAAAAAAAACAAGAAGGTCCGCTAATACTTGTAGTGGAAGACGATTTGCCTACGGTAGAAATCCTTACCGTTCATCTTACCCAGGCAGGCTACAGGATAGCGTATGCCTATGACGGCGAAGAAGCCCTGCTCAAGGCAAAAGAACTTAACCCCTTTGCAATCACCCTGGATATCATGCTGCCCAAAAAAGACGGATGGGAGGTGCTTCAGTCGCTTAAGGCAAATCCGGAAACCAGAAACATCCCCGTAATAATTCATTCTATCGTTGAAAATAAAGAGCTGGCCTTTGCTCTGGGGGCAACAGACTACCTGGTAAAACCGGTGGAAAGGGCAATGCTTATCGAAAAACTTTCAGAGATGTCTTTTGTCACAAAAAAAAGCCGTTTTCATATAAACATCCTCGTCATTACCAGTGATGAGACCACGCTGGAAATCCTTCATAACGCCATTGAAAACGAGGGGCTGCTGATGCAATCGGCTTCTGATATTGAAAGCGGACTCAGCCTTGCATTAGCGACAAAACCAAATTCTATTATCATTGATTTGGGCATACATGAGAAGGGATTTAAGATAATAAAAGAATTTCAGGAAAATCCCGCTTTAAAAGACATACCTATTTTTGCTATTGCCACAGAGACGCTGTCCCCAAATGAAAGGCTGGAAATGGTGGATCAGATTGAAAGGGTGCTGTGGAAGGAATCATTGGGAACCAAATCTTTCATAAACCACTTGAAAGATATTGAAATATTGCATCCGAAAAGAGCCGGGCTTGTTGATGAACTGACGGGAATTTTCAATCACAGATATTTTCAGATACGCCTGGTTCAGGAAACATTGCGGGCGGACAGATATAAATTGCCGCTGGCGCTTATGCTTTTTGATATCGACCACTTTGAAAACTATATTGCTCAGAAGGGGGAATACTACGGCAATCTTGTCATTAAAAAAACTGCGGAACTCATCAAAAAAAATATACGAGGTTCGGATATTTTTGTCAGATACGGAAACAGCTCTTTTGCCCTGCTGTTAACAAATACTCTTATGCCGCCGGCAACCAGGCTTGCAAAGAGATTTGTTTCTGTAATTCACGACTATCCGTTCCTTCATGAAGAAGTACAGCCCGGCGGGAAAATAACCATCAGCCTGGGACTTGTTGAATTTCAGTCGCAAACTCCGGAAGAATTAATCTACGCTGCAGAATCTTCTCTCTCCGCCGCTGTTGCAAAGGGAAGAAACAGGACAGAAGTATATCAAAGAAGCAAAACTACATGAACAAACTGTTGCCATAATAAATTTTACAACCCAAATCACAGCTCTGCACTTCAAAACAATGTTTTAGACAGAATATCCTTTACTGCTTCTTCTGCACCGTATCAGTAATCAGACTTGTCCCGGTTCGTGAAATCCGGAAACGAGTTGAAATGCGTTATACATATGGTATGATTTTCCAGTATATTTTTATGACAAAAAACAACATTCTTCTTACCCTCCTTCCCCTTGCCTGGCCAAATATGCCACCCATCGGACTTGGATTTCTCCAGGCATTTCTTGAAGAAAACGGAATCGGCGCCGATATCATTGATTTTAATCATTCCTTTTATGCCTTGTCAGGGCAATTGCTGCAAAAACAGTGGGTTGTCAGTTGCAACACCTCTCTTGAAGAAACCATATTTTCTCTTATCAAGGAGAACTATCCTGATGAATTTGACAACGCGATAGAAAAAATGCTTGCCTATGATGTAATCGGATTTTCCTGCTTTAAAAGCAATTTGTACATGACACTCAATATTGCCAACGTGTTGAAATCGAAAAAGAACAACGTAAAACTTGTGTTCGGGGGGCCGGAAATAACGCGTCAGTTTTTTAAAGGTACCGGAGTTTTTCGGGAAGATATTTTTCAGCCGGCAGATTACCTGATTGTGGGTGAGGGCGAAATACCATTGCTCAATTATCTTGGTGGAAAACATTGTAAAGGGAAGGTGGCGGGATTTGAACAACTTCATAATCTGAAAGACCTTTCTTTCCCACGATATAATGGAATCGATTTAAGTAGCTATCCTAAAAAACATGCAATCCCCCTTCAATTTTCAAGGGGATGTATCAGACGATGCAACTTTTGTTCGGAAAGACTTCTTTATAAAGGGTTCAGGACGAGACTGAGGAAAAGCATCCTTGATGAGATTGCGTACCACAAAGAGAAAAACAACGGTGAGTATTTTATATTTTATGATTCTCTTATCAATGCAAACATTAAAGAACTGGATTTGTTATGCGAGGGCATCATCGAAAGATTTGGTTCGATTCACTGGGAGGCGCAAATAGCAATCAGGAATGATATGGAACATTCCGTTTTTAAAAAGATGAAGCAAAGCGGCTGTTATAACCTTTTTGTCGGACTGGAATCGGCATCAGATACTACCCTTAAAAATATGAACAAAGGATTTAGTCATGATGACGCCCTTAGTTTCTTTAACGCCCTTCACAAAGAGAATCTGTTTTTTGGTGTGAGCATTATTGTGGGGTATCCCGGTGAAACGGAAGATGATTTCCGGACGACGCTCAATTTTATTATTCAGCACAAAGATGTTATTCCACAGATTGCGCAGGTAAACCCTTTTACCTATTATGACGGCACAAATGCCAACAAAACGGCAGACTATAAATCAAATCCGGCAGCAATGGAAAGAATGGAAATATTTGTTGAAGAAATCAAAAAAAACAAGATTCGGCACACTAATGCGTTTCTCGGGAATCTGATAGAAAAAAATGACAGAGATAAATGAAGTTGCCATAGACCGGATACTCAACCCTACTTCGATTGATTTGGGGGAATATGTCATAAATCCGTACATGGGTTGCGAGTATTCCTGCATGTATTGCTATGTAAAATCGAACAAGGCCGTTTATAAAAAAAAGAAGCCATGGGGAACTTACGTAAACGTGAGAATGAACGCGCCCGATCTTCTAAAAAAGGAAATCGAAATGACGAGACCGAAAACAGTTCTTTTGGGGTCTACGACAGAATGTTTTCAGCCTGTAGAACATACGTATCAGATCACAAAAAAGATTATAGAGATTTTACATAATAATAATGTATCGTACGTAATACTTACCCGTTCTCCTTACATACTTGAGTACCTTCCATTATTGAAACAGGGGTTTTGCAGCAAAATATATTTTACGACGAATAATTTCAACAATGACCTTAAACAACTTTTAGAGCCGGAAAGTCCTTCATTTGCTGAGAGAAATAACGCCATTATTACGCTTCTTGAAGAGGGATTGACGGTTATTCCCTATTTTTCTCCCGTTGTACCGTGGATAACGGATTTAAAAAATGTATTTTGCTCTTTCACAAAAGCAAAATGCATTGAATTCGAATTTTTAAATTTTAACCTGAAGGATATTCATGAAATAGTAAATCACCTACTAAAAATTGAACCTTCGTTAAAAAAAAGATTTGACGACATGCTCAATGACAAAGAATTCTATGGGCAAATGTGGGGCAATATCGAAAGGGATATAGAAGCCCATGCAGTGTTATGGAAAAAGGAATTTAAGATATACAAACACGATTTTGGCAAGTTTTTTGAGAATAGTTACTCATGAATAATAATGATTGACCTTAAAAAACAATAATGATATAAAGTAATAAAGTTATGTTTTTCTTGTTAATTTCGGCAGGACATAAATACGGGAGGAAAGTAATGGAAAAATGGGAATGCAGTGTATGCGGTTACGTATATGATCCGAAAAGTGGTGATCCTGATAATGGAGTGGCGCCGGGTACTTCTTTTGAATCGATACATGACGACTGGGTATGTCCGTCATGTGGAGCAAATAAAGATTTATTTGACAAACTTGATTAGTAGTATTGTTTGATGAAACCTCTTTTTTATTCTCTTCTTATGTTAAATTTTTTACAAAAAAATATTTGGATGTGCATCGGGATTGTTTCTGTGGTGACATTTTTTTCGTTTTGTAAGCATGCACTGACGGAGACAGAAAAGAAACCTGAGTCTCATCAACCTGCGGTAACCTATTCAAACCCTTATTTTAAGGGCACCAGGGAAGACAGAATTGCTCAGGTTGAGAAAATAACAAAACTTTTCGGTGTGGAATGTAGTTATTGTCATAACGAAGATTTGACCGTTTTTACGGAAGAAGGTGAAGTTTCAAAAAAAATGATGGCAGCCTCTGTTGCCCTTGGGGTAGATTGCGATTACTGTCACGTGGATGGGAAACATTATACAGAAAAGGAAAATCAGGCAAAGAAGATGTTCGAGCTTTGTGAAACAATGGCTACGGGATGCGATTTTTGCCATGCGGGAAAAGATCAACTGACGCCGAAAGGCGCTCAGGCAAAGACGGCTTTTGTCACGCGTGACTGGGTGACAAAAGGCACAAAGCAATGTCTGGAATGCCATATTGAGAAAAAACAGTTTGCCCTGAATTTCTACGGATGGCAGGTTTTAAATGCCATGAAAGGATTAAAAGGGATGTGAACAGGGATTATGACGTAATAATAGTGGGAGGCGGACCTGCGGCGCTTGCAGCGTCAGTATATACGTGCCGCGCATTATTAAAGACGGTAATCTTTGAAAGAAAATTTACCGGCGGACAACTGGCCGGCACAGACATGATCGAAAATTACCCGGGTTTTCCGGAGGTAATCAGTGGTGTTGATTTAACACAACGAATGGAGAACCAGGCAAAGCGTTTTGGATTAAATATCCGTTATGAAGAAGTTTTAAAACTACGAGTAGAAGATGATGGTCTTAAAATAGTGACCACGGATGCCGGCGAATATGCGAGCTATGTGGTTATTCTTGCCTGTGGCGCTGATCCCAAAAAATTGGAAATCCCGGGAGAAAGTGAATTTTACGGAAGGGGAGTCAGTTATTGTGCCACGTGTGACGGAGCATTTTTCAGAGGCAAGGATGTAGTTGTCGTCGGCGGCGGTGATTCCGCTTTGACGGAAAGCATTTTCCTGACAAAATATGCTAAAACTGTGAAGATAATTCATAGGCGGGATGCATTCAGGGCAACAAAAATTTATCAGGACGAAGTTTTTTCTCATCCCAAGATAAAAGTTATGTTTAATACAACCGTTATAGAAATCCATGGCAAGGAAAATGTGGAAGGCGCTATTACCAGAAATGTAGCAACAGGGGAAAAAAATAATTTACCGTGTCAGGGAATTTTTATTTTTATCGGAAGTATACCGAACACATCATTTTTAGGGAACTTATTGTGTGTTGATGTGGGGTGCCATATCGAAACAAATATGCACATGGAAACGGAAATAGAGGGCATTTATGCCGTAGGCGACGTAAGAAAATGGTCGTACCGGCAAATTGCAACTTCCGTGGGTGATGGTGTTACCGCTGCTATTGCTGCCGAACATAAACTTGCCGAATTAAAAGCATTTGGCAAAATAAAAAGATAGAAAACCTGCAGTAATTGCCAAAAAAAGCTGTTTTTACCGCCTCTTTTTTTATAAAATACTGCTCATTTATGAAAATTTCTCAATGTTGCTTGAAAGGCAATTCGTTCGTTTAAATAAAAAGACAATGTTATAAATTTTAACCGTAGGGAGGAATTGCAATAATGAATGTAAAAGAACTCATTGCAAAAGCGGCGAAACATGAAGACGAATCGCAAAAATTTTATCTGGATGCTTTAAAACTTGTTAAAGACCCGGCGTCAAAAGTCTGGCTAAAAGAGCTTGCGCAGGAAGAAATAAAGCATAAAGAGATGTTGCAAAAATTTGATGCTTCAAAAGTAATGGACTTCAAACCTGATGAAACACAGGATTTGCATATCACCGAATTTTTGGTGGATAAAGATGTATCGGAAATCAAAGACTTTCAGGATGTCTTGATTATTGCCATGAAAAAGGAACAAAAGGCGTATAATTTTTATGTTAGCATGGCTCAATCAACAGAGAATCCCGAAATGAGAAAAATGTGCAAAATCCTCGCCCAGGAAGAATTGAAGCACAAGCATAAATTAGAAACAGCCTATGACGATATGGTATTTTCAGAAAATTAAGTCGAGATAAAAAAGCAGGGTAAATTTTTTTAATTTGCCCTGCTTTTTTTAATAATAAGATTCTGCCGGTGTGCTTTTTCGGTCCGGTGGTTCGTAAGGAAAAATCACATCACTTAAATTTTCACCGAAAACAGCGATATCGTTTAAGTTGTTGGAACCAAGACTGTAATTGCTTGCAAGTTGTATGTGATTGTAACAATTCACAAATGGTTGATAGGGGTATGCCGTTTCCGGGTCAAAACCCATTATTATCGTTCCTATGCTATCCACCGCAACAGCATTATCTCCTGCAATCAGCACACCCGGTGTTACATAAGAGATATTTTTTACCCATGGTCCTTCTCCTTTATCAATAGCAGTTATTCCATCGATAAACGCAAAATCAACCGGAAATGCCCTTGCGATATCCACTATATTATAAGGAATTTGCGTTCTTTCGTCCGGAAAGTGCACATACTGCATTCGGGCGCCGGTTCCATTTATGCCATATTCTTGAATGGGCAACAGACCAATCAGATTTTTCAGAGACAAGGTAATCCCTGCAGAACTATGGACTTTTAATTTAGAGACGGTAGTAAGGCAGTCCGTTTCGAGAAGATGATTGTTTACCAGGATGGAACCGTAAATAAGTCCGTTTTCGATATCTACTTGAGTAAAATCAGCGTACGGTTTTGCCTTATTCAGATCAACCAAAGTTGCTCCGAGATGGGTTGCAATTATGTCGTATCCAAGTATTGCAAATGCCTCCATCGTATCTGAAGGATGGGTGGCTCCTTCAATGATAAATAACGAACCTGCGCCAAGATCAAGCAATACTTCTCCAAGCGCCTTTACTACCATTGGGTTCGTCACGTAAGTGTAACCAGCGGGCAAATCCAGACAATCTCTTGTTGCAACGAGATTTATTTTAAGCGAAATTTTATCTCCGTAAGAAAAAAAAGGGGTATTTTGGTAGAGCTTCACAACCATCTCTTCAATACGTTTTTTTAATTGCGGATAGGAGCTTTCACTATAAGAACTGTGTTTTGAAATGTAAACAGAATGTTTTTTCTGTTGCCTTTCTCCGTAACTCGTAAAAGAAAGGGGGAGTACGCTCAGGGCAATTGTTCCTGCTGCCCTCCTGAGAAAACCCCTTCTGGTGAAACCTGTATAAAATGCACTCATGCGGCTTCTATTCTTCAGATGGAATACTGATTCATCAGTATTCCATCTGAAACGTATAATAAAATTTCATGTTACTGAGATGCTAAACGCCGAATTTGTAATATTTTCGCACGTCTCTTTTTATCTTCTATGCAGAGGCCATTCCCTTTGGGAATATATTTATATTAAGGAATTTCACTTTTTGTAGGGTGGGCAATGCCCACCGTTTCACGCTGCTTGCAGAGACGCATAGCAATGCGTCTCTACGTTTGGTGGGTAATGCCCCACCAAACTCTGTTAAAAGTAGCCGAATGCCTAATTTACATCCCCGCAGTTCCTGATTTTGGAATGCCGTGTGCCAGAATATGGTAAAGCTCATCTTTTATAGCAAGCCTGCGCTTTTTCAGATCTTCAAGCGCCGTATCTGAGCGTGGTTCGATATTGTATTCAACCCGGTATACCTCACGATCAAGTTTGTGGTATTCATCAAAGAGTTTTTTGAAGTGATGGTCAGACAGTTTCAAGTCATGAATTTTTTCCCGGAATTCAGGAAATTCATGCACAAGGTCGTGATGTTCGCTTTGCATTTTTCATTTCCTCTCTATAAAATTCAAATTAATTATTTTCGGCTGGTAATTTCAATAAGATGATAGCCGAACTGCGTCCAGACCGGCCCGTGAACTTTGCCGACTTCTTTATTGAATACTACCGTGTCGAATTCCTTCACCATTTGGCCTGGACCAAATTCTCCGAGGTCTCCCCCCTGCCGTCCTGATGGGCATTGAGAATACTTTTGGGCCATCTTGGCAAAGTCTTCTCCATTTTCTATCTTTGATTTAATATCTTCACATTCTTTTTGGGTCGAAACCAGAATATGACGCGCCCGCGCTCTTGTCATGCGATACTCCTTTCGTCGTTAAAATAATTGCCAACTATGCGTAAATACACCGAAAATTGCACAAAAGCCGAACCGTCTTTCCGTCACCCGGCCTCATTTGCCATTTTTATCCTTATGCCTTTCTATGAAAGACAATCACTTTCAGTTTATAACCGTTATTGCCACGAGTCAAGAAAAAGTATTTTGAAAATATGCGATTTGTTGGGAATACGTTGAAAGAGGATAGTTGTTTTAATGCGCAAAAATGAATGTTGAGTCAATGCTTTTCAAATGTGTTTCTGACTAAAAACTTATTTGATATTTCGAAAACCTGATTTATTTGGCTATACTTGCCGCATATCCAAGGATTATAAATTGTAACTCGTCACCCTGTTTCTTCCCCTTTTTTTCGATTCTAACAAGGCAGTATCCGCAAAATATATTAAATTTTCTTTTGTGCAGTTGTCAATGAATGGGGTTATTTCTGCAACGCCAAAACTGGCGGTGACATTGAATTGCTTGCCGTCGATGATAAATAAATATTGTTCAATTGTGGAACGCATTCTTTCCGCAATAATTTGTGCCTTTTCCTTTTTTGTCTCATTGAGGATGATGGCAAATTCCTCACCGCCATACCGGGCAATAATATCACATGTGCGTAAGTGTTTTTTCACTAATTGACACATCTGTTTAAGAATATGATCGCCGACCGGATGTCCATAGGAATCATTAAATTTTTTAAAATGGTCAATGTCAAAAAAGATTAAACTTACGACACATTCAGTTTTTAAGGCATTATTCAGTTCTCTGTCGAGAAAGACCTGAAAGAAACGATGATTATATACCTCAGTCAGCCCATCAATATTTGCAAGATTTTCGAGTTGTTGATTTCGTTCTTCCAGTTCTTTGTTGAGTTTTTGTAACTGCAATTTTGCCTCAATATGCTCTTTATTGAGTTGGACGTATGTCATATTTAAGGCGCTCAGGGCGTTATTTGCGTCAATTAACAAATCTTCTATAGGTTTTGGTTTTTCGATTTTGAAACCGAAAATTTCTGCAATCTTTTCTATTTCCGAATCTACCTGTTTTAAAATACATTCTATAATTTCTTCATTAAACCCAAGCATTTCCTCTGATTTTTCACTAAACTTTTTATGGTATATACATGGTTCAACAGGTTCGTTAAAATAGAAAATGTTGACTACCAGTCCCGATAAGTGAACAACATTGGCAAATAGTTTGAGTTTTTTGTCTTGCCCCTCATACTGTTCGGGAAAATGATGGTATCGTATCGGCACAATAAGTTCATCCGGAAAAGACCATCTTTTCGTAATTTCATACCCTATAAGAGTATGGTCTGCCCCGATAACCTGTTGTTCAAGTTCAATGCTATCATCGTTGCCATCGTTTGCTTTGTTTGTTATTACCTGTTCGTATTGTTTCGGAAAAGTATTTGCGAGAATAAGTTCTCCGATATTTTGCAGAAGCGCTGCAGTAAATATTTCTTCCGAATAGTTCTTGTTGATTTCACTCATGATAAGTTTTGCCGCAACGGCAGATGCGAGGGATTTTTCCAGAAACTTCTCGTAATTGAATGCGTTTGTTTTGTTATTTGTTTGAATGGTAAGAAAAGAAAAGGAAAGAACGAGGCTTCGGATTGCATTTATCCCAATTCTTGACACCGCTTGCAAGACCGTGCTGATTTTGACAGGGAAGCTGTAAAATGCGGAATTTGCGATTTTCAATACTTTCGCTGAGAGAGAAGCGTCTTTCGAAAGCAGGTCCGCTATATCTTTAACGCTGGTATCTTCTTTTGAAGAGAGAGTGATTACCTTTGTTGCAACGGTTGGCAGGGTAGTAACCGACTGGGAATTCAGCACGCTCTTTATAACTTCGTCACGTGTTGTTGTTGTGCGTGTGCCAAATTGTGTCTGTTCTTTATTGATCATTTTGTGAAAATAAATGCTTTCCAGTATCTATAAAGTTTAAAATTTTATTCTAAAAGAATACTATAATATTATGGTACTTTCTTTTACCAAACAATATTTAAATTTTCTACAAAATTTTCCATTCGAAAAGGTCGGGGAAGGTAATATACAACACCTTTTATTTAACGATCTTTGTTCATTTCCTGTACAATCTCTTCCAGTATTTTATCGGCCATTCTCGTTTCCACCTGGCATGAACCGGCTTTCTTGTGTCCGCCGCCGCCATATTTTAACATCAAAGACCCGACATCAACATGAGATGTCCGGTTTATAATGCTGTGGCCACATGTGATAACAACATTTTGTTCATGTAATCCCCACATTACCTGGAGAGAGATATTTTGGTCAGGATAAAGACTATAGAGGAGAAAACGATTTCCCGTGTAAATTTCTTTCTGACTCCTTAAATCAAGCACAACAACCCTTCCGTAAGTTTTTGTATTCGCTTTAATCATCTCACGAAACAATGTGTCCTGTTGAAAATAGAGTGTCACCCGTTCCTGCACGTCTTTATCGGCAAGAATTTCATCGATAGTCTTTGCCCTGCAGTAATCAATCATGTTTAGCATCAATTGATAGTTGCTTATTCTGAAGTCTTTATATCTTCCCAGCCCTGTCCTCGAATCTGTAACAAATGCAAGGAGCACCCATCCTTTTGGATGTAAAATTTCATCAGCGGTAAAATTTGCGGAATCCGCCTTGTCAACCGCCTTTAATAATTCTTTTATAAGCGGATTCGTAAATTTTTTTTCTCCTCCGTAATATTTATAGATTACGCTTGCCGCGCTGAGTGCGGAAGGATCGCTTAACCCTTCATAACGTCCGTATGTCTTTCTTTCATCTTCGCTTGAGTGGTGATCAAACCAAAGGCCGCATCCTTTTACATAGGGAATATTGGCAAGAATGTCTTCGGAAGTAACTTCCACTTTTCCATCCTGAATATCCTTCGGGTGCACAAATTTTATGTCATTGACAAGGCCGATCTCCTTAAGGAGCACCGCACAGCCCAGTCCGTCAAAATCAGAGCGTGTTAAAAGTTTCATATCTGTAAAACCTCCATGCAGAGTGTGGAATAGTGAATGTATCGTTACTAATAAAAAAGACTCTATTTTAATTTTAGTTTAGTTCTTTTTGCGATCCAGCGTTGATGCAAATGCGGTAAATTTTTACTATGAGTGATCAGAACAACCTCATCTTCCTCTTTTAATTTGGTTTCGCTGTCAGCAATGATGAATTTCTCATTACGGTAGAGAAACATCACGCGGCACTCATCGGGGAGTTTCAATTGGCTGACAGAAACCGCATCGGTGTTCTTTGCAATAAATGAAAATACACGCGCCTCGTTCTTGATTAATGCGGAAAGTTCCATCAGGTCTTGCCCCTCAAACATATCGGCAAGGTAACGTCCGATAGTCTGTTCCGGGATAATTGCATCTTCGAGCCCAAGTTCTATGCAAATATGTTCAAACTCAGGGTCTTCTATTTTTGTCACTACTCTTGAGAATCCGAGCGAACGCCCCACGAGACTTGAAAGGATGTTGCTTTGATCATTGCCCGTCAGGCAAAATAAAAAATCCGTATGTTGCGGGTCTGCCTCTCTGAGGATTGCAGGTTTGCTGCCGTCACCGTGCAGAAAACCGCAATTCAATTCATTTGATAATGCTTCAATGCGCTCTTTGTTTTGCTCTATAATAATTACTTCATGGCCACGGGCAAGCAGTATCCTGGCAGTCATTGCCGATAAAGAACTTGCCCCCACAATTACCGCCCTCATAACGATTCTCCTCTCTTTCCAAACCATGTGCCGGGATAGAGTACAACAAGCAATGCCAGTATTTCCAGTCTTCCCGCAAGCATATCAAAACAAAGGATTCCCTTCAAGACCGGTTCTAAGTCGCTGCGGGTAATACCGGCAGATAAACCAGTCGTACCTATTGCCGATACTACTTCAAAGAGTGCGTCTAACGGATTGTATCCGTACAATATAAATGGCATCCATGATACAAGTGTGAGAATAACAAACAACATAATTACCAAAAGCATCCGTATAATATCATCAGATTCCAGGCGCTTGCCGGTCAGTCTTGGGTATATTACTGCATGATAGGGAACGGACGTCCGTTTTATTGTAAACTGTATCATACGAAACAAAACCAGCATCCGCAGCATTTTTATTCCCCCCGCAGTTGAGCCAATGCTTCCGCCGCTTATCATTGAAAAGATTAATGTTAGTTTTGATGCCGGATCAACTAAAGGCAGCTCCATATTGGAAAACCCTGTGGTTGTCTGAGCGGAAAAACCAAGGAATGGCAAGCAGATTAATGCTTTTTTCCACGGCATTGTTCCGCTGTTTACCGCAAAAAAAATCAATGCGCCGCTTGCAACGCACCCACTGATAAGCAATGTCCGTAACTCGATATCAAAAATTGTTTTTTTCCATCCGTTGTGGAAAATCCGATAATATAATGGCAGCGATATTGCTCCTAACAGGCAAAAAAGCATAATGCTATATTGGCCAATGGGAGAAGCGATGTGAGACACATTACGATTATACATGGAGAAACCGCCGGTGGAAACTGCGGATAAGATATGCGTTATCGCTGCAAAAAAATCTCCTATAAGCAGCCATGCGACAAAAATACCAATAAGAGTGAGAAAAAGGTAAATATACAAAACATGGCGCGCGTGGGTTCGTGTCGTGGTTACCAGGGTTTCGCTGGTTGGTTCCGATTCTATCAACCGTTTTGCCGCAATATTGTTACGCATGAGCAAAGCTACTGAAAAAACCACAAAACCGAGACCTCCATACCACTGCATCCATGCCCGGGTAAAAAGAAACGTTCGTGTTTTGTCTTCTACAGTGGTAAGTGTGGATAATCCTGTTGTCGTAATTCCCGATGTAGCCTCAAACAAAGCGTCCAAAAATGACAGTCCGTCATTCATCAGTGGGATGCACATGAGAAAGGGAAAAAAAATGAATGTCAGACCAATGACAGAAAATACCTCATTTACCTGTATATGGGTAGGAGCAGGCAACCGTAGAAGGGCAACTCCGTACGACAATAATACCAATTCCATTAATGTGTATCGCAGAGTAAGGGAATATTCCGCAAAAATCAGCGACATCCCAATGGGTACGAGGGTAAGCAACGCGAGTATTAATGCAAGCTGGCTTGTATATTTCAGGATAACATTCTTACGGACTGCGTATGTAAAAACGTCGATTTGTTCATCAGTGCCTATGAAGGTCTTCATGAAACACCATTTTCCTCAGCCTTCAGCATGTGGAGTATTGCGGAAGATAAAGGGGATAGCGCCCTTTCCTTTATGCCATCCAGTTTGTGAGAAAAAGACAAAAAACTTTACGGAACAATTTCTTTAACGATACTCAGCAATTTTTCCAGTTGAAAAGGCTTTTGCATGGTGACAAGCGCGCCTTTTGATATGGCAGAATTTAATTTCACGGTGGATGTGAAAAAGTGACATTGTTCTCCGCCGGAGATTGCGATTATTTTTGCTTCGGGAGAAAATTCCAGCAGTTCTTCAATAAACGCAATTCCATCCTTTCCTGGCATGTAAATATCCACTATAAACAATTCATACTTTTTCAATTTACACATTTCAATTGCCTGTTGGCCGTTCCTTGCGTCTGAAACCAGATACCCCTCGTCTCTTAAAAATGTTTTCAAAAGATTTCGAATTTGAGAATCATCGTCAACAACGAGTATGCTTTGCATAATATCCCTTCAATTCATCCGTTTATAAAAAAAAGACAACCAATCAGATCATATTTGCATGTTGCTATTTCATGCATAAAGAAAGAGTATTGCCATATGTTTTCAATAAATGTTCCATAACGACACCAATTTTATACAATTAGATGATGCATTTCCATTAAAATTACGCATTTCAGCCTAATACCAATAGTAGCTGAAAAAGATTATTTCAGACGGTATATGCGAAATCCGGGAAAAGCAATGTCCCTGACAAGAGAAGTCATATGATAAAACGGCTGCCGGGTAAAATGTTCCAGATAATCTTTGTCATTATCGTAAAAGACAAAAAGGACGGATTTTGGCATTGTCCCTTTATAGGTTACCCGGTCGTATATCTCTTTTTTCTCAGGGGTATCTCCCCCGCCTCCCAAAATGATAGGCCATAACAATTTAATTCGCGGTCTTTGATCTTCCGGAGTGAGATAATAGAGGGTAAATACGTTAATATTGGAAATAAAAATGCATTCTTCGGTAGTATGAAGCAGCGTTTCCGTGATTCTACGGTGATCGTAGTAATCCCATGAATTATCCGTTTTGCCTCCCACATAAACGGAAGGCTCTATTGCGCCGTTTGAACGGCTGTTAGGAATATAATAATTTACCGTCAGTAATATTAAATGGATTGAAATTACAATGCCGCCCATGATACGCCATAGCCATGTGTTGGAATTTGTTATGCACATGCCTAGCAGAGCAGGAAACACCCATGCGATAAGCAGCCATACGCGGGAACCGACCGAGCCAAATGGCGTAATTTGCCAGATTCCGGCAAAGTTAAGAGCGATAAAAACAACGATGCCCCAGAACATCTTCCTTTCCATTTTATTGTGCTTTGAAATATGGAATATTGCCGCAAAGATTGCCAGTATTGCGGGAATTCCCCATACGAAGGGGAGCACACTTCCTCCGGAAAAGCGGGCATAAAGGCCGTCGCCCGACAGGGTGTATAACAAATTCAGGAGCGCTGTTTTCAGCGAAGCCGGGGGGATGGAAGGTTTTTTGGGGAATAATTCCATTCCCAGCGCAAGCATTGAAGCAAACCGCGGCGCCAGTCCCAGTGAAAATCCAAGGGCGCACCATGCGCATTGTATCGGAAAACGCCTCAGTCCTGGCCATTTGAATACCGCATAGCAAATAACAAGAGAAACCGCGCTGGGGAGGAAAATGATGTGATTCCATATACCCAGCGACAGCAAAAAGCCGGTAAGTATCCATCCGGTTATTCTCATTGCCTTTTTTGCACTATTGCAGAGTTTTACATATATCCAGATAGTGCCAAAAAAGAGAAATGGATTCAGCACAAAAACTTCTCCGCAAAGCCGTGAAAGCATAACCACCGGCGGGAAGGTAAGAAGGAGGCAGGCAGCCCATCGCGCACGAACGGGAAAATATCGCCGTAAAATATCGAAAATCGCGGCAATGGTGATTAGGGTAAACACGGGGCCAAGACATCGCAGGCTCCAGATAGAGTTTCCAAGAAGTTTCACACAGAGGGCAAGCATATAGGAGTGAACCGGAGAGGTATAGTTGTTAAAAATACCGGTAAGGGGACGCGCTCCGTCGAGAATCATCTCCGTCAACAGGCCAAATATCGCCTCATCCCTGTGAAGTCCGACAATGCCATCCAGTTTCCAGAACAGGAGGAAGATTCCTGTCAGGAATCCCAAAAAATACCAAAATCCTTTTTTTGCTATCAAGATTTTTGTATATACCTGCAAATATAGTAATTTTAAAAGGTACTTTTGCTATTATTCGTTATTGTTGCTGTACGGGGTTGTACAAAAAGAGCTTACGCGATACTGTTAAGGATTTTCAGTCCCTTTTCAATAGTTTCTTCCGTTGCGGCATATGAAATGCGGAAGTGGGTGCGGCGTTCGGAGAAAACACTGCCCGGGATGATTAAGAGATTATTTTGGATAGCGGTTGAAACAAATTCTTCATCAGTTCCCCAGGGAACCTGCGGAAAGAAATAAAAAGCCCCTCCGGGTTTTACAATATGAAACTTATCCTTTAGCCCTTCATACATCATATCCCTCTTCTTCCGGTAATCCGCGATGTATTTGCTCAGATCGAATCCCCATGATCTGGTTACCGCGTGCTGCGCAAAGGAAGGGGCGCATACGAAGGTGTATTGCTGTAATTTTATCATTTCCCTGATGATGTCGTCAGGGCCTGCCGCGTAACCTAATCGCCATCCCGTCATGGCAAAGGATTTGGAAAATCCGTCGAGGACAAGCGTTTTATCATAATACTTCCCGATGCTCTCAAATTCGTTGTTGTAGTCATAATCGTGGTAAATCTCATCGGAGATTACGAGCAGATTGTGTTTTTTCGCAAGTTCAGCGATGTCTTTCAATTCCTGATGCGTACTCATTACCCCTGTAGGGTTGGCAGGGCTGTTAATGACGATTATTTTTGTCTTGCCGGTAATGTGCGGCTGAATGCGTTCCGCGGTTAATTTGAAATCGGGGTAAGTATCGACATACACGGGTTTCCCGCTGCAGAAATTTGCCAGGTGTTTGTATATTACAAATGCGGGATCGGGGATTATCACTTCATCACCGGGATCCACCAACGCCATAAAGGCTAACGTTAACGCGCCGGAGACACCCGAAGTGACAATAATGCTTTCCGCATCCACGCCTCTTTCCTTCTTAAGGCGCTCCATGAGGACATTGCGGAATTCCGGTATGCCTTGTGTTATGGTGTATTTGTTTGCGCCTTCGTGAATGGCATCGATTGCTTTTTCTTTGATTTCTCCGGGAACATCAAAGTCCGGCTGGCCTATGCTGAGGTTCACCGGACTTTTCATTTTTTGCGCAAGGTCAAAGACCTTTCTGATGCCGGAGGAGTCTATGTGAGACATCCTGCGGGCGATCATTTTTTCTCTTTTTCAGCCTTTCCTTCGGTTGCTGCTGCTGCCGCTGCGGGCGCTTCAGCTTTCTTTGCGGCCTTTCCTTTGCGTTTCAGTTTTTCTACTCTTACTTTTGGAATGCCGAAAGCAGAGGACTCCGGAGTCCAGCGTCCTTCTGCTTTTAATATTGCAATACGTTCTATTTTTCTATATACATTCCTCGGCCTTGCAAGCTTTCCTTTTGGTTTTAAACTTTTATCAACACTCATAGTTTCTCCTTATTTCATCTCATACGCACAGGATAGCATCCTGTAAACTGTTTTTTATTCTGATATTCAAAATTGGCAACGGCCTTTTGGGCATTAGCTAAATCGGTGTTGTTCCAATCTTCAAATTCTCCCACACAAACAAAAATCTCTTGTCCCGTATTGACGACAAAAGCGTTATACCCCAGCGATTCCTGCAGCAACCCGGCTATTTCTTTGGCGCGTGACACGTTTGCTTTTGAATTTTTATATGAAATCACGCGTATTGTCCATTTGTCTTTTATCGTTGATTTATCCTGTAAAACGAGTTTCGCTTCTTGTCCGGATTTTTTTTCAACTTTCGGAGCAGCGTCCCTTGCTGTCTTTGCCTTTGGCGCTTCTACGGATTTTGACTGACCGATTCCGCTATGCTGCGTTTCTTTCGGCTCTATTGTTTCCAGCCACTCTTCTGCCTGGTTGGTTACACCTTTATTGTATCCTACCTTGTGTCCGACGAAGAAACAGGCGATAGAGAGAAAAGTTGCGGCAATCGCGCCAATAATGAGCGTTTCCTGCCTTAATACTACCTCGTCTTTGCGGAGCACTATTTCATTATTCCTCGGAGGAACGGAAGCAGGTGGCGCAACAACTATTCTTTTCGGAGGAACGGTCTCTGACGCAACCGGAGCAGGCGTTGCCTGTGGCTTTTCCGTTATTTTTTTCTCAATCGAAAGTTCTTCAGTGCTTGTATTTTTAATCCATTTCAGGGGGTCGGATGGTTCCGCCTTTACTTCAGTATCCGGTGAAACGGAAGCGGTTGGCCGATTCGTTGGTATATTTTGAGGTTCTTGTCTTATTTTCTGCTGAGCCGGAACCCCGGCTGCCTGCTGAGATGTTGCTTCTGCTGCCTCTGGTTTCGGTGGCAGTTCACCTCTTTGTGAGTCGTCTTTTTCCTCAGGTTTTTTGAACAACTCAAAAAAAACCTTCGAATCACTTCCTTTTACCATAGTTTATTACTCCATTATGTGGGAGTTTTATAAAATTATGTGGTTTGCACCACATTATTAAGACACTAAAATAAATAAAAAAGTGACTCAATCACGCCAGTGTATTCTCAAACGACTATAACAACGTAACAACACAAAACACTTTCAAAAGAGTGTATAAAAAATGCAGTATAAAGTCAAGTGATTCTGTCATTAATATAGAATACGTTGACTCTTATATAAACTTTGTTATACTGGAAAAGTCAAAGTTATTCCCATCCTGAAAATGACGATGGGAAGATTATGACGGGTTTTCAGGAACAATTATTCAGCAAAAGAGACTGTAATCCATAACGAAAAGGTTTTTTCCCTCAATAGATTATTTAGTTGAATATAAAAAGTGTCTTCCTCGGTAAAAGAAAAAATAGAACAACTCCGCAGTGTCATACGATACCACGACCGCAAATATTACGTAGAAAATAATCCGGAAATTTCCGATTATGAGTATGATCGCCTGCTGAAGGAACTACAAAACCTGGAAAAAGCGCATCCTGAACTCATAACTCCGGATTCTCCCACTCAGCGGATTGCAGACCATCCGATCAGTCAGTTTCCCGCCGTAGAACATAAAATACCAATGCTGAGCATCGATAATACATACTCCAGCGGCGAATTGAAGGAATTTGATCAGAGGATCAAACGTATGGCGGATATTGCCTCCGATACTGACATCGAATATGTTGTGGAATTGAAAATTGATGGGGTAGCCATTACCCTGTGGTATGAAAACGGATTATTTATCCGCGGTGCAACCCGCGGTGATGGTTTTCGGGGTGATGACGTTACCGCAAACCTCAAGACAATCCGGCAGATTCCCTTAAAATTGCCGGTATTGGATGCGCCATATAAAGTGCCGCCGGCCATGGAAATAAGAGGGGAAATTTATTTGCCGAACAAAGAGTTCCGGCAGATAAATGAGGAAAGGGAAGAGAAGGGAGAGATTCAATTCGCCAATCCGAGAAATGCCGCGGCTGGGTCGCTGAAACTTTTAGACCCCCGCATTACCGCCCAAAGACACCTCAAGATGTTTGCCTATGTTATAGGTTATGTTGAAGGAACGAAGCCGGAATCGCATATGCAGTGTCTTGATTTTATCAAGGTTATGGGATTCCCCGTGAATCCTCACGCGAAATTATGCAGAAATATTGATGAAGCGATACGATATTGTTCCGAATGGGATAAACGGCGAGGAACCCTTGACTATATGGTAGACGGGATGGTCATAAAAACAAATTCCCTGGCGCTTCACGAACAATTAGGATCAACAAGCAAGGCGCCGCGGTGGATGATATCTTTCAAATTTCAACCGGAACAGGCAATTACAAAGATTGAGGAAATTGTTGTGCAGGTAGGGAAGACGGGCACTCTTACGCCTGTTGCCAATCTCACTCCGGTATTGCTCGCGGGAACTACTGTTAGCCGCGCTTCGCTTCATAATTTTGACGAAGTGAAGAGAAAAGACGTCAGGGTCGGGGACTATGTTGTCGTACAGAAGGCAGGAGAAATCATACCGCAGGTCGTAAAAGTGGTACAAGAAAAACGAAGCGGACATGAAAAGGTTTTTGCGGAGCCTCATTGCTGCCCTGTATGCAAAGGGCCGGTAAGCAGGGAGGGAGAAGAGGTCTATTTGCGATGCTACAACCCTTTATGTAAAGCGCAGGCAAAAAGGCGTATCCAATACTTCACAAGCAGAGACGCCATGGATATCGAAGGGTTCGGCCCTGCCCTCATCGAACAATTGGTTGATAAGGGGATCATAGAAGACTATTCTGATATCTTTTCCCTTCGATATGAAGATTTGGTAAACCTGGAACGCATGGGAGAAAAATCTTCGTCCAATCTGATACGGGCAATAGAAAACAGCCGCGGACGGGATATTGATCGTCTGATTTGTGCCTTGGGTATTCACAACGTCGGACAACACACCGCCGAAGTTTTATCTGAACATTTTGACGCCCTTGATAAACTGGCGGAAGCGACCGTGGATGATCTGGAAAAGATACATGAAATCGGACCCGTTGTGGCGCAGAGTATTGTCGATTTTTTCCGGAGCAAACACACTCGGGAAATTATAAGAAAACTCCACGAAAAAGGAGTGAATACCAGAAAACTGATTAAAGATATTCCCCAAAAGAACAAAAAAATATCGGGAAAATCTTTTGTGATAACCGGCAAACTGCAAAAATATTCCCGCAGCGATGCGGAAAAGCTTATAAAGAGGCTCGGCGGGAGAGTATCATCGGGTGTAAGCAAGAAGACCAACTATCTCGTTGCCGGAGAAGACCCCGGTTCGAAGCTGGATAAGGCTAAAGAATTTGGAGTGGAAATTCTTACCGAAGAAGGCTTTGATCTGCTGACCGCCTGATCCAAGGAAATAATACCGTAATATTATTATTTCAATTGTTATAACAAAATAGTATAAAGAATCAAATATTGTAAAATATTTGAATGCTCTACTTTAAAAGGGATAACCCAAATGGAAAAGATTATAAAAAACGCGTTAAAACTGGCCAAAGCCGACTATGCTGAAGTACGTGTTCACGAGGGAGTCAGCACCGGCATCACCTATGTTGGGAAAGAGCTTGAAAGCATCGGAGAAAAAAATACTTTTGGCGGATGCGTACGGGCGCTGGTAAACGGAGGGTGGGGTTTTGTCGCTTTCAACGATTTGGAAAATCTTCCAAAATATATTGAAATGGCCTGTGAGCAGGCAAAATTTGTCGGAACGAATAAAAGCCGGCTTGCTCCGGTTCCTATAATAAATGATCATACAAAAACAGAAGCGGACAAAGACCCGGCGGAGATATCTTTGAAAGAAAAGCAGTCTCTTTGCGACAAATACAACAATATAATCCTTTCTTCAAAACAAATACAAACCTCTAATGTTCGCTATATAGACTCGCACGGTTCGGTATATTTCGCCAATACCGAGGGAAGCCTTATTGTTCAGGAAACAATTTTCTGCGGCATTTCTCTGCTAGCCATGGCAAGAGACGGCATGAACGTTCAGCAGGCCTATCATTCCGTCGGGGATTTGCGGGGATATAACAATGTGATAAATATGGAACATGAATGCGAGAAAGTGGCAAAACGCGCGATTGACCAGCTTTCGGCAAAGCCGGTAAATGGCGGCAAATATACGGTCATTATTGACCCGAAACTGTGCGGGGTTTTTGTTCACGAGGCGTTCGGGCACCTCAGCGAGGCTGATTTTGTCTATGAAAATGCTCAGTTGCGGGAGATCATGGTTCTCGGAAAACGCTTTGGCACAGATGCCTTGTCGATTGTTGACGACGGCACGTTAACCGGAGAGGCAGGATACAATAAGTACGATAGCGAGGGCACTCCGACGCAAAAAACGTATCTTATTAAAAACGGCATCCTGACAAACAGGCTTCATTCGAGGGAAACAGCGGCAAAGATGAATGAAAAGCCGACAGGCAACGCGCGTGCTATCAGCTATGGCAATGAGCCCATTGTCCGCATGACGAATACTTATATGGAATCGCGTAACGATACCTTCGAAAAAATGTTATCGGAAGTCGATAACGGTATTTATGCAATCGGCGCTTTAGGAGGACAAACTAATATGGAAATGTTTACCTTCAGCGCGGAAGAGGCTTACATGATACGCAACGGACAACTGAAAGAAAAGGTGCGTGATGTGGTTCTTACCGGAAACGTATTTGAAACTCTCATGAATATAGATGCGATTGGAAACGATCTTAACATATTCGGGGGAATGGGGGGATGTGGCAAGGGAGGCCAGTCGCCTTTGCGTGTCAGTGACGGCGGGCCTCACGTTCGAATACGAAATGTTGTTATCGGAGGGCGATGAATGGATGTAATGGAACTCCTTACTTTTGCGATTAAAGAAAGCGCGTCGGATGTTCATATCAGCTCTGGTGAACCGCCAATGATACGTATCCATGGTGATATGAGAAAGGTCGACATGTTGCCGCTGGACAGGGAAGACGTGCATAAACTCTTGTATGATATTCTTAACGATCAGCAGCGCAAGGCATACGAGGAGCATTACGAGCTGGATTTCGCTATCGCAATAAAAGGTATCGGTCGTTTCAGGGTAAACGCCTTTATGCAGAACAGAGGGGAATCCATTGTGTTCAGAACCATTCCCGAAAAAATCCCGCTTCTGGAACAACTGAATATGCCCGCCATTGTGACGGAATTAACGAAAAAGGAGAAGGGTCTTATCCTTGTAACCGGGCCTACCGGCAGCGGAAAATCCACCACTCTGGCGGCAATGCTGGACCTTATTAACCGGGAATATAAATGTCATATACTTACCATTGAAGACCCCATAGAATTTGTCCATCAGTCGAAAAACAGCCTCATCAATCAACGGGAATTGGGATCAAATACCCATAGCTTTTCAAATGCCCTGCGGTCGGCGCTTCGTGAAGATCCCGATGTTATTCTGGTGGGAGAAATGAGAGACCTGGAGACTATCTCGCTTGCGCTTACCGCGTCGGAAACGGGGCATCTTGTGCTTGCAACGTTGCATACCTCCAGCGCCCCCAAAACGATTGACAGGATTATTGACGTATTTCCCGCAGAGCAGCAACAGCAAATCCGTACTATGCTGTCTGAATCGCTTCAGGCGGTAATTACCCAGCAGCTTATTAAAAGGAAGGAAGGTTCCGGACGTATCGCGGCGCTGGAAATTATGATAGGCACTCCGGCGGTAAGAAATCTGATCAGGGAAAATAAAATTGCTCAAATCCCTTCGGCATTGCAAACCGGACGCCAGCATGGGATGCAGACAATGGATCAGGCGCTGATAGATTTGTGCAGGAACGGTCTTGTTTCTAAAGACGCTGTTAAGAATCTTGTAAGTTCCCCCGCTGTTTTGGATGGCATAAAGTAAATTTTTAAGGAGTTTTCCCCCGTGGAGATAAAAGATTTATTGGAGGAAATGGTACGGCTGGATGCTTCTGATATTTACATTACCGTTGGCTTGCCACCCGTATTCAGAAAGGAAGGAAGCAATATTCCCGCAAGCCATGATGCATTGACCGCCGAAGATACCCATGCCCTTGCCGAATCAGTAATGAGCGAAAAACAAAAAGCGGATTTTTATGAAAATATGGAAATGAATCTGGCTTTGTATTATCCTTCGCTCGGACGTTTCAGGGTAAATATATTTTTTCAGCAAAGGAATATTGGTCTTGTTATCCGACAGATAAAAATAAACATTCAGACCATTGACGATTTAATGCTTCCACAAGTGTTCAAAGACATTGCCATGACAAAACGGGGGCTTGTGCTTGTCGTAGGCGCCACCGGTTCAGGAAAATCTACAACACTGGCGGCGATGATTGATCACCGGAATGCGAATAATTCAGGGCACATTATTACGGTGGAAGACCCCATTGAATTTGTTCATCGTCATAAAAAGTCCGTTATCACGCAGAGAGAGATTGGCATTGATAGTTTGTCATTTCACAATGCGCTGAAAAATACCTTACGCCAGGCGCCGGACGTTATTCTGGTGGGAGAAATCCGCGATACCGAAACAATGGAATCGGCCATTATCTTTGCGGAAACAGGACATTTATGTTTAGGAACGCTTCATGCAAATAACGCAAACCAGGCGATTGAAAGGATTATTAACTTTTTCCCCTCGGAACGGCATGAACAAATATACATGCTCCTGTCACTGAATTTACGGGCAATAATTTCACAAAGATTAATTCCTGCAAAGGATGGAAAAAGGGCAGGCGCCTTTGAAGTATTGCTGGATACTCCAAGGATAAAAGACCTTATTTTGAAAAAAGAGATAGGGATGATGAAGGAAATGATGGCAAAAGGAAACCAGGAAGGGATGATGACGCTGGACCAGTCATTGTTTCAGCTTTTTAAAGAAGGGAAAATAAGTTATGAAAACGCCATTGCCTATGCAGACAGCGCAAATGATCTGCGGCTGAGGATAAAGTCGGAAGGAATTGAAGGTGAGAAAGAAGGGCAGGCGACACGTTTTAAATTAAAGTAAAAATATTTAATGTTTGATACCGGAAAATACTGATTTACTGCAGGTATAAAATTAAAAGAACGGGGTTTTATTTAAATGAATACTATTGAAGAAAAAGTATTGGAGCAGGCGCTGAAACATACGGCACAGGCTGAAGTTATTTATGAAGAAGGGGAAACACGTTCGGTAAGTTTCGAAAATAATAAACTAAAATACATAAATACGAAATCCATCCGGGGAATCGGCCTTCGGGTGATAAAGGATGGGAAAATAGGGTTTTCCTGTACCACCGATTTCAGAAAGCCGGAAAAGCTCGTGGCGAATGCGCTGGAAAGCGCTGAATTCGGGCAAATTGCCGCGTTCGATTTTCCCGGGCAAAAAAAGTATCCGAAGGTAAATGTTTTTGACAGGGCGGTTATTGATTTTCCCATCGAGAAATGCGTAACCATCGGAAAAGAGGCAATTGAAAGGGCGCTGGCGGTTGATCCCGGCTATGAATGCAGTGCGGGAATAGGGAAAGGTCATGGAAAACGACGCCTCCTCAATTCAAAAGGATTGGATATTACCATTGAGTCGACTTCGGTGGGAATCGGCATAGAGATATTGAAGATTAAAGGCCAAAGCCTTCTTTCAATCAGCGAGGGAGAGAGTTCGAAAGGACTCGTTACCGATCTCAACAAGCATGTGAATAAAGCGCTCAATGATTTGAAATGCGCAAAGAAAGAACTGAAATTAAAGACCGGCAATTATCCCGTGGTAGTTACTGCAAAAGCGATGGACGTCTTTCTTTCCACATTTGAAGCCGGATGCAATGGGAAATTATTACAAAAAGGCGCGTCTCCCCTTACCAACAAGTTGGGAGAAAAGGTGATAGATGCAAGGGTGAGTATTTACGATGACGCGACTATTGATTTTGCTGATCTGAGCTATCCTCTGGATTCGGAAGGAGTGCCCGCACAGCGCACGCCGTTATTTGAGAAAGGCGTGCTGAAAAATTACATTTTCGACCTGCAGACTGCCGGCATTATGAAAACCCGATCAACAGGGAACGGCAACCGGGGGTTTTCTTCCCAGCCGTCTCCCGGATACGCAAATATCATTGTTGAAACGGGCGATATGCCTTTTGACGCTATGGTAAAGGATGTTAAATACGGCATTCTGGTAGACCAGGTGCTTGGCGGCGGACAAAGCAACGTTCTGGCCGGTGAATTTTCCGTAAATATAGACCTCGGGTATCTTATCGAAAACGGTGAAATCGTAGGCAGGGTAAAGGATTGCATGGTTGCGGGGAATGTGTTTGACGTATTTAATAATATCGTTGCGATTGGCGATACTGCGGAATGGCATGGATCAACAAAGGTGCCTCCGTTTTACTTTAAATCGGTAAATGTCGCGGGAAATGCAGACTGAGAATAAGAAACCTTATTTTCTCGGATTTCACAGAAATATTTTCATACTGGGGATTGTAAGTTTTCTTACCGATGCCAGTACGGAAATGATTTATCCCATCCTGCCGGTCTTTTTATCCGTGATTCTCGGAATCGGCACGGTTTATATTGGCGTGATCGAAGGCATTGCGGAAAGTACGGCAAGCGTGCTGAAGGTATTCTCGGGGTATATTTCCGACCGCTTTGGAAAGCGCAAACCGTTGGTTGTTTTTGGTTATTCTCTTTCAACAATAGCAAAACCTTTTTTTGCCCTCTCCGGAGCCGGATGGCATGTTTTAGTTATACGATTCGCCGACCGGATTGGCAAGGGAGTGAGAAATGCTCCTCGTGATGCCATTATCGCGGAATCTGCACCGAAGGAATCATTGGGAAAGTCGTATGGTTTCCACAGGGCGATGGATACCGCAGGCGCCATAGTCGGGCCTATCCTTGCCTTCATTGTGTTGTATTTTCTGAAAGAAAATTATCGCGCGGTTTTTGCGTTTTCATTTATTCCTGCGTTTCTTGCTGTTGTATGTATCATAATTTTTGTTAAAGAAAAAAAGAAACCGCCTTCTGAAGAAATAGACCCTCCTAAGATCAACTTCAGTTCATTCAGTAGAGAATTTAAATATCTCATCCTCGTTATTGTCTTGTTTACCCTGGGAAATTCCAGTGATGCTTTCCTTATTTTACGCGCAAAAACAATCGGAATACCTGTTGCCGTAATTCCGGTTTTGTGGATGGTGTTTAATACGGTTTATGCCTTAGCCGCTATGCCTTTTGGCATGATTTCCGATAAAATTGGCCGGAAAAAAGTAATACTTTTGGGGTTTTTCGTGTACGCCATAGTTTACCTTGGATTTGCCTTTGCTTCGAAGCCATACCATGTATGGTCGTTATTTATTGTGTATGGGCTTTACTACGGACTTTCTGAAGGCACATTGCGCGCATATGTCGCGGATATTATTTCCCCGACGCATCGCGCTACGGCATTTGGCATTTATCATACGGCGGTGGGCATTACATCCTTTCCCGCCAGTGTTGTTATGGGGGCATTGTGGAAATACATCAATATCCAGACAGCGTTTTGCTTCGGCGCGGGGATGGCATGCATGAGCGGAATTCTGCTGGTTGCTCTGTTTCGAAAAAAGAAATAAAAATATGATGTGAATTTGTATGAGTGGGCTTCACACCGAATTGCCGTAGTCGGCATGAAACAAAACGAGAAACCATAGCTTGAAAATAATTGTTTTCCATTCTATAATTACCAGCTAAATGGGAAGGATAAAAATTATTTCGGTACAGTTGTAGCAGCGTACAATAATAGAGTATAAGGAGTTTTGTGGGAGAAAAGGAATTTACAAAGAATCTCAGTTTAGATGGAGATGATAGGATAAGAATAAAAATCAGTACTGAGAAAGCAATTGTTACCGATGTTGTCATCCAGTATGAATCCAAAATAAGGGACAAATGGTATCCTATAGTGAGATATGATTGCTCTCATGGGTTTTTCCACCGGGATTTATTGAACCCTAAAGGAGACGAAGTGAAAAAACCAATACCTATACAAAATCTAAAAGATGCCTTAACATATGCAGAACAGGACATAAAAGATAGATGGGAATGGTATAAAGAAAAATTCAAAAAGGGGATGAAATAATGACAAAGAAAGAATTTGTTGAAAGAAACATTGGAATGACATTTGATTTTATAAAACAGTTAATCGATCACCCTGAGACCATAGAATCTATACCTGATGGTGTAGAGCTTGATTTTGTGGATAAAGAAATGCCTTTAAAAATAAAAGAACAGGTAAAAGGTAAAAAAGTTGTAAGGTACAAAGTCGAGCATGTCTTTGAGCCGATTAAATAGTAAAGTAAGATATTACCTGAATCTTGCACGAGAGGGAAGAAAAAGTAGGTGAAATCATCTGGATTACCTCATTATAATAAGGTAAGTGACATTAACCTAATAATAAGAGGAGGTAACCCAAATGGTTAAAGAGCAAGATA
>Ga0194127_10000325_pt1 | contig 77614 bp, 67 predicted proteins | sample TA2KigC100mmetaG_FD_148624 | JGI IMG/M metagenome (GOLD analysis project Ga0194127, IMG submission 148624) | Freshwater microbial communities from Lake Tanganyika, Tanzania - TA2015036 Kigoma Deep Cast 100m | ecosystem: Environmental > Aquatic > Freshwater > Lake | place: Tanzania: Lake... | reverse complement strand
CAGCGACAGAGCCCACCATTGGAATTGATAGCGATCATCGTGGGCGAGTTGCTGCGCCGAGGGCAGGTCTTCCGGTTCGCCCCGCACGTCGTAATCTTTCTTTTCGTCGAGGCCGAACGAATCTTTGAGCCGGTATTTTTGCAGGGCGATGGAGAGGTGGGTGATGTCGATGCCGATCCACTGGCGGCCCAGCTTTTGCGCGGCGGCTACCGTCGTGCCGCACCCGCAAAACGGATCGAGCACCACATCGCCCGGATTACTGCTGGCGTTGATGATGCGTTCGAGGAGGGCGAGAGGCTTTTGGGTGGGGTAGCCGAGGCGCTCGGCGGCAGAACCTTGTAGCGGAGGAATGTCAGTCCAAACATCCGGCACTTTGGGGCCCTGTTGCTCATGCAAATAGACTTTTCGCCGTATTCTTCCATCCTTCGTTGGAGGGAATATCAATCTGCCATCCGAGTCTAGTTGTTTCATTATTTCTAGGCTGACTCGCCAACCATTTGTCGGTGGAGGGTAGCCTTTGTATTCATACGTCAAGTTGGGGCGAGGGTTCGGACTATCAAGCGGGGCGCTCTGATACGGGCCTCGCCCATTATTATCGTCAAACTTGAATCTGTCGTGATACTCGCCGTCCGGTTCAGCGAATACAGAGTTGAATGCATACTGGTTGGATTTTGTGTAGCGGAGAATCGAGTCGTGCACATCGCCAAACTTTCGGCGGACATCACCTTTGACCGCAGTCCTTTGCCAAACAATCTCGTTCGCAAAGTTCTCTGGCCTAAAAATCGTATCCAGCACAATCTTGAGATAGTGACTCGCCGTCGGGTCGCAATGCAAATACAAACTGCCGGCGGGTTTGAGGGCGCGGTGCAGTTCCACGAGGCGGGCGGCCATCATCACCAAATAGGCCATCATTTGATTCGCGCCGATGAACTGGCGCATGGCGCTGATCATCGCCGAGACGTTGGCCTCGCCCAGCGTCACGAGGTCGTGATACGTCTGCTCGGTTTTGGCGTTCCAGTGCCAGGTGTCCTCGAAGGCGGTGATCTGCGCGTCGGCTTCCCGCCCGCTTTCGTCTTTGAACAGCACGTTGTACGAGCGGTTGGAATTGAACGGCGGGTCGAGATAAATCAAATCCACCGATTCCGTTTCGATATACTCGCGCAGAATGTCGAGGTTGTCGCCGTAGAAGAGGGTGTTGCGTGGGAGGCGCATAGGGGTGAATGGTGGTTTGAGATTTGAGATTTGAGATTTGAGATTTGAGATTTGAGGTTTGAGATTTGAGATTTGAGATTTGCAGGCAGTCCAAGTGACTGTCACCTCAAAGGTGACAGTCACTTTCGTCTGACTCCTGGCTCCTGACTCCCGCCCCCTACTTCATCGCTTCCATCAACTTCGCCAGCGAGTCTTTCGAGGGCCGCAGGCTCGATTCGGGCAGATGAGCGAGCGGGGTTTCGGGCAGGCGTTCGATGTCGCGCAGGTCGGCGCGATGCTCGTCAATGTAAATCAGCCCGGTGATGAATTGCTGTTTGGCTTTGGCCTCTTCGAGCAGTTGAATGGCGGCGAGGCGATTGGTGGAATCATGCTCGCGGCCAAGTTTCTTCAACACGATGTGCGAGCCGTCGTGCAATTCCACCTCGGTGGCCACATCCGGCTCGTAATCCACCGTGATCTCTTCGTAATACGGAATGAACGTCGCGTCGATGATGCGCTCGGCGTGCGACTTGCCCCACGAATACGACTTGGTCGATTCGTCGCGGTCGTTGAAGGTGACGCACGGGCTGATGATGTCGATGACCGCCGTGCCTTTGTACGAGAGCGCCGCCTTCACCAGCGTCGTCACTTGCTTCGGGTCGCCAGCGAACGAGCGGGCCACAAAGCCGCAATTGGCGGCCAGGGCTTCGAGGCACAGATCGATGGGCGGCAGTTCGTTCACTCCGGCGTGCTTCAGTTCCTGCCCCATATCGGCGGTGGCCGAGAACTGGCCTTTGGTGAGTCCGTACACACCGTTGTTTTCGATGATGTACACCATCGGCACATTTCGGCGGATGAGGTGTTTGAACTGCCCGATGCCGATACTGCCGGTATCGCCGTCACCGCTCACGCCGATGCCGATGAGCGTGCGATTGGCCATCACCGCGCCGGTGGCCACAGCCGGCATGCGCCCGTGCAGTGAGTTGAAGCCGTGCGAGCGGCTCAAAAAGTAGGCCGGGCTTTTGCTGGAGCAACCGATGCCGCTGAATTTGGCGACTCGTTCGGAGGGGATCGAAAGTTCGAAGCAGGCGTCGATGATGCGCGAGGAAATCGAATCGTGGCCGCAGCCGTTGCACAGCGTCGATTCGAGTCCGCGATAGGCCGTCTTTTCGAGGCCGAGTTTGTTGGTCTTGCCTTTGGGCGCGCTTACGGCGGTCATGTTAGGCCTCCATCTTTTCGACGGCTTCGGTGATCCAGCGCGCGGTGAGCGGCAGGCCGTCGTTGTGGTTGAGAGCGAAGAGTCGCGTGGCGAGTTCGGGCGTGTCGAGCCGCAAAAGCTGAAGCATCTGCGCGTCGGTGTTCAGTTCGACAACATAGGTTCGATCATGGGCGCGCACGAAGTCGCCCACCGATTCGGAGAGGGGCAGAGCGCGCAGGCGAAGATACGACGTTTTGATCCCTTTGGCCGCCAACCGACTCCGCGCTTCGATGATGGCCGAATCGACCGAGCCGTAGCCGATGAAAGCGATTTCTGCGCCCTCGACTCGATCTTCGATGGGCGCCGGCGCCAACGCCCGCGCCGTCTCGAACTTGCGATTGAGGCGCTCCATGTTTGTCTCCCAATCGTCGGGGCGCTCGGTGTATTGAGCGTTTTCGTTGTGGCCCGTGCCGCGCGTGAAATAGGCGGCCAGCGGATGATCGGTGCCCGGCAGAGTCCGCCACCCGACCCCGTCGCCCTCCAAATCCCGGTACCGCCCCCACTTGCCGCCAAGTCGTTCGAGGTCTTCTTGGGTCAGCACTTTGCCGCGATCCATCGGCGCGTCGGGGTAATCGAACGGATCGCTCATCCACTGATTCATGCCGATGTCGAGATCGCTGAGCACGAACACCGGAGTCTGCACACGTTCGGCGAGATCGAATGCGCGCCAGCCAAACTCGAAACATTCTTTCACCGAGCCGGGAAGCAGCACGGGATGTTTCGTGTCGCCGTGCCCCAGCCAATACGTTTTGAGCACGTCGCCCTGCGAAACGCGAGTGGGCAGGCCGGTGCTGGGTCCCATGCGTTGCACATCCCAAATCACGGCGGGGATTTCGGCGAAGTATCCGTAGCCGGCGAACTCGGACATGAGCGAGATGCCCGGCCCGGAGGTGGAAGTCATGGCGCGGCAGCCAGCCCAGCCCGCGCCGAGCACCATGCCCAACGCCGCGAGCTCGTCTTCGGCCTGCACCACGCTGTACGTCGGCTGCTTCGTTTCGGGATCGGTGCGCAGGCGGGGCAGATAAAAGTCGAGCGCTTCGGCGAGGCTGGTGGCGGGGGTGATGGGATACCAACCGACGAAGGACACGCCGCCATAGATCGCGCCGAGCGCGGCGGCGGTGTTGCCGTCGATCATGATCATACCGGTCGTTTTATCCATCCGCTCAACGCGGAAGGGATCGGCCTTGACCAGATTCTCTTTGGCCCACTCGAAGGCGGCGACGATGGTCTGATAGTTCGGCTCGACGGCTTTGGCTTTGCCTTTGAACTGCCACATCAGCGCGTTCTTCAATTCGTCCAATTCGATGCCGAGCAGAGAGGCCAGCACGCCCACATACACCATGTTCTCGGCGTACCCTTTGAGTTTGCCCTCCAGCCCCGAAGCGCTCGACAGTTTGCCGACGGGGATGGGATAGAACGTCACGTCGTCGCGCATCGGCGTGTAACCGAGCGCGTCGGAATAGATGCACACGCCGCCCGATTCGAGTTTCTGCGCGTCTTCGATGACGGTGGCTTTATTCATGGCGATGAGAATTTCGGCGCGCACGCGGCGAGCAACAAAACCGTCTTTGCTGGCGCGAATGGTGTACCACGTAGGCAAGCCTTGAATGTTTGAGGGGAACAGATTCTTGCCGCTGACCGGAATGCCCATCTTGAACAAAGCGCGCAGGACGGTGGCGTTGGCCGTTTGACTGCCCGATCCGTTTTTGGTGCCGATCGTGATCGAAAAGTCGTTCACGATGGGTTGGCCCGATCCCACAGGGGCCGGGCTGGCTTTGGATTCGACAACACTCATTTCAATGCTCCTTAATTTGATTGCAGATTTCAGATTGATGATGGCTGAACGCTGACTGCTGAAGTCTCCAACAATTTCATCAACGCGCCCGATGTGCTGAAGCCGACTCCGGCGAAGAGGGCCAGCATGATCGACAGGGCAACGAGCGAGAGCGGCGGGAAGAAAGCGAAAAGGGAAGGGACGGCGAATATCGCCGCTACAGCCATCGCCCACGCGCACAGCATGATGGCGGCGCGGCCATATTTGCCCCACACCAGCCAGCCGAGTCCCCACACAAAAAACTCGACGGCGACCGCCAGCCCGGCGCGCGGATTCTCCTGCGCCATCCTCAGCACCCGCCCCAGCCCGCGTTTGAGCCGCCACAACTGATACACAGCATAGCCGAGCATGGCCGCAGTGATGATGAACACGATGATGAGCAGTCCCACCAATAGCATCGGATCGATTTTGCTCAGCGCATACCCGATGCCCATGAGCACGAGGGAAGCGATGGCTTCATACGTTGCGAAGGCCGGAGCGGCGGCGTGCCCCGCCGTGCCGGTGGACGCGCCAATGGCCGGTTTCGCCAACCCTTTCATGGCCGTGAGCGACACCGCCGCCGCCGCGCTCGCTCCGGCCACCATCACCCCGCCCGGCCCCACACTGCCATCGCCGTTGAAGAGGCGCATAGTTTCCAACGCGGCGCTCAGTTCAGGGTTGAGGTTGACGATGACGCCGACCGAGGCCAGCGAGAGAATGGCCGACGAGATGGGCACGACGAAACCGCTGACGAAGTTGACGGCGGTGTTGATGAAGTTCATCACGCCCGGCGCAAGCAGCGAGCCGTAAGCCGGAGCCACCGTGAGAATCCATAGCGCGGCCACAACGCCGATGAACCACCCATTCGTCATGAACTGCATCGGCGGCATGAGGGTCACGATTCCGAACCGGGCGGCCAGCGACACGATGAGCAAACACAGATATTGATCGGCCGCGCCCACCATTCCGCCAGCCGAGATGGCCGAGAGTATGAGTTGCATAGGTCAGCCTGTCCTTTCCGGCTCGGCGCGCGCTTGAGGCGGCAGGCGATGCCGCAGCAGATTGGCGTGCTCGATCAACAACGCGCGCCCATCGTCGAGTCTGCCTTCGAGGATCGAATCGACAATGCGCTGATGATACGTCCACACTTCGCGCAAGTATTCGTAGTCGGAATAAAGATTCAACTCCACCGCTTCATACGCTTCCCAGTATGCTTCGAGCAGTCCGCGCACGAACGGGTTGTCGAGTCGGCGGAAGAGGGTGAGATGCAGTTCGCGGTGTTCGGCGTGCGGAATCTGAATCGACGGGCCGTTGAGTTTGGCCCATGCCGCGCGCATCAAATCCTGCAAGTCGCGCTTGTCTTGATCGGTGAGGCGGGGCGCCGCTTCTCCCCAAAACGCCGCTTCGATGTGGTTGCGCAGATCGCCGAACGAGTCGAACAGCGCCGGGTCTTGGGCAAGGACAAACAGCAAACTGAAGCGCACGGCGGGCAAGAAGTCGTACGGTTCGAGTCGGATGCCGGTGCGCGGGCGCACGTCAATCAAGCCGAGCGTGCGCGCCACTTCCATCTGCTCACGCAGCTTGCCGATGCTGATGCCCATCTCCGCGCTCAATTCGCTCAACGCCGGGATGCGGTCTCCGGATTGAAACTGACGGCTGACGATATAGCGCAGAAAATCAGAATCAAGCTCGTTGAGATTCATTCGGCGTCCCTTATCATCGTATTCATCGGATAAATTGGATTATAGGAATTATATCGCTCGACCCCTGAGCGTCAACGACAAAACTGCACACCAAATCACGGAGCGCGATTATTCGAGTTGCGAAACGGGGAGAAGAATGACGCCAACGTCAGCCGAACACGGGCTCGTGCGCGGCGGCGAATTGCGCCCGAAGCCGACAGCCGAGACCCGGTGCGCTTTCGATCTCCAGCGAGCCGCCCAATCGCGCCGCCCGCTCGCGCATGGATTGCAGGCCCAAATGGCCGGGATACGACCCGTCCGGATCAAAACCAACGCCGTCGTCGATCACTTCCAGCACGAGGCTGTGATCGCGGAGGCAGAGTCGCATGCCCATCGTGTTGGCTTTGGCGTGTTTGACAGCGTTGTTCAGCGACTCGATGGCAATGCGATAGATGGCTTCTTTCCGGTGGCATAAGCCTGCTCACGGAAACCGCGAATGCTCATTTGAGTTCTCGCGGTGACGGCGCACTTCTGGTCGCCGGTGTCGTGAAAGATCGGCGTGTTGTGTTCGTTGCGTTCGTTGATCAGCGATACGTATCCGGCGGTCGCCCCCAGCACGCCTTTGCAGATCTCAAATAGTTCTTTGGCCGTCTTCTCGAAGTCATTGTTAGCCAACCCCGCCCGCGAGCCGGCGAGGAGCGCGGCGATCTCTTGCTCGCGTTGCTGCCGCTCGGCAATTTCGGCTTGCAGGGCTTCATTGGCCCGCGTCAAGGCCCGTGTTCGATCATGAACGCGCTGTTCCATTTCGTCGTGGGAGCGTTGGAGCGCCCTCTCGGCCTGTTTGCGTTCGGCGATTTCCAGAGACATAGGGCGCTGGAGGAAGAGGTGCAGGGTCGGGATCACGACAACGGTCAACAGCGAGGCATCCACAATGGCGCTCATTAATCGGGGCAGCGGCGGCAGAACGGCCAGCAGAATCATCACCAGCGCTTCGGCAATGAATACCGAGACCGTGACGATGACGAGAAGGCGCGAGGGCGGTGTTGCGGGATGGAGCGTCGCCGGCTGGCCCTGAGTTGTCGGTTGATCTATCATCGGATCACCTATTGATTGTTTCCAATCTGCTATCCAGCGGGCTTCTGCGATTCAGCGGACACCAAGCCGACTCGCACCGCGTATAACGCCGCCTGCGTGCGGCTGGCCACGCCCAACTTGTCGAGAATGCGCGCCACGTGAGTTTTCACTGTTTGCTCGCCAATGCTAAGGTTGTGAGCGATTTCTTTGTTCGACTTCCCTTGCGCGATTTGCCGAAGGACATCCGTTTCGCGCTCGGTGAGGGCGGCCGGCGCTTGAGTGGGCGCGGCCACTTCACGAATGAGCCGCGCGGCGGCCTGCGGCGACATTTGCACTTGCCCGGCGGCGGCGGCTCGAATGGCGCGGCGCAATTCGTGCGCCTCGGTGTCTTTAAGAAGGTAGCCAATCGCGCCGGCGCAGATCGCTTCGACGACCGACGTATCTTCGAGCACGCGGGTCACCGCCACCACTTCGGTGTCGGGCAGTTCGCGGCGAATGATGCCGATGGCCTGCACGCCGTCCATCACCGGCATCAGCAAATCCATCAGCACCACATCCGGTTTGAGACTGCGGGCCAGCTGCAAGGCTTCGCCGCCGTCGGCGGCCTCCCCGATCACTTCAAGTTCAGAATCGGCGGCCAGAAACATGCGCAGTCCCTGTCGTACAACGCTGTGGTCATCGGCAATCAATACTCGAATGGTCATATCGTACCCCTGTCATCTCTGGGGCGCATCCCCCATAAGAGTTAGAAGATTTCGCTAATCTTAGAAAGGGAGAATGCACAATGCGAGATAAAAAACTGCTCTTCATCGCAACTGCAATCGCAGTGCTCGCCATTAGCCTGGCGCTGGCCGCCACCGCGGCGGCGGCGCCGAAGGCCAACGCCCGAGCGGCGGCCACAACCATCGGGGCCGATTGCGTGGGCTGCCATGCGGCCAGCGTGACCGAGGCGGAAGCCGGAGGGCACTCCGGCCTCGAATGCGTGACCTGCCACGAGGGGGCGGCGGCGCACGTGGCCGATGCGGCATCGCCAAAGAATCCGATGCTCTACCCCAAAGTGCACTTCGATATGGAAGTGTGCAAGGGCTGTCACACCGATCAGTACAACTCCTTCATGATCGCCGCTGGGAACCGCACAGTGTACGGCGGCAGTGACGGCGGCGCTCACGCGCCCAAAGGCTGGTCGAAGACTCAAGACCTGCCTTATTGGAACGTGCTGATCGACGGCCACCCCTTCGTGCTCGAAACCTACGAAGACCGGCCCATGTCGGTGAATCAGATCGAGCATCAAGAAACGATCCGCCCCGGCTCCGAAAGTTGTATGGCCTGACATGGAACCAAACTGGCCTACTATCAAGGCATCATCTACAAAGATGCCAACGGCCAGATCAAAGCCGACCAGATGACGGAGACATCGCCCGGTGTCTTTGCGCCTCGGGTCGTGCTCATCAAAGGCGGCACGTATGTTCCTCCGGCCATCAGCACACCCGGCTACCCACAGGGCGGCACGTGGGGCAACGACCCGGCAACGGCTGGAACCGGCCACCTCATTTACGACGGCACTTCGTACAAGAATCCGAATCCTACTTCCCCAATTCCCGGCGCACCCGGCATCTGGGAAGAGGCCGTCGCCGTCACCTTCATCCCCAACGGCACAACGGTCGCCACGTATATTGACGCGCTCGATCTGGCATTCCCCTATCAAGTCAAGACACTCGTCACCCTGCCCGCCCCGGTCACGGTGACCGTGCCCAACCCGGCCAACCTCGGCGACTCGCTCGGCACAGTCACCTTCCAAACACTGGCCAGCTACCCCGAAGCGGGAGCCGACATCAACGGCGTGTCGGGATGCAAGGCCGGAAGTCTGACGTGCACTTTGACCACCGGAACGGCCAACCTGGCCCGCATCTGGATTTACGCGGCGATGGAAGCCATGGCCTTCGATGGATTGGATTATCAATTCGATCCATTGGTGGAGAACCCGGACACGAAATACATTCTGGCGAGCGGCGCGTACGAAACGCACTTCAGCGGCTCGGGACCAAACTGGCCCTCCATCCAATCGGGTGAGCTGTGCAACCAATGCCACAACTCGCACTCCGGCAAACCGCGCATCATCAAGAAGTCGCTCATCGAAGCCATTGCCGTGCGCGGCATCAACCCCTACTCGCCCACCGGCAGCCAGATTCACGGTTTCAATCAAGCCTCGCGCCAAGATCAGATCATCGCCCAGTGCGCGCAGTGCCACAGCGACTACGTCGGCGGCTACAGCGCCAACACCGCGCGCGATCCCATCTTCCGCGCCAACGAGATCATCGTCAACTCGGCCCTGCAAAGCGCCACCGGCCAAGACGGCGGCGGCAACATGTGCTTCCGCTGTCACAGCCCCAACGGCTGGTATTCGGGCCGCTTCGACCCGGCATTGAATGGATCCGGTGACGGAAGCCAAATGCTTCACTCGATCCTGCTCTCCACCGACGACGAAGGCATCCCCTGCGAAATGTGCCACCGCGCCATTGGCGCCGTCACCTACAAACGAGCCGATCTCGATCCGAACGACCCGGTGTGGAATCTCATGGCCGGAATCGACGATTGGCCGCACAGCGGCAACCCGTTCGTCGATCAAGAAGGCGACCTCACTCTGGCCGAAGGCAACCCCTACGGCAACGCCTCACTGCAATTCGCCGATGGCATGATGTATGTCGGGCGCTACCCCGGCACGGCCAACATCTACATGTCCGATCTGCCTCTCGTCGAAAACCCGACCGCCCCGGGCGGTTACAGTGTGGGCGGCGATTACACCGGCCAAACTTACGGCGTGTATCCGCCCGGCTGGATCGACATATGGGGCAACGACATCGGCGGCCAACCGGCCATCGGTCTGTTGGGCGAACTGCTCATCCAGCTCGACGTTCCCGCTGGCGTGCCGCTCAACCCCAACGGGACGCCGTGCTATCAGTGCCAATCGGTCTCGCCCGAACACTCGACGGCCATGTACCCTAACAGCCCGCCGGGCAAGGCCTTCATCCAAACCTCCGAGTTCTGCGGCGCATGCCACAAAGTGACCATCCCGATTCTCAATCACGGCATGCCCGAACAGCGCACGTACACCGAATGGAAGTACAGCGCCTACAGCGCCGGGGCCGAGGCCAAAACCTGCCAAGACTGCCACATGCCGCGCCTCTCGCATGAATACAGCGACGCTGTGACCGGCAGCTTCAACTCCGACCCCTACGGCGAGCCGGGCGGCTGGCCGTACTCGAAGACGCGCACCAACACCGCCGTCCACAAACTGGCCGGCGCCAACCGCGACCTGCCGATGATCATGAAAGAGCTGTACCCCGAAGTGGACATCGAAGTCGGCGGCGAAGGCGCTGGCGGATTCTGGGTGGGCACCGGCAACGACCCGCGCATCTTCCCCGGCATGCTCTCCAACCGCGACTCGATGTGGGATCGCAACCAGCGCAACACCGAGATCATGATGCAAGACGGCGTGGATGTGGAGATCAGCCAAGCCCCGACTTTGGTGGATGCAACCAACGGCATCTGGGAAGTCAAAGTCAAAGTGATCAACAACACCGGCCACCGCGTCCCCTCCGGCTACCCCGATGGGCGCCGCCTCTGGATCAACTTGGCGGTGAAGGATGGCAACGGCAAAGTCGTCTATCAATCCGGCTACTACGACAGCGCCACCGCCACCCTGCATACCGACGCCAGCCCCCAAGCCGGTTTGCAATTGGCGCAATCGCCGGTGATCGACGCCACCGCGACAGGCAGCAACGCCGTGATGATCTATCAGCGCATCACCGGCGCCTGCAACGATGATGTGACCGCCTGCACGCCCTCGCTGGATGTGCTGAACGACTTCATCCTCTTCGACAACCGCATCCCGCCTCGCGGCTTCGACTACTCCAAGTATCGCCAGTCGGGCGTCAAATTCTGGAACTACGACCCGGCCACCTTCGTTCCCTACGAGGAATACAACTCGGCCACCGGCCAATCCACGCGCTACCCCAATGGCCGCAACTGGGATGAAGTGACCTATCGGTTCACCGCCGATCCGTCAGCCACGCTCAGCGTTCGCGCCGAAGCCCTATGGCAAACTCACACCCGCGAGTTCATGGAACACCTGCGCGAAAACGATAATTCCACCGTGCGGCCCGAAGGCCCGCCGCGCCCGTGGAGCGCCAACTACCCGCTCGAACCGAACTACCTGAGCGACGAGTTCGGGCTGGCCGAAGTCTCGGCTGAGTTGGAGTTGGCCGGTTTCATCACCGAGCCTCTGCGCGATAACTGGGGCGGCCTCTCCTACGCAGTGTGGCACACCACCGGTATGGGCGCGCCCTACCCTGTGGCTGTGGCCGACACCACCGCCGCCCTGCCCGCCCAAGTGACCGGAGTCCGCGTCTCACCGGAATGCGATCCCGTCACCGGCGCATGTGTGGGCGGCATGATCAACCCCGCCACAGGCGTGATTGAAGCCTACACCCAAACCATCACATGGGATGCAGTGGCCGGCGCTGAGGGTTACCGCGTGTGGATCAGATACGGTGTTGGCGCGACCGCCGCCTCGTGGGACAAACTCGCCATCGTGTTGGGCGCGAACAACACTCAACTGGTCAACACAGCCATCAACGTCAACAAGAGCTACACCTACAAAGTGGAAGCCTTCAACGGCGCGGGCTACGGCCCGGCTTCGGTGGAAGTGATTGCCAAGACGCCGTGGGACTTGCCCCTGTTGCCAGAGAATCTGCGTTACGTGAACAGCGGCCCGAACTGGATTCAGATGTCGTGGTACGACGGCAGCGACAATGAAACCAAGTGGCTCGTCTTCCGCGCCGATGCGGCGGTGGGCGCCACTCTCACCAAGATCGCCGAATTCCCCAGCACCACCGGCTTTGGCGGCGTCTCGTTCACCGATGGCGACTTCACTCAGGTCGACGTGATCTGGGGGAACCCCACCACCCCGTACACCCCGCCGGTTCTCGGAAAATGCTACAACTACGTGGTCGAGGCGGCCAACTCGGCCGGCAGTTCCGGCTGGAACGTCAACGGGCCGGTGCAGATGTGCACGCAGGGCCCGCCGAACGATCCGACTGCGCTCTCGGCTGTTGCGGTCAACGCCTATCAAGTCGATCTGGCATGGACAGACAACGCCGGAACCGAGAACGGCTTCCGTGTGGAGCGCGCGCTCGACGCCGCCTTCACCACCGGCCTGACGACCTTCAACGTCGCGCGGAGTGTGGCGGTTGCGCCAGCCCCCATCTCGTACACCGACAACACCGTGGCTCCGGCCACCACGTATTACTACCGCGTGTTCGCCTACAACGGCGCAGGCGACTCACAGCAGACGACCATCGTGAACGTGACCACGCCCGATATTCCGCCCGCCGTGCCCTCGGCGCCCGGCCCCAACCCGCCCACTGTCACCCTCACATGGACGGACAATGCCAACAACGAGCAGGGCTTCACAGTGGAACGCGCGCCCGATAACGCAGGCGTGCCCGGAACGTTCGCCGTCATCGCCCCATCGGTGGCCGCGAACACAACGACCTATGTTGACAGTGGCGTTGCGCCGAAGGCAACTTATTGGTATCGCGTGCGAGCCTACAACGCCATCGACGCCTCGCCGTACACCCTCAGCGTGAGCGTCGTAACGCCGGGCGAAGTCCCGCAAGCGCCCTCCAACCTGCGCGTCTCCGATAGAACCCGGAACTCGATCACCATCCGCTGGCGCGACAACGCCACGAACGAGACAGGCTTCTACGTCGAACGCAGTCTCAATGGCGGCGCGACATGGATACGCATCGCCGCCCTGCCGCGCAACACCACCCGCTTCATCAACACCGGCCTGACTCGCAACACCACCTACTGGTATCGCGTGCAAGCCTACAACGCGGACGGCGTTTCGGGATACAGCGGGACAGTGGCCGGCACGACTCGAAGATAGGAGATGGATGTCATTCCTCGCGCTCTCGGCTCCGCCGGGGCGCGAGGAAACTCTGAAGCGATCCGCCTGTGGGGGGAAGCAAAACTGGCCGGGGGAAAGACTCTTCCTCCGGCCAGTGATTCACTGAGAGACTATGGAATTCCTGACCCAAGCCCAGATCATCTGTCTCGCCAAACTCATCGCCGCTTACGAAAGCGAGCGGCAGATCGATCACCCCGCCTACCAACAAGCCGTGCAAGAACTATTGCATATCCTGAAAGCCCGCGCTCGAACCAGCCCGAGCGACTCTGGCTCGCGCGAGAGGGTTGCCCAGCCGCAACCACCTCATCCCGCTCCACAACTCCCCGCCTGCCCTGCCCGCAAACTCACATACTGAGACTCACCGCAACGACTGCGCGTACGCCGTGAGACTCGGAATGATGCTGGAAGCCTCGAACGAAGCCCATGTGGGATTGCTCCCACCGGCAATGTTGAAAATTGTCGCGCCGATGACAAATGAGTCTTGCCTCAGCAAACTGTCGTACCACGCCAGCTGTTCCACGTAGAAATTGATCGAGTCGTTGCGGCCCAACTCCGCGCCCCAATAATCCCAAAAGCCCATCCACCCCTGCGCGTTGGAATAACCGGGCCTCTGTCCCGCGCCTGCGCCCCCGTCGATGCCCGTCTCCGAAATCACCAGCGGGATGTACAGCCCGCGCGGCAGAAGCATGTTGTAATACAGAAAACGATAACGCCCCATCAACGGGCCGCGATCCGGGTAGGCCGGAACGGGCGGATGCCCATAACTCTCTGGCAGGCCTTGTGACCACCACAAATACATCGTCGGCGCGCCGTACTCGTGCGTGGTGAGAATCGCGCCACAGCGAATGCCCGTCTCTATCGCCGGAATGAACGCCTCGAATTGCCACGGCTCCGGTGTGCCGGTGGAGAATCCGCCGATGGCCGCCTTCAATCCATACTTCTGCATTTCGCAAGCGCGCGCCGCCTCGAAGGCCGCGTACCACTCATAGTTTGGATACGTCACCTCGTTCCAACCCTCCCAATAATCCACATACGGCGCGGCCTGATATTTCGGCAGCCACGCGTTCACAAAATCAACCGCCCTCTGCGCCGGGTCGCCCCCGCCAATATCCGGCTGATCCACTACATATCGCCCGATGGTGATCGTGTTCGGCGAGAGCGTCTTCACATCTTTGAGGAAGCCAATATCGTCGACGCCCTTCATCACCGCCGGATGAACGGCGGCAACGTAATCAAGCACGCCGCCCGAATTGAGGGTGACATGAAAGCCGAGTTTGCTCGGGCCGCTCGCCGGAACGCGCGCCGGAAAAGAATACACTGACCATGTGGGACTCGGGCCCGGAATGGCCGCCGCGCCAAACGTGCCGCTGGCTGATTTCGTTGCAGTGGCCGCCGTCGTCGGGCGCGGCGTGGAAGTGGCGAACGTGCCCGACACGCCGAGAATGGTGAGGACCTGTCCCGGAAAAATAATGTTGCTCGTCAGCCCGTTCGCGCCTTTGATCTCTTCGACCGATACGCCGGTGCGGAGCGAGATGCCGAACAATGTGTCGCCGGGCTGAACGATGTACGTTCCGAGTTGAGTGGGAGTGACGGTGGGCGGGAGGGTGGGCGAGGCAATCGCCAGCACCGGAGTCTCGGTGGGGGCGAGAGTCGGCGTCGCATCGGTGGCGGCCAGAGTCGGCTCGGTGGGCAGAGTCGGCGGCGGCGTCCCGGTGGGTTCGGCTGTGATCGAAGGGGCCGTCGCGCTCTGAGTCGCCGCCCCAATTTCCGTGAGCGCCGTGTCCACACTGGCAGTGGGCGGCAGTGGCTCGACGGCGAAGCGCGTGATCTGCCACAGGATGAAACTGAACACCACCACCCCGCCGACGAGCACCGCGAGCATCAACCGATTTTGATTCGAGTTCATGTGGCGATTATACCGGGTTGTGCAACCCTGCTCATAAACTTCTCAGGATTTCGGGCTTGACAGTCCAACTCAGAGCGATATAATCCAGATAACTATGAGAAATATCATGCTGGCTTGTATGTGTATGGAGCGGGGGCGCTGACCCACCTTCGCTTCGTACCCTAGCCTGACCAAAACACCGAAGGCCAAATAGCGAAGAGTGGGCGCAACCCCGGAAATTCAGTTTTCCGACGGTGCTATTGCGTTCCGCTCTTTTTTTTCGCTATTTGGCCTTTTTGTTTTCCAGAGACTCGATGCCTATGCTCACCCAACCCAAACTCAACTTCCTTTACAGCGAACCGGCCACGCTCGAATCGCGGGTGGGCAACACCCCGCTCATCCGCCTGAGCCGCCTCGCCGCCGATTTGGCCCCCGCCGTGCAGGTGTTCGCCAAAGCCGAATGGTTCAACCCCAGCGGATCGGTGAAAGACCGCCCCGCCGCCAACATCCTGCGCGCCGCCTTCGAGAACGGCGACCTCGACTCATCGGGAGAGCGCCGCCTCCTCGACTCCACCTCCGGCAACATGGGCATCGCCTACGCCACCTTCGGCGCGACGCGCGGAATCGGAATCACGTTGGCCGTCCCGGCCAACGCCAGCCCCGAACGCCTTTCCATCCTGCGCGCGCTCGGCGCGGAGATCGTGCTCACCGATCCGCTCGAAGGCTCCGATGGCGCGATCCTCGAAGCCCGCCGCCTCGCACACGAACGCCCTGACCGCTACTATTACGCCAATCAATACAGCAACCCGGCCAACTGGCAGGCGCACTATCTCAGCACCGGCCCGGAGATCATCGAGCAGACCGACGGGCAAGTGACTCACTTCGTGGCCGGACTGGGAACGAGCGGCACGCTCACCGGCACGGGGCGCCGACTCAAAGAATACAACCCGGCCATTCAACTCGTGGCCGTCCAACCCGACGCGCCGTTTCACGGACTCGAAGGCCTCAAACACATGGACACGGCGATCAAACCGGCCATTTACGATGAGACGCTGGCCGATGTAAACTTGAGCGTGAACACCGAGGAGGCTCAACGCATGACTCTGCGGCTGGCGCGCGAAGAAGGGTTGTTCGTGGGCATCTCGGCCGGCGCGGCGGCAGTGGCCGCCCTCGACGTAGCGCGCACGCTCGACGAAGGCGTCGTCGTCGCCATCTTCCCCGATGCCGGGTTCAAATACCTTTCGGAAAGATTCTGGAGCAACAAGTAGCAAGTGGCAGGTAGCGGGTGGCAGGTAGGAGAACGAGCACTTGCCACTTGCCACAGTCGACTTGCAACTTGCCGCCTGCTACTCGCCTTCATGGCCCTCATCCTCCCGTCCAACCTCTATTCTCAAATCTCCGCGCACCTCGAGGCCGCCTACCCCAACGAAGGGGCGGGCATTCTCATCGGCGCGGCCAACGGCGAAAGCAAAACCGCGCAGGCCATCAGGCCCTTCGCCAACAACTTCGAGTCCGGCGAGCAGTATCATCGCTACCTCATCACCGCGCAGGATATGCTCGACGGCGAAATGGAAGCCGAGCGGCTCGGCCTCGACGTGATCGGCGTCTTTCATTCGCACCCCGATCACCCGGCGCAGGCTTCGGAATATGATCGCGAATACGCGCTCCCGTGGTATTCGTATCTCATCGTCTCGGTGCAAAAAGGCAAAGCCGCCAACGCCCGCTCGTGGGTGTTGAGCGATGACCGAAGCAAGTTTAATGAAGAAACTTTCCAACTTGCTTCATAACGCGAAGCGCCCAAACTTGATAACCCGTTTGGAAGTTTGGAGTTTGGAATTTGAAGTTCAGAATTGAAGGAGACTTTTCTCGAATGGCAACCATCCGTATCCCCACCCCGCTCCGGCCCTACGCCGGAGGCAACGCCGAAGTTCCCGTTTCCGGCAACACCGTCGGCGCGGCGCTCAACGATCTCACCGCCCGCCACCCCGATCTGCGCAAGCACCTTTACACCGACAGCGGCGAATTGCGCGCTTTCGTCAATGTTTTTCTCGGGCAGGAAGATGTGCGGCACATGCAGGGCGAGAACACGGCGCTGAAAGAAAATGATCAGCTTCGCATCGTGCCTTCGGTGGCCGGCGGCGCGATGGGGTGAGAGCCAATGCCGAAAGAGAAGTTCGTGGTGGGCGAGAAGGCCGAAGTGAAATGCGCCCATCTCGCCAACGGAAGAGTGGTGGAAGATTGGTTGACCGGCACGGTGGTGGAAGCCGATCACCGCATGGCGGCCATTCAATTCACCGCCGACGTGTTTTCGAGCAACGGCTGGCGCATCCCCGATCGCATTCTATGGTGCGCGCACGGCTCGCCCAACATCCGCCGGCCGACGACGAAAGACGGTGGACGATAGACAATGGACGATAATTCGTCATTCGTCATTCGCCATTCGCCTCATTCCCTATGAGCATCGCACTCGCACACATTGACCCCAACTCGGTGGAGTTGAGCAACGAAGAAATCAAACGCTACTCGCGCCACCTCATCATGCCCGAAGTGGGATTGAGCGGGCAGAAGAAATTGAAAGCCGCCTCGGTTCTGCTCATTGGCACGGGCGGGCTCGGCTCGCCGCTGGCCATGTATCTCGCCGCCGCCGGAGTGGGCCGCATCGGGCTGGTGGATTACGATGTGGTGGACAACAGCAACCTGCAACGGCAAGTCGTGCACGGCACATCCACGGTGGGCAAGTTGAAAGTGGAATCGGCGCGGGATCGGATTCTCGACATCAATCCCGATATTCAAGTGGACACGTACAACGAACTGTTCACCTCGGCCACCGCCTTCGACATCGCCCGCCCCTATGACATCATCATCGACGGCACCGACAACTTCCCCACGCGCTACCTCGTCAACGATGTGTGCGTGCTGTTGGGCAAACCCAACGTGTACGGATCGATCTTCCGCTTCGAGGGGCAGGCCTCGGTGTTTTGGGCCGAACACGGGCCGTGCTATCGCTGTCTGTTCCCCGAGCCGCCGCCGCCCGGCCTCGTGCCTTCGTGCGCCGAAGGCGGCGTGTTCGGAGTCCTGCCCGGCACGGTGGGCACCATTCAAGCCACCGAGGCCATCAAACTCATCACCGGCATCGGCGAGCCGCTGGTGGGCCGTTTGCTGCTATACGACGCGCTGGCGATGACCATCGACGAAGTGAAACTGCGAAAGAATCCCAATTGCGTCGTCTGCTCCGATCATCCCACCATCACCGAACTGATCGACTACGAGCAATTCTGCGGCATGCCCATGAACGATCATCAAGAGGACGTGGGATCGGGCGAGGGTTGGGATATGACGGTGAAGGAGTTGAAGGAGCGAATCGACACCAGCGGCGGCGTCAAACACTTCCGCCTCATCGATGTGCGCGAGCCGCACGAGTGGGAGATCACTCACCTCAACGGCTCGGAGTTGATTCCGCTGGGCACGCTCCCGGCGCACATGAACGAGCTCGACTCCGCAGAGGACATTGTGCTGTTGTGCCGCACCGGCATCCGCTCGGCGCGCGCGCTCGAACTTCTGCGCGGCGCGGGCTTCCGCAAACTCAAGAACCTCAAGGGCGGCATCATGGCTTGGGCGCGCGAGATCGACCCCAAAGTGCCCATGTACTGATCACCAATTACTGATTACCCATTGCCGATCACTGAATCAGCGATCGGTAATGGGTAATTGCCCGCGCCGCCACCGCCACCCAATCCCCCTGCTTCATTCGCTCGACAATCGCAAAGCCCGCCGATTGCAGTTGCGACTCGGCGGCTTGCGATTCTTTGGCTTTGATCGCCGAAGTGATCAGCGCCCCACCCGGCCTCACCGCCTCGCGCAAGCCTTGACCGAGCAGCGCGCTCACCACCGATCCGCGCTCAACGCGCACGACGCTTTCGACTCCGTTGAGCCGCACATTCTCAGTGGCGGCCTCCACCGCTTCCGAGTCAATATCCACCGCCAACACCGCGCGCGCTCCCAATCGCGCCGCCGCAATCGCCAAAATCCCGCTTCCCGTTCCAACAACACCGTCTCCGAGTCCCCGAACAGCATCTCCCGAAACTCCGGATCGACGATGGCCCGGCCAATGATCTGCGAAACACCCTCAACCGACATGGGCTCTCACCTCAGCCCCTCGAACAGATCGCGCTCCACTGCCCGCCCGCCGTTGACGAGGCTGTACGCGCGATAGAATGACGGCCTGCCCCACAGCACTTTGTGATCTTCTTCGGTGAGGGTGTGTAGTTTGTCGGCCAGCGGGGCAAGTTGGGTGCGGTGGCATTGCGCCGCGCGCCACACCGTGGGCCAGTGCGCTTCGGCGTCCACTTGAGTGGTGAGCATCCACTTCGGCCACACCAGCGCGCGGCGAACTATGCCATCCACATGCATCGTAATCTCGCCGAAGAGTCTTTCGTATAGAGCGATCATCTCCTCCGAGTCCTCGAGGAAATAGAGTTTCGATACGCGATGCCACGACGACGGCGGCAGGGTGGGATATTCGGGGTCGGCGGCGGCGAGGGCGGCCGCCGTCGTGAATTGGCTGATGGCAATGTGATCGGGGTGACCGTATGCGCCCTCCGGCCCGAAGGTGACGACAACCTGCGGCCTGCGCCGCCGGATGTGCGCCGCAATTTTGGTGATGGCCTCCACCGGATCAGCGCGGTCGAGGTCGCCGTCGATGTAATCGAGAAAGACTACTTCGCGCAGTCCCAAGATTTCCGCCGCCGCCATCAATTCGGCTTCGCGAATCTTGCCCAACGCGGTCAAGCCCGGGTTGTCCTTTTCCTCTCCCGCCCAGCCGCGTTCGCCGCGCGTGGCCATCACCAAAGACGTTTCCACTCCTTCGCTAGCATATCGCGCCAGTATTCCGCCCGCGCCGAGACTCTCGTCGTCGGGGTGGGCCAACACACACATCAGTCGTAGAGTCATTTGCGGCGCTCCTTTGGTTCGTTCCTCAATTGTAGTAAAAATGTAGTAAAAACCGCCGACATTGCACGCCGCCATTATTGACAATTGTTTTCAATAAGGCTATACTCGCGGAAATGGAATTTAGAGGGATGACCACCTCAAGCACCGACGATTGGCTCTCGCAATTGCACGCCAATGGCTATCGGCTGACCGCACCACGCCGAATCGTTATCGACATTGTGGCGCAGAGTCAGCGCGTGCTCAGCCCGGCAGAAGTGCACCGACTGGCGCGCAAACGCTACCCTGCCATAGGGTTGGTGACGGTGTATCGCACACTGGAGAAATTGGAAGAACTCAGCCTCATTCAGCGTGTGCACCAGCCGGGTGGATGTCACGCCTTCATTGCCGCCGCCGAAGGACACCAACACTTGCTCATTTGCCAACAATGCGGCCTCGCCGAATACTTCTCTGGCGACAATCTCGACCCGCTGATGGCAAACATTGGCCGCGACACTGGATATATCATCAAAGAGCATTGGCTTCAATTCTTTGGGCTGTGCGAAGATTGCCGGAAGTGACGAAGGAGATCCTTACTATGATCCAAAGGTTGGCTTTTGCGATAATGGTTGCGCTGATGATCGCCGCTTGCGGCGGCGCGGATGGCAGCCCAACGGTGGCCGGCCCACTGAAAGTCGTTGCCACGTTCAGCGTGCTGGGCGACATCGCGCAGAATGTCGGCGGCGACAAGATCGAGCTGCGCACGCTGGTGGGGCCGGGCATCGACACCCACACCTTTGCCCCCAGCCCCGCCGATAACCGCGCGCTGGCCGAAGCCGCGCTCGTTTTAGAAAACGGGTTGGGGTTCGAGGGCTGGCTCGACGATTTGTACAGCGCATCCGGATCGAAAGCGGCGCGGGTTGTCGTGACCGACGGCATCGCGCCGTTGGAAGCCGACGGCGAAACCGATCCCCATGCGTGGCACAACGTCGCCAACGCGATTCGAATGGCGGAAAACATCCGCGACGCATTGGCCGCCGCCGACCCGGCCAACGCCGCAACTTATCGATCCAACGCCGAGTCGTACATTGCCGAACTGCAAACACTGGATGCGTGGGTGTTCGATGAAGTGGAGCGCGTGCCGGAGGAACGCCGGAAACTCGTGACCACTCACGACACCTTTGGCTATTTCGCCGAGCGATACGGTTTCGAAATCGTGGGCGCGGTTCTGCCTTCGTCCACCGAAGGCGCGTCGCCCTCGGCGCAAGAGGTGGCGGCGTTGGTGGAGGCCGTCAGGAGTGTCGGAGTCCCAGCCGTGTTCGCCGAGAATGTGTCATCGAATTCACTGCTGAATCAGATCGCCGCCGAAGCCGGTATTGCCGTCGTCGCTTCACTTTACACCGACGCCCTCGGCCCTCCCGGCTCCGACAGCGACACGTATCTCAAGATGATGCAATACAATGTAGCCACCATCGTGCGCGAACTCAGCAAATAGCGACCCCACCCCGCATTCATCCTTCCTCCTTTCCGTGCCCTCCGCCCTCTCCCTCACCGACATCTCCGCCGCCTACAGCGGCAAACGCGCGCTCGACAGCGTGACGTTCATGATCTCTCGCGGCGAGCGCGCGGCCATCGTCGGGCCGAACGGCGCGGGCAAGTCCACGCTGTTCAAAGTGATCGTCGGCCTCATGCCGCACCTCACTGGTGATGTGATGGTGCACGGCCATTCGCATCACGCAGGCGATTGCCCGTCCATTGGCTACGTGCCGCAACGCGAAGAGGTGGATTGGAATTTTCCGGTGACGGTGATGGACGTGGCGTTGATGGGCCGGGTGAAAGAAATCGGTTGGCTGAGGCGTCCGGCTAAATCGGATCGCGAAGCGGCGCGCGAGGCGTTGGCGCAAGTGGGCTTGACCGATCTGGCCTCGCGCCCCATCGGCGATCTTTCCGGCGGGCAACAACAGCGCGTATTCATCGCCCGCGCCCTCACCCAACGCGCCGACGTGCTGTTGCTCGACGAGCCTTTCGGCGGCGTGGACGTGGAAGCGCAGAGCGCCATCTTCGGCATCCTCGACGATCTTCGCCAGCGCAATGTCACCGTGCTGATCTCGACTCACGATCTCGAAATGGCGACGACTCGGTTCGACCGATTGCTGTTGCTCAACCGCACCCTCTATGCCGACGGGCCCGCCGACTCGGCGCTCACGCCCGAACGACTCGCCGCCGCCTACGGGGGCCGCCTCACCTTTTGGCGCGACGGCCAACCGATGACGGTGACGGCGGACGATTGTTGCCCATGACTCAACTTCCCTCCGTTTGGCCCGTGGCCGATCTGATCATCTTCGACTGCGACAGCACCCTCACTCGCGTCGAGGGCATCGACGAACTGGCCCGTCTCACCGACAGCGTGGAAGATGTGGCCGCGCTGACGAAGAAAGCGATGGACGGCGAAATTCCGCTGGAGTCGGTGTACAGCCACCGGCTCGATATTTCCAACCCCACTCGCGCGCAGGTCAACTACATCCGGCGGGTTTATCGTGAGCACGTCATCCCCGATGCGCCGCAAGTGATCGAGGCCCTGCAGGAACTCGACTGCAAAGTGTTCATCGTCAGCGGCGGCCTCATCGAGCCGGTGCGCGACTTCGGCATGTGGCTCGGCATCCCGCGCGAAAACATTTACGCGGTGGATATGGATTACGATCAACTGTCGGGGCAGTGGTGGCGCTATTGGGAACAGCCCGGCGGCAACAACCCGAACGCCAATTATCTGGCCGTGCAGGAGAATCCGCTCACGGGCACCGGCGGCAAAAATTTGATGATCCAATCCATCCGCGCCCAACATCGGGGGCGCGCGATTCTGGTGGGCGACGGCCTCTCCGATCTCGAAGCCCGCGCCGAAGTGGAGCTGTTCGTCGGTTTCGGCGGCGCGGTGTACCGCGAGCGTGTGGCCCGCGACTCTCCGGTGTATATTCTGCGCGGCGGCCTCGCGCCGCTGTTGCCGCTGGCGCTGGGGCGGTTAGCGGCGCGGCGCGGCCAGCGCTGGGCCGAATTATATTCGGCGGGGCTGGCGCAGATCGAGCGCGGCGATGTTCACTTCAACGATTCCGATCGGCAAAAAGATTTCGCCAACACCGTTGCGCGCCAAAACACAAAATAATCTCTGCCACCCTTCCATGCTCAAGATTCTCATCTCCGATCATCTCAGCGACTCCGGTTGGGCAGTATTCCGCGCGGCAGAAGATGCGCAACTCGCCGGGCCGTTCGCCGAACGCTCAGCCATTCTCGGCGCGGCGCGCGACGCGCAGGCCATCATCGTCCGCTCCAGCACGCGAGTGGATCGGGAATTGTTGGATGGCGCGCCCACCTTGCGAGTGGCGGCGCGGGCCGGAGCCATGCTGGAGAACATCGATCTCGACGAATGCACCCGGCGCGGCATCATGGTCATCAATGTACCGGATGCCAACGTCATCGCCGTCTCCGAACACACGATCGGCATGATGCTGGCGCTGGCTCGCCACATCCCTCTCGGTTATGCCAGTCTGCGAAACGGGGAATGGCGGCGATTCGATTTGATCGGCGCACAGTTGCACGGCAAGACGCTGGGCATCATCGGCTACGGGCGGCATGGCCGCGAAGTGGCCGCTCGCGCTCAAGCGTTTGGCATGGCCACGCTGGCTTATGACCCGTACATCGATGAAGGCTACGCCCGCGCCCAACAAGTGAGCATTGTGGGCATCGACGAACTGCTGGCCCGCTCCGACTTCATCTCCCTCAACACGGCGCTCACGCCGGAGACGGCCAACCTTCTGAGTCGTGAGGCCTTCGAAAAGGTGAAAGACGGCGCGCGCATCATCAATTGCACTCACGCCGATCTGATCGACGAAGCGGCGCTGCTCGACGCGCTCGACTGCGGGAAAGTGGCCGGGGCGGCCCTCGATGTGCTCAAGGCCGAGCCGCCTCTGCCAAATCACCCTCTCGTCTGTCACCCGCGAGTCATCGTCACCCCGCATCTCAATCAGAATACAATCGACTCACAGGCGGCAACATCGCGCCAAGTGGCCGAAGATGTGCTGGCGGCATTGCGCGGCGAAGACTACCGCAACGTGGTCAACTTGCCCTTCCGCCCCGGCACCGAATACGCGTCCGCCAAACCCTATTTGCTGTTGGCCGAAAAGTTGGGTCGAGTGCAGGGGCAGCTGGCCGCGGGCGTGATCAACCGAGTGGAGATTGAGGTGCTGGGCGACGGCTTGCAGGGGTTGGTTCGCCCGGTTGCCGCCGCACTGCTCAAAGGAATGCTCCGGCCGGTGGACGAGCGCCCGGTGAATTACGTGAGCGCGCCGGTCATCGCCTACGAGCAGGGCATCCAAACGTCGCAAACCCGCGTCTTGGAGTTGGTGGATTATCCGAATCTGATTTCGTGCCGGGTGCATTGGCCCGGAGGCTCGCGCACCATGGCCGGAGTGATCTTCGCCGGGGGCGAGCCCCGATTGGTGCAGTACGACTCGTTTCGCATCGACGCCAACCCGACGGGGTTTGTGCTGGTGTTGTGCAACAACGACGTGCCGGGCGTGATCGGCAAAGTGGGCACACTGTTGGGCGCGCACCATGTCAACATCGGCGAATGGCGCTACGGGCGCGACAAACCCGGTGGCCGCGCCGTGTCCTTCATCAATTTGGATTCGCCTCCCTCATCAGCGGCGATGGAAAGCCTGCGGCAGCTGCCGCAGATCACCGACGCGAGACTGGTCAAACTATAAATGTTTTTGTTCGAGCCTCTGCAATACTCATTCATGCTTCGCGGCTTGGCCGCCGCGGCGATGGTGGGCGTGGTGTGCGCCGTGATCGGATCGTTTGTCGTTCTGCGGGGCATGGCCTTCTTCGGCGATGCGCTGGCCCACGCCATCTTGCCCGGCGTGGCCGTTGCCTATCTCGTAGGCGGATCGAGCGGCCCGTTGTTTTGGGGCGCAATGGCGGCGGCGGTCGCCACCGCGTTGGGCATCGGCGCCATCACACGGGGCGGGCGTCTGCGCGAGGACACGGCCATTGGGGTGATCTTCGCCGGAGCGTTTGCGCTGGGCATCGCTCTCATCAGCGCCATCCGCAGTTACAGCGTCGATCTCGCGCACATTCTTTTCGGCAACATTCTGGCCATCACAAATTATGATTTGCTGCTCATCGGTGGATTCGGATTGCTCGTGCTGATTGCCATCGCCGCGCTGTATAAAGAACTTGTCGTCATCTCATTCGATCCTATACACGCCGCCACCCTGCGCCTGCCCGCCGAGCCACTGCGCTATCTTTTGCTGGTGCTGGTTGCCGTCACGGTGGTGGTGTCACTGCAAACCATCGGCGCGGGGTTGATGACGGCGATGATCATCACCCCCGCCGCCACTGCCTCTCTCCTCGCCCGCCGACTCTCGCGCATGATCCTCATCGCGGCTGTCATCGGCGCGGCATCGGGCGTCGTGGGACTCTACATTTCATATTACGTTTCTGTTGCTTCGGGAGCGGCCATTGTGTTGGTGGCAACGGCCTGCTTCATCGCCGTTTGGGCCAGCGTTCAGATTCGACAGCGGCGGCGAGCATGAGTCGCTGGAAAACAACCCGGCCTCGAACGAGGCCGGGTTGTTGATTCAACTTGCCGAAGAAGCGGGCGGCGCAGTCATCGGCGGCAGTGAGAAAGCAAAGGTGCTGCCTTTGCCTTGCTGTGACTCGACCCACACGCGCCCGCCGTGCACTTCCGCCACCGACTTGACAATTGCCAGTCCGAGCCCGTGCCCCTCATTCTTTTGAGTCGCGCCCTGCCCCAGCCGCGAGAACTTTTGGAACAGTTTGGCTTGCAAGTGCGGCGGGATGCCGGGCCCGCTGTCGATCACTTTCACCGTCACTTGCCCGGCCTCGAGCGAGGCGTGAACCGTCACCGTTCCGCCCGGCGGCGTGAACTTGAGCGCGTTGCCCACCAAATTTGCCACCGCCTGCCCCAGCCTCAGCGCCGAGCCGTTCACCGGCGGCGTCGCCGGAGCCACTCTGGCCGTCAGCGCGATTTGTTTGCCGCTTGCCAGCGCCTGCATATTTTTGATCGACTCGTGCACAACCGAAGCGATGGACACCGGCTGAAACTCATTTTGGATTCCCATTTCGATTCGGCCAATGTCGAGAATGTTATCGATCAGCCCGCGCATTCGAGTGATCGAGTCGGCGATTTGTTGAACGTAGGAGTGCGCCTCGTCGTTGAGCGCGGGGTCTTCTTTGAGGAGCCAGGTGTAGCCCTGAATGACGCCGAGCGGCGCGTTGAGATCGTGAGCCACATGCGAAACGAATTCGCTTTTCAATGCGTCCAATTGTTTGAGCGGAGTGATCTCGTGCATGGTGAGCACTTTGCCCACGTTGGGCACTCTCGCCAGCGCGCAATCGAACACACGCCCGTCGTCGAAGCGCACTTCGCGCAAAGCCTGCTCGGCGTTGCCCGCCGCGTTGTAGAATTCTGCCAGCGCCGGCTCTTTAAGAGCCTCGATCAGCGGACGGCCTACCTCTTGCTCGCTGAGGCCCAAGCTGCGCTGCGCCATCGGGTTCACCAGCAGCAGCATGTCCTTCAGATCGGTGACGATGACGTTATCGCGCGCTCCGGCGATGATGGCTTGCAAAGTGGATCGCTCGTTGGAGGCATTGGTGTAGAGGGCGGCGTTTTCGATAGCCGAGGCGGCTTGCGCCGCGATAGCTTCCAGCAATTTCAGTTGGCGCTGGTTGAACCAGTTCCGTTCGGGGTGCATGAGAGTCATGACGCCGATGACGATGTCCCGGCGAATGAGCGGCACGCCGATGGCCGAGCGGGTCACGATGGCGTCGTCGGGGAAGAAGTGCCAGCGCCCATCCGCCGCTGTGTCGGCGATGATCCCGGCTTCCCGTCGTTGATACACCCATCCGGCAAATCCTTTGGTCATCGTCGTGAGCACAAGGGGGCGTTTGATGTCGGGCGGAAGGTCGCCTCGGGCAAGAATGCTGCGGATGACTCGTCCGCCGGAGTCGAGCAAAAAGATGCTCCCGGCGTCGGCCTTCACGGCCAGCACCGTGAGTCGGAGCACCTTGCCGAGAACGTCGTCCAATTCCAGCGACGAGGCGAACTGGCGAGTGACTTCATACAGCAATTCGACCCAATCGGGGGCGAGGGCCGCCGTGTTCGCCCGGGCCGACGCGGGAAGCGACAGGGGGTGGGCCATGCATGAAATTATAGGCGCTTATTTTCTTCCACGCTATCGGAATCTTTGCCACAAGTACCAATAGCCCAGTCGGCCTCGCTGGACGGCGTCAGAACTGCAATTGCGCCGCGCCTCTCTCCCCGCTATAATTCGCTCCAAGTATGACGGACTTCCGAACGCGGCAAATCACCAGCGCATTGAGCAGCGGACAACAAGTTGGAGCCACGTTGCGAGCCAGCTCCGTTTTGCAGGATCGATATGCGGTCATTGGCATTCTCGGAGTCGGCGGCATGGGCGCGGTGTATAAAGCCCGCGACCTGCGTTTCCCCAATGTCACCAAACTCGTCGCCGTCAAAGAGATGATAAATCTGGCGCCCGACCCCAGCCTGCGCCAGATGATCATCCGCAACTTCGAACGCGAAGCCAACTTGCTGGCCACCGTCAATCACCCCTCCATTCCAAAGATATACGATCTCATCAATCGCGAAGACCGCTCGTATTTGGTGATGGAATACATTGAGGGCAAAGACCTCGAAGCCGTGCTCAACGACACGCCGGGCTTCCTGCCCGAACCACAGGTGCTCACGTGGGCCATTCAGTTGTGCGATGTTCTCACGTACATTCATTCGCACGAGCCGGAGCCCATCGTCTTCCGCGACATGAAGCCCTCCAATGTCATGATCGATCAGCACGAAAACGTCCGGCTGATCGATTTCGGCATCGCCAAAGGATTTCAATCGGGGCAGAAGGGAACAATGATCGGCACCGAGGGCTACTCGCCGCCCGAGCAGTATCGCGGCGAAGCCGGCCCGGCGGGCGACATTTACGCGCTCGGCGCAACCCTTCACCATCTGCTCACCAAACGAGACCCGCGCATCGAGCCGCCGTTCTCTTTCTCCGACCGCCCCATCCGAAAACTGAACCCGGCAGTGACGCCCGAGTTCGAAATCGCCATAAACACCTCGCTCGCCTACAGCCCCACCGACCGTTTCCAATCGGCGAAGTTGATGAAGGAAGCATTGCTTGCCATTCGCCACGGCACGGCGCGGCCGGCCACGCCCGACGTGGTTCAGCGCACCGCATTGCTCACCAATCCCCTCTCGCCCGGTGATCGCCCGGCGGCGATGCCCATCGCCATGCCCACGCCCATCGCCGTCGCGCCCGAAGACAAATCGGTGAGCGCACCGGGCGGCGCGAGTATCGTGCCGCTGTGGGTGTTCAAATGCGAAGATGAAATGCGCGGCCAACCGCTCGTGGCCGGAAAGCACATTCACGTCGGCGTGTACGACAACAACGTTTACACCGTCACTCGCGCCGAAGGCAAGTTCGTGTGGAAGTACGCCGCGCAGGGCGGCTTCGCCGCCTCTCCCGTCGCCGAAGGGCAGAACATTTACATCGGCTCCGAAGATGGCAAACTCTACGCCCTCACCGGCGAAAGCGGCCGCCTCATTTGGACATACGAAACCAGCGGGCCCATTCGATGCACAGCCCGCATCTCGCAGGGGCACATCTTCTTCGGCTCCGACGACTCTCACCTCCATGCCGTCAATTTGCAGTCGGGGCGGCGCGCGTGGCGCGGGGAGGCCGTCGCCCCCATCCGCTCGCGCCCGGCCATCGTCGAAAAAGACAGCCGCGTGTACTTCGGCTGTGAGGCGGGCGAATTCTATGCTGTTGATTTCAGCAGCTCGTTGAAGTGGCGGTTCCGCGCCAAGCGGGCCATCACCGCCTCGCCGGCGCTCACCGAAGGGCTGGTCATCGTCGGCAGTTCCGATTGCAGTGTGTACGGCCTCGAGGCCAATTCGGGTTGGGCGGTGTGGAAGACACGCACCAACAAACCGGTCGTCTCGTCGCCAGCCATCAGCGACAAAGCGGCCTACGTCGGATCCGCCGACGGCAACATGTACGCCTTCGACGTCCGCTCCGGTCGAGTGCTTTGGAAATTCGAGACCGGCGATCAGGTAGCCTCCAGCCCGGCCGTTTACAAAGGCGCAATCTACTTTGGATCGGTGGATGGGTACGTGTACTGCGTGGAGGCCGCCACCGGCAAACTCCGCTGGAAATTCAAGACCGACGGCCCGGTCATCTCGTCGCCGTCTGTTGTGGACGATGCCGTGTACATTGGCTCGGCCGATCGCAATCTCTATGCTTTGCCGATCTGACGCCGCCGGCCAACAGTGGCCCGCGAGCGGCTCCAATCACAGCAGTTTAGGATCATTATCGTGTTCGATTTCATAAAACGCTTTTTTATTACACGAGCCAAAACCAAGCCCATCCCTCCGCCCGATCCTGCGGCCACAGCCCCCTTGCCGAGTCCGATCGAGGGTCGGGGGAAGGACGTGGTGGCCGGAGCCCTTCCGCTCAAAGTGGCGCATGCGCAGAGCGTGGGCCGACTCCGCGATCACAACGAAGATGTGTTGCTCACCATGACCGGCACGTTCGAAGGCGACGAACGCATCCCCACCGTCGGCATTTACATCGTGGCCGATGGTATGGGCGGCCACAACCTCGGCGAACGAGCCAGCGCAGTGGCGGCGCGGAGTGTGGCGCACAAAATCACCGGCAAAGTTTACATGAGCCTCCTCGATGAAGACGCCTCCGACGACCGCGCTCCCTTGCAGGATCTTGTGGCCGAGGCGCTCACCGGAGCCAATCAGGCAGTGGGCAAGGCCGTCGGCGAAGGCGGCACCACCGGCACCGTCGCCCTCATCTTCAACGATCAACTGATCGTCGGGCACGTCGGCGACAGCCGCGCCTACATCATCACCAACACCGGCCTCGAACAGATCACCCGCGATCACTCGCTGGTGCAACGATTGCAGGAGCTGGGGCAGCTCACCCCGCAAGAAGCCGCCGTTCACCCTCAGCGCAACGTGCTCTACCGAGCTATCGGGCAGGGCGACGGTTTGGAAGTGGATGTGAACATGTACCGCCTTGTGCCCGGCATGAAGATTCTCCTCTGCTCCGATGGCCTGTGGGGACTGGTGAACGACAAACTCATACTCGATATTGTGTGGAAATCGGCCAACCTGCAAGAAGCCTGCAACCGATTGGTGGAGGCCGCCAACATCGCTGGCGGACCCGACAACATCACAGCATTGATGGTTGAATACTCGCCGTAGCATTCAAGCGCAACAGATCGAATTGCGCCCCGGCATCCGGCGAGGGGAGCGGAAACGGTTTCATGCAGTCTGCGCAAGACCTGTACGCTTATCTCGGACTCAAGCGCACAGCCACCCCTGAAGACATCCGAGTCACATTTAGGCAAACGGCGCGGCGGTTTCACCCCGATGTCAACCCGGATCCGCAAGCGCACGAAGAATTCAAACTCCTCGCCCAAGCCTACGAAACCCTGAGCGATCCGCTGCGCCGCGCCCAATACGACGCCAGTTTCCCCGCCGACTATCGCCCTCTGTTTTCCACCGTCACTGTCAGCAGTCGGGGCAAACTCCTCCGCCTGCCCCAACCGCAAATCATTTACGTGCTGGCCGACATTTCGACTCAGCGCTTGCCCACCGGCCCCCAGCCCCCGCTCAACCTCTGCCTCGTCATCGACCGCTCCACCTCGATGCAGGGCGCCCGGCTCGATCAAATCAAAGCTGCCGCGCGGCAAATCGTCGAGAGCCTCAACGAAAGCGACATCTTCTCCATCGTCACCTTCAGCGACCGCGCCGAAGTCGTGCTCCCGGCGCAACCGTGCGCCAACAAACCGTCCATCATCAACAAGATCGGCGCGATCGGCGCTGGCGGCGGCACCGAAATTTTACAAGGCCTGCTCTGCGGCCTGCTGGAGATTCAGCGCAACATCAGCCTGCGTTCGGTGAGTCACCTCATTTTGCTCACCGATGGCCGCACCTACGGCGACGAGGACGACTGCCTGCTGCTGGCAATGCTCGCCGAAAGCGACGGCATCACCATCAGCGGGCTGGGCATCGGCGATGAATGGAACGATGCTTTTATGGATACACTGACGGCCAGCACCGGCGGCAAATCGCAATATGTCGCCTCGCCTGCCGTCGTCGCCCGCCTGCTTTCCAAGCAAGTGCGCGGCTTGGGCGACACGTTGGCCAAACACGTGCGTCTACGAACGATCTGCGACTCCGGCGTAAAACTAAAATCCGCCTTCCGCGTTGCGCCCGACGCCCAAGCCCTCGCCGCCGACAACCAGCCCATGAGTGTCGGCAACCTCGCGCGGCAAGAGACCATCTCGATTCTGTTTGAGTTCGTCGTCACGGCAACCGCCGACGAAGAGCGCCCCCTTGCCCGTGTGTGGGTCATCGGTGATCTACTCAATAGAAGCCAGGCCAAAGAGCGATTATCCATCGACCTGCGCCTGGCCCAAACCGACACCCCGGACAACACGCCGCCACACCCCAACATCGTGGCCGCGCTCGACAAACTGACTCTGTACCGCCTGCAAGAAAAGGCTTGGGCCGATGTGGAGGAAGGCAACATACCGAGAGCCACCCAACGACTTCAAACTTTGGCTTCGCGCCTGATCGCCACCGGCCAGAGAGAATTGGCGAACATCGCCATCAACGAAGCCACGCGTCTCAGCCAAACCCGGCAGCTCTCGGCAGAGAACCGCAAGCGAATCAAATACGGCACTCGCGCCCTCATCCCACCGCCCAAATCAACGCCGTGATCACCTGCCCCGTTTGCAAACACTCCGAACTCGACGGCACACTCTTCTGCAGTGAATGCGGATCGCGCCTGTGGGGCGACGCCTTCGCCGACGAGACGGCCTCCTTCAGCCTTGGCCGCGATCTTCCCCGAACCGAAACAATCGGGGCGCTCGTCATCCCGCCCCAATCGGTCGTCACCGGCATCACCGTTCGCATCACCGGCGCCGCCGAACCGGTGCAGCTCAGCGGCAAAACCGAATACATGCTGGGCCGCGCGGATCCGAAGCACGATGTGATCCCCGATCTCGACCTCGGCCCGTACGGCGGCCAACACTTGGGAGTCTCGCGCCGCCACGCCAGTTTCGCCGTCACCGACACCGGCCTCACCGTTCAGGATCTCGGCAGCACCAACGGCACACAGGTCAACGGCCGGCTCTTGAATCCAAACGAGAGATGCCCGCTGAAAGACGGCGACGAAGTCCGACTCGGCAAACTCGTGTTGAACATTTTTCCTCACCTCAACTTTCTGAGTCACAGGAATTCAGGCTATGGCAATCACCCTCCTTCTGCACATCAATAATGAAGACCCGATCCTCTGCGAGGTCGATCAGATGATCACCCCCGCCGACACCGTGATCGTCGGCAAGAACCCGCGCCGCCGCGACGGCAAAGACCTCAACAACGTTCAGCCCAACGTCACCACCGTCATCTGGCCGATGAACCGCATGAACTTCGTGGAGATCATTCCCACCGAGGAAGAAGACAAAGTCATTTCCTTCGTGCGCGAATAGCCGAAGCAGCGCCGCAGGCCGACAGCTCCACTGCCTCACAACTCCATGCCCGAACCGCGTGAGTCGCACCGCATTCTCGTCGTCGATGACGAGCCGCGGATGATTCGATTCATCCGCATGAATCTCGAACTCGAAGGCTACAGCGTCTTCGAGGCCGCCGACGGCGTGCAGGCGCTGGCGCAAGTGCGCGACACCCTGCCCGACCTCGTCATCCTCGATGTGATGATGCCCGAACTCGATGGCTTCGAGACTCTGCGCGATCTGCGTGAAATCTCCAGCGTGCCGGTGATCATGCTCACCGCGCGCGGCGAGGAGGACGACCGGGTGCGCGGACTCGAACTGGGCGCCGACGATTACGTGACCAAACCGTTTTCCCCGCGCGAACTCGTCAGCCGAGTCAAGGCCGTCCTGCGCCGCGCCGAGTCGCCGGCCCCCGCCGAAAAAGGCCCGCTCAAGATCGACGATCGTTTGCAGATCGATTTCGACCGCCGCGAAATTTTCGTCGAAGGCAAATTGGTCAAACTGCGCCCCACCGAATTCCGGTTGCTTTATCACCTCGTGAGCAACGCCGGATGGGTCGTGCCGCACGATCAACTCCTGGCCAAAGTGTGGGGTTACGAGTACCGCGAAGAGACTCACTACCTGCGTCTCTACATCAACTACCTGCGCCAAAAACTCGAAGCCGATCCCGCGCATCCCAAATACGTCCTCACCGAGCGCGGCGTGGGATACCGATTCGTGGACTTCAAGAAATAGACGATGGACGACTGGCGATAGACCGACGACGAACGCATCTGCATTCGTCATTCGTCATTTGCCATTCGTCATTCCCTATGCCCCGCATTCTCAAAATCGTCGTCACCGGGCCGTTCAGCGCAGGCAAGAGTCTATTCGTCAAAACCATCAGCGATATTCCCGTCGTCTCGACTGAGCGCAAGATCAGCCTGCGCGAAAAGGGGATGAAGCCGCAGACGACGGTGGCCATGGATTATGGCCGCGTGCAGCTGGGCGACGATGTCCTTCACCTCAACGGCACGCCCGGCCAAGCCCGCTTCGATTTCATGTGGGAGATTCTTGGCCGCGAGATGCACGGATTGGTGATGGTGGTGGACGCCACCGTGAAAGAGTCTTTCGACGATGCGCGCACCATGCTGGACGACATGCTTTCCCCCCGCCCCGTTCCCTTCGTGGTGGCCGCCAACAAACAAGACCGCGACGACGCCCTTCACCCCGACAAAGTTCGCAAGGCGCTCGCTCTCGACCGGCACGCGCTGGTGATGCCCTGCGTGGCCTCGCGCAAAACCAGCGTGAAGATGGTGCTGAGCCAATTGGCTGAGATGATCCAGTAGTTCAGGGCTTGCACAGTTGAGGCTGACAGGAACCACCGATTTTACGGATTAGAGGGAGGACTGCACTGAAAGAACTCGTTTTCAACCGCAGAGCGCGCAGAGTACGCTGAGTTTTCTCCTTGTTTTTCTCTGCGTTCTCAGCGGTGAGAAGGGCTTTTTGCAGTGGAGTCACGGAACTTTCCATCCTCATCAGTGAAATCTCTGCAATCCGTGGTTGCTTTACATTTGGGTTGCGGGGGCTCGCGCAGTTCTGCGTTAACTTTCCTCATACCCCGCGCTTGCGGCCCTCTTACGCAGGGCGCGTATCCTTCTGGTTGTAAATCAAAAACAACTCTACTCAATCAGGAGGACACACCCATGACAACCCTTATCCGCTACACCAAACCCGCCCGCGATTTCCTCACCATCCGCGATCTGATGGAGCGCATGTTCGAGGAAAGCTTCGGCCCCACCCGCGATTACGCCAGCGACGAGTTCCGCCTGCCCATCGATGCCTACGCCACCGATGGCGAGATCATCGTGCAGGCCGGCCTGCCCGGCGTGAAGCCGGAGAGCGTCGAGATCAGCGTCGAAGGCGACACGCTCAAGATCAGCGCCGAACTTCCGGCCAAGTTAGAAAACGTGGATTACACCTTTGCCGAGCGCGCGCATGGCCGCTACAGCCGCACGCTGATGCTCAATGTGCCGGTGGAATCCGACAAAGCCGAAGCCCAGTTCGACAACGGCCTGCTCACCCTGCGCCTGCCCAAAGCCGAAGCCGTGAAGCCGAAGCAGATCAAAGTGAAGGCGAAGTAGAGGTCAGAAGTCAGTAGCCAGAAGTCAGAAGTCAGCAAAACGCCCCAGAGGTTGTGGTCTCTGGGGCGTTTGTGTTTGCGGCGACTCATTCTCTTCCGCGCCTGCATTCATCGCACGGGCACAGCCCGCGCAGATACTCCCACGAGTACAACCCATAACGGTGTTCGTCGGCCCACAGCGGTTGCAGGGCATAGTTGCCCACAAGGTCTGCGCCGATGAGGTCGTAACGCTGAGTCGGAGTGAGATCGAACACGGCGGGGTCGGGGGGCGTGCCCATGTTTTCGTGGCCGCCTTTGCATTCGGCGCACGGGCAGGCGAGTCGGAGTCCATCCCACGGATACTCGCTTCTGTGCCCGTCATCCCACGGGACGATCAGCACGCGCCGAGATTTAGAGATTTGGATGGTGGTGGGCTTCATGGGATTGCAGATTGCAGATTTCAGATCGCAGATTGAAGACTTTGAAGTTGGGAGTTGGGAGTTGGGAGTTGGGAGTTGGGAGTTTGAGATTCATGGAGCTGTCGTCGCTTGCAAGTAGTTCTCCACCGCCCAGCCGTTGCGAGTGTCATTGGTGAGGTCAACGAGAAACCACCACGTGAAGCCGTCGGCGATGGTGGGGCCGTTCTCCACTTTGAGCACTTCGTTGGGCAAAGCCAAATAGTTGACTTCGGCGGTGAGCGAGGGCGCTTGCCGAAGTTTGAGCGGGTCGCCGTCGGTGCGCACCACTTGCACAAAACTGCCGAGATTGATGAAGCCGGGATTCACATTCGGCGGCACGGTGGCGGTGGGCGGCGCGGCGGTGAGTGTGGCCAGCAGAGGATCGAGCGTGGGCGCTTCAGGCGATGTGATTGGCGTGATCACGATGAACACGGCGGAGGAGGTTGCCAGCGGCACGGTGGGCCGGGAGACGGCGATGTAGGCCCACAACGACAGGCAGGTGACGACGAACAACATCGCCACGAAGGCCAGCGCCCAAATTGGGATCGAAGCGTCGCGCGCGCGGCGGCGCCCCACCGGAACCGTGTCATCGTTCATCGGCTTTGGCGATCAGCACGGTAATGTCGTCGAAAGCCGACGCCGCGCCGCGAAAGGCAAACACATCGCCGAAGATCGCATCGCAGATTTGTTTGGCCGAGTCGGCGCGGTGCTCTTCGAGAAGAGTCGTCAATCGCTGTTGCCCGTAATTGTCGCCGCTGTCGTTCACCGCATCGGGCACGCCGTCGCTGCACATCACCAGTATGTCGCCCGGCGACATGATCACTTCGCGCTCTTCGAGTTCGAGTTCCTCCAACATTCCCAAAAAGCGCCCGGCCCCGTCCAACTCGGTGTGGCCTTCCGCGCCGCGCTGAAGCCAGATCGGTTTATCCTGCCCGGCGCGCACGTAGCGCAAGCGGCCCGTGGCCGGAGTGAGCACACCGTAAAACGCCGTCACAAACATGTTCGAGTCCGATGATACTTCCAACAGCCAGCGATGCACACCGAGCGCAACGCCGCGCGGCGAAAGCGTGCGCCGCGACTCGGGCAGGAACAGCGAGCGAGTGACGGCCATGAACAGCGCGGCGTGAATCGATTTATCGGAGACATCGGCCATGAGCAGGCCGACGTGCTCATCGTCTACCGGGATCACGTCGAACAGATCGCCGCCGATGGTGCGCGCCGGAACATTACGCCCGGAGAACGACCAGCCCGACACTTTGGGGAAGACGTTCGGCAACAAACTTTGTTGCAGGCGCGCGGCGATGTCCAACTCGTGCTCCAGTTTTTCCTTCGCCACAATTTGCTCCTGCGCCGCTTTGAGATCGGCGTAAGCCTTCGCCAGTTCCACATTCTTCCGCGAGAGGTCGGTGATGGCCGCCTGATCGGAGGCGCGCAGATTGGCAGTGATGCCGCGCAGAACCGACATCGCCACCTTCGGATTCTTCATCACCAACTGATTGAAGTCGTGCTCGGAGATTTCCAGCACGGTGGTCTCCGCCGTTGTCACCACCGTCGCCGCGCGCGGCCTGCGTTCGATGAGCGCCATCTCGCCGAAGAATTGTCCCGCGCCGCGCTGGCTCAACTGCCGCGTGCCGCCATCCTGCAAACGAAGCGTCACCGCCACGAGACCATCCATCACAATGTAAAAGGTGTGCTCCACCGCGCCCTCGCGGCACAGCACCGCGCCCACCGGATACGTTTTCTGCACGGCGTTGGCGCACACCGTCGCCACTGCGTGATCATCCAGTCCGTCGAACACACTGCGGACAATGTCGGCAGGATCGGTCATGGCATCTACTTTCCCAGGTGACAGTCACTTTGAAAGTGGCTGTCACCTTGTTTTGGATTTCTTCTTCGGCGACGGTTTGGGTTTGGATCGAGGCGGCGCCGCTGGAGAACGAACAGTGATTTCGGAACGACGGGCCAACCAGCGGCGCAGCCGAGTCGCATCCCACACATTGATCACGTTGGACGCCGTCACCCAACCCCGGCGAGCGCTGGCGATTCCGTAATCCATCAACGCAAAATCGTTCGGGTGGTGCGCGTCGGTGTTGATCGAAAGCGGGATGCTCATGTCCATCGCCCGGCGAGAGTATACATCATCCAAGTCGAGCCGCGCCGGGTGGGCGTTGATTTCGAGCGCGACGCCGCTCTCTTTGGCGGCGGCCAGCGCGGCATCCATGTCAAGGTCTGCGCCCTCGCGATCGGGAATGAGGCGGCCCGTGGGGTGGCCGATGATGTCCACCTGCGGATTGCGGATCGCATTGAGCAAACGTTGAGTGACTTGCGCGCGCGGTGGCCGCAAACTGGTGTGCAGTGAAGCGATGACGACGTCGAGCGAGGCCAGCACATCGTCGTCGTAATCGAGCGAGCCGTCGGCTTTGATCTCCACTTCGGCTCCCTGCAACAGCGTGATCTTGTCGCCCAGCTCTTTCTGAACTTTGTCGATCTCTTTCCGTTGGGCGCGGAGTCGTTCGGGGGTGAGGCCGCCGGTCACTCCGAGACTCTGTGAGTGATCGGTGACGGCCAGCGTTTTGAGTCCGCGCGCCATCGCCGCGTCGGCCATTTGCCGGATCGAGGCGCGGCCATCGCTCCACGTCGAATGCGAATGCAGGTCGGCGCGGATGTCGGCGAGAGTGATGAGATCGGGCAGCTGCTTTTTGAGCGCGGCCTGCACTTCGCCGCGATCTTCGCGCAGTTCGGGCGGGATGAACGGCAGGCCGAGCGTGGCGTACACTTCCTCTTCGGCGGCGCACAGAATCTCTTTGCCGTTCTTTTTGGTGAACGATTGATCCGAAAGTGAGAGGCCTTTATCGAGCGCGAGTTCGCGCAGGCGCACGTTGTGATCTTTCGATCCGGTGGCGTATTGCAGAGCGGTGCCGAACCTCTGCGGCGGATGCACCCACAACTGGGCGCGCATTCCGCTGGCGAACTCGATGCTCGATTTTGTTTCGCCCTGCCCCAACACGCGGACAACGCCTTTGAGCGAAGTGAAGGCGCGCATCACCGGCGCGGGGTCGGCGGAGGCCACCAGCAGATCGAGGTCGCCGACGGTGGCTTTCATGCGCCGCAGGCTTCCGGCCATTTCGGCGGCGACCACGCCTTTGACGCCGCGAAGGACGTTGAGAATATCGCGCGCCAGCGGCAGAGCGTTGCCCAACGGCGCACGGCCACTGCGCCGCGAGAGGGCTTCGATGCCTTCGAGAATCTTCTGCTCGCTCTTTTCGCCCATGCCGGGCAGGCCGCGCAGTTTGCCCGCCTGCGCCCCCGCCTTCATTCCCTCAACAGTGATGATGTCGAGCTGCTTCCAAAAGAGGGCGGCCTTCTTCGGCCCCACGCCCGAAATTTTCAGCACGTCGATCAGCGACGGCGGCACTTCGAGTTTGAGCTTCTCAAAAAATTCGAGTTTGCCGGTGGAGAGTAGTTCGTCGATCTTCTCGGCGATGGCTTGCCCCACGCCGGGGATCTCACGCAAGGCTTTTTGCCCGCCCTCGCGCCACACGTCGTTCACGTCGCGGCCATATTCCGAGAGCGTTTCGGCGGCCTTGCGATAGGCGAGAGTCTTGTAAATGATCTCGCCTTTGATTTCGAGCAAATCGGCAATGGAGGTGAAAACTTCGGCGAGGTCTTTGTTGGTCATGCTTTCCTCCTCACTTTCAGCCGCACCCCTCTCACTTCCACCACTACCACGCTTTGCCCGGCTTCAATCGTCTCGCCGTCGGTTTCGGCGCTCCACTCTTCGCTTTCAAGTTGCACAATGCCTTTGGGCGCGAGGGTCTGCTTCACTTCGCCCACTTTGCCCACGAGTGAGGCCGCGCCCATCGCCGCCGGGAGCCGCCGCGTTCGCAGGGCGAACACGAGCAGGGCAAAGAACGCGCCGCCCAGCACTGCCGAGGTGCCGATCACCAACGGCACCGACACGCGAAGATACGGCAGTGAGCCGGGCGAGTTGAACAGCACCAACGCCCCGACGATGAGCGAGCCGACGGCGGCGGCAGTGAGCGCGCCGTGACTCGTGGCTTGAATATCGAGAATGAACAGCACGAAGGCGAGGACGATGAACACGATCCCGAACCAATTCACCGGAAGGACGCCGAGTCCGTAAAAGGCCAACGCGAGACAGATCGCTCCGGTGAAACCGGCCACCCATCCGCCGGGGCTGGAGAGTTCGATAAGAATGGCTTGCGCGCCGACGGCGAGCAAAAGAAACACCACATTGGGGTTGGTGAGAATGGCGAGAATTTCTTCGAGCAGAGTCACGTCGAGTTCGACCACGGCGGCGTCCCCCGTGTGAAGGGTGACCGGCTCCCCGCGCACCATCACGGTGAAGCCATCGAGTTGAGCGAGGAGGTCGTCGAGATCGGCGGCGATGAAATCGGTGAGGCCAACGGCTTTGGCTTCATCGGCGGTGGCGGCCTTCGCTTCTTCGATGGTGGATTCGGCCAGCGCAATCGCCGCCGGGCCGCGCTCGCTGGCGAGGTTGCGCACTTGAGCCTTCAGCACGTTTTTGATTTTGGCTTCGAGTGTCTCGCCCACATCTTCGCCCTGCCCGCCCACCGGGCTGGCCGCGCCGATGGCGGTTTCGGGGGCCATGGCGTTGGCGTGCGCGGCGAGGGTGATCACCGTGCCGGCGCTCCCGGCAATCGCGCCGCGCGGCGAAACGTACACGACGATCGGGATCGGACTCTCCAGCATGGCGGTGACGATGCGATCCATCAAATCGACTTGGCCGCCGGGCGTGTTGAGGCGGATGATGAGGGCTTCGGCGCCGCGTTCGTCTGCCGTGCCGATGGCGCGCTGGATGTGGCTGACCATCACCGGCGTCACCGGCCCCTCGGCGGTGATGATGATGACGGTGCGTCCGCTCTGCGCGGCGGCGGCAGACCCCAGCGCAATAAGGATGCAAATAGCAATGAAACGAATCGTTTTACTCATTCACCTGATCCACGAAGGGGCGCGAGGAATCACGAAAGCCTTTATGAATGTCTTCGTGTTCCTTCGTGGAATCCGAATCATGGCCCGCCGAAATTTTGAGTGAGCGTCCAGCCCAAGCCGTTCCACACGATGCCGACTCCAATGGCAGTATAGCCGGAATTGAGGATGTTGGCACGGTGCGGCGGGTCACCCATAAACCAATCCACCGACTGCGAAGGGAGATTCGTCAGCGATGTGCCGCTCCAATAGATGTTCTCTCCAGCGCGGCCATAGCCCAGAGCCAATACTTGAGGTTTCGCCATCAACGCGCCCGTCACCGGATCGTTGTGGCCGAAGTAACCGCGCGCAACCATATCGGCAGAGCGCGAGCGGGCGATGCTCATAATGCTTTCGTCGCGGGCGAGCGGCGGCAATCCGCTCTGCGCGCGATATGCGTTCGATAGATCGATGACGGCTTGCTCGGCGCTGGACGTGTCGGCGGCGGGTTGGGCGGTTGGGCGGATTGGTGGTTGGGCGGTTGGGCGGATTGGTGGTTGGGTGGCTGGAGGGCGGATGGGTGTGGCGGTGGGTGAGAGGGTGGGAGTGGCCGGGAGTGGAGTGGGGCTGGGAACGGTGGCGGTGGCTGTTGGAGTCGCAGTGGAGAGATCACGGAAGGGAAGCGGCTCGTCGGTGGGCATCGCTTCCCCCGACGGAGTCGGTGTTGCGGTGATGAACACAATCTCCGGCGCGTGAGTCGGTTCGGGCGCGGTGGAGGCGCAGGCGGCCAACAATAATGCAATCAAAAACGGCAATCGTTTCACTCCTAAATTATAATTGGACCGTGCCTTCCCACGAAATCGTCGGCAACCTGCATATGCACACCGTGTACAGCGACGGCGAAGGCACGCACGCCGACATCGCCCAAGCGGCCCTCCGCGCCGGGCTGGATTTTGTCGTCGTCACCGATCACAATGTTTGGGTGGACGGCATCCCGCCATATCAATACGGCGGCGACGGCAAACAGCGCGTGCTGGTGATCACCGGCGAGGAGATTCACGATCAGGCTCTGCAACCGCAAAGCAATCATCTTCTGGCCTTCAACACGCGCCGCGAGTTGGCCGCCTGCGCCCACGACCCGCAACGTCTGCTCGACGAAGTGAACGCTTCAGGCGGCCTTTCCTTCCTTGCCCATCCCTTCGATTACGAATCCAAACTGATCAACTATCAACCGATTCATTGGCGGCGATGGGACGTGACCGGCTTTACGGGCATTGAATTGTGGAATTACATGAGCGAGTTCGTGCGGCTGGTGACCACGCCCGCCGCCGCCATCCATTATGCCACCGATCCGGCGCTGGGCATCAGCGGCCCCAACCCGGAAACGCTGGCGAAGTGGGACGAGTTGACGGCGTCCGGCCAGCGCGTGGTTGCCATTGGCAATTCGGATGCGCACGCGACCACCGTCAAGAAGTTTGGGCGCACTGCCGTCATCTTTCCGTACGAGCACTGCTTCCGCGCCGTCAACACGCACCTCATTGCCGACGAGCCGCTCAATGGAAACTACGAACACGATTGCGATCTGATCTTCACTGCGATTCGCAACGGCCACTGTTTCGTGGGCTACGACGCGCCCGCTTCCACGCGCGGCTTCCGCTTTTCGGCGCAGGCCATGCGCGGCACTGCCATCATGGGCGATGAGGTCAACGGCGAAGGCGGAGTCACTCTGCAAGTGTCGGCGCCCAAGCCAGCCGAGATTCGTATGGTGCACAATGGCCGCGTCGTCGCCAAACGGGAGGCCGACACGCACCTCATGCACATCGCCACCAAACCCGGCGCGTATCGCGTCGAAGCATCCATCGAGCACAAAGGCGCGAAGCGCGGCTGGATTTTCAGCAACCCGATCTACGTCCGATAGTCCGATAGTCGGGCAGTCGATTGGTCGACCACCCGACCACCCGACCACTCGACTACCTGACTACCCGACTACTCGACCCATGCGCTCTTCCCCTCCCGATCCCCTCGCGTTCAACCTCGCCGTGTGGGAGATCGCCAAACATATTCCGCGCGGGCGCGTGACCACTTATGGCCGCATCGCCGCGATGATCCCCCTGCCCGACGACGTGAGCGCGGAGGAATACAAAGCCGCCGGTGCGCGATGGGTGGGCGCGGCGATGGCCGCCTGCCCCGACGACGTTCCGTGGCAGAGGGTGATCAACGCGCAGGGCAAGATCAGCGAGCGGCGCGGAGGCGGCTCCCTTCTGCAACGTCAACTGCTCGAAGACGAGGGAGTCGAATTCGACGATCACGATCGTGTGGATTTGAAAAAGTTCGGCTGGAACGAGTCGGCTGGCGATCCCGGCCAACTGACTCTACTCTGAACTTCAATTCTCATCATGCCCCCATTCGAACTTGTTTCCAACTTTGCGCCCACCGGCGATCAGCCCGAAGCCATCGCCAGATTGATCGAGGGAGTCGCATCGGGCCAAAAGCATCAAGTGCTGCTCGGCGCAACGGGCACGGGCAAAACGTTCACCATCGCCAACGTCATTGCCCAAACCCAGCGCCCGGCGCTGATCATGGCCCACAACAAAACACTGGCCGCGCAGTTGTACGCCGAGTTCAAAGACTTCTTCCCGAAAAACGCCGTCGAGTATTTCGTCTCCTATTACGATTACTATCAGCCCGAAGCCTACGTTCCCCGCCACGATCTGTACATCGAAAAGGAAACGGAAGTCAACGAAGAAATCGAGCGCCTGCGGTTGGCCGCCACCACCGCGCTCCTCTCGCGGCGCGACGTGATCATCGTCGCCTCGGTCTCGTGCATCTATGGGCTGGGCTCGCCCGAAGCCTACGGCAAAGTGGTCATCAATCTCAAAGTGGGTGAATCGATTCGGCGCAACACCCTGCTCCGCCGCCTCGTGGAGATTCATTACACTCGCAACGACACCGAACTGAAACTTGGCGCCTTCCGTGTGCGCGGCGACACGCTGGAGGTGATGCCTGCCTACGTGGAGACGGTGCACCGGATCGAAATGTTCGGCGACGACATCGAGCGCATTCTCGACATCGACTCGCTCACCGGCGAAGTGCTGGCCGCGCGCGAAACGCTCGACATCTTCCCGGCCCGCCACTTCATCACCGAAGAAGAAAAGTTGAAAGAGGCCATTACCGACATCGAGACTGAACTTGAGGAGCGAATCAAGTTCTTCAAGAGCGGCGAGAAGTTTCTCGAAGCCCAGCGCATCGAACAGCGCACCCGTTACGATCTCGAAATGCTGAAAGAGGTGGGCTACTGCTCCGGCATCGAAAACTATTCGCGGCACATGGATCGGCGCGGGCCGGGCACGCCGCCGTGGACGCTCATCGACTACTTCCCCGCCGATTATCTGCTGGTGATTGACGAGAGCCATATGACCGTGCCGCAGATTCGGGGCATGTTCGGCGGCGACCGCTCGCGCAAAACGGTGCTGGCCGATTTCGGCTTCCGGCTCCCTTCGGCGCTCGATAACCGCCCGCTCAGTTTCGAGGAGTTCGAAGACAGAATGGGGTTGGCGATTTACACGTCGGCCACCCCCGGCCCGTACGAGTTGGGGCACGCGCCGAAGGAATGGGTCGCCCAGCAGATCATCCGCCCCACCGGCCTCGTCGATCCGGAGATTCACATCCGGCCCTCGAAGGGGCAAGTGGACGATTTGGTGAAAGAGATTCGAAAACGAGTGGGGCGCGGCGAGCGCGCGCTGGTGACGACGCTGACCAAAAAGATGGCCGAGAATCTTTCAGACTATTTGCTCGAACTCGGCACCAAAGTTCACTATTTGCATTCGGAAGTGGAGACGCTGGAGCGGGTAGAGATTTTGCGCGATTTGCGACTGGGTGTGTTCGATGTCGTCGTGGGCATCAACCTGTTGCGCGAAGGGCTCGACTTGCCCGAAGTGTCGCTCGTCGCCATCCTCGATGCGGACAAAGAGGGCTTTCTCCGCAGTCACACTTCGCTGTTGCAGACGGTGGGCCGCGCCGCGCGGCACATCAACGGCACGGTGATCATGTACGCCGACCGGATGACCGACTCGATGAAATCGGCGATTGACGAGACGAACCGACGGCGGGCAATTCAGAAGAAGTACAACGAGGATCACGGCATCGTCCCGGCCAGCATCGTCAAAGGCGTGCGCGATCTCACCGAGCGCGTCCGCTCGGCGGCGGTGGCCGAAGAGAAGGGCGAGTATCGCGCCATCCCGCCCGCGCAATTGCCCAAGGCCGAACTGGCGAAACTGATCAAGCAATTGGAGAAAGAGATGAAAGAGGCGGCGCAAGCCCTCGAGTTCGAGAAGGCGGCGCTATTGCGCGATCAAATCTTCGAGTTGCGGCAGGCGCTGGCCGACAAAGAGGATGCGCCGGCATGGGAGCGGGCAAAGTTTTTGGCGGAAGAGGTGGAGTGACACTACACCCACCGCCCCGCCGCTGCCACGCACCGGGCACTGAAAATTGGCCGTTGCATTGCGGCGAAAAGAGTCATACACTGATCGCGGTGAGTTGGAGACAAACACCCCCAGACGATAGCCAACCCAAACTTTACGCGACGGCCCCTGCCGCCTTTCTCGGATTGGTGCGGCGGCGCGGTGTAATCTGTGCCTGATTTCTATCCTTCCACTACCGCAATCCTTAATCCGTTTGGTCGTAGCACATGAGCTGAACGCTGAATGGACAGGTTTCATCTTGAATATTGGGAGGTCATGATGGAATGGATTATCGGAGGATTGATCATACTGGTGATCATTTCGATAATAGGAGCACCTGCAAGGCACCGCCAACAACAGAAATTAGAGGAGACGCGTCATCAAGATCTTATGGCGCAGTTGTGCAGGCATGATGACGACTATGTTAAGTGCCCCTATTGCGCTGAATTGATAATGCCGGAAGCAAAGCTATGCAGATATTGTGGTAGAGATGTGCAGCCAATTAATGAAAGCGAACAGAAGCGTGTGATTTGCCCCAAATGCAAACGTTCCAATGAATCGCGGGACCTATTTTGTCGAGGTTGCGGCACGAAGATTCAATACCTATGTGAGAAATGTGGAGTGCCTGTACTGGCGGAAGACAAATTCTGCCGGTCGGGTGGCCAGCCACTGAGCACAATCCATGCATGAAACGGCGTAACTGATTTTCAGAACTGTCACAAAGTACAGCTGGCTATAGTCTGAATCGGCGAATTACAGAAGGCCCGCTGTAAACGACAATGACCCTCATGTACGGGATCGAATACACTGCTGAGGCTGTTGAAGACTTGGAGTCGCTCAGGAAATTTGAGCAGAAGCAGGTCTTAGATGAGATTGACGCTCAACTTACATACGAGCCCAACGTGGAAACGCGCAATCGGAAGCGGCTTCGCCCAAACGATATAGCCGAATGGGAATTACGGGTTGGAAGGTTTCGAGTCTTTTATGATGTTCGTGAGGAAGTGAGTATCGTCAAAGTTGAAGCCATAGGTTACAAAGCGGGCGGCAAGCTATTTGTTCATGGCGAGGAGTACGAACTATGAAAACGGTGATCGTTTCAACGCGGGCGAAAGCCCTGAGCGCTTTGCTCAAGAAAGCCCAACGCGGTGGATTGATACTGCGCTCTCCAGAGGGGCGCGAGTTCATTCTGGCAGAGATCGACGACTTCAACCGCGAAATCGAATTGACGCGGAAGAACAAGAAGCTGATGAAGTTGTTAGACGAGCGCGGCAAACAAACCAAAACTTATACGGCGGCTGAGGTCAGGGCAAAACTTGGCTTGGCATAGTTAATCAGAAAACCGCTCCAGGAGAATCAAAAGCCGGGTGCTTGCTGTGTCCGGCTTTTTGGCAACTCATGTGTACCCCCATACATGATTTTCACCCGCCAGCGCATCGAAGGTAGTGAAACCCACACTCTCGCCCCCTACGCATTGAATAGCCGGGACTCGAAAGGCCGCGCCCAACCCCGACATCCACCGGACGGCTTCGGCTCGCCGCCGGTGAACGCGAACGTTGGGCGGCAGATCCGAACAGGAGTCATGACATACCCATGAAGACTGAAAAAGAGAAAATGCTAGCGGGGGAACGCTATAACTGCCTGGATGCCGACCTGGAATCTGAGCGCCAAAAGGTCGAGAAATTGCTCCGGCTTTACAATCTGACCGAAGACGCACCCGAACGGCAAACCATCCTCCAGCAACTGTTGGTTGGGGCATATCGGCGAGGATTCCGGCTGAAGATTGATCCACGAACGGGCACGAAGAAACACAATGCCTATACGATTATTACTTCGTGCGCCTTCGTGTCAATTCGTGGAAGAAAAAAGCCGGGCGCTCCTCGCATCCGGCTTTTGATTCAACTCGATCTCACAGCGCCGCTTTGGCCGCCGCCAGCACTTCATCGTAGTTTGGCTCCATGCCCAGCGCGGGCATATACGCCGCGTACGTCACCTTATTGTCCCTGTCCACCACAAACACCGCGCGGCGATGCCAGCGGCGTTCTTTGATCAGTGTGCCGTATTTGATCCCGAAGTCCGTGTCCATGTGATCGGAGACAGTTTGCACCCGATCCACTCGCGCGTGGCCGCACCAATGCTTCTGCGTCGGCGGCAAGTCGGTGCTGATCACCCACACCCGCACCTCATCGCCCAACTCCGCCGCGCGCTCGTTGAAGGTGCGCGTCTCTTTGTCGCACACGCTGGTGCTCAGCGAGGGCACGGCGGCAAAGATGCGCACCTTGCCCGTCGTGTCGGCCAGCCCGCGCACCGGCGACCAATCGTTGGCCCGCGCGGTGAACTCGGGCGCGGTCTGCCCCACCACAACCTCCTTCCCAATCACCGTCGCTGATTTGTCACCCAGTTTGATCACCCTCACGCGCTCGACCGGCCTTTTCGATTTGGCCGTTCGCAACGGTCTCTTCGGCGCGGTCTTTTTCGCCGCGCTCTTCCCCGTCTTCGCCTTCTTCGTTTTCTTCGCGGTTGCCATCACCCAAACCTCCTCTCAAAAATGTGACGGCGCGAAGTCTACTACAATTGCGAGTCACGAGCAAACGAATCACACCGTTTCTAATTCAGGTATACTTTCAGCATGATCTTCACTCGCCAGCGCCTCGAGGACAACGAAGCCCACACCCTCGCCCCCTACGGACTCAAAAGCCGGGACTCGAAAGGCCGCGCTCATCCCGAAGACGAACACCCCTACCGCACCGCCTTCCAGCGCGACCGCGATCGCATCATCCACACCACCGCCTTTCGCCGCCTCGAATACAAAACGCAAGTCTTCGTCAATTACGAAGGCGACTACTATCGCACCCGCCTCACACACACGCTCGAAGTGGCGCAGATTGGCCGCACGGTGGCCCGCGCGCTGGGAGCCAACGAAGACCTCGTGGAAGCCATCTGCCTCGCCCACGATCTCGGCCACCCGCCCTTCGGCCATTCGGGCGAAGTGGCGCTCAACAAACTCATGGCCGGCAACAACGGCTTCGATCACAACAAACAAAGTTTGCGTATCGTCACCAAACTCGAGCGCCGCTTTCCCGACTTTCTCGGACTCAACCTCACGTGGGAAACGCGCGAAGGCATCGTCAAACACGAAACCGAATACGACACCGCCGACGCCTCCGACTACGACCCGCACCTGCGCGGGCACCTCGAAGCGCAGATTTGCAACGTGGCCGACGAACTGGCTTACACCGCTCACGATCTCGACGACGGCCTGCGCTCCGGATTGATCTCCACCGCCATCGTGGATGGAAGCGGACTCTGGGAGCAGACCAAAGCCTCCATCGGCTGGAAGGGGGACGGCCTCGACGACCTCACCCGCCATCGCATCATCCGCCGCCTCATCGGCCTCGAGGTCACCGATCTGGTCAACGCCGCTTCGGCGCGCATCGAAGCCAGCGGCGCGCAGTCGGCGCTCGACTTGCAGAGACTCAATCACAATGTCATCGGCTGGTCGCCGGAGTTCGCCGCCATGAACCGCGAACTCAAGACTCTGCTCTACAAAAACATGTACCGCCACTACCGGGTAGTGCGCATGCAAACCAAAGCCGAAAAGTTCATCTCCGATCTGTTCAACGCCTACGTTTCCGAACCAGCGCAACTGCCGCCTTCGGCGCGCCAGCGAATCGACGACGTGGGCCTGCACCGCGCCGTGTGCGATTACATCGCCGGCATGACCGACCGCTTCGCCCTCGACGAGCACGCCAAACTCTTCGACCCGCACGAACGACCATGACAAAGGATGAAGGATGAAAGGCGAAGGATGAATTCCAAAATTTTCATCCTTCATCCTTCTGCCTTCATCCTTTATAATTCGCTTCGAGGCAGAACAGTATGACCGACACTTATCTCACCCCCGAAGGCAAAACCAAACTCGCCGCAGAATTGGATGAGTTGATCAATGTCAAACGCATTGCGCTCGCCAAACGCTTGCGCGATGCGATCCAGCAGGGCGATCTCTCCGAGAACGCCGACTACCATTCGGCCAAAGAAGATCAGGCCTTCCTCGAAGGGCGCATTCTCGAATTGCAGGACACGCTGAAGCGAGCCATCATCATTGACGGCAACGGCGGTCCGTCCGACACGGTTCAAATGGGAAGCCGGGTGACGGCGCAAGAGGCGGGCGAGGATCCCGAAACCTTTATCCTCGTGGGCGCAAAAGAGGCCAGCCCGCGCGAGGGCAAAATCTCCAACGAGTCGCCGATTGGCAAGGCGCTGTTGGGCAAGCGAGTGGGCGACAGCGCCAGCGCCGAAACCCCCGCAGGCGAGATCAAGTTCAAGATACTGAAGATTGAGTAACGATTGCTGAAACGAAAGACCCGGCCAGCGCCGGGTCTTTTGTTTTGCTATCCTTCTGCCTTCTTCCACGCTGAGATTTCTAGCGTCAACTGCTGGAAGAAGGAATTGGGCGGCAGAGCGCCGCTGCCGTACTGCATATCCACTACGCGGGCGACCACTTTGAGGGTGGCGGTTTCCATTTCCACCGCCCTGCCCGACGCGGCCAGCACCGGCTCCCCTTTGGCCGCCAGTTTGCTCTTCAACCCTTCATCGCCAAAAGCGTGCTCGCTCATCAGCACCTTCGTCACCGTGCGGATGTCGTTCTTGTCGAACAACCACACCTCGAAGGCGGCCACCTTCTTCGGGTCGCCCACGCCAATGGTTTCGCCGATGCCCACGCCGCACTCGCCGAGAAAGTCTCCGGCCTGATCGTCGATGCTGAAAGACTCGTCGAAGAGATCGTTGCCCAGCATGTAGGTGGTCTTGAACGTAGTCACCGGCTCTGGCCCGGCGACTGCCGTGATGTCGGCGGGGGTTTCGACGCGGGTAGCCATCGTGCCCTGTGTCACTTCCGGTTTGGCGCGGGCCGGGCCTTTGCCTTTGGGGATGGCCAAGAATCGGAAGTATACGAACGCGCCGCCGCCGATCAGCAACACCACTAACACCCCCGCGGCGCAGATGGGCAGCAGAGTCTGCAACAGCGACCCGCCGCCGGTGGCGCCGCCGCCACCCGGAGTCGCGGTCGGCTCGCCCGGAGTCGGCGCGGTCGCGCCCATCACGGTCGCCAGCTGGCTCACGCGCAAATTGTCAACGCCCGATGTGTTCTTGAGCGCCAGTTCCATCGCCGCATCGGCGCCATCGCCCAGTTTGCTCATCCGTTCTTTGGCCTGCTCGATGTTGCCCGTCAGCACAAACGAATCGGCCACCATTTGCACGTATTGAACTTTGTAGACATCGCTCAGATGCTGTGGCCCGGCGTCGGTGTATTGCACCGGCGCCAGCCACCAACCCAACACCACCAAGCCGATGATCAATCCAACCACGAAGGCCGCCACACCGACAATAGCCGTGAGCATCATCGGGTTGCTTCCATTTGGTTTTGCATTCATATTCCAGTCTCCCAAATCTGTCGGCGGCGGGCAAACGCCCGCGCTGTTTCAAGCGCGTAATATGGCACAATTCGCTTAAAGTTGCAAATCGCGTGCCGCGCAAAAACGCAACAACGGATTCATCGAACTGGCCGATTGCGCGTCGGCTGAATTCCATGAATCCGCTGTCCCAAATTTTAGCGCGATGATTTATGCCGCCTCTCCGACTGTCCCCCTGCCGTGCGGCAGGGGAAGGAGCGTCCCAAATTTTAGCGCGATGATTTATGCCGCCTCTGCCGCCGCCGTTTCCAGCGGCGCTTGTGTGCCGCACACGGTGCACGCCGCCGTATTCTTATTGGCGGCCACCATCAGCCCGCCGCACGCCGGGCACTTCTGCGGCGCCGGCTTCTTCCACGAAGTCCAATCGCAGTTCGGGTAATTGGCGCAGCCGTAGAACACGCGGCCTTTGCGCGTCTTGCGCTCGATGAGGTCGCCGCCGTCTTTGGGGCAAGCCACGCCCACCTTTTCCAACAGCGGCTCGACGTGGCGGCATTCGGGGAAGCCGGAACAGCCGATGAACTTCCCGTATCGCCCGTAGCGCATCACCAGCGGCTTGCCGCACAGCGGGCAATCGCGGCCAACGAATTCCGGCCCGGCGTTCACGTTCGGCATATCGGCCTCGGCGGCTTTCACTTGCTGAGCAAACGGCCCATAGAACTCGTGTAGCACCGGAGTCCACTCGCGCTCGCCCGCCGCAATTTCGTCCAGTTCCTCTTCCATGCGCGCCGTAAAGCCCACATCCACGATCTCCGGGAAATGATCCACCAACAGATCGTTGACGATGATTCCGGTTTCCGTTGGGGCGAGCCGTTTCTCCTCGCGGAGGACGTAGCCGCGCTGTTGAATGGTGGCAATCGTCGGCGCATACGTGGACGGGCGGCCGATACCGTATTCCTCCAGCGCCTTCACCAGAGTCGCTTCGGTGTATCGCGGCGGAGGCTGAGTGAAATGCTGTTCCGGGATCAACCGGATCAGACTCAACGGGTCGCCGTCGATCAGCGGCGGCAAACGTTTGCCCTCGCCCTCGGCCGGGTCGGGCGCGGCGGCGTCTTCCTCTTTCGCCTCTTCGTACACGGCGAGAAAGCCAGGGAACTTCACCACCGATCCGGCGGCGCGGAAAAGATACGTCCGCTCGTGCTTCGCCTCGATGTCCACCGACACCGTGTCGTACACCGCCGCCGCCATTTGGCTGGCCACAAACCGCTGCCAGATCAATTGATACAACCGGAACTGCTCTTTGGTCAGAAAGCCCTCAATCGCCTTCGGCTCGCGCATCGCCGACGTGGGCCGAATGGCCTCGTGCGCCTCTTGCGCGCCTTTGGCTCGCGTTTTGTATTGCGGCGGTTCGGGCGGCAAAAAGTCGGCGCCATATTTCTCGGCCACGAACTCGCGCGCTTCTTTCTGCGCGATCTTCGACACGTTGGTGCTGTCGGTTCGCATGTACGTGATCAAACCAACCGCGCTATCGCCGTTCAACCCGATCCCTTCATACAATTGTTGCGCCACCATCATCGTGCGCTTGGCGGTGAAGTTCAGCCGCCGCGACGCCTCTTGCTGAAGGGTGCTGGTGGTGAACGGCGGCGGCGGGCTGCGGCGGCGCTCGCCCTTCTTCACTTTCAGCACCGACCACTGCGCCCCTTCGAGATCGGCCAACAGCGGTTTGACTTCGGACTCGTTGGCGAGCGGAATCTCTTTTTCCAGCCCCACATCTTTCTCGTCCACTTTCAGCAAGCGGGCAAAGAAGTGATGCTTCTTCACCGTATCGCCGCGCTTCGTCAGTTCCGCTTCCACCGTCCAATACTCTTGCGGCGCGAAGGCTTCGATCTCACGTTCGCGATCCACAATCAGCCGCACGGCCACGCTCTGCACCCGCCCGGCGCTGAGCCGCCCGCGCACTTTGGCCCACAACAACGGCGAGAGCGAATAGCCCACCAGCCGGTCGAGAATGCGCCGGGTTTGCTGGGCATTGACGAGGCGCATATCAATTTCGCGCGGATGCGAAAACGCCTCCTCGATGGCCGGGCGGGTGATCTCATGAAACACCACTCGCCGCGCCAGAGCCGGCTCGATCTCGGCGGCCTCGAGCAAATGCCACGAGATGGCTTCCCCTTCGCGGTCGGGGTCGGTGGCGAGGAACACTTCTTCGGCGGCGGCGGCTTTGGCTTTGATCTCCTTCACCACTGCCTTCTTTTCGTTCGGCACGCGATACTTCGGCGCGAAATCATTCTGCACGTCCACCGAGAGGGTGGATTTGAGCAGATCGCGCACATGCCCCACCGACGCCTGCACTTGATAGCCCTTGCCCAAAAACCTCTGCACCGTTTTGGCTTTGGCCGGAGATTCGACGATGACCAATTTGCCCGAGCGCTTCGCCGGGCGCTTGTTGCCCGGCGTTTTTTGAATCACGGGCCGCTCCAGCGGGCCGTGCGCGTCGGTGTTGCCCATGCGGAACATTTTCGTGCCGCACACACTGCACGTCCCGGTCGTCACCGGACTGCCTTTGGCATTGAACTCGGCGACCGGGTCTTTGATGTCGCGTTTCGCTTTGCACTTGAAACAGTATGCTTCCATAAACCTCACGCCCTGTAGCGCAAATTGACAATTTGCGCTACAGGTATCGTTGCTCCTTTTGCTGTTGCAATCGCTCCACCACTTGGCGCACATCCTGCGAACGATCTCGCTGGCAGATCATGATTGCGTCGTCGGTGTCCACGATGATCACGTTGCTCAAACCAATCGTCGCCACCAGTTTGTCGGATCGGATCAACGCGCCGGTCGTGTCCACCCCAATGTGCTGACCGCCGATCACCACGTTGCCGTTTTCATCCGGCTCCAGAATTTCCAACAGCGATGCCCAACTGCCCACATCGCTCCAACCAATGTCCACCGGGATCACGGCCACATCGCGCGCGCCTTCCATGATGGCATAGTCAATCGTTTGCTTTTCGACCGTCGGCCATACGCGGGCCAGCGTCTCCGTGAACGAGCTTGTGCCGAACGCTCGGGCCGCCTCGCGTAGTTTGGCCGATGTGTCGGGCAGTTGCCGCTCGAACTCGGCGGACACGCGCTTCGTTGTCCAAATGAACATGCCCGAATTCCATGAATGACAGCCGTCGGCCACAAAGGCGACGGCGGTTTCTTCGTTCGGCTTCTCTTTGAATCTCGCCGCCCGATACACCGCCAACCCGTCCGCCGATTCCATCGCCTCGCCGCGCTCGATGTATCCGAAGCCAGTGGAGGGGAACGATGGTTTGATTCCGAGCGTGACGATGTGCCCGCGTTCGGCTGTTGCCGCCGCCGCCAACAACGCGCGCCGGAACTGCTCCACGTCGCGAATGAAATGATCAGCGGTGAGGCAAGCGATCACCGCCTCGCCGCCCGCGAGGCGCCGGGCGCACAACGCGCCCAGCCCGATCACCGGCGCCGTGCCCCGCCCTTCGGGTTCGATCACAAAGTTTTGGCGCGGGAGATTGGGCGATTGCGCCGAAAGCATGTCGGCCAGATCGGCGGTGGTGACGACGAGGATTCGTTCGGACGGCAGAATCGGCAGCAACCGATCCACCGCCAGCTGAAACATCGTGCGCTCGCCGAACAACTTCAGCGCTTGTTTGGGGCGGGTCTGCCGCGAAAGCGGCCACAGCCGCGTGCCGGAGCCGCCAGCCATGATCAATGCGTATAAAAGCATTCTACAGTCCAAACTCCAAATCTCAAATTTCAAACTTCGAACTTTGGAGTTTGAAGTTTGGAGTTTGAAATTCACTCGATCTTGTATTCCGCCCGCGTCTCCCGCGCGGTCACATACATCATGCCGCCCACTTGCCGGGCCATGCCTTTCAGTTCCATCATCGCCAAGGCGCTCGACACGGCGGCGATGGGCAGGCTGGTGAGCACGCTCAATTCGTCGGCGTGCAGTGGCTCGGCGGAGAGCTGCGCGAGCAATTTTCGTTCGGTGTCGTCGGCGCTTTCGAGCAGAGGCAGCTGCGCGCGGGCCTCGGCGTGCTGCGCCGCCATTTTCAGATTCAATTCTTCCAGCACATCCTCGGCGCTCAACGCTATCTTCGCCCCCTGCTGGATCAGTCGGTTGGGGCCGCGGCTGCTCCGGTTAAAAATGTTGCCCGGCACGGCGAACACTTCGCGCCCCTGCTCCATCGCAAACTCGGCGGTGATCAATGCGCCCGAGTCGTCGCCCGCTTCGACGACGATGACGCCGAGCGAGAGTCCGCTGATAATGCGATTGCGCGGCGGGAAGTTGGCCGCTTCGGGTGGCGTGCCCAACGGGTAATCGCTGATCAACACACCGTTCGCGCTGATCCTCTCGGCCAGCGCGGCGTGTTCGGGCGGGTACAGGTTGTCGAGTCCTGAACCGAGCACGGCGATGGTGCGCCCCCCGGCCTCCACGGCGGCCACGTGCGCCGCAGCGTCCACTCCGCGCGCAAGCCCGCTCACCACGGTCACTCCGGCAGAGGCGATGGCTGAGGCCAATTCGCGAGCCGCTTCCTTTCCGTAGGCGGTGGCTCGCCGGGTGCCCACGATGGCAACGGCCCATTCATCGGAGGCGGCCAACTCGCCGCGCAAATAGATCAGCGGCGGCGGGTTGTCGATCTCTCGCAGGCGGCGCGGGTACTCGGCGTCATCCCAACACAGCGCCGTGACTCCGGCTTTGTCGAGTTCGTCGGCGATCCGGCCGAGATCGAGTCCGGCGCGCGCCGTCTCCAGCGAGTCGATGGCGCGGCGATCCAAACCGGCGGCGGCCAATTCGTCGCGCGGCGCAATCCACGCCGAGTCGAGATCGCCGAAGTGATCGAGAAGCGCGCGCACTTTGGCCGGGCCGATGCCCTTCACTTTGTTGAAGCCGATCCAATATCGCCGATCATTTATCATGGAACGCCCCTTCGCCTGCAGGAAAGCGGCGGACAGAATAACACGGGGCTTTGCGGAGTGTCAAGCATCGGCGGTTGCGCAATCGCACAGGCCGTAATACACTCTTTGCGACTCGCGCCGTAGTTCTCTGTTCAACCGGAGCCCAGCATGATCCCCACCCAAATTGGCCGTTACGAAATTAAAGCCGAACTCGGACGCGGAGGCATGGCCACCGTGTTTCGCGGATTCGATCCGCGCTTCATGCGCGATGTGGCGTCAAAGTTTTGCCGCGCGAGTTTTTGCACGACCCCACCTTCCGCGCCCGCTTCGAGCGCGAGGCCCGCACCATCGCCGCGCTCGAACACCCGGCCATCGTGCCCGTCTATGATTTCGGCGAAGAGGAAGGGCAACCCTACATCGTCATGCGTCTCATGATCGGCGGCTCGCTGGCCGACCGATTGGCCAAAGGCCCGCTCTCGCTGGCCGAGTCGGCGCGCATCTTCGGCCAACTCGCGCCCGCGCTCGACCGCGCTCACGCCAAAGGCATCATCCACCGCGATCTCAAACCCGGCAACATTCTTTTCGACGAAGACGGCCACCCCTACATTTCCGATTTCGGTATTGCCAAACTCACCGCGGCCACCGCCGCCTTCACCGGCACGGCCATCGTCGGCACACCCGCCTACATGAGTCCCGAGCAGGCGCGCGGCGACCGCGAGATCGACGGGCGAAGCGACATTTATGCGCTGGGCGCGATCGTCTTTCAGATGCTCACCGGCAAACTGCCCTTCGACGCCGACACGCCGATGGGCATCGCCCTCAAACACATCACCGAGCCGGCGCCCAGCGTGCGCGAAGCCAATGCCAGCCTGCCTGACTCGTGCGAAGACCTGATTCAAATGGCGATGGCCAAGAGCCGCGACGACCGATACCCCAAAGCGGTGGCGATGGCGCACGCGCTCGACACCATCGCTTCCGGGCACTCTCTACCCAAACGGGCCGAGACGCCAATGCCGCCAACCGTTCGTGTTCCTCCTCCTGCCGCTCTCGAACCCACACCGCCGACTCGCGCCGCGCCGAAACCTGCGGCATCCCCCGCGTCCACCGTCCTGCCGCCGCAACGAATCGTTGCCAAGTCAGCCGTTGCAAGGAAAACCGGAGCGGGCAGTATCGTCGCTCTGGCAATCATCGGCGTTCTCGGACTCATCGCCGTTGGAGTCGTTGGCCTATTCATAGTTCTTAGCGTCGCGCCGCCTTCTCAGCTCGCCCCCACTGCCCGAGAAGCCGCCGCTACCGAAAAGCCAACCGAAGAATCGAAACCCCCCGCCCGCACCCCTCTACCCGAACAGCCCGCCGCCGGAACGATCAGCGGAACGCTCACCCTTTGGTATGGCTATGGATCCGACTCGTCGGAAGAATCGGCTTTGCAGGAAATTGTCACTCGCGCGGAAGTAATGAACCCCGATTTGGAAGTGCTTTCGACACAAGTGCCATTCGAAGATTTCGAGGCAAAATATCTCACGGCCTTTGCCGCCGGTGTCGGCCCCGATCTCATCATTTTCCCCAACGACAATCTCGGCCAATGGGCGCGCGATGGCGCAGTGCTGAGGCTAACTCCGCTGATCAAAGATCGATTGGAGAACTACTCGACCGCCGCCGTGGAGGGCATGATGGAATCGTTTCGCGCCGGGAACTCCGCCATGATAATCGACGGACCGTGGAGTCTCAATCATTACCGTTCAGCTCTCGGAGATCAACTCGGCGTTGCGGTCATGCCGCGCGGCCCCGGCGGCCCAGCTCGGCCGTTCAACGGGATCGATGGCTTCTACGTCAACCCCAACAGCGCAAACATCGAGCTCGCAGTGGAACTCGCGCTGTTTCTCACCAACGCCGAGTCATCGCAAATATTCACCGACATTGGCGGCCACATCCCGATTCGCAGTGACGTGAAAAGCGGCGACCCGTTGATCGCAACTTTTGCTGAAGCCTCAACGCAAGGCTTCCCGCGCCCGCAGAGCAAAGAGTTCGGCAACTTCTGGGGTCCGTTCGGCGATGCGTGGACGAAAGTGATGGAAGGCACACGTAGCCCGGCGGGTGCGGTCGCCGAAGCCTGCGCCGCGATGAACTACGCGAACGGAAAGTAGGGGCGACTCGCGAGTCGCCCCTACACGCGACGAAGGGCAATCGTCACAACCTCGTCACTGCCCCGCAAAACTCACAGTTGATCTCGGTCTGCCCCCTCAACACGGGCTTGGTGAAGGCCGCGCCGCACGACGGGCACTGCGTCGGCGCGTTCGACACTTTGTCCACCGCCGCCTGATCGATGGCCACGGCGCGGTCGCTGGTGTAATCGCCCTTCATCGCCCGCCCGATCATCGTCTTCCATTCTTCCGCTGTCGGGCCGACCAAATGGAACGAAGCCCAGCTCATCGGCGCGCCGGAGGCAAAGATGATCTTGATGTGCTCCTCATCTTTGTTCGCCCCCTGCCCGCTCTCGGCGTCCACCGTTTGAATCTGACTCGCCGGTGATTCGAGCGGCACGCTGAACTCGCCCTCGCGCTCCTCGAAAATGATTCGCTGATCGGTGAGAAAGAGAACGCCGCCCATCGGATCGGAACTGGGGCGTTGCCAATTAGCGGAGGCCGCCGCCACTCCGCCCTCGGTAGCCATGAGATGGAAAGAGGCCGAGGCCAGAGCCTCCAGCATCCACCCCACCCAATCGAAATGCGCGCTCAGCGTTTCCACCGACGCTTGAAAGTCGTCGTACTGCCCGAAGATGGCTTGCTCGGCGGCGGCCACTTGCGCTTCGGTGCTGGCAATGAGCGACTTGACTCCGAGATACTGCCGGCGGGCCGCTTGCGGGTCTGCTGACCCGGCCATGAGGTGCGCCATTTCGGTTTGGATGGAGGGCATGAGTTGCGAGAGCGCGGCAGATTGTTGCCGCACATCGGCCTGCACCGACTCTTTCACCCGCCCCCATTGCTCCACCAAACTCTGCGTCTGCGATTCGAGCGCCTTCTCGAAGGCATAGCCTTTGGCGCGCACGTCGCTCAACTGGCGCGGCAGGTTGCTCACTTTGTTTTCCATATCTTCGAGCGCGTCTTTGGCAAAGGTCAGCATCGCCCGGCCCTGCAAATCGTTGAACTCGCTCTGCGTTTGCAGGATGTCGGCCTGAGTCACCGGGCCGGTCATGTCGGCGATGGAGACTCCGGCTCCGGCCGCGGCGCGTTCGCTCTCGAACCCACCCGCCTTCGCGCGCTCGATCATGCTCTGCCACTCATTCGAATCTTGGCCGTCGATGTGGAAGTGCGCCGACTGCCCGCCGTAACTCACATCCAAATGATCCTCGTGGCCCATCAACCCCTTCTTGCTGGCCTTCACCGACGACACAGCCGATAGCGGCGTGTCGATCAAAACCTGTTGCACCAATTCCTTTTCGGTGACGACGAACAGCACTTTCTTCTTGGCGATCTCTTGCCTCTGCTCATAAATAAGCCGCTTGTCGGTGAGGAACAGATTGCCTTCGGGATCGTCTTTGCCGTCTTTATCCCACTTGGCCTTCATCGCCACAATCGCCGCTTCGCCGTCGGCCAATCTGAATTTGGCTTCGGCGATCAATTTCATCGTGCTCTCGATTCGCCACAGCCGACCGTTGAGCGTTCCGGCTTCGGACTCGATGTTGGAATACATCGCTTGAATGTTGCTCTCGATTTGGCCGGCGTTCGCCAACAGCGAATCGACCGACGCTTTCACCGACGGCAGTAGCGAGCGAGCCTGCGCGGCGTTGCCCTGATAGGCGGCCAACTGCGAGAGCGGCCCGTGCAAATTGGCCGCGCTCTGCGAGAGCGAGTAGCCGTGCCGATAGATCGCGTCGTCCACTTGCGGCTTCACCGTTTGCCACTGACTCATCAGGTCGTACAGTTTGGCGTCGATGTCCCCGCCGTAAACGTATCCCTGTTTGCGAACGGCTTCGAGGGTGGCGGCCATTTTGCTCAACTGCTGATCGAGCTGAGACACGTCGGCTTGCACATCGCTGAGCGAGGCTTTCGATTGCAGGGTGGAAACATCGCCCTGCAGCCAACTGATGTCGCTGGCAATCTCTTGCGCCACAGCGCCGCCGCCGAGCGCAGGCAAAACGACGGGGGCCAGCCCGGCCCGATTGCCGCCCACTCGCGCGATGGGGCGCGGCGGCGCAACCGGCGCTTGCCGAACGGGCGCGCCCATGGGCCGCGCGGGAGGCGGCGCTGTGGGGCGCGTGACGTTGCGCGTGGGCGGCATTCCGGGCCGAGTCGGTGCGCCGCGCGGCGGCACTGCAACGGGACGCGGAGGCGTGGGCACGGCGGCGGGGCGTGCCGGCGGCGGCGCGGCGGGACGCGGTGGAGGAGCCGCTGGGCGCGGCGTTGGGGTTGCAGGAGGTTTGGCAGGCGGTGGTTTGGGCGCAGGCGTTGCAGGCCGCGCTGGAGGCGCGGCGGGTTTGGGCGTTGGTTTGGGTGGAGGCGGCGGCTTGGCCGCAGGAGGTTTGGGAGGATTCGGTCGAGCGGGTGGCGGAGTCGGTTTTCTTGGGGGAGGGCCTCCGGCTTTCTTGAATGAACTATCGGTTGGAGGATCAAACGGAAGGTCGGGGCGCTTACGATGGCTGTTCATTTTTCATTGGGCTCCATTGAGAAAAAATACCTCTGCGCGCGTCCGTCGCGCGCAGAGGTATTCTATCTCAGTTTGCGCGGGGTGCGCAATCAGGAGACGGTGCAGTTGGAGAAAACGGGGAAGGCGTCGGGGTTGATCACATACCACACGGATTCGCCTTTGCTGTTCTCGCCCTGTTGCAGTGCAACCTGATATTTGCAGGTGCGCGTTTCGCTGTCGCCATCAGCATAGTTGATGCAGATGTCGATGTCCACGTTGGCGGTGGCGTTGGTGTCGTTGTATTGATTAACCTTCGTGCGGTTTTCAAGGACGGTGATCTCGGTGAGCAGTCCGCCCACGTCTTGCAGAGTCTGATCGGGATTTTGATACCGCTGGCGCATGGCAAGTTTCTGCGATTGCAGGATCACTTGCGCGGCGATGCTGTCGTTGACGTAGCGGGTGAATGTTTCATCGGGAGTGGCGGCGGCTTGGCTGTCGGGCGCGTTGCCCACATCTTCACCGGCGCGCGGCGTGGGAATGGGGTTGCCGCCTTGCGGCAGAACTTCGTTCCCGCACGCGGCCAACGCGATGCTCACGGCCAGCGCGCACAGCATCAGGCGGAAGAGCAGTGTTGTTTTGGTCATGTGTGCCTCCAGTGTGAGTAGATGAGTGAACCAATGATGCGCACATTGTTGCATTGCTCTGCGCTCAAGCCAACGGGCTAATGGTCATGGAGTCGATAGCGATCTCGGAAACGTTTCTGAAACAAAACCGGGCTTCCTGTCAAAGCCCGGTTGCAAACTCGCTTATGTGATCGCTCCAGCGTTGGCGCGAAGGTAGGCTTCCATGAAATCGTCGAGGCTGCCATCGAGCACCGCGTTCGTGTTGCCCGTTTCGTGATCGGTGCGATGATCCTTCACCATTTGATAAGGGTGAAGGACGTAGGAGCGAATCTGATTCCCGAACTCGGCCTTCACATAGTCGCCTCGCAGTGCGGCGATCTCTTTCGCTCGCTCTTCCACCCTAAGTTCGTACAATTTGGCCCGCAACACCTTCATCGCGTTCTCGCGGTTCTGAGTCTGCGAGCGTTCGTTTTGGCAAGTGACGATGATGCCGGTGGGAATGTGCCGGATGCGGATGGCCGTTTCGTTCTTCTGCACGTTCTGCCCGCCCGCTCCCGACGATTTGTACGTTTCGATTTCGATCTCCGTCGGGTTGATCACCACTTCGTCGTCGTCTTCGAGCTGCGGCAGAACTTCGACTTGCGCGAACGAAGTGTGGCGGCGATGGGCCGAATCGAACGGCGAGAGACGCACTAGTCGGTGTACGCCCTTCTCGGCTTTGAGATAGCCGAAGGCCTGCCGCCCGGCTACGGTGAGAGTCACGCTTTTGATTCCGGCCTCTTCGCCGTCGGTGTGATCGATCTCTTCAACTTTGTAGCCGCGACTCTCCGCCCAACGCATATACATCCGCAGAAGCATCTGCGCCCAATCCTGCGCGTCCACCCCGCCCGCTCCGGAGTGAATGGAAAGAATGGCGTCGCCGTGATCGTGCTTGTCGGTGAAGATGGATTCAAAGTCGAGGCGGGCGATCTCGGCCTCGACGGAGTCCCATTCGGAGTCGAGATCGGGGCGCAGACTCTCATCGTCGAGCGACGAGAGTTCGAGCGAGTCGGCGATGCGCCGCATCAACGATTGCCACGTGGTCACGGTCTCTCGCACTTCGGAGAGTTCACGCATGGCGGCGCGGGCGTTCTGGGGGTTGTTCCAAAAATCGGGGGATGAAGCGGCGGCTTCGAGTTCGGCGAGGCGCTTCTCTTGATTGGGGATGTCAAAGACGCTCCAGCAAACGCTGGGCTTTCCTCTGGCTTTCGGAAAATTTTTCGACAAGGTCTTGCATTACGATTTACTCCAACAATCCATCCACAAAGGCTTCCGGGTCGAACGGCACAAGGTCATCCAGTTTTTCGCCCAGCCCGGCATACACAATGGGCAGGCCCAGATCGCGATGAATAGCGAAGGCCACGCCGCCTTTGGCCGAGCCATCGAGTTTGGTGAGCACCAGCCCGGTCACGCCCACCGCTTCGGTGAAGGCTTTGGCCTGCGCGAGTCCGTTCTGCCCGGTGGTGGAATCGAGCACGAGCAACACGGCGTGCGGCGCGCCGGCGCTGGCTTTGGCCGCCACACCGCGCACCTTCTTCAATTCTTCCATCAAATTGAATTTGGTGTGCAGTCGCCCCGCCGTGTCCACAATGACGAGATCGGCGCGGCGGGCGCGCGCGGCGGCAATCGCATCATACACCACCGCGCCGGGGTCGCCGTTGGGCTGACCGGCGATCACTTCCACGTTGAGTCGATGGCCCCACTCTTTGAGTTGATCGATGGCGGCGGCGCGGAAGGTGTCGGTGGCGGCGAGGATCGGGGTGACGCCGTCACGGTCGTGGAGCAGTTTCGCCAGTTTGGCCGTCGTCGTCGTTTTGCCCGATCCGTTGACGCCCACCATCAGCAATACTGCCGGGTCGCCGAGCAAGCGCGGCAGGGGGGCGGCCTTCAATTGCGCGATCAATTCCTGCCGCAAGAACGCGCGCAGATCGTGTTCTTGCGTAACGCCTTCGTCTCGAACGTGTTTCTTCAGTCGGGCGATGAGTTCGCCCGCCACTGCCACGCCCATGTCGGCCTGAATGAGCGTGGCTTCCAATTCGTCCCACGTGTCGTCGGTGATCTCCGACGCGCCGACGATGGAGGCGATGCGGCCAAACACCGCTTGCCGCGTGCGGGTGAGTCCTGCCGTAAAATTCTTCAATGAGTCGAGCACGCGCGGGATTATACCAGTTGGTCGAGTAGTCGAGTGGTCAAATGGCCGCTTGGCCCAGACAGTTGACCACTCGGCCAACAGACCCCATTGACCATTCGCCATTGTTTCATTGTTCATTGTCTCATTGTTCATTTATAATTTCCCCATGCCTCAACTCTCTCATATTGACTCGGAGGGCCGCGCGCGAATGGTGGATGTGGGCCACAAGCCCGACACGGAGCGCGTGGCCGTGGCCAAAGGCGAAGTGCAGATGAAAGCCGAGACGCTGGCGCTTATCCGCGACGGCGCGTTGAAAAAGGGTGACGTGCTCACGGTGGCGCAGTTGGCCGGAGTGATGGCCGCCAAAAAGACATCCGAACTGATCCCGTTATGCCACCCGCTGGCCCTCACACATATCGGTGTCGAACTGGAATTGAAGGATGGCGAATCGCCGCGAGTCGAAATCACGGCCACCGCGCGAACAACGGGAAAGACCGGCGTGGAAATGGAAGCGCTGGCGGCAGTATCCGTCGCCGCGCTCACCGTGTACGATATGGCCAAGGCCGCCGAGAAGACGATGCGCATCACCAATGTGCGGCTGGTGGAGAAGCGCGGCGGCAAAAGCGATTACGTGGCATAAGCAAAATTGTTTACCGCCGAGACCCAGAGCGCGCAGAGAAAACGCGGAGCGATTCAAAAAAGAATCTCCGCGTTCTCGGCATCTCTGCGGTGAATAAACGACAAACGTGAAAGTCTCCATTCTCTTCTTCGCCACCCTCAAAGATCGCGCCAAGACGAATCGCGCGGAACTCACTTTGCCCGAGTCGGCGACTCTTGCCAACCTCAAAACGGAAATCGTCGCTCGCTTCCCCGACGTAGCCCCGGCCCTGCCCACCTGCATTGCCTCGCGCAACCATGAATTCGCCGTTGATACCGACCCCCTCGCCGACGGCGACGAGATCGGACTCTTCCCGCCCGTCAGCGGCGGAAGCGATCAGCATTCAGCCTCCAACCACCCAACCACCCCGCGCCAGCGCCCCGTAGCGCCAGCAGAGTGGGAACCACCCAACCACCCAACCCTCTTCCGCATCACTAACGAGTCCCTCGACCTCGACGCCCTCGTCGCCAGCATCACCCTGCCCAGCACCGGCGCGGCCTGCATCTTCACCGGAATGGTGCGCGGCCTCACCGCGCGTGACGATCCGCACGAAACAACGTACCTCGAATACGAAGCCTACGCGCCAATGGCCGACCCCAAAATGAAACAAGTGGCCGATGAAATCCGCGAGCGATGGCCCACCGTCGAGGGCATCGCCATCGTTCAGCGCATCGGGCGGCTCGACCCCGGCACGCCCACTGTGCTCATCGCCTGCTCCGCCGCCCACCGCGACACGGGCGTGTTCGAAGCCGCGCGATACGGAATCGACCGGCTGAAAGAGATCGTGCCGGTGTGGAAGAAAGAAGTGGGGCCGGACGGGCAGGAATGGGTGGAAGGAAAATACCTGCCCGGCGAGAAAGACAAAGCACAATGAAAAAGTGCCTCTATTGCGCCGAAGAAATCGCCGCCGATACCATCCTCTGCAAACACTGCGGCCAAACGCAACTGCCCGCCAATCGGCTCAACGTCGTCGTATCCCTTTCGATCTTCAACGTCGCCATTCTCATCGCATTGCTATACTGGATTCTGAGTCAACTGATCTGGTTGCCGCTCACGCAAACCGCATTCTATGTTGCCATCGACTCGTTCGGCCTGCAAGAGTATGTGCCCTACTGGACGGGCGCCATCGAAATGCGCGGCCTGCTCAACGCCAATTGGCTTTTGCTCGGCGGCCTCGTTTACCTTCCGGCGATCACCATCATGACCATGCGGCTCGGACTGCGGCGCACTGCCGCCACTGCGCTCTTCGCGCCGATGCCCTTCGCCATCATGGATGTGTGGTCGTGGTGGTATCGTTCCATTGATGTGCCGCCCGGCGCGCCACCCGATGCGGTGCGGCCACTGCCGGGCATCGTGCAATTCATCGCCGTGCTCGCGGCCTCAGCCATCGTCACAGCCATCGCGCATCTTTTGCTGATGGGGATGATCACTTTGACCGCGCGAGTCCGTCTTCCGGCATTGGCGATAGAGACTCGACCTGTACCGCCCGCCGTGACGCCGCCGCCGAAATCAACGGACACAAATGGGGTGCCGACTCCGCCCCCACCGGAACCGAGCGCCCCACCCGAGGGCGCGGAGACGGAGTCGCCGGAGAAAACGGATGGGGGTGCGCCGGGCGCCCCCGCCCGATTCGCCATTCCCGTGTGGGCCATGCTCGCCGGGTTGGGGCTCTTAATCATCATCGGCATCGTGCTGATCCTCGTCGCGCTTTGCGTGTAAAAAGGAGAATGAATCAATGAGTCATCGAGTCGTCATCACCGGAATGGGGGCGCTGACCCCGCTGGGGTTGAACGTGAAAGAAAGTTGGGAGTCGTGCGTGAACGGCAAGAGCGGTGTGGGGCCGATCACGCTGTTCGATGCGACGAATTATTTGGTGAAGATCGGGTGCGAAGTGAAGAACTTCGACCCGGCAAAATATATGGATGCGAAAGAGGCGCGGCGGCGCGACCGCTATCAGCAACTCGGCACGGCGGCGGCCAAAGAGGCGCTGGCCGATTCGGGGCTGACGATTGACGAGAACAACGCCGGGCGCGTCGGCGTGATTTTTGGATCGGGCGGCGGCGGACTCATTTCATTGCAAGAGGCGGTGGAGACGATTGTCGCCAGCGGCCCGCGCCGAGTCGATCCCTTCACCATTCCCAAACTGATGACGAACGGCGCGAGCGGGTTGATCGCCATCGACACCGGGGCCAAAGGCCCGACGATGGCGGTGGGGTCGGCCTGCGCGTCGGGGGCGGACAGCATCGGGCTGGCCTTCAAGTTGGTTCGCGGCGGCGAGATCGACGCGGCGATTGCCGGAGCAAGCGAGGCCAGCATCAGCAAAGTGGGCATCGGCGCGTTTGATCGGCTGGGGGCAATGAGCCGCCGCAACGACGACTATTCGATGACGCCGCAGCCGTTCGACAAGAATCGCGACGGGCTGGTGATGGGCGAAGGCGGCGCGGCGTTGGTGATTGAAGAACTGGATCATGCGCGCGCGCGCGGCGCGAACATCGTGGCCGAGATTGCCGGGTATGCCGCCGCCGGCGACGCCTTTCACATCACCGCGCCCGAAGAGAGCGGCGCGGGCAGCGCTTCGGCGATGCGGTTGGCCTTGCAGGATGCGAAGGCAAACGTCGAAGGCGTGGATTACATCAACGCGCACGGCACGGGCACGCCGCTCAACGACGCCGCCGAGACTCGGGCCATCAAATCCGCCTTCGGCGAAACGGCCTACAAGATTCCGGTGTCGTCCACCAAATCAATGACCGGGCATATTATGGGCATGACCGGCGCGCTGGAGGTTTTCTGGTGCGCGCTCGCCATCCGCGACGGGGTGATGCCGCCGACCATTCACTACCAGACTCCCGATCCCGATTGCGATCTCGATTGCATCCCCAACACGGCGCGGGAGAAGAGAGTGAACGTGGCGATGAGCAACTCGTTTGGCTTCGGCGGGCACAATGCGGTGCTGGTGATTAAGCGGTTTAGCGAATAGCGACTCGCCCCCACCCCATCCCTCCCCCGCTTCGCGGGGGAGGGTGTTTTTTAGCCGAGCAACTTGATCAGAACAATACCCATTGCCACGCACGCCGCGCCGGCAACTTTCATCGCCGTTCCCTTTTCATTCAGAAACCAGACACCCACCAGCACACCGAACACCACACTCACTTCGCGAGTCGCTCCGGCGTAACTGGCCGGGGTGCCATTGCGAATGGTGTAGAGCACAATGATGTAGGCGGCCATATTGGTGATCCCGGCAATGACACTACCCAGCCAATTGAGCCGCAGTTCGTTTTTGAGGTTGCTCCATCCCACTTCGCGCAGTGTGATGGGCGTGATGAAAACCCAAGTGATGCACAGCGCAATGTAAGTATAGAGCAGTGGGTCGAGGTGAGAAATGCCCACCCGGTCAATCACGCTGTAGAGTGAAATGCACAGCCCGGCGAGCAACGCCCAACGCGGGCCGGAGTGATTGAGCGCGCGCAGCGGCTCGCGCCACGCGCCGAGGCGGGGAAGGTTGATGAGGTAAAGTCCCGCCGCAATGGCCATCACCCCCAACGCGCCGCCAAGGCGAGGCCGCTCATTGAGCCACACGCTCGCCCAAATCATCAGCAGAACCGGCGCGGTGCCGCGCGCCAGTGGATAGATGATAGAGATTCCGTCGCCTTTGGAATAGGCTTTGGCGATGGAATAATAGTACAGCGCTTCGAACACCGCGCTGAGGATCATGATACCCAGCACTTGCAGTGACACCGGGCGCCAGTCGAAGATGAGCGCCGGGGAAAAAAGCACACAGCCCCACAACAGCACCCACCACACCAGCGCGTTGCGGTTGGCCGCCTTTCGCAGAGCAACATGAGAGACCACGTGAATACATGCAGAAAAAAGTATGAGCGATAAGTTGGTGAGCGTCATTGCCTTGTCGTTTCATTTTCTATCGTTTATAATGCGCTTCAGATTCGGGGAGTGGCTCAGCTCGGCTAGAGCGCACGGTTCGGGTCCGTGAGGTCGGAGGTTCAAATCCTCTCTCCCCGACACCCGGCCTCACAGATGGTGAATTGTACTATCTGTGAGGTTGTCGTTTAAATCGTCGCCGATTCGCCCGTTTGGAATCTCAGCGGAGTCGCATACAATTGAGGGGAGACAGCCTGCCCTGTGGCCGCCGACGAGGCGGTTCACTCCGATCCATGAAGCGCATCCACTATCGCGATTTCAAGATCGCGTTTCTATCGAAACGCGGCAAAGCCTACATCCTCACTGTCGAAGCGCCGGGGGCAAGGGCCGCAGCGAGATGAAGCTCGATCTCGACGAGATGCTGGGCGCGTGGGTGGAATTGGGGGAATCGGTTCGGCGCGGACGGACAAGCGGGCCGGCCACCGAGGCGCCGCTCACGCCCGTCGAGCGCGCCGGCGAAACCCTGTTCGAATCCCTCTTCACCGGCAAAGTCAAAGAACTGTGGGCCTACAGTCTCGGCCAGCAATACGAAAAGACGCTGACCGAAATGACCGGCCTGCGCGTCAAACTCGAGATGGATCCCGACGTGCCCGAAATGGCTCAATTGATGAGCCTGCCGTGGGAGTTCCTCTATCGCGCCGATGAGCGCCGCTTCCTCTGCCTCGATCCATCCACCCCGCTCGTCCGCTACCTCAACGTTCCTCAACCCATCGCGCCATATAAGTTCGCGCCTCCGCTGCGGATTCTGATGGTGATCTCCCGCGCCACTTCCGACGCCAACAAATACGCCCCGCTCGATCTGGCCACCGAACGCAAACGCATCGAAGAGGCATGGACCAACGTCCCCAACGTGGAAGTGGATTTTTTGCCGCGCGCCACTCTCACGGCCCTCCGCCCCAAACTTCTCCAGCGCGATTACCACGTTCTGCATTTCATGGGGCACGGCGATTTTGATCTCAACGAGGGAAAGGGCGTGCTGTTGTTCGAGGACGATTCCGGCGACGCCCACCCCATCAACGGGCGTGATCTCGCCGATCAACTGATCGGCAAACAATCACTGCGGCTCGTTTTCCTCAACGCCTGCGAAAGCGCCCGCATGAGCGACGCGCCCGGCCACGACCCCTTCGCCGGAACCGCCGCCGCGCTGGTCATGAGCGGCATCCCCGCCGTCATCGCCATGCAGTATCCCATCTCCGATCGCGCCGCCATCACCTTCGCCTCCGCGTTTTACACCAACCTCGCCGGGGGATGCCGGTGGATCAGGCCACCACCGAAGGGCGATTGGCCGTGCGCGGCAAGTTTCGGAATCAAATGGAATGGGGCACGCCGGTTCTTTTCATGCGAACGGACGACGGCCAACTGTTCGACGTGGAGGCGGCCTCCCTGCCCGCGCCGCTGGATATTTCCAACGCGATGGTCGCCGCCCTCCGCGAGTGTTTCAGCGAGTCGCAACCGGCCATTGTTGCCGCTATTCCCATTCCTCAACAAGCCGAATCGATTCTGTGGCTCAAGCGCGCGCTCGACAGCGTGTTGATACTCAACGCCGAGAGCATCGCCACCCTTCGCGCCGCGCTGTCCCATTTTCGGGGTTGGCCCGAAGCCTTCGCCCTGTTTCAAGAGTTACTGCAAGAACCGCTGTTGCAGCGCCGCGCCCGCGCCGCCGGAGAATCGTTAGCCAAAGAATATGAACGCGCTGTCTTCGAGTAAACCATGAACATTGGCGGGAGTATCGGCAGATACACAATCACCGAAGAGATCGGCAGGGGCGGCATGGCCGCCGTCTTCCGCGGCTTCGATCCGAGTCTCGGTAGAAGCGTGGCGATCAAACTATTGCCGCGCGAGTTTGCCTACGGCCCCGATTTCCTCGCGCGTTTCCAACGCGAGGCCCGCACCCTCGCCACGTTAGAGCATCCCTCCATCGTGCCCATCTACGATTACGGCGAACACGAAGGCCAGCCATATATCGTGATGCGCTACATGGAGGGCGGCTCACTGCAGGAGCGTTTGCAGAGAGGCGCCCTGGCCCGCGACGAAATTGTCCGCATCATTTCCAGCATGGCCTCGGCCCTCGACTATGCCCATTCACGCGGCATCATCCATCGGGACATCAAACCCGCCAACATTCTTTTTGACCAAAGAGGCAACGCCTATTTGGTGGATTTCGGCATCGCCAAACTTCTTCAGGCAAGCACCACGCTTACCGGCGAAGGAATCATTGGCACACCCACTTACATGAGCCCGGAACAGGGGATGGGCAAGGCCATTGACAGCCGAAGCGACATTTACGCGCTTGGCATATTGCTGTATGAGATGCTCACCGGCCGCGCCCCCTACACTGCCGACACGCCGCTGAGCGTGATGATGAAGCACTTCACCGATCCCGTTCCGCAATTAGACTCCACCGAACTGGCGCAACTCAGACTTCCTCCCACCATCAACCTCATCTTCACCCAAGCCCTCGCCAAAAACCCCGACAGCCGATATTCGACACCCACCGCGTTCGCGGCGGACGTTGCCCGGCTATTCGCTGGCGGCTCCGCTCCCGCGCCCACTGGCCATGTGTCGCTGCCCCCGCCGCCCATCGCCCCCACTTCAACAATGGTCGGCCCTGCACTGCCCCCCATCAAGTCAGCGACTCTCCCGACTCCAGTCTCAAGAGAGAAGCAACCCTCTGCCATCGAGCGAATCGCCGAACGGCTGAAAAACATCTTCGCCCCTTCATCGACTCCCACGCCGCCGCCGGTGCGCCCCCCGCCCCCTGATGTCACCCTCGTCCGTCTCCCTCGGCCAGGGCCCACTGTTGTCTCCGCCGCGCTGCCATCGGGCACCATGTTTTTGCGGCGCGGCCTCGAAGCCGTCATTAGCCCCAGCAACGATGCCATCATCGAAGACTGGCTCGACCTCTACTCGGCAAAACAGCTGGGACAAAAACTTTTGCGAAGCGGCGAGCGCCCTCATCTTCTGCTCACCGGCTACGGCAGTTTCGGCAGCACCTCGCTCGTCAAAGGCCTCACCAAACGCATCGCCGCCGAGTCGGGCGCAGGCGACGGCCTCCTCGCCCTGCGACTCGAATTAGGGCGGCATAGCCGCATCTCGCTGTACGTGAACGAAAGAAAAGTGGGCGCCGCCACCGTGGCCGACCCGCCGGAGCGGCGGGCGCTGGCCGCCAAAGTGGAAGCCGCTTTGCAAAGTGATGAAGACTCCGACTCCCCTCACATCGTCTCGCACAAAGCCGACGCCCTCGCCGCGCTGTTGATCGAACTTCTCGACACCCTCGACGGACAAATCAGCAACACTGCGCTCGACGCCGCCCTCAAACGCGCCTGCAAGCAGCACCCCCAACGCCTCATCATCTTTTTCGACCGCATCGACCGGCACGACCTCATGGCCGCCCTGCTCGAGTCGTGTATCGTCGATCATCCGCAGGTGTCCGCTGTCGTCATCGCCCGCCGCGAGAAATACGACGAGTGGCCGGCCGATATTCAATTGGTGTTGGACGACGCGGGATTCGACGAATGGTATGTGCGCCGGTTGTGGGATCGCGATATCGATCTCACCCGCGAACTCAGTCAACTTCTTGTCCGCAGCCTCCCCGCCGGAGACGACGATACCCAGCAGAAGATGCTCGATCTGTTATTCGATCATCTCGCCTTCAAAGCGCGCGGATCGTTGGGCAGCGCCCTGCGCGAACTGAAAGACGAGCGCGGCTGGCTGCAAGACAACGCCGGGCAAATGCTCGATGTCTCCGGCAAGTTCATGAGCAACCGCGAAGAGATCGAACACAACGCGCACGCGCATCGATTGCTGAAGCGCAACTACGATAGCATCCTTCAGAGTCTTTTCAACGACGCGCCGGGCGCCGACCGCGCGCTGGTGGGCGTGCACCACCTCATGGATTGGATTCGCAAACACCCGATCTTCACTCGCGCCCAGCTCAACGACGCGGCAAAAACACAGCCGATCATCGTCTCCGATCAAGAGCCCCTCGTGCGCGCCGTCACCGATAACCTCCTCCAACTTTTGCGCGCCGAAGGATACTTGGCCGGAGGGGAGGAAGAATTCCGCGTGAGTTGGCGGCAACCCGTTCAAGTCGCGCCGCCCCCGCCGCCCGCATCCAAACCTCCAGCGCCTTTTCCCGCTCCCGTCGCCGCGGCGATGGCCGCGCCTTCCACCATCGTCGCCGCGCCCCCCGCCCCTGCGCCGCCCCCGCCGCACAAAGGCCCACTGCGAATCGGACTCATCGGCGGGCAAAGCGATACGCCTTCGCGCGCCAACGCCATCGCCGCTCAATTAGCCTTCGAGATCATGGAAAGCGGTCACCGCTTGATCACCACCGACCGCGCCGGCGCTGATCTTCGACTGCATCGCAAGTTGTGGCGGTATTGGCACGCCCGCGCCGATACCATCATGCCGGGCTTTGAGCCCGTCACCATCGTGGCCGTGTCGGCTCGCCCCGCCGAGTCGCTGTATATCGCCGTCACCCGCGCCGCGAGCGCCGCAGGCCAATTAGAAGAATTGCTCGACGACAGCGACGCGCTGATCGTCGTCGGCGGCGACGCCTCTGCCGAAACCATTTTCTCGCTCGACAACATCCGCCTCGCCGCCAAACGGGGCAACGTCCCCCTCGTCCCCGTCGGCTCTGCGGATGAAACCGTTGCTCGACTATGGGCGCAGACGAACGACAAACTCGGCGAACAATTCGCCGGCCGCGTCACCGGCGCGCAGTTTGCCGAAGTCGGCCCGAGCGCCGAATATATTCCCGACGTCGCTCGATCAACTTTGAAATTGATTGAAAAGATTTTGCAGTAAGCGAAGCCTGGATGAATTGAGAGAGGGCGGATCAAGACTCTGGATCGAGATAAGTGCGCGCCAACGCATGATACTTCGCTGCGCCGATCTCTACCCACTGCGACGAACTGCCATCCAACTCTTTTTTGATCTTGGCCGGGACTCCGGCGGCTAACATTCGCGGCGGCACGCTCATCCTTTCCGCCACCACACAACCCGCGGCGATCATGCTGTGCTCGCCCACTCGCGCGCCGTTCAACACCGCCGCGTTGATTCCGATCAGCGCCCCGCGCTCGATCACACAGCCTTCCAACACCGCGCCGTGCCCAATCGTCACGTTCTCGCCGACGAGAGTCTCGCCGCCTTCCGGCACGTGAACGGTGACATTATCCTGCACATTGCTCCCCCGCCCGATCACGATGCGCCCGTGATCGCCGCGCAGCACCGCGCCAAACCACACACTGCTGTTCTCGGCAATTTCCACATCGCCGATCAGCACTGCCGTCGGCGCGATAAAAACATTGGCCCCGATCGTTGGAAGTTTGCCGTGATGCTCGATGATCACGGCAGCCCCGCCGCTTCTTTCAGCGCCCGCGCCGTGAACACGTGCGCCATCTTCTTGCGATACGACAGCACCGAATCCGTGTTGTCCATCGGCTTCGCCAAACGCGCCGCCGCCTGCGCCACCGACTCGACCGACTCGGGCGTGATCCGATTCCCGATCAGAATCGACTCGGCTTGCGGCACAACCACCGGGCGCGACCCCACCGCGCCCAACACCACTTTGGCATAAGCGCACGCGCCGTCGCCGGCCAGCCTCAGCGCAACGGCCACGCCCAGAATCGGGAAGTCGAACGACCCGCGCCGCCGCAATTTCAGATACACACTTCGCAGTCCGTTGGCGGGCGGGATCAGAATCTCGGTGAGGATTTCGTCGGCGGCTTTGGTCAAATGATCTTTGCCGTCATCGCGATACAGTTCATCCACCGGAATCACGCGCTCGCCGCGCGGCCCGATCAGCCTCACGCTCGCCCCGAGCGCAATCATCACCGGCGCCGTGTCCGACGACGAAGCCGCCCAACAGCGCGAGCCGCCCGGCGCAACGAGGCAAATGTCGCCGTCCTTCTTCATGCAAAAGCCGATGGACTTGCGCCAGTGATAGGTTTGATTGTAATAGTTGCATCGCGTGTCGAGGCACAGGTTGCCGCCGATGGTGCCCGTGTTGCGCAGTTGCGACGTGGACACATCGCCGGCCGCGCGAGCCAATGCCGGATACGATTGCGCGATGACGGGAGGCCGACTCACTTGCGCCAGCGTGACTCCGGCTCCGATCGTCAAACCAGAGTCGGCGTCGCCCGTCACTCGTTGGAGTTCGGCGATGGCGCGCAGACTCACGAGCGACTTCGGCTCGAACTGGCGGCGCTTCATGTTGGGAAACAGATCGGTGCCGCCAGCCACAATCATCGCCTCCGCGCCGCGCTCGGAGAGCATGGCCACGGCTTCAACAACAGTATGGGGAGAGAGATACTCGAAGGGAGGAAGTCGAAGCATGGTTGTTCGTGGAGAGTGGAGGGTAGAGGGTGAAGCGAGTCGCCACACGCCCCACGCGTCACGCTCCACGCAATTTCGGCGCTTGCGGGTGCGGCTCCACCCGCACTGGCTCGGGGAAGACAAACGAGGGCACGCCCTTCGGTCCCACGCGCGGTTCTTTGCCTTCGGCTTTGAGGGCTAATGCCTTCAACACTTTGTCGGCAGTGATCGGCAGTTCGTCGATGCGCACGCCCACCGCATCGTACACGGCGTTGGCCACGGCGGGCGGCACGGGGAGCAGAGGCCCCTGCCCGGCCTCTTTCGCGCCGAACGGCCCTTCGGGGTCAATCGGCTCGACGAGAATCGTTTCCACTTCGGGCATATCCATCATCGTGAGACTCTTGTAATCGAGCAGTGAAGGAATCTTATGCTGGTTGCGGCGGAAGTCTTGCTCTTCCATCAGCGCTTCGCCCAGCCCCATGTACACACTGCCTTCGGTCTGACCGATCACAAGCAGGGGATTGATCGCCCGGCCGCAATCGTGCGCGATCCAAATCTTCTCCACTTTGATTTCGCCCGTCTCCGGATCCACGTCCACTTGCGCCACGCAGGCCGAATAACTGTACGCGGGACTCGGCCCCACGCCCGAGCCTCTGAACGGCCCGGCGAGTTTGGGCGGCGTGTAACTGCCCATCGCGCCCAGCCCGCCATGTTTGGCCTCGGCCAACTGCGCGGCTTGCGCGAAGGTCAGCGAGCGCCGCTCGTCGTCAATGCAATAGATCGAGTTGTTCTTCGCCGCCAACGCTTCGACGGGCAGTTGTAGTTTTTCGGCGGCGGCTTCCATAATCAACTTCTTCAGTTTCGACGCCGCCTCAATCGCCGCGTTGCCCATCATGAACGTCACCCGGCTCGAATAGCTGCCGAGATCGATTGGCGTGAGGTCGGTGTCGGAGACGGTGAGTTGGATGGCGTCGAGGGAGACGCCAAGCACTTCGGCCACTGTGTAGGCCAACACCGAGTTCGATCCCTGCCCGATGTCGGTGGAGCCGCACAGCACGGCCACGCCGCCGCCGCGATCAATTTTGATCTGCACCGATGTGTGCGGCATGTTGTTCCAATAAATCGGCAGGCCCGCGCCGCTGAGGTAGCTGCTGCACGCGAGCCCCACGCCTCTGCCGAAAGGCAGTTTGCGGTGCTTGTCGTTGAAACCGGAGGCGGCGGCCACTTTATCAATGCACTCGCCGAGCGCGCACGAAGTGATGCGCAAGTGATTCACCGTGTATGAGTTTTCGTCCACCACAAACTTGCGCCGGATGTCCACCGGGCTGATGCCGATGGCTTCGGCAATTTTGTCGAGCTGTATTTCCATGCCGAAGCGCGGCTGGGGCGTGCCGTGCCCGCGCTTGGGGCCGCACGCCGGTTTGTTAGTGAAGGCGCGCATCCCTTCGAATTTATAAGTCGGAACTTTGTAAGTGACGGGTTGCAGCGCGCCGGTGTAATACGTGCTGGCGACTCCGTAGGATCCGTATGCGCCGCCATCGAGAAACGTTTTGAAGTGCATGGCCGTGATCGATCCGTCTTTGCGAACTCCGGTTTTGGCCCACATGAGGACGGGGTGGCGGCCCCGGTGCGCGTAGAAGACTTCTTCGCGGGTGAGGGCGATCTTCACCGGGCGGCCGGTGATCATCGAAAGTTTGGCCGCCGCCACTTCATGCGGCAGTGGATCGCTTTTGCCGCCGAACCCGCCGCCCACCGGGGTGGCGATGATGCGCACACGGCTCGGCGCAATGGCGAGCGCTTTGGACAGCGCGCGATGAACATAGTGCGGGCACTGAGTGGAAGACCAAAGGGTAAGCTTGCCGTCGGCGGTGTAGTGAGCCACTACCGCGTGTTCCTCCATCGGCAGGTGCGTGTTGCCTTGATAGAAGAACGTGTCCTCGCGGACGTAGTCGGCGGCGGCGAAACCGGACTCGGTGTCCCCGAATTCCAACGCCACCATTTTGTGGACGTTGCCCTGATCGCCGTAATCTTGAATCGGCTCGCCCTCTTTGGTCAGCACATCTTCGACCGACATGAACGCGGGCAGTTCTTCGTATTCAACGTCGATCAGATCGATGGCGCGTTCTGCCGTCTCCTCGTCCACGGCGGCCACCGCCGCAATCGGGTCGCCGACGAAACGGCCCTTGTCTCCGGCCAGCCCGGTTTCATCCTGACTCACGGGCAGGTTGTTTTACTTCACCGGAAGATCGGCGCCGGTGATGATGGCGACAACGCCGGGCAGAGCCTGCGCCCGCGCCGTGCCGATGTGTTTGATCCGCGCATGAGGATAATGACAGCCGAGTATTTTGGCGTGCAGCATTCGCGGCATTGCCAGATCGTCGGCATATTTTGTTTCGCCGGTCACTTTGCCCAGCGCGTCCACTTTGGGCAGGGGTTTGCCGATAAGAGTGAGTTCGTCAGTCATGGGATTCAGTAGCCAGTGATCAGTAATTGGTGATTGGTGATCGCTATCCGCGATCCGTCAATCACCGCCTTTCCGCCGCCAACTCCACCGCTTCGATGATTTTGCTATAGCCCGTGCAGCGGCACAGGTTGCCGGAAAGGGCTTGGCGAATGTCGTCGCGGGCGGGATGGGGATCGTGATCGAGCAGGGCTTTGGCCGAGATGAGCATGCCCGGCGTGCAGTAGCCGCACTGCGCCGCGCTCAATTCGGCGAAGGCGGTTTGGAGCGGGTGCGGCGTGCCATTGTGAGCCAGCCCTTCCACCGTGAGAATCTCGCGGCCCTGAATCTCGATGGGCAAAGTGAGGCACGACAGAGTCGGCTCGCCATCCACCAACACGGTGCACGCGCCGCACTCGCCCAACTCACAGCCGTGCTTCGTGCCAGTGAGATTCAAATCCTCGCGCAGCACTTCGAGCAAAGTTTTGTGAACCGGAACGTAGGCTTCGTAGTCTTCGCCGTTCACTCGTAACTTGATGAGTTGTTTCATACTTGTTCTCCTCACCCCTCCCCCTCTCCTGAACAACGCTCAGGAGAGGGGGAGGGGCCGGGGGTGGGAGCGTCGTCATTTACCGGAGAACTGCGGCTTGCGCTTTTCGCGGAAGGCGCGCAAGCCCTCTTTGTGATCTTCCGTGCCGAGCAGGATGCTCTGCGCCAAACCTTCCATCATGATGCCAGTCGTCTGATCCACATTAGCAACGTTGTTCAGAATCTTTTTCGCCAGCCCGAGCGATTGCGGCGCGCGCTTGAGCAGCATCTCGGCGTATTCGCGGGTCTCGGCCATCAGCCGGTCGGCGGGAACGACTCGATTGACGAGGCCGATCCCCTGCGCTTCTTTCGCCGGAAGCATCGTTCCGGCGAAGATCAACTCTTTGGCTTTGGCGACGCCGATCAATCGCGCGAAGCGGGCGCATCCGCCGATGCCGGGAATGAGGCCAATGTAATTTTCGCGGAAGCCGAGCGATGCTTCTTCAGATGCGAAACGGACATCGCACGCCAGCGCCAGTTCGAGTCCGCCGCCCGTCGCCGCGCCGTTGATTGCCGCAACCACTGGCTTCTCCAGCGTTTCGAGATCTTCGAAGAATTTGATCAGCCTACGGCTGTTGGCGCGGAAGTCGGGCGTGCGCCAGCCTTTCTCGAAGTGAGCGATGTCGCCGCCCGATGAGAACGCCCGCCCCGCTCCGGTGAAGATGATCACCCGCACCGCCTCGTCGAAGACCAGAGTCTCCGTGAGCGCGGTGAAGTCGTGGCGCATCTCCATGTTGATCGCGTTGAGGTGATCGGGGCGGTTGAGGATGACGGTGGCAATGCCGCCGCTCAACTCGTATTGCAGGGTCTTGAATTCCATATCAGTCTTCCTCAACCCACCGCACCACGTCGAACACGGTGCGGCAATTGCGGCAATAGTATTGTGAGGCAAGCAAGAATTGCCCAAAGAGCGAAAAGAACTCGGTCTCGGTTGAGCCGCAAAACGGGCAGGCCACCTCCTCATCCGCCCCCCCTGAATCTTGAGGAGTTTGAGATTTGAGATTGGAGATTGCTTCATTGTTCATTGGCTTCCATCCCGCGCTCGTTCAACAACGATTTCATTTCCACAATCCACCGCGCGCGGAGCGAGTCGGCGCTTTCGGAGAGCGTGCCGTCGGCGGTCAATGTTCCATTGTAAGCCGAGGCCAGCCATTGCGCCGTCGGCGCCCACACCCGATTCACGGCGGCTTGCGCGGCGGCGCGCGTCCCAGCGTTGGCGGCCAATCGCTTGAGCCAGCCTTCGGCGTACAGGCGATGAAATTTTTCTTCCTGCAAAATTTTGCCCGCGCGCTGGCGAAGCGGCTCGTAGCGTGACTCGCGCGCGGCTTCGAACACCAATGAAAGGGCGCGGTCGAGCAACGCGCACGCGGCCACGAACTCGGCCCAACTCGCAAACGGCGCGTCGAGCAACGAAAGGTTGAAGCGCCGATCTCGTTTCTCTTCGCGGGTGTAGGCTTCGGGCGCGTCGGGCATCGAACTGAGCGCGGCGTACAAACTGCGCGCGTGCCCCAACTCATCCTGCGTCACCGCC
>Ga0194127_10000321_pt1 | contig 78066 bp, 79 predicted proteins | sample TA2KigC100mmetaG_FD_148624 | JGI IMG/M metagenome (GOLD analysis project Ga0194127, IMG submission 148624) | Freshwater microbial communities from Lake Tanganyika, Tanzania - TA2015036 Kigoma Deep Cast 100m | ecosystem: Environmental > Aquatic > Freshwater > Lake | place: Tanzania: Lake... | reverse complement strand
CCCCTTAGCGGCGTTTATCTGGTTGCGGGGAGAGGATTTGAACCTCTGACCTTCAGGTTATGAGCCTGACGAGCTACCGGGCTGCTCCACCCCGCGATGATTTCGTATGTCGGGCTGGGTCGCCCGGCTTTATCGGCTTGCCTCGCTCGCGCTCGGCGGGGCTGCTCCACCCCGCGATAAATCCTGGATTTTCAAAATGGAAAACGGGAGTGCGCAACAAGCGAAAAGGTCACTGGCCTAGGGAAGAGATATTTTGTTTTGCTTCGCGCCGCTTCCGTGCCGCTACGCGTCGCCGTCGTTTTTTAAGACCTGGCAGCGACCTACTCTTCCGCGTCTTAAGACGCAGTACCATCGGCGCGGAGGGGTTTCACGGCCGAGTTCGGGATGGATCGGGTGGGGCACCCTCGCTATAGCCACCAGGTCGTAAAAAACGAAGACGAAGAATCCGCGAAACGCGGACGCCGGCGCAAACGTAAGCAAGCGCATACTCGAAATCCTCGGTTCCGCGCGGCGCGCCCTTCGGGACGCCGCGCGAAACGCGCAGGAATTGAGGCTCTCAAGCCAAACGAGCGATTAGGACCGGTTAGCTCAACGCGTTGCCGCGCTTACACATCCGGCCTATCAACGTGGTGGTCTACCACGGCTCTTCGGGGAAACCTGGTTTCGAGGGGGGCTTCCCGCTTAGATGCGTTCAGCGGTTATCCCGTCCGTACATAGCTACCCTGCACTGCCGCTGGCGCGACAACAGGTCCACCAGAGGTACGTCCATCCCGGTCCTCTCGTACTAGGGACAGCTCCTCTCAAGTTTCCGACACCCACGGCAGATAGGGACCGAACTGTCTCGCGACGTTCTAAACCCAGCTCACGTACCACTTTAATTGGCGAACAGCCAAACCCTTGGGACCTGCTCCAGCCCCAGGATGTGATGAGCCGACATCGAGGTGCCAAACGATTCCGTCGATATGGACTCTTGGGAATCATCAGCCTGTTATCCCCGGCGTACCTTTTATCCGTTGAGCGATGGCCCTTCCACGCAGAACCACCGGATCACTATGGCCGACTTTCGTCTCTGCTCGACGTGTCAGTCTCGCAGTCAGGCGGGCTTATGCCATTGCACTCAACAGCTGATTTCCGACCAGCTTGAGCCCACCATCGCGCGCCTCCGTTACTCTTTGGGAGGCGACCGCCCCAGTCAAACTACCCGCCATGCAGGGTCCCGGACCGGGATAAACCGATCTCGGTTAGATATCAGAGAACCAAAGGGTGGTATTTCACATTGCGGCTCCGTCCGAGCTAGCGCCCGAACTTCATCGCCTCCCACCTATTCTACACATCAGTCCCCTAATACCACTGCAAAGCTGTAGTAAAGGTGCACGGGGTCTTTCCGTCTAACCGCGGGAACTCCGCATCTTCACGGAGAATTCAATTTCGCTGAGCCGATGTTGGAGACAGTGGGGAAGTCGTTACGCCATTCGTGCAGGTCGGAACTTACCCGACAAGGAATTTCGCTACCTTAGGACCGTTATAGTTACGGCCGCCGTTTACCGGGGCTTCGATTCAAGGCTTGCACCTCTCCTCTTAACCTTCCGGCACCGGGCAGGCGTCAGACCCTATACGTCGTCATCGAGACTTCGCAGAGCCCTGTGTTTTTAGTAAACAGTCGCCACCCCCTGGCTTGTGCCCCCCCAAAACGGTTGCCCGCCTTGGGGGCCCTCTTCTTCCGAAGTTACGAGGGCAATTTGCCGAGTTCCTTCAACATCGTTCTCTCAAGCGCCTCGGTATTCTCAACCAGTCCACCTGTGTCGGTTTGGGGTACGGTCTATGCCGGGGTTATTTCCTGGGACCTCCAGGCCGCCAGGGCAATCCGATAAGCCCTGACGACGTTCGAGGTCCGTCACACCCGGCTGGCCCTGGAATATTAACCAGGTTCCCATCGACTACGCCTCTCGGCCTCGCCTTAGGGACCGGCTCACCCTCAGCGGATTAACCGTGCTGAGGAACCCTTGGACTTTCGGCGGGAGAGTTTCTCGCTCTCCTTGTCGCTACTCATGTCAGCATTCGCACTTCCGATATCTCCAGCGCGCCTCGCGACGCGCCTTCACAGACTTACGGAACGCTCCGCTACCACGTCATCTTGCGATGACATCCGCAGCTTCGGTGCATGGCTTGAGCCCCGTTACATTTTCGGCGCGGGACGGCTTAACTAGACCAGTGAGCTGTTACGCTTTCTTTAAAGGATGGCTGCTTCTAAGCCAACCTCCTGGCTGTCTTGGCCTTCCCACATCCTTTACCACTTAGCCATGACTTGGGGACCTTAGCTGGCGGTCTGGGATCTTTCCCTCTCGTCCCGGGACCTTAGCACCCCGGGGCTGCCTGCCGTGTAGCGCTCATCGGTATTCGGAGTTCGGTTAGGTTTGGTAGATCTGTAGGATCCCCTAGCCCATCCGGTGCTCTACCCCCGATGGCGTTCGCACGACGCTCTACCTAAATAGATTTCGCGGAGAACCAGCTATTTCCGAGTTTGATTGGCCTTTCACCCCTAGCCACAAGTCATCCCCGTCTTTTTCAACAGACGTGGGTTCGGTCCTCCAGTGGGTGTTACCCCACCTTCAACCTGCTCATGGCTAGATCACTCGGGTTCGGGTCTAATCCTACGAACTGAACGCCCTATTCAGACTCGCTTTCGCTGCGCCTACACCTACCGGTTTAAGCTTGCTCGTAAGATTAAGTCGCTGACCCATTATACAAAAGGTACGCCGTCAGGAGCCGAAGCTCCCTCCGACTGCTTGTAGGCATTCGGTTTCAGGTCTATTTCATTCCCCTCTCGGGGTGCTTTTCACCTTTCCCTCACGGTACTTGTTCACTATCGGTCATCGAGGAGTACTTAGGCTTGGAGGGGGGTCCCCCCATCTTCAGACAGGATTGCACGTGTCCCGCCTTACTCAAGGACGCATGTTCTTTCTACCCGTACGGGGCTATCACCCACTCAGGCCCGTCTTTCCAAACGGTTCCGGTTCTTAAACATACGCCACTGGCCTGGTCCGCCTTCGCTCGCCACTACTGACGGAGTCTCGGTTTGATGTCCTTTCCACCAGGTACTTTGATGTTTCAGTTCCCTGGGTTTGCTCCCCGCACCTATGGATTCGGTGCGGGATGACGCAATAAGCGCCGGGTTGCCCCATTCGGATATCTCCGGATCAAAGGTTGCTCTCACCTCCCCGGAGCTTTTCGCAGAGTGCCACGTCCTTCATCGCCTCTCGATGCCAAGGCATCCACCAAATGCCCTTCTCATGCTTGAGAGCCTCAATCCTTGCGCACGGGGTTGACCCGTCCGCCCGGATTATCGGCTTGCTCGCTCGCCGCGCGCACACTTTTCGATCGTTGCCGATCGTGAAGATATGCCTCGCGGCGACCGCGTTTGTGCCAGCGTCTTCGAGATTCGATGTCTGCATTGCGCGGCCGAAGCCATGCTCCGCAAACGCCAAAGTTTCTCGAAGACTCTTCTTCCCCCGACAGAACGATTTGCATCGCCCCACCGGAGGCCAGTTGACCTATTCACCTGTCCAAGAACCCTAATAAGCTAACGAATACCCGCATCCGCTTGGCCAAACGATCCACGCAATTGGTGGCCACGAAATTGGTGGAGCCAGACGGAGTCGAACCCCCGGCCGGCCTCGCCGGCCTGTCTTTATTCTTCGCCGGTTCGATCGCGCTCGGCTCTGGTGGAGCCGACCGGAATCGAACCGGTGGCCTCCTGCTTGCAAAGCAGGCGCTCTCCCAACTGAGCTACGGCCCCCCTAGAGACGCCCAGTCATCGCCTCTTCCCGGCCCGGGAAAACGTGGTGGGCCAGGGAAGATTTGAACTTCCGACAACACGCTTATCAAGCGCGCGCTCTAACCAACTGAGCTACTGGCCCGGAATCGGGTCGGCTCAATCTCGATCATCATACGGTCAGGAAGGGATGCGAAGGCGGCGACCCCGCGATACACGCGAGACGCCCGCTTGGTTTTGGACCCGGGTGCGAACACCCGGGTTTCTCTGAAAGGAGGTGATCCAGCCGCAGGTTCCCCTACGGCTACCTTGTTACGACTTCACCCCAGTCGCTGACCTTACCGTGGCCGGCTGCGTCCTTGCGGTTCGCGCACCGTCTTAAGGTAAAGCCAACTCCCATGGTGTGACGGGCGGTGTGTACAAGGCCCGGGAACGTATTCACCGCGGCGTGCTGATCCGCGATTACTAGCGATTCCGACTTCATGCACTCGAGTTGCAGAGTGCAATCCGAACTGAGACGGCTTTTGGAGATTGGCTCACCCTTGCGGGATTGCCGCCCACTGTCACCGCCATTGTAGCACGTGTGTAGCCCAGCCCGTAAGGGCCATGAGGACTTGACGTCATCCCCACCTTCCTCCGGCTTGTCACCGGCAGTTCCTTCAGAGTGCCCGGCCCTACCCGATGGCAACTGAAGGCGAGGGTTGCGCTCGTTGCGGGACTTAACCCAACATCTCACGACACGAGCTGACGACAGCCATGCAGCACCTGTGTGGACGCCAACTAAATGAAGAACCGTGTCTCCACGGCTCAAACGTCCCATGTCAAGGGCTGGTAAGGTTCTGCGCGTTGCTTCGAATTGAACCACATGCTCCACCGCTTGTGCGGGCCCCCGTCAATTCCTTTGAGTTTTAACCTTGCGGCCGTACTCCCCAGGCGGAGTGCTTAACGCGTTAGCTCCGACACCGAGAGGTAAACCTCCCGACATCCAGCACTCATCGTTTACGGCGTGGACTACCAGGGTATCTAATCCTGTTTGCTCCCCACGCTTTCGCACTTCAGCGTCAGTATCGGACCAGGTAGCCGCCTTCGCCACCGGTGTTCTTCCCAATATCTACGAATTTCACCTCTACACTGGGAATTCCACTACCCTCTTCCGAACTCGAGCGCATCAGTCTCAAAGGCAATTCCTGGGTTGAGCCCAGGCCTTTCACCCCTGACTTAATGCGCCGCCTACGCGCGCTTTACGCCCAGTAATTCCGAACAACGCTAGCCCCCTTCGTATTACCGCGGCTGCTGGCACGAAGTTAGCCGGGGCTTCTTCTCCCACTACCGTCATCATCGTCGTGGGCGAAAGAGCTTTACAACCCTAAGGCCTTCATCACTCACGCGGCATTGCTGGATCAGGGTTTCCCCCATTGTCCAATATTCCCTACTGCTGCCTCCCGTAGGAGTCTGGGCCGTGTCTCAGTCCCAGTGTGACTGGTCATCCTCTCAGACCAGTTACCGATCGTCGCCTTGGTGAGCCGTTACCTCACCAACTAGCTAATCGGACGCGGGCCCCTCCAACGGCGATAAATCTTTCCCCGTAAGGGCGTATGCGGTATTAGCCGAAGTTTCCCTCGGTTGTTCCCCACCGCTGGGCAGGTTCCCACGTGTTACTCACCCGTCCGCCACTCCCGTATTGCTACGGGCGTTCGACTTGCATGTATTAGGCATGCCGCCAGCGTTCGTTCTGAGCCAGGATCAAACTCTCAAGTTGACTTCCGAATGCCGATCCGCCGCGGTTCGCGAACGAACCGATTTGGACCGCACCGGATGACAAGAGCTTCATCCCGCACATCTCAAGCGATTTGCTTCAGATGCGCGATAACGAAAGCTCCATGGGCGCTCGATTGCCCGCGAAGCCGCCGCCCGCGCATCCCTTCCTGTTTCACTTGTCCAAGAACACGTCCGGACCCGAACCCGAAGGTCCCGGCCCAGAAAAACCCGCGAAGGGAAGGAAAACCGGGGCTTTCCTTGCCTTCGCGGGAGCGCGGCTTATAGGGCCGGCCAAAGGGCCTGTCAAACCTATTCGTTAAGCCGCGCTCCAAATTTCGGCGAGGACGCCGCAACCGGCGGCCCCGGCCCCAACAGGGCCGAAACAGCGGCTAAACGCCTCTCCGATTCGGATCGTCCGTCGCAGGTTAAGCGACGGCCTGAGGTGAATTATAGGCAGCGAATCGGCCCAAAACAACTCCCCCTCCCTCCACTTATCCCCGGAAATCAGGCCGGATTCGGGGGTAACCCCGGACCCTTGGCGCTCCATAAATAGGGCCTGTCTCTGGCGCCCCTTACCAGGGATAGGGTAGTTTTCTTCGTATCCGCCGTCCGTCACGCTCCGGTCCCGCAACCGATGTTCAAATCCCCTCTCGCCCGCTCCGCCGTGGTCGCCGCGTTCGCGGCCATCCTCGCCGGCGGTTGCGAGCAGACCTCGGGAATCGCCCCCACCACCGGCCCCGTCCTGAGCGACGTCAGCAGCGCGCCGGCGCTGCCCCAATTCAACGACGTGTTCGTGCCGGCCGGCGCCAAGCTCTATGTCGAACGGACCATCGTGCTGGGCGAAAACCCGTGGTACGGACAGCTCGCCCTTGGAACCTCGAACGACCCGCCGGCTCTGTTCGATCAGTACCGGCGCGACATGGTCGGGCTCGGCTGGCAGGAAGTGACCTCGATCCGCGCCCAGGTCAGCACGCTCACCTTCATGCGCGAGGACCGCGTCGCCACAGTGCAGATTCAGGCTTCGCGCCTGCGCGGCTCGGAAATCACCATCACCGTCAGCCCGCGCGGATCGGGCGCCGCGCCCGGCGGACCAAGCGGCGGAGCGGCGCGCGGCCCATCCGTTCGTCCCGCGCCCGTTCAACGCCAATAAATTTCCGATTTAGCCTTCGGCCGCGGGTTCGCAGTACTGGCGGCGCTGCTTGAGTTGGCGGCATATGTCGGCGGCCGCGTCCTTGCTCGCGAGCGGGCCCGCCTTCAGGCGATAGTACGTACCCTTGCCCGCGCCGAGATTGACCTCGACGATATCCGACTGAAGCTTGCCGAGGATCGCCTGGTGCGCCTTTTGAATTTGCTGCCAGCCCCTTTCGGCCTGCTGGCGCGAACGATAGGACGCGAGATGCACGGCGGCCGAACCCTTGGCCACGGCCGCACCCTTTGCGGCCGGCGCCGCCGCGACCGGCGCCGCGGGCGCCGCCGGTTTTTCCTCCACCATCGGCGGCGGCTCGGGCGCGGGCGGGGTCATGGCCACTTCGATCGCCTTGCGCTCGCGCATGTATTCCTCGCCGCTGACGAGGCCCCCGTCGCGCAGATATTCGATCCGGCGCACGGCGTCGGCGGCCGCCATCATCTCGGTCGGCGGCGCCGCCGGATTGGCGACCACCACCGGCGCGGCCGGCAGCAAGGCGTCCAGGATCATGGCCCGTTCGGAGGCGTGCTGGGCGACCGTCAGCGCGCGCATCTCCAGCGCGCGGCCGATCGCCTTCAGCCGTCCGACGATCTGGTCGGTCGCAGGCACCGGCCGCTCCAGCCCCGCCGATGGCGGCGGCGAAGTCAGGGGCAGCAGCGCGCCGATGTTGGCTTGGCGCCGGGCGTTGTATTCCTCGGCCGTGACCAGACCCTGCTCGCGCAGCGTCCGCAACGTGGCGAAACGCGACACGATATGATTGTCGGTGCCGGTGAAGCGCGGCCCGATCGGCGACGATCGCTGCGCCGCTTCGGCGACGCCCGGTCCGAGCGGTCGCATTTGCGCGACCGGCGGCCCGCCCGGCGGCGCGGCCGTGCGGCCGAGCATCAGGCTTGCGCTCGGCGAGCCGCCGACGCCGGCCGCGGGCGGTTCGGCGGCTAAAGCGGCGGTCGAAGGACGCCCTTCGATCTGGGCCAGACCGGCGTTGGCGAGATCGGAAATCGGCTTCGGCGATTCGGACAACGAGACGAGCCGATCGGAATCGCGCGGTCGGAGCGCGAGAACGGACTCGTACATTTCGCGCGCCTTGGTGGTCTGGCCGGTCTGCTGATACAGCATGCCCGCGCCGAGCAGCGCGTGCGGATCTTTCGGATTGATCTTCAGCGCCTTCTGGAAATAATTGTCGGCGGCAACGTGGTTGCCCTTGGCCAGTTCGGCCAAGCCGAGTTCGGCGAGATCGTTCTCGCCGCTCGTCTGCAACGGGCTCATGGACCAGAAAGAGGGACTGAACAGGCTACCCTCCTGCGAGCCGCCGCACCCCGCGAGCGCCAGCGCCCCCGCAAGCGCCAACGGCAATGCTACCGCGCCCGCCTTCCTCGCCTGCGTATCCTGTCGGATCATCGCCACCCTTCGCCGGAACCGCCGCAAGCCCGGCGGAAACACGCCACCATGCTAACCGAAAAGCCGCGAATCGCCAACTTTTCGAGGCAAACGGGCGCGCTGCGGCGCTCGCGCGCGAAGGCGAATCGATTCGCCCGCGGCGACAAGCCGATTCGCCGCTCAACGAAACTCGGGAATCGCGTGGCCGTGGTCCAACGGACCGTGACCGTGCCCCAGGCCCGGCGCCCGCTCGATCGCCTTGTAGACGTACCGGCGCGCGCGGATCACCGCCTGGCGGAGGCTCATCCCCTGGGCGATGCCGGTCGCGACCGCGGACGCCAGCGTGCAGCCGGTGCCGTGGGTGTGCGGGGTTTCGATGCGCGGGCTGCGGAACACTTCGAAAATCTTGTCGTCGTGCAAAAGGAAATCGGCCACGGTCTCGCCTTCCAGGTGCCCGCCGGTCATCAGGATCGCCTTCGGCCCCAGCGTCGCGATCATGCGCGCGGCGTGGGCGGCGTCGTTCTCGTCGCGAATCGTCATGCCGGTGAGCGCCTCAGCCTCCGGCACGTTCGGGGTGACGACGGTGGCGAGCGGCACGATGGTGTGACGCATGGCGACCGTCGCCTCGGGCGCCAGCAGCGCATGCCCGCCCTTCGCCACCATCACCGGATCGACCACCACCGGCACGTCCGGCGCGTAATCGCGCAACGCGCCCGCCACCGCCGCGATGGTGTCGGCGCGGTGCAGCATTCCGGTCTTGACGCAATCGGCGCCGATGTCGGTCAGCACCAGGCGCATCTGCTCGGCGACGAAATCGGCGGGTACGTCGTGGATGCCGAACACGCCGGTGGTGTTCTGGGCGGTGAGCGCGGTGATCGCGGTCATGGCGTAACCGCCGAGCGCGGTCACGGTCTTGATGTCGGCCTGGATGCCGGCGCCGCCGCCGGAATCGGAACCGGCGACGATCAGAACCCGCCCCTTCATGGCCTTTCTTTCATCGCGGCGCGCCGGCGCGGGCGCCCGCCGCTTCCAGCGCGCCGACGATCTCCTCGACCACGGCGGCGACCACGGATTCCTCGTCGCCTTCGGCCATGACCCGGATCACCGGTTCGGTGCCCGAAGGCCGGATCAGCAGCCGCCCCTTGCCCGCAAGCCGGTCCTCGCCCGCGGCAATGGCGGTCTTGACGCGCGCGTCGGCGAGCGGCGCGGCGCCGTTGACCCGCGCGTTGCGCAGAACCTGCGGCAGCGGCGCGAATACCCGGCACACCTCGCTGGTCGGCCGGTTCGCTTCCACCAGCACGGCGAGAACCTGGAGAGCGGCGATCAGCCCGTCGCCGGTGGTGCCGTAATCGCCGAGAATGATGTGGCCCGACTGTTCGCCGCCGACGTTGTAGCCGCGCGCGCGCATGTGCTCGACCACGTAGCGGTCGCCGACCGAGGTGCGGGCGAGCGCGAGGCCGAGGCCGGCGAGATGCCGCTCCAATCCGAGGTTGGACATCACGGTCGCCACCAGGCCGCCGCCGCGCAGTTGCCCGCGCCGGTGCCAGTCGGCGGCGATCAAGGCCATCACCTGATCGCCGTCGACGATCGCCCCCTTTTCGTCGGCGATGATCACCCGGTCGGCGTCGCCGTCGAGGGCGAGGCCGAAATGGGCGCCGTGGGCGACCACCTGCTCGCGCATGTATTCGGTCGCGGTCGAGCCGCACTTGCGGTTGATGTTGAACCCGTCCGGCGCGACGGCGAGCGGGACGGTGTCGGCACCCAGTTCCCACAGCACCTCGGGCGCGACCTTGTAGGCGGCGCCGTTGGCGCAATCGACCACGATCTTGAGGCCGTCGAGGCGCAGGCCCTTGGGGAACGTCTGCTTGACGAATTCGGTATAGCGCCCCTGCGCATCGTCGAGGCGCTTGGCGCGTCCGAGTTCCGCCGCCGTGGCCAGATCGGCCGACAGGTCCGAGGCGACGTCGCGTTCAATCGCCGCTTCCATGTCGTCGGACAGCTTGTAGCCGTCCGGGCCGAACAGCTTGATGCCGTTGTCCTGATAGGGATTGTGGGACGCCGACAGCATGACGCCGAGATCGGCGCGCAAGGAGCGCGTCAGCATCGCCACCGCCGGGGTCGGCATCGGCCCGACCAGGATCACGTCCATCCCCATGGAGATGAACCCGGCGGTCAGCGCGGGTTCGAGCAGGTAGCCCGAAAGCCGCGTGTCCTTGCCGATCACCACCCGGTGGCGGTGATTGCCGCGGCGAAACCGTTTGGCCGCCGCCTGGCCGACGCGAAGCGCGGTTTCGGCGGTCATCGGCTCGGCGTTGGCCTGGCCGCGGATGCCGTCGGTGCCGAAAAGCTTGCGGGTCATGGTTGGGGATCGACTCCCGGCTATCGTTTACAACAGACGCCGCGCCCGCGCCTCATTTTTCTTGTCTTGGGCGTTAACCTTGAAAAACGGCGCCCCACACCGCCAGCGCCTGGCGGGTTTCGGCCACGTCGTGGACGCGGAGAATGTCGGCGCCGCGCGCGACGCCGGCCAGGGCGGCGGCGAGCGAGCCCGCGAGGCGCCCCTTGGGCGGCTCGTTCCGGCTCAACTTGGCAATGAAGCTCTTGCGCGAAACGCCGAGCACCACCGGATGGCCGAGCGCCTTCACGCGATCCAGGTTGGCGATCAGGCGGGCGTTGTGGGCGACCGTCTTGCCGAAGCCAATACCCGGATCGACCGCGATGCGCGCGCGCGCAATCCCGGCCCGGACGCAAGCCTCGATCCGGGCGCGCAGGTAGTCCGCGACTTCCCCCACCACGTCGTCATAGCGCGGATCGTCCTGCATGGTGCGCGGATCGCCCTTCATGTGCATCAGGATCACGTGTGCGCCGCTTCGCGCCGCCGCTTCGAGCGCGCCCGGCTCGGAGAGCGCCGCCACGTCGTTGATGATGCGGGCGCCGGCCTCGGCCGCCTCCGTCATCACCGCCGCGTGGCGCGTGTCGGCGGATACCAGCGCACCTTCGGCGGCGAGCGCGCGGATCACCGGCACGATCCGGGCGGCTTCTTCCCTCGGCTCGACCGGCCGGGCGCCGGGACGGGTCGATTCGCCGCCGACGTCAATCATGTCCGCCCCGGCCGCGATCAACTCGCGCCCGCGCGCGATCGCGAGGTCCGTGTCGGCGGTTTCGCCGCCGTCGGAAAAGCTGTCGGGCGTGACGTTGACGACGCCCATCACCCTCGGCCGGTCGAGGGCGAGACCGGCGAACGCGCGCGGTGCGTCGGGCGAGCTCAGGGTTCGGTTTGGGGTTCGGGGCCGATCGGACGGCGCGTCGGTCCCTTGCCCCCGGTCGAGGGCACCGAGGCCTTGCGCCCCGCGCCGCGATCGGCGGCAGGCGGCGGCTCGTCCGGCTTGACGATGGTTTCGCCGCGCAGAACCGCCTGGACTTCCTCGCCCGAGAGGGATTCGTGCTCGAGCAGCGCCTCGGCGAGGGTGTCGAGGTCCTTACGGCGCTCGCTCAATATCTTGCGCGCCTTGGTTTCGGCCTCGTCGATCAGGCGGCGCACTTCGTCGTCGATGATCTTGGCGGTCGCGTCCGACACGTTCTTGCGCTGCGCGACCGAATGGCCGAGGAAGATTTCTTCCTCGTCCGAGGCGTAACGCAGCCGCCCCAGCTTGTCGCTGAAGCCGAACTCGGTCACCATCCGCCGCGCGATCGCCGTCGCCTGCTGGATGTCGTTGGACGCGCCGGTGGTGATGTTTTCCGGGCCGAACACCAGTTCCTCGGCGATGCGCCCGCCGAACATGATGGCGAGGCGCGATTCGAGTTGCAGCTTGGACAAGCTGTACTGGTCGCGCTCCGGCAGCGACATGGTGACGCCGAGCGCGCGCCCGCGCGGAATGATGGTAACCTTGTGCAGCGGGTCGGTCTTGGGAAGGTTGAGCGTGACCAGCGCGTGACCGGCCTCGTGGAAGGCGGTCAACTTCTTCTCCTCGTCGGTCATGACCATGGAGCGCCGCTCGGCGCCCATCAGGACCTTGTCCTTGGCCGCTTCCATCTCGTCCATGGTCACGACCCGGCGGCCGCGCCGGGCGGCGAGCAAGGCGGCCTCGTTGACCAGGTTGGCGAGGTCGGCGCCGGAAAAGCCGGGCGTGCCGCGGGCGATGACCTTGGGGTCCATGTCGGGCGCGGTCGGCACTTTGCGCAGGTGCACCTTGAGGATCTTTTCGCGCCCGAGAATGTCCGGGTTGGGCACCACCACCTGGCGGTCGAAGCGGCCCGGACGAAGCAGCGCGGGGTCGAGCACGTCGGGACGGTTGGTGGCCGCGATCAGGATCACGCCTTCGTTGGACTCGAAGCCGTCCATCTCGACCAGCAGCTGGTTGAGAGTCTGTTCGCGTTCGTCGTTGCCGCCGCCGAGGCCGGCGCCGCGATGGCGGCCGACCGCGTCGATTTCGTCGATGAAGATGATGCAGGGCGCGTTCTTCTTGCCCTGCTCGAACATGTCGCGCACGCGGCTGGCGCCGACGCCGACGAACATCTCGACGAAGTCGGAGCCGGAAATGGTGAAGAACGGCACGTTGGCCTCGCCCGCGATCGCGCGCGCGAGCAAAGTCTTGCCGGTGCCCGGCGGGCCGACCAGGAGGACGCCCTTCGGAATCTTGCCGCCGAGCCGCTGGAACTTGTGCGGGTCGCGCAGGAATTCCACCACTTCCTCCAGTTCCTGCTTGGCTTCGTCGATGCCGGCGACGTCGTTGAACGTGACCCGGCCGGTCTTTTCGGTGAGCAGCCGGGCGCGCGACTTGCCGAAACCCATGGCCTTGCCGCCGCCCGCCTGCATCTGGCGCATGAAAAAGATCCAGACGCCGATCAACAGCAGCATCGGGAACCAGGACATCAGCAGGCCCCACAGCGAGGGCGCCTCCTCGGACGCCGGCATCGCGCTGATGCGCACGCCCTGCTTGTGCAGGCGCTGGACCAGGCCGGGGTCGTCGGGCGCGTAGGTGGCGAAGCTGCGCCCGTCGCGGTAATGGCCGCTGATGGTGTTGCCCTGGATGACGACGTCGCGCACCTCGTTCGATTCGACCGAGGCGAGGAAATCGGAAAACGCGACCGGGGTATGCGGCCCGCGCGTGTAGGACGATCCGCCCTGGAAAAGGTTGAACAGCGCGAAGACGAGAAGCGCGATGACCACCCAAAGGGCGAGGTTACGGCCGAAGTTCACGAAACGTATGTCCTTTCTGAGGTCTTTTTCCGGGGAGCGGCGGGCGCCTCGGCGATACCCGAGTTCATCGGTTACTTATTTAATATCGTCCACCGCTCAGGCAACTGGCGCAACAAAAAAACCAGGGTCGGCGAGCGGCCGGCAGGGCCGGAAAACGGCCTCCGCCGCGATTAACCACGCCGGCGCGTCCGGTCGGGTGTAGCCGAGGTGCGGGATCCGCGCCAGGCCCCGGGCGTCCCGCAACGCGGGCAGCGCGACATGAACCGGACGCGGAATAGGGCTATCGCGCAAGGAAGGATCGAGGCGCACCGCTTCGCGCCAGCCGTCTTCGCCGAGCGGCGCAAGGGTCAAGGGCGCAACCGCCGGAACCGATACATCGAACCGCCCGTCCCAACCGCGTCGAAGGGAGTTTGTCACGGGCTCGGGCGCCGGCAACCCCCGCGCCTCGCGCCGGATCAGCAATTCGCAATCCCCGGAAACCGCGCGCGCCTCGACCACGCAACCCGCGAGCGCGGCGATATTGCCGGGCCGCCGCCCGCGGTCGGCGAGCGCGGCAAGGACCCGCCGTACGGGGTCGAACGCGGGCGGATGCGCCCGGCCGCCGACGGCGGCGAGGGTTCGGGCGAGCGCGCGGGTCGCGATCTCGACCGGCGCGGCAAGCAATTCGTCGAGAGACAACATCGCGTATCCGGCGGGCTGCAGCGCGACGGCACGGGCAAGCAACGCGGCGGTCGCCGCCTCGAGCGCGACGCGGGCTTCGGCGAAACGCTCCGCGGCCTCGGCCAATGTCGCGGCCGTAATTCCCTCCCTCGCCAGGCCGGACATGCCGGCGCGCACGCGGACGCGGGCAAACCGCGGATCGCGATTGGACGGGTCCTCGATCCAGTCCTGGCCGAGGGCGACGAGATAATCTTCGATTTGGGCGCGCGGAACTCCGAGCAACGGGCGCAACATCCGCGCCGCCGGTCCTTCGACCACGGCCGACATGCCGGCAAGCCCGTCGGGCCCGCTCCCGCCCGCGAGCCGCAACAACAATGTCTCCGCCTGATCCTCGCGCTGGTGGGCGAGCAGGAGATGCAGCACGCCCGCGCCCCGACACCAATCGCCGAGCAGGGCGTGACGGGCGGCGCGGGCGCGGGCCTGAATGGCCGTGACCGGTTTCGCGCCGGTCCATTCCAGCACCCGGTGCGCGATGCCGCGCGCCGCGAGCCAGTCGCCGACTTGCGCCGCTTCCGCGCGCGAGCCGAGCCGCAAGCCGTGATTGACGGTGAGCGCGGTCACGCGGCCGCCGTGTTCGCGGGCCCAGCGGTCGGCGAGCAGCGCCAGCGCGAGACTGTCGGCGCCGCCCGACACCGCGACCGCAAGATGCGGGTTCGCCTCGAACGGAGCGAACTCGGCCATCGCCCGATGGAAGGCGCCCTCGATCGCGCGAAGGTCGGTCATGGCACGATCACTTGCGGAACTTTATTTGCAGGAGAGGCGCTTGCGTTCCCGCTCGAGGGTGGTCTTGATCGCCGCCGGCGCGTCGGGGAACTTCTTGCGCAACTCGCCGAAGGTGATGCACGCCTGCTGGCCGCGATCGAGGGTGGCGAGCGACATGCCGAGCTTCAGGAGCGTGTCCGGCGCCTTCTGGCCCTTGGGGTCGAGCTTGTAGTTCTCGGCGAACACCTCGGCCGCCTTGAGATGGTTGCCGCGCACGTAATAGGTCTCGCCCAGCCAATAGCGCGCGTTCCCGGCCAACGGATCGTCGGGATGGTTCTTGATGAATTCGGCGAGCGCGAGTTCCGCCTGATCGTAGTTGGCCTGCCGAAGAAGTCCGAAGGCATGGGCGTACTGGTCCTTGGCCGGGCCCGGCGGCAAGACGCTGGCCGGGGCGGCCGGTCCGGTGCCCGGCAGCGCCGGGGGACGGGCCTGGGCGGCCGCGCCGGGCGCGGCCGGCACGTCGCGTTCCGACATGGTTCCTAGCACGCCTTCCCTAGCGCCCGGCGGCGGCGCGGCGTCCACGCGCGGCGGCGACGGGGCCGCCTGGCCGCGCGGCGCGCCCGGCGCGCCGCGTTCCAACGCGCTCAAGCGGTAATCGAGATCGGCGGTCAACTTATCGAAGCGTTGGTTGAGCAGTTGGATCTGGTGATTGAATCCTTCGAATGCGCCAGTGAGGTTCCGCAACTCCTCCTCCAGGGCGACGATGCGGGATTGCAGCACGCCGGCGCTGCCGGGCGGCAACGGCTGGGCGGGGGCGCTGTCGCGCGCCGTTCCTTCGCGCGGAACCGGCGCCATGGCGCCGCGCGCGATTTGCACGTTGAGAGTCTGAAGATCGCGTTCCAGTCGCTGCATCCGCTCGATGAGCGGGGCCAGTTCCGAACCGGACTGGGCCGATGCGGGCGCGGCCATCGTCGCCCACAGCGCCAGGCCCGCAACGGCGGCTTTCGACAGGGTCAGGAGATTCATGGACGCGGCCCACTCGCAATCATCGGCAAGAAAACGGTTCGATCGATCGACCGGCTTTGCCCGATTCAGCTTATGATGTAGGGCGATTTTAGGCAAAAAAAAGGCGCTTGCCCATCCCGGCTCCCCGGTAGGGCAAGCGCCCTTGTTTCAAGGCGGCGGATCTAGACGATCAGCTCCCCGCGCCGCCGCTGACCACCGAAGTGATCGTGTTTCGATTCTGCGCCCAGGCCGCCTCGTTCGAGCCGAGCGCCGTCGGGCGCTCCTTGCCGTAGGAGATGGTGCGAATGCGATCCGCGGCTATCCCCTGGGAAATGAAAAACGTCTTGGTCGAGTTGGCGCGGCGTTCGCCGAGCGCCAAGTTGTATTCGCGCGTGCCGCGCTCGTCGCAATTGCCCGCGACCAGAACGCGGATGTTCGGATACCGCTTCAACCACGCGACCTGGCGCTCGAGGGTGCGCTGCGCTTCCGGCTTGAGATTGTATTTGTCGAAGTCGAAGAAAACGCGATCGCCGACATTGACGACCAGGTCCTGCTGCGAACCGGGAACAACGGTACCGGGGCCCGCGGCCGCGCCCGCGCCGGCGGCGACGGCGCCGCCCTCCGGAGCAGTTTCACAAGCGGCGACAAGCGCGATCGCGGCAAGTACGGACAGAATTCTAACGTGCATTGATGTCTCCTCCTCGCGGGAGCTTCTGGAACCCATGAGCCCTCGGAATCCGGGGATGGTCCCGAGCGGCATGATGGGCCGTTTATTAATGGGTTAGCGCCTGAATTCCAAGACAATTCTTCGGCCGGGCACGGATTATTGGGTTCCGTTAGGGGCCGACCCCAACACCCCTGGACCGCAGGTAAGGTTAATGAGTGCGATCCGCGCCCCATTTAGGGAATCAGCGGCGACCACGCCGGATCGGACGCGTCCGTCGGCGTAACGATTTCGCGCTCGTTATGCCCTGTCAAATCAATGCTGTAGAGCCGCGTCCGTCCGCCGCCGCCGCGGGCGTCGGAAGGCTCCTGGCGGAAATACATCAACACCCGGCCGTTCGGCGCCCAGGTCGGCGCCTCGACCAGAAAGCCCTCGGCCAGCAGCCGCTCGCCGCTACCGTCGGTGCGCATCACGCCGATATAGAACTTGCCCTGATGAATCTTGGTGAAGGCGATCAGATCGCCGCGCGGCGACCACACCGGCGTCGCGTACTTGCCGGTGCCGAAGCTGATGCGGCGCGCGTTGCGGCCGTTGGCGTCCATCACGTAGAGCTGCTGGCTGCCGCCGCGGTCGGAGTTGAACGTGACCTGGCTACCGTCGGGCGAATAGCTGGGCGAGGTGTCGATCGCCGAATGGAACGTGAGTTGCGTCACGGTGCGGGTGCGGAGGTCCATCGTATAGATCTCCGAGTTGCCTTCCTGCGCCATGCTCATGATCACCTTCTTGCCGTCGGGCGAGAAGCGCGGCGCGAAGGTCATGCCCGGAAAATCGCCGACCACTTCCTGGCGCCCGGTATCGATGTTGAAGAGATAGACGCGCGGCACGTTCTGGTAATACGAGAGATAGGTGATTTCCTGCAGCGTCGGCGAAAAGCGCGGGGTCAACACCAGCGAACTGCCGTCGGTGAGGAAGCGGTGGTTCTCGCCGTCCTGGTCCATGATCGCGAGCCGCTTGATGCGCCGGCGCTGCGGCCCGCTTTCCGCGATGTAGACGATGCGGGTATCGAAGTAGCCGTCCTCGCCGGTGATCCGCTTGTAGATCGCGTCGGAAATGATGTGCGCGACGCGGCGCCAGTTGTCCGGCACCGTGTGGTAGGCGAGTCCGACCATCTGCTGTTCGGCGAACACGTCCCAAAGCCGAAACTCGGCGCGAAGGCGGCCGTCAGGAACAATCTGCACCCGCCCCTGCACCAGCGCCTGCGCGTTGAGCACGCGCCAATCGCCGAAGCGCGGCAGATTGCCGAGCGATTCCGCGCTCTGGATGAACGCCTTGGGATCGATCGGGCGGAACAGGCCGCAGCGCTCCAGATTGGCAGAAATGACGTGCGCGATGTTGCGCCCGTGGGTGCTTTCGCCCGGATTGCCGCCGAGAAAATTGGTGACGGCGATCGGCATCGGTTCGACCGTGCCGCGGGTGATGTCGATGCGCAGTTCCGCACGTGCCGGCCGGATTCCGAGCCCGCCCAGCGCGCCGACGCCGACACCGGCCGCGGCCATCGCCGCCGCGCGGCGTCGTTCCCGTCCCTTGCGGCTCAATTCGTCCGTCATAGGATTCCCTGGGGATCGAAATTCAGCACCATGGTTTGCCACACATCGTAGCGATCCGGGGGCAGCTTGAACGGTTGGCAACGCGGATTCAACACCGCCCTGATCACGCTTTCCGCCATCGCCCGGTAGAACGGGTCGGTCAGCGTCCGGGCCTGCTGGAGCAGATTGGCCTCGCGCACCGTGCCGTCCACGTTCATGATCACCCGCACCTCGACCGTCATCTTGTGCGCGTCCTTGGCCCCGGCCGGCAGATTCCAGCATTGCTCGATCTGCCGGCGCACCAGATCGATCTCGCTGATCGAGAGCGCCTTGGAGGGATCGTGCGGGCGCGGGCGCTGGGAGAGCGCCTTCTGGATTTCGGCGACGTCGAACTTCTCCTCGGGCGGCGGAGGCTTCTTGCGGTCCTTGGCGGTTTCGTCGGTTTTGATCGGACGTTGCTTGATCTCCTCCAGGGTCTTGAGGACCGAGGCCATCTCGTCGGGCGGCGGCGGCTTGCGCTTTGGCTGAACCTTGGCGAGCCGGGGCTCGGGCGGACGCGCCTCTTCCTTCGGCTTTTCCTTGGCCGGTACGGGCTTAGGCGTCGGCGCGGGCGTCGGTTCCGCCTGCGGCTTGGGCGGCGGAGGCGGCGGCGGAGGCGGCGGCGCGGCCTGGGGCGGCGGCGGCGGTGTCGGCTGGGCCTTGGGCGGCTCCGGCTTCGGCTCGGGCCGGGGCGGCGCCGGCGGCGGGGCGTTGGTTTCGGGCGCGACGTTGACGATGTCGACGGCGATCGGGCGGTCGAGGTTCAGTTCCCGCCGGCTGATGTCGGGCAGACCGACGATCGCGACGAAAATGACCGTCGCGTGGAACAGCAGCGAAAGAATGATGTTGCGGCGCATGGCCTGAACCCCGGGAGCGTTACGTCACTGCTTCGCCCCGCCGCCTCCCGTCCGGCGCGGCGGCCGGCGCGTCTCCGGCGCCTGCTCGGAGACCAGCGCGACCTTGCTGAACCCGGCGGCGTTGATCGCGCCCATGGTCTCCATCACCCGGCCGTAGTTGATGCCCTTGTCGCCGCGCACGAAGATGCGTGCCTCCGGGTTGTTGCCGACGATCGCGGCGAGTCGCGCGCCGAGCGCGGCGAGCTCGACCTCGGTGTCCTGGATGAAGATCTTGCCCTCGCGGTTGACGCTGACCGAAATCGGTTCGTCCTTGCCGGGAATGACCGCGGCGCGGGTCTGCGGCAGGTCGACCTGCACGCCGACGGTGAGTAGCGGCGCCGTCACCATGAAGATGATCAAGAGCACCAGCATCACGTCGACCATCGGCGTGACGTTGATCTCCGACATGGGCTTGCGCCGGGCGCCGCGGCCCCAGCGCGCCCGCGACGACGATTGCAACTGGACGCCCACGGCTCAGGCCTTGTCTTCGAGTTCGCGCGATAGAATCGCCGCGAATTCGCCCGCGAACCCCTCAAGGCGGCTGGCGTAGCGGTCGAGATCGCGCGAGATCTTGTTGTAGGCGACCACCGCCGGAATCGCCGCCAAGAGACCGAGCGCGGTCGCGAACAGCGCCTCGGCGATGCCCGGCGCGACCACCGCGATCGAGGTGTTCTTGGTCATGGCGATCGACTGGAAGCTGTTCATGATGCCCCAGACCGTGCCGAACAGGCCGATGAACGGCGCGGTCGCGCCGGTGGTGGCGAGGAAGGTCATGTAGCGCTCGGCCCGCTCCATCTCGCGCGCGAGCGTGATCTGCATGACGCGCTCGATGCGCTCCTGCAGGCCGCCGGAATGCTCGCGCCCGCCGTCGTCGCCGTTGCCGCCGGCGCGCATCACCTTGCGCCGCCATTCGCGCATGGCCGCGGCGAAGATCGAGGACATGGGGTCGCGCGGCTGCGCGCCGATGCGGTCGTAGAGGTCTTCGAGCGAACGGCCGGACCAGAACGAGCGCTCGAATTCGTCGGAGCGGGCGTTGAGGCGCCTGAGTCCGATCAGCTTTTCGAAGATGATCGCCCAGCACCAGACCGAGGCGAGGAAAAGCGCGATCATCACCGACTTGACCACCCAGTCGGCCCTGAGGAAGAGCGCCCACATGCTGAGATCGTGGGCCGCCACCGAGCCGCCGAGGGCGACCGCGCTGACTATGTTGTTTTCCATTGTGCGATCCTACCGTTCCGTACCGTTAATTTCGTGTAAACATCCGCGCACCTTGGCGGGAATCCGGGCCGCCTTGCCCGCCCGGGTCATGCAGGCCAACGTCAGATCGAGGCGGACCGCCTCGGCGCCGTCGTCCGCGCGCACGATCCGCTGTTCGAGGTCGAGCGAGGCCCCGCCCAGCGCCGTGAGGCGGGTGCGGACCTCGAGCCGATCATCGAGCCGCGCCGGCCGGAGATAGTCGGCGGCGCAGCGGCGCACGGCGAAGGCGACGCCCTCTTCTGCCATCAGCCGCGAGCTTTCGATTCCGCGCTCGCGCAACATTTCGGTTCGCGCCCGTTCGGCGAAGCGCAGGTAGTTGGCGTAATAGACGACGCCGCCCGCGTCGGTGTCCTCGTAATAAACGCGCAACCGGAAGATATGCTCTTCCGCCCGTTCGGCAAGCCCCGCTTCGCGCCTAGCCCCCGCCTTCGCTTTAGCCATCCTCGCCCTCCGCCAGCAGCGCCAGTTGGGCGAGCGAGGCCGGCGGCTTCAGCCCCATGTGCCGGTAGCCCTCCGCCGCCAGCGCCCGGCCGCGCGGGGTGCGCATGACGAAGCCCTGCTGGATCAGGTAAGGCTCGACCACGTCTTCCAAGGTGTCGCGTTCCTCGGCCAGCGCGGCGGCGAGCGTTTCGATCCCGACCGGCCCGCCGCCGTAGTTCTCGGCGATACAGGCGAGATAGCGCCGGTCCTGGGCGTCGAGCCCGCGCCCGTCCACTTCCATCCGCTTCAAGGCCGCGTCGGCGGCCTTGGCGTCGACCGGGCTCTCGCCGGCGACCGCGGCGAAATCGCGCACCCGGCGCAGCAGCCGCCCGGCGACGCGCGGCGTGCCGCGCGCGCGCTTGGCGATCTCGGCGGCCCCGTCGGCGGTGAGGTCGAGGCCGAGGATGCCGGCGCCTCGGCGCACGATGCGCACCAGCTCGTCGGGCGAATAGAACTGGAGCCGGAGCGGAATCCCGAACCGCTCGCGCAGCGGCGTCGCGATCAGGCCGGCGCGCGTGGTCGCGCCGACCAGGGTGAAGGCCGGCAGGTCGATGCGGATCGAGCGCGCCGCCGGCCCCTCGCCGATCACCAGGTCGAGCTGGAAGTCCTCCATCGCCGGATAGAGGATTTCCTCGACCGCCGGGTTGAGGCGGTGGATTTCGTCGATGAACAGCACGTCGCGCGGCTGCAGGTTGGTGAGGATGGCGGCGAGGTCGCCGGCCTTGGCCAGTACCGGGCCCGAGGTGGCGCGGAAGCCGACCCCCAGTTCGCGCGCGACGATCTGGGCGAGCGTGGTCTTGCCGAGCCCGGGCGGCCCGTGCAGGAAGACGTGGTCGAGGGCCTCGGCCCGCGCGCGGGCCGCCTCGACGAACACCTTCAAGTTGGCGCAGACCTGGGTCTGGCCGACGAATTCCTTGAGGGTTTGCGGACGCAAGGAGGCGTCGTGCGCGTCGTCGCGGGTTTCGCGGCCCGCTGTCAGACGTTCGTCCTTGGCTTTCGCGTTCATCGACCGATCCCCGCTTTGCGTTTCGGCGAAGCGCCCGCCGCCAGTTCGACGAGCGCGGCGCGAATGAGGGCCTCGACCGGCGCGGCCGCGCCTTGGCCGTCGGCGGCGCGGGCGACGGCGGCGAGCGCGTCGGCGGGCGCATAGCCGAGATTGGCGAGCGCGGAAACCGCGTCGGCGACCGCGCCCCCACCCTCGCCGGCGCCGGCGCGGGCGGGACGTCCGCCGCGCGCGGCGGCGTGCAGCGCGATCGCGCCCGCCTTGTCGCGCAATTCGGCGGCGATGCGGGCCGCGAGCTTGCCGCCGACCCCGTCGGCGCGGCTGAGCGCGGTCGTGTCGGAGGCCGCGATGGCGCGCGCGAGATCGCCCGGCGGCAGCGCCGACAACAGCGCGAGCGCGGTCTTGGCGCCGACACCCTGGACGGTGGTGAGCAACCGGAACCAATCCTGCTCGGCCGCGTCGAGAAAGCCAAATAAACGAATATGGTCCTCGCCGACCTGGGTCTCGATCCAAAGGATCGTCGCTTCTCCCGGCCGCAGACGGGCGAGCGCGCCGGCGGCGAGCGCGACCTTGTAGCCGATGCCGCCGACATCGACGATGGCGAAACCGTCGCCGATGTGATCCACGGTCCCGCGTAATTTCGCGATCATGATACGGCTTCCTTCATGAGCGCACGCGCGATCCGATCGCGCGAGCCGCGGTGATGCGCGTGGCAGATGGCGACGGCGAGCGCGTCGGCCGAATCCGGCGTCGCGACCTGGGCACCCGGCAGCAGGACGCGGATCATGGCCTGCACCTGTTGCTTGGCGGCGTGGCCGGCGCCAACCACGGACTTCTTCACCAGGTTGGGCGGATACTCCGCGACCGGAAGCCCGAGTTGCGCCGGAACCAGCAGCGCCACCGCGCGCGCCTGGCCGAGTTTCAAGGTCGAAACCGGATTGACGTTGACGAAGGTTTCCTCGACCGCCGCTTCCTCGGGGCCGTGGCGGCGGACGACCTCGGCGAGGCGTTCGTAAAGCTGCGCGAGGCGCTGGGGCATGGGGAGACCGTCGTCGCTCGTGACCGCGCCGTCGGCGACGTGTCGCAGCCGGTTGCCGTCGGCCTCGATCACACCCCAACCGGTCGCGCGTAGGCCCGGGTCCAGTCCAATCAGCCGCATGGCATTCCCCGTTCGACCATCTCCGTCATTTCCTAGGCGCTCAACTTGGCCAGCGCCTCGTCCGACATCTCAAAGTTGGAGACGACGCGCTGCACGTCGTCGTTATCCTCCAGCACTTCGAGCAGCTTGAGCAAGGATTCCGCCGCCTCGCCCGCGACCGCGACCGCGCCGGTCGGACGCCATTCGAGCCGAGCCTCGGCCGCTTCGCCGAATTTCTTTTCCAGGCCCTCGCGCACCGCGCCGAGATCGTCGGGCGCGCACACGATTTCGTGGCCGTCGGCGTCCGAGCGCACGTCGGCAGCGCCGGCGTCGAGCGCCGCTTCGAACATGGCGTCGCTCCCGGCGCGCGACGCCGAGTAGCGTACGACGCCGACGCGCTCGAACATGAAACCGACCGCGCCGGTTTCGGCGAGGTTGCCGCCGTGCTTGGTGAAGGCGGCGCGCAACTCGCTCGCGGTGCGGTTGCGGTTGTCGGTCAGCGCCTCGACGATGATGGCGACGCCGCCGGGGCCGAAGCCCTCGTAGCGCACTTCCTCGTAATTCGAATCCGCGTCGTTGCCCGAGCCGCGCTTGATCGCGCGCTCGATGGTGTCCTTGGGCATGTTGGCCTCGCGCGCCGCCAGCATCGCGGCGCGGAGCCGCGGGTTGGCGGCGGGATCGGGGAGCCCTGCGCGCGCCGCGACGGTCAACTCGCGGATGATCTTGGTGAACACCTTGGCCCGCTTGGCGTCCTGCTTGCCCTTGCGGTGCATGATGTTTTTGAATTGGGAATGACCGGCCATGAACCTATGGTCCCTCAAGTCCTTAACGATTGAAGCAAAAACCATCATATGCGCCCGAAGGGGCGCGAAGCATACCACATCTAGGTTATTAATATTAATAAACGACCCGCCCCGGGTGCCGCCACGGCGAAAAAGCCCGCCGATGCCCGTATCGTGCCTAATCTTGTAACCGGATAAAGGCGATATTCGGGCGGCTTTCGCGCGGGTAAAAAGCCCATAACCCATTGATCGGGCATTAAACCCCGTAATCGGCCGCCCTTTCGGGCCGATTTCCGAAAGCAGAAGTCGGGGCTCAGCCCCGCCCGAACACGTCCTTCAAATCGCGGCTCGGGACCGCGTCGGCGATCCAGGCGAAGCCGCCGTTCTCCTTCAACGCCCGCGCGCCGCGCATGAACGCGCCCAGCGCCAGGCGGGCGAGCGCGCTGCCGGTGCTGATGCGCTTGACGCCGGCATCGCCGAGATCGCGCACCGTGAGCGAAGGATCGGCCGACGCCATCAGGACGTTCACCGGCTTTGTCACCGACGCGACCACCCGACGGATGGCGGCGAGGTCCTTGAGCCCCGGCGCGTAGAGCACGTCGGCGCCTGCTTTCTCGAACGCCTGCAGGCGGCGGATGGTGTCGTCGAGGTCGGGCCGTCCGTGCAGGAAATTTTCCGCGCGCGCGGTGAGCGTGAACGGGAACGGCAGCGTGCGCGCCACCTCGACCGCTGCCGCCACCCGTTCGACCGCGTGATCGAAGTCGTAGATCGGCTTCCTCGCGTCGCCGGTCGCGTCCTCGATCGAGCCGCCGACCACGCCCGCTTCGGCCGCGAGCCGGATGGTTTCCGCCGCCGCCCGGGGATCGTCGGCGAAGCAATTCTCGAGATCGGCGTTGACCGGAAGATCGGTCGCTTCCGCGACGGCGCGGCAGTTGGCGAGCGTGTCGGCGCGGCTCACGGCGCCGGTGCCGTCCACCTTGCCCAAGGCAGCGGCAAATCCAAGACTAGTCGTGGCGAGCGCCTCGAAGCCGATGTGCGCGAGGAGCTTGGCGCTGCCCGCGTCCCAAGGGTTGGGCAGCACGAACACGCCCGGACGTTGGTGGAGCGCGCGGAAGGCGAGGGCTTTTTCCGGTTGCGTCGGCATAGCGATCTCCTTAGCGGGGGTTGAGCGAGGGCATGGCGGAAGGCAGGCCGGGGCCGAGGCGCACCGGCTCGGCCCGGATGCTGAGGCCGGTTCGATCGTCGGTCTCGACGAAGAGTCCGGCGATCGCGCCGGGACCGGAGGCCGGTTCCAGCCGGGCGCCGATTACTTTTCTCACGAACCGTTCGGTCGCCGGGCCCTTCTCCATGCCGATCACCGAATCGTAATCGCCGCACATGCCGAGATCGCTGATGTAGGCGGTGCCGCCCGGCAGCACGCGCGCGTCCGCCGTCGGCACGTGGGTGTGGCTGCCGACCACCGCCGACACGCGCCCGTCGAGAAAATGGGCCATCGCCATCTTCTCGCTGGTCGCCTCCGCGTGGATATCGACCAGCGCGGCGGCGACGGATGCGCCGAGCCGATGGTTGGCGAGCGCCGTCTCGACCGCGGCGAAGGGATTGTCGAGCGGCTCCATGTAAAGACGGCCCATCGGATGCGCCACCAGCACCGAACGCCCGCCGCGCGCGGGAAAGACGCCCGCACCGCGCCCGGGCGTGCCGGCGGGATAGTTGAGCGGCCTCAGCAAGCGCGGATCGCCCTCGATGTAGCCCGCGATTTCGCGCTGATCCCACACATGGTTGCCGGTGGTGATGACGTCGGCGCCGGCGGCGTAGAGATCGGCGCAGATCGGCCCGGTGATGCCGAAGCCGTGCGCCGCGTTTTCGCCGTTGACCATGACGAAATCGAGATCGAGGTCGCGGCGCAGCCCGGGCAGGTGTTCCGCCACCGCTTTCCGCCCGGAACTCCCCACCACGTCGCCGAGAATCAGAATGCGCATCGGTTATTCGGCCTTCGCAAAAGATTCTTTGTCCAGTCATTCCCGCGAAAGCGGGAATCCAGCACTTTTAACGGTCTGGACCCCCGCTTGCGCGGGGGTGACCCGAAAGCCGGGTTATTTCGCGTTCGGTCGCGATCCAGTCGAGCGGCTGATCGAAGGGGCCGGTCGGCACCTCGGCCACCTCCTGGGCGGCGTAGGCGATGCCGACGGCAGTGGTCGGCCCCTGGGCGCGCAGGCCCGCGAGCGTGCGGTCGTAGAACCCGGCGCCCCAGCCGATGCGATGGCCCATCCGGTCGAAGGCGAGCAACGGCGCGAACACGACGCGGGGCGTAACCTCGGGTTCCTCCGGCCCCGGCTCGCTCAAACCGAACGAACCCGATTTCAGGACCAGGCCCGGCTGCCAGCGCCGGAAGACGAGCGGCTTCCCTTTCCCCATCACCACCGGCAGCGCGACCCGGCAGCCGCGACCGGCGAGCGCGTCGAGCAGCGGGCGCACGTCCATTTCCTGCTGCATCGGCCAATAGACCGAAACCGCGACGCCCGGCGCGAGCCCGAGCGCGTCCGCCTTGGCCATCACGTTCGCGGCGAGGCGCGCGCCCGCGTTCGGATCGGCGGCGAAGGCGGCGGCGCGGCGGGCTTGCGCCTCGGCGCGCGTCGCCTTTTTGGCTTGGTCGAGGGTCATCGAACGAATTTCAGGCGGCACTCGGCTCCGGCCGCAACCGTTCCAGCCCGGCGGCGAGACCTTCGATCCGTTCGGCGACGCGCTCGATGCGCCGGGCGATAGCGTCCTCGGCCGCGGCCACCGCCAGCGCCGGGCTGTCGCCGGCTTCCGCGCGCGCGGCGCGCAGTTCCGCCTGCGCGTCCAGCAATTCGTCGGCGATCATCAGGCTCGCCATCACCAGAAGGCGCGAATCGTCGGCGCGCCCGATCGCGGCGGCGAGCTGGCCGACCCGCTTGTCGATGAATTCGGCGAGGCGGGCGAGGTGCGCTTCCTGCCCGTCGTCGCAGACGATGGGGTACGAGCGGCCGTTGATGCGAACCGATGTCTGGGCCAAAGGCGTCGTCCCTCGTCCGTTCAGTGCGCCAGGACTTGGCGCAGGTGCTCGACCGCGGCGTCGAGCCGGCTCGACACCTGATCGCGCACGTGTTGCAGCGCCGCGTTTTCTTCCCGCAGTTGCGCGAGCACGGCGCGGTCTTCGGCGCGCTCCGTGTCGACCCGGACCCGGGATTCGGCCTCGGCCGCCGCCCGGTCCGCGCGCGCCGCCAGTTCGCGACCGACGCCGTCGAGCGCCGCTTCGATCCGGCCGAGGGCGGCTTCGAGCCGGGCCTCGGCGGCGCCGAGCCGACCCGGCTTCCGCTGCAAATGAGTTTCCGTCAAAACGACCTCCCGCCAAAGCGCCCCGAGAGGGGCGCGCCTTTTGATGCGCGCGGGGATTCGCCCGCGCGCGCCCCGGTAGGAGCGCATTATTCAACGCGCGTGGGGATTCGCCCACGCGATGCAGCATAGGTATGCCAGACATGCATCGTCAATCCGCGCAAAATATCGTTGACGGGCCGCGCGCTTGGCCCGAAGTTGCCCCCTTCCGGAATTTCGACTTGGCAACGGGCGGAGGAGACGATGGCGGTACGCGTGGCAATCAACGGTTTCGGACGGATCGGGCGGCTGGTGCTGCGGGCGATCGTCGAGTCCGGGCGCAAGGACATTCAGGTGGTCGGCGTCAACGACCTGGGTTCGGTCGAGGCCAACGCCCATCTGCTCCGCTACGACTCGGTCCACGGCCGCCTGCCGGTCGAGGTCAAGGTCAAGGGCGACGTCATGACCGTGGGCAAGTCCGCGATCCGGGTCACCGCCGAGAAGGAACCGGCGAAGCTGCCGTGGAAGAAGCTCGGCGTCGACATCGCGTTCGAATGCACCGGTCGTTTCACCGATCGCGCGTCCGCCGCGCAGCACCTGACCGCCGGCGCGAAGAAGGTGCTGGTTTCCGCCCCGGCCGACGGGGTCGATCTCACCGTCGTCTACGGCGTCAACCACGACAAGCTGACCGGAAAGCACGTGGTCGTGTCCAACGCGTCCTGCACCACCAACTGCCTGGCGCCGGTCGCCTACGTGCTCAACGAGGCGGTCGGCATCGTCAAGGGCTACATGACCACGATCCACGCCTACACCGGCGACCAGCGCACGGTGGATACGCTGCACAAGGACCTGCGCCGGGCGCGCGCGGCGGCGCTCTCCATGATCCCGACCTCGACCGGCGCGGCCAAGGCGGTCGGTCTGGTGTTGCCGGAATTGAAGGGCAAGCTCGACGGCACCGCCATCCGCGTCACCACCCCCAACGTGTCGGTGGTCGATTTCAAGTTTGTCGCCAAGAAGAAGACCGACGCGAAGGCGATCAACGCCGCCATCCTCAAGGCCGCCAAGGGCAAGCTCAAGGGCGTGCTCGGCACCAACGACGAGCCGCTGGTGTCGGTCGATTTCAATCACTGCCCGTACAGCTCCATGTTCGACCTGACCCAGACCCAGGTGATCGACGGCGATTTCGTGCGCGTGCTGTCGTGGTACGACAACGAATGGGGCTTCTCCAACCGCATGGCCGACACCGCGCTGGCGATGGCCAACGCCAAGTGAGTCTTTGATGACCGCGCCGGCCTTCGTCGTCCACGATCTCGGGCAGGCGAAGGCCGCGCTCAGGGCCGCGCGCGAACAAGGCATGCGCCTCATTTTGGTGAGCGCGCCGGGCGCGGCCCGAACGCTCGGCCCCGCCGTGTGGCGGGAAATGATGGCCGAAGCGGCGCGCGCCGAACCTAGCGCGATGTTCGAGGCGATCCTCGATTGCGGAAGCGACCCCGGCATTGCGCTCGGCGCGCTGCGCGAAGGGGTGAAGGCGATCGTGCTCAAGGCGCCCGCCGACGTGTTCGCCAAGGTCGCGGATATCGCCCGACAGTCAGGCGCCACGATTTATGCGCAAAGGCCCGATCATGGCTGATGCGCGCACTCGTTTATATCTGATCACGCCGCCGAAGATCGTGTTGCCGGCGTTCGCCGACGCGTTCAAGGCGGCCCTCGACGGAGGCGACGTGGCGGCGGCGCAATTGCGCCTGAAGGACGCGGACGACGACACGATCAAGCGCGCGGCGGAAACATTGCTCCCCATCGCGCGCGAACGCGGCGTCACGTTCATCATGAACGACCGGCCCGACCTGGCGGCAGCCACCGGCTGCGACGGCGTGCACATCGGTCAGGAGGATGCGTCGTACGAGGAAGCGCGAAAAGCGCTCGGCGACGACGGCGTGGTCGGCGTCACCTGCCACGATTCGCGCCACCTCGCCATCGAGGCGGCGGAAAAAGGCGCCGACTACATTGCCTTCGGCGCCTTCTTCCCGACCGGCACCAAGGAGCCAAAGACGCGTGCCGACGTGGACCTGCTCGCCTGGTGTTCGGAAGTTTTGGTGGTGCCCTGCGTCGCCATCGGCGGCATCACGCCCGCGAACTGCGCGCCCTTGGTGCGCGCGGGCGCGGATTTCCTCGCCGTCGTCTCCGCCGTGTGGGACCACCCCGACGGCCCGGCGGCGGCGGTGAAGGAATTCAACGAAGCAATTGCGGCGGCTTAAGCGTCACTCCACCTCGTTCGAAATCTCGATCAGGTTGCCGTCGGGGTCGCGGATGTAGAGCGAACGCAGTTTCGCTCGCGCGCCGGTCTTGGGCACGATCCCTTCCTCGATCGCGATCCCCTTTGCCTGCAATTCCACCATCACCTGCTCGACCGGCTCGGCGGCGATGAAGCAGATATCGACTGCGCCCGGTTCGGGCCGGCGCGCGTGGGGCACGTACGGCTTCGTCGCATCGTGCAGATTGATCTTCTGATCCCCAAACGCAAGGGCGCGGCGCCCTTCGCCGAACGTCACCAGGCGCATGCCGAGAATTTCGGTATAGAACTTGACGGTCGCCTCCATGTCGCGGGCGGTGACGACCAGATGATCGAGGCGGCGAAGATTCATGGCGGAAAGTTCCCCTGATTAGACAACCGGCGCCCACAGCACGTTGTCGATGGTGTCGGCGCCGGCGGCGAGCATGACCAGGCGATCGAACCCGAGCGCGATGCCGGCGGCCGGCGGCATGGCGCCGAGGGCGGCGAGGAAATCCTCGTCCACCGGATAGCGTTCGCCGAACAGTTTTTCGCGCTTGGCGTTATCCGCCTCGAACCGGCGGCGCTGTTCGGCCGCGTCGGTGAGTTCGCCGAAGGCGTTGGCGAGTTCCACCCCGGCGACGTACAACTCGAACCGCTCGGCGACGCGCGGGTCGCGGTCGTCCAGTTTCGCCAGCGCCGCCATGGACGCGGGATACCCGTAAAGAATGGTCGGCGTCGGATGGCCCAAACGGGGCTCGATGCGATCGAGGAATATGCGGAAGAAAACGTCGTCCCAGGAATCTTCCGCGCCGGTCTTGATTTTCAAGCTTTCCGCCGCCCGGCGAAAGGCGGGCACATCGTCGGCCAACGCCAGCACGTCGAGGCCGGCGTATTCGGAAAACGCCTCCGCGACCGAAAGCCGCCGCCACGGTTGATGAGGGTCGCTCTCTTTTCCGCGCCATGCGAACCGGCGCGCCCCGGCGGCCTCGGCCGCCGCGCGCAGCAGACCTTCGCAGTCGTCCATGATCGCCGATAGCGACGCGCCCGCGCGGTACCACTCCAGCATGGCAAATTCGGGATGATGGAGCGCCGAGCGTTCCTCGTTGCGAAAAACGCGCGCGATCTGGAAGATGCGCGTCATGCCCCCCGCCAGCAGTTTCTTCATGGCGAACTCGGGCGAGGTGTGGAGATAAAGCGCGCGCGCCCCTTGGCCGAAGGGCTCGCGGAGTTCGGTCTTGAAGGCGCGCAAGTGCGTTTCCATCCCCGGGCTGACTTGCAGCGCTGGCGTTTCGACCTCGGCGAAGCCCCGGCCCTCGAAGAAGGCGCGGGTGGCCTTGAGCACGCGCCCGCGCAGCTCAAGCGCCTTTTCCCGCCTTGCCAAAGCGTCCGGCTTCCACCAGGGTTCGGGGCTTGTCATGGGTTCCGGGACTTTATCCTGATGAACACGTTCGCGCCGATGGTTTCGCCGTGGCCCGAGTTGATCTCGGCGGAGACACACGCGCTGATTGATGCGGGCGATCCGGCGGACCCGATCGCGCGCCAGTACGTCGCGTCCCCCGACGAGCTTAGCCGAGGGCCGGAAGAAAGAGCAGACCCGATCGGCGACAAGGCCCATTCGCCCGTGCCCGGCCTGGTGCATCGCCACGCCGACCGGGTGCTGTTGATGCCGACCGAGGCGTGCGCGGTCCATTGCCGCTTTTGCTTCCGGCGCGAACTGTTGGGCGAGCCGCGCACCCTGAGCGACGCGGAAATCGACGAAGCGCTTTCCTACGTGCGCGCCCGGCCCGGAATCCGCGAAGTGATCCTCACTGGCGGCGATCCGCTGGTGCTGTCGCCCGCGCGCCTTAAGCGCCTCGTCGGCCTGCTCGACGCCATCCCGCACCTCGCCACCATCCGCGTCCACAGCCGCGTGCCCGTCGCCGCGCCCCTGCGCGTGACGCCCGAACTGGTCGCCGCGTGCCGCGCGGCGAAGGCGTTCTTTCTCGCCGTCCATTGCAACCACCCGCGCGAATTGACGCTTGATGCCGCCGCCGCCTGCCGCCGGTTCATCGACGCCGGGATTCCGGTGCTGGCGCAGACCGTTCTCTTGCGCGGCGTCAACGACGACGCCGACACCCTGGCCGCCCTGATGGAGGCGCTGGTGGCGCTCCGCATCAAGCCCTACTACCTGCACCAGTGCGACCTCGCTTCCGGCACCGCGCACTTCCGCGTGCCGGTCGCCGAGGGCCGCGCCCTGATGGCGGAGTTGCGCCGCCGGGTGTCGGGGCTCGCGCTGCCGACCTACGTTCTCGACATCCCCGGCGGGCACGGCAAGGTGCCGATCGAGGAGACGTACGGTCCGGACGAGCGCGGCCGGGTGCGGGACGCCACGGGGCGCCTTCATCCCTATCCGCCCGCGTGATTTTTTCCGCCGCCGGGCGTTGCCAGTCCCTTCCCCGGCTGGTAGAACCCGCCCGCCATGAAAATCCAAGCCAACACCATCCGCCCCGGCAACGTCATCGAGCACGAGGGCAAGCAGTGGTCGGTCCTCAAGATCCAGCTGATCCAGCCGGGCAAGGGCGGCGCCTTCATCCAGGTCGAGATGCGCGACGTCCTCGGCGGCACCAAGACCAACGTGCGCTGGCGCACCCAGGACACGGTCGAGAAGCTTTCGGTCGACGAACGCGAGTATTCGTACCTCTATGCCGACGGCGACATGCTGACCTTCATGGACAGCGAGAGCTACGAGCAGACCACGCTCTCCAAGGACATGCTCGGCGAACGGTGCGCGTTCCTGCAGGAGAACATGCCGGTGACCATGGACCTGATCGAAGGGAAGCCGGTCGCCGTCCACCTGCCGCAGACCGTGACGCTGGAAGTGACCGAGGCCGATCCGGTGGTCAAGGGCCAGACCGCGGCGTCGTCCTACAAGCCCGCCCAGCTCGCCAACGGCGTGCGCATCATGGTGCCGCCGTTCATCGAGGCCGGCACCCGCGTCGTCGTCAACACCGAGGACGGCTCCTACGTCGAGCGCGCCAAGGACTGAGCGCGCGCATTGCGAGCGAAAGGATGGGGCCATGACCACCCAATCGGCCCTGATCACCGTGATGGTCGCCGCCGCCCGCAAGGCGGGCCGCGCGCTGACGCGCGATTTCGGCGAGCTCGAAAACCTCCAGGTTTCGCAAAAGAGCCAGTCCGATTTCGTTTCCGCCGCCGACCACCGCGCCGAGCGGGTGGCGCGCACGGAACTCGCCCGCGCGCGGCCGCGCTACGGATTCCTGATGGAGGAATCGGGCGCGACCGCCGGCGCCGACACCTCGAACCGCTGGATCGTCGATCCGCTCGACGGCACCACCAATTTCCTGCACGGCATTCCGCACTTCGCGGTCTCGATCGCGCTCGAGCGCGACGCCGACCTGGTCGCGGGCGTCGTCTACAACCCGATTTCGGACGAACTCTATTGGGCGGAAAAGGGCAAAGGCGCGTTCCTCAACGGCCGCCGCCTTCGGGTGTCGGGGCGCAGAGCCATGGCCCCCGCCCTGTTCGCGACCGGGATCCCGTTTGCCGGACACCGCGACCACAAGCTGTTCCTCAGACAACTGGAAAAGGTGATGGCGGTGGCGGCCGGGGTCCGGCGGTTCGGCTCCGCCGCCCTCGATCTCGCCTATGTCGCCGCCGGCCGCTACGATGGCTTCTGGGAAACGGGACTTTCGCCGTGGGACATGGCGGCCGGCATCGTGCTGGTGCGGGAGGCGGGCGGCTTCGTCAGCGACCTCGACGGCGGGCCCGCGATGATGGCGAGCGGCGACATTCTCGCCGCCAACGATTCGCTCCACGAACCCCTGGGCCGGTTGCTGCGCGATTGCCGCTAGGCGCCGCCGTCCGGCCGAATCCCGCGTGCCAACCGGGATTCCGGCAAGCGAGATTTATGCCGGTCCGAGGCGGTTGTACGGCGTTTCGCCCTTGGTTTATGGTGGCGTTGGTCTAAAATTCCGGCTCGGGAACGCGGGGATGGCACGTATTCAACGAACGACTTCGACCGCCGCCGTCGTGGCGATGCTGGCGATCGCATTGGCCAGCGGCACACGCGACGCCGCCGCGCAGGGCGCCGGCCCCTATTACGACGACGAATCCGTGGTCGTCGACCTCAGCGTGATCGACGACGGCGGCCGCGGCCGCCGCCCGCTGGTGCTGCCGCCAGCGGGGGTCGTGCCCGGGTATGGCGGTCCCCTGCGGATGCCGGGGACCGAAATGCCGCGCTCGCGCTTCCACGGGCCCGGCGGCGCGGCGGCCGAAGCCAAGGCCGCGCCCAAGCCCCCGACCGCCGCCAAGTCCCAGCCGGTGACCAAGATGGCCGCCGCCCCGGCCGAAAAACCAGCCCCCGAAAAACGCGCGACCGAGAAGCGCGCGCCGGTCGAGAAACGCGCCGCCGCGCCCGCGCGGGGCGCTCCTTCAAGTGCGCGCGGGGATTCGCCCGCGCAGCCCGCGACACCGCCGCCTCCGCCGGCGGGAATTCCGGCCGCGCCGCCACCGCCGCCGGTGCTCGCCGCCGTGCCGCCGCCGTCGCCGCCCGCCCCTACTCCGGCGCCGGCCGCCGCGCCCACGCCGACACCCTCCGCGCCGCCACCAACCGCCATCACGCCGCCGCCCCCGGCGACGCCCGCCCCCGCTGCTCCGGCGCCGGTCGCGGCTGCACCGGCCACGCCGGCGCCGATGGCGCCCGCCGCGCAGCCGCCCGCGCCGCCGAGCGTCGCCGCCGTGCCGCTGGCCCCGACCGCGCCCGCCAAGGACCGCGCCCTGCAAATCGCCTTCCCGGCCGGCGACAGCCGCGTGCCCGCCGCCGCCCAGGCCGGGCTCAAGGAATTGGCCGAACGCATGAAGGCGCAAGAATCCCTCCGCCTGCAGATCGTCGCCTACGCCGCCGGCGGCGACCTGACGGCGAGCGAGGCGCGGCGTCTTTCGCTCTCGCGCGCGCTCGCGGTGCGCACGGTGCTGATCGAGCAGGGCATCCGTTCGACCCGCATCGACGTGCGCGCGCTCGGCGACAAGGTGACCGATCAGCCCGCCAATCGCGTCGATCTGTCGTTCGGCGACCGCTGACCGCGTTGTCGTTCGGCGATCGCTGATCGCGGGCGGTCGGGCGGACCCGACGCCCTAGGGTCCGTACTCAATAACGGGCACGAGCCGCGTTTCGAGGGAAAATCGCCGCATGGCAGGAGAAGCGCGAAGAACGTATCGGGCCATACGGTCGAGCGCTTCGACGCCCCAGGCGGCGATTTTCGCCGAAACCCTCCGGGACGCGCCGATTTTGCCCGCCCGGTTCGTCGAAGCCCCTCGCCGATGGCCCCGTATCGCCTTCGGGACTTCTCCTGCCGGATCAGGCAAAATCGGCGGCGTCGCGACCGTGCCCGTTATTGAGTACGGACCCTAATTCGAGGAGGCCGCTCATGGCGCGTCCGCGCCGGTTCCTGATCCGCATGGCGCTGTTCCTGGCGGTGGTGTTCGCACTGGCCGCGATCTGGATCGCGCCGATCCGCAACGCCTTTCTCGCCAACCCGCCGCTCAACGGATTGATCCTCGGCGTCTTCCTGCTCGGCATCGGGTTCAATTTCCGCCAGGTGCTGATGCTCTATCCGGAACTGGCGTGGCTGGAGAGCTTCCGCAGCGACCGTTCGCAGCTGTCCGATTCCCGGCCGCCCCGCCTGCTGGCGCCGATGGCCGCCATGCTGCGCGAGAAAAGCGGGCGGCTCTCGCTGTCCGCGCTCGCCACCCGCTCGATGCTCGACGGCATTTCCGCCCGGCTCGACGAATCGCGCGACATCTCGCGCTACCTGGTCGGGCTGCTCATCTTCCTCGGCCTGCTCGGCACCTTCTGGGGACTGCTCGAAACCATGACCTCGATCCGCTCGGTGATCGGGGGCTTGGGCGTCGGCAGCGGCGATCCGACCGCCATGTTCGGCGATCTCAAGCGCGGGCTCGAATCGCCGCTCGCGGGCATGGGCACGGCGTTTTCGACCTCGCTGTTCGGGCTCGGCGGGTCGCTGGTGCTCGGCTTCCTCGACCTGCAGGCGGGCCAGGCGCAGAATCACTTCTTCAACGATCTGGAGGAATGGCTTTCGGGCCAAACCCGGCTCGGCAGCGGACTGCTGGCAGCCGAGGGCGACCAGTCGGTCCCGGCCTACGTGCAGGCGCTGCTCGAACAAACCGCCGAAAGCCTCGACAGCCTCCAGCGCACCATCGCCAAGGGCGAGGACAACCGCGCCCAATCTCACGCGGCGATCACCGCGCTCGGCGCCCAGCTCGCCAATCTTACCGACCACATGCGCACCGAGCAGAGCCTGATGCAGGCGCTCGCCCAATCGCACAACGAATTGAAGCAGGTCCTCGCCAAGATCGCCGACGCCGGGGCGCGCGGCGGCGGCGCGATCGACGACGTGACGCGGGGCCACATCCGCAACCTCGATCTGCAGCTCGGCAAGCTGGTCGAGGAAACTCGCGCCGGGCGGGAGCAATTAGTCGGCCAAATGCGCAACGAGATCAAGCTGCTCGCCCGCACCATCGCGGTCGCCACCGACGCCGGCCATCGTTAGGCCACCCTCATGGCCCTCGCCTCCCGCCGCCCGCAACGCGATATCAACATCTGGCCCGGCTTCGTCGACGCCCTGACGACGTTGCTGCTGGCGCTGGTCTTCCTGCTCACCATCTTCGTGCTCGCCCAGTTCTTCCTCGGCGAAGCGCTGCTCGGGCGCGACAACGCGCTGCGCCGGTTGCAGGACGACATGAGCGCGATGGCCGAACTGTTGTCGCTCGAGCGCAAGGAGAACCAGAATCTGCGCGCCAATATGGCGCAGATCACCCAGGAACTGGAAGCCTCGGTCGCGTTGCGCGACGAATTGACGGAACGGACCCGCGCCCTCGGGCTCAGGCTCGGCGATACCGAGCGCGAGCTTAAGGCCGCCCGCGACGCCGGGGACGAGGCGAACGCCCGCGCCGCCAAGCTCGCCGCCGACATCGCCGCATTGACCGCCTTGCGCGACGAATTGGAAAAAAAGGCGGCCGGTCTCGCCGCCAAGGTCGAAACCGCGGACAAAAACCTGATCGAGGAACGGAAGGTTTCCGAAAGCGCGCGCGCCCAGGTCGCGCTGCTCAACCGCCAGATGGCCGCGCTGCGCGAACAACTCGCCCGCCTCAACGAAGCGTTGGAGGCCTCCGAGAAGCTGTCCGCCGACCAGAAAGTCCAGATCACCGCCCTCGGAAGCCGCCTCAACGCGGCGCTCGCCGGCAAGGTCCAGGAACTGTCGCGCTACCGTTCCGAGTTCTTCGGCCGGTTGCGCGAAGTGCTGGGCGAGCATCCCGACATCCGCATCGTCGGCGACCGCTTCGTGTTCCAATCCGAGGTGCTGTTCGAAACCGGATCGGCCGACATCGGCGCCGCCGGCGCCGAGCAACTCGGCCGCCTCGCCGGGTTACTCACCGAATTGACGGGAAAGATCCCGCCCGACATCGACTGGGTGCTGCGCATCGACGGTCACACCGACCGCGTGCCGATCTCGACGGCGCGCTTTCCGTCCAACTGGGAGCTGTCGTCGGCGCGCGCGTTGTCGGTGCTGCGCTTCCTGATGGCGCGCGGCGTGCCGCCCCACCGCCTCGCCGCCGCCGGGTTCGGCGAGTTCCATCCGCTCGACGAACGGCGCGACGAAATCGCCTACCGCCGCAACCGGCGCATCGAAATCAAGCTCACCGAACGCTGACTTGTAGAATTTCCGTCCTGGTGCATAACTTCTCCTCTCGTTCCTTTACCCCTCCCCCTACCTCCTCCCGCAAGGGGAGGAGGGAATCTAAAAAATCTCCCTCCCCCCTTGCGGGGGAGGGTTAGGGTGGGGGGTGATACCATCCGACCGGAAAGCCTTTTCGTTTTTTCTCCGCCCCCATGCCCGCTCTCTTCCTTATCGTCCTGGTGGACTTGATCGGCTTCGGGATCATCATTCCGCTGCTGCCGTTCTTCGCCGAGCACTTCGGCGCGACGCCGTTCCAGGTCGGGCTGGTGATGGCGTCCTATTCGGCGGCGCAATTGGCGGCGGCGCCGGTGTGGGGCCGCGTCAGCGACCGGATCGGACGGCGGCCGGTGCTGCTGGCGACACTCGTCGGCATGGCGGGCGGGTCCGCGCTGCTCGCCGTCACCGACAGCCTTGCGATGCTGTTCGCGGTCCGCATCCTGACCGGATTCATGGCCGGCAACATCGCCACCGCGTTCGCCTACGTCGCCGACATCACCGGGCCGGGCGAACGCGCGCGCGGCATGGGCGTGATCGGGGCGGCATTCGGGCTCGGCTTCATCGCCGGTCCCGCCATCGGCGGCCTGCTCGCCGGCGCCGACCCGGCGATGGCCGATTACCAGACGCCCGCCTTCGCCGCCGCGGCGCTTTCGGCCTTGGCCTTCGTGCTGACGTGGTTTCTTCTGCCCGAATCGCTCTCGGCTTCGACGCGCGCGACTATCCGCCAACGCGCGCGCGGCTTCGCCGCGCCGTGGCGGGAAGCGTTGCGCCGGCCGCGTCTCAACGGATTGGTCGGCATGATGTTTCTCGCCACCTTCGTTTTCGCGGGGATGGAATCGACCTTTGCCATATGGTCGCGGCGCCAGTTCGGCTGGGGACCGGAACAGAACGGCTATCTGTTCGCGTTCGTCGGAATCCTCGGCGCCGTAATCCAAGGCGGCGCCATCGGCAGGCTCGCCCGGCGTTTCGGCGAAGGGCGCCTGGTGACGGCGGGCGCGATCTTGCTCGCGCTCGGCCTCGGCGCCGTGCCGCTCGCCCGCAACGTCCCGGTGTTGGTGGCGGCAATGACGTTCGCCGGCATCGGCTTCAGCCTGGTCACGCCCGCGCTCAACAGCCTGATCTCGCTCGAGGCGGCGGAGCACGAGCGGGGAGGAATCATGGGGCTCGCCCGCTCGGCGACGACGCTCGCGCGCGTGCTCGGGCCCGCATGCGCGGGCGCGATCTTCGGCTGGATCGGCAAGGATTCACCCTATGTGGCGGGCGCGCTGCTCATGCTCGTGCTGGCGTGGCTGGCCGGGCGCGTGCGCCCCTCAAACCGATGACCGGCGGCGGTCAGCGCCCGGTCTTTCGTTCGGGCGGGGCTTGCGCCGCCGGGCGCGTACGCGACGCCGGACGTTAAATCCGGTCCAAGGCCAGCGGCTTGGACACTAACGACCCCAGTTCCTCGGCCAAAACGTCGGCGAGCATGCGACCCGATCGGGTCGCGACCCACGTGCCGCGCGCGGCATCGAAAGCGTAGTGGCTCGCGCCGCTTCTGGGCGACGACAACCAAATTTGGCGATTGGGCGCGTGCTTGTTGATTACGTACTGGCCGCCCGCGTCGAGATCGATGGTCAGGATGCCCCCCTGCAGCTCAACCTCGGCCGCGTCGGCGAGGCCCTGTTCCAGCGCCTCGGCGAGGCGGGCGAGCGTGTCGGCGGCGAGTCGTTGAAATTCCGTTTCGGTCAATTCTGCGTCGGTCATGGCCCCCGATCCCCGAAAGTGCCCATTTTCCCGGCCCCTTGCTTCGGCCGGGCCCGGTCTGTATATAAGCCCCCCGCGCGCGCCGGCCGATGCGCGCGGAGGTGTTTCGGTTCGAGTTTGCCCGCCCCCGGCGGGACGCGAAAGGGCAGCGCCATGAAAAAGGGCATCCACCCCGACTACCACGAGATCACCGTCGTCATGACCGACGGATCGAGCTTCAAGACCCGCTCGACCTACGGCAAGGCCGGCGATTCGCTCAAGCTCGACATCGATCCCAAGACCCATCCCGCCTGGACCGGTGTGCATCGCCTCGTCGATACCGGCGGTCAGCTTGCGAAATTCAACAAGCGTTTCAAGAACTTCGGCCTCAAGGGCTAGGCCCCTCTCCGGCGGCGGCAATCGTTCTCCATCCTGGTTAACCATACCCAACCGCCGTCGGGCGAAAAACCCCAATAAATTCCGCTCGTTATCGTGGCGCGGGGGTTTCCCCGATCTTGGGATTTTGTTAGGATTAATTTTAAACACGGTCGCCAGAAAATGGCGCCGGCCATTGCTCTTGGGCGATCATAAGACGCCCATGGGAACGCACGGAAAGAAATCCGACCGTCCCAGGCCGTCGTAAGCGGGGAGTTTTCCGAGCGGGTGGGCTTGATTCACCCGGCAGTTAAGGCGTGTCCGGCGGCATACGATGGCGATGCAAACGACTCTTGAGATCATGGTCCAGCAGCATGGCCGCTGGGTCATTCACGCACGCTATCCCGTCACCAAGAAGGACGCGGCGGTCGAGGAAGCCAAGGCGCTCGAAAAAACTCCCGGTATCGGCGCGGTTAAGGTCATCAAGGACGTCTACGACCAGAAGCGCGGAACCAGTTCCGAGTACATCGTCTACAAATCGGCCACCGTGAAGATGGAGACGAGCAAGACGGCGGCGCCCGCGCGCCCGTCGCCCGCCGCCGCGTCCTTCGACGAGCCCCAAGCCGACGAGCGCCCTCGTCCGCGTCCGGCCAAACCCGCCGCCAAGCCGATGGCCGCCCCGGCCAGGAAGTCGAAGAGCTCGCTCGGCGAGGTGATGCTGCGGTTGCTGGCGGTTCTGATTTGCGGCGGCATCGGCGGGGCCGCCATCACCTTCGGCATCCATTCGGCTCTGGCAGGCCGGGCGAATTTGTTCGGCATTTCGCTGCTCGGCGATTCGGGCGCGAACTTTTATCTCGCCGTCTTCATCATCTCGTTCCTCGCCGTCGCCGGGCTGATGTCTTCGATCTTGCTCGGCGGCAAAGGCATCGAGATGCAAGAGCAGAAAAAAGAAATGCCCGTGTTCAAGCCCAAGGCCGCGGCGGCGAAGAAGGCCCCGGCGCAACCGACGCCGAGCGGGGTCAAGGCCGCCCCGGAAGCGCCCGAGCCGACGCCCGACGAGCTGGCTCAGCAGTTGCGCGAGGCCGCGGCCGACATTCTGAACGCCGCGGCCGGCAAGGCCGAGGAAGCCTCGCCAATGGCCGAGACCGAAGCCGCACCCGCGGCGGCAGCCCCGGCGGCGGCCGACACCGGCATCAGTCCGCCACTCGACCCGAACGTCGAGAAGCAGAAAACGTACATGCTCCGTTTTCTCGGCCGTACCCTCGAGCAGGTGGCAACGACCCAAAAGAAGCTCGACAGCTACACCAAGTTCGGCCTCAACCTGTTTCTCGCGGGCGCGTGCGAAATCATGTGCCAGAAGCGCGACCTCGACGCGGCGACGCGCGCGCGCCTGCTCGCGGAAGGCGTGCAAGCACTCGGCTTCAAGGCCGATCACGCCGCCGGATTCGCCGGCAACTACGAAAGCTACCTGCTCCAGGACGCGCGCTACATGCAGATGTTCCAGGCCGGCCGCAACGCCATGAACACCTACTTCTCGGACGAAGACGAGGGCCTCAAGCACCTGACCGCGGCGATCGCCGACTGGAGCAAGCCGAAACCGAGGGAAGAGGCGTCGCAGGTCGTCACCGTCATGTTCACCGACATGGTCGGTTCCACCGCGTTGACCCAAACCCGCGGCCAGCAAGTCGCCCAGCAGGTGGTGCGCGCGCACAACCGGATCGTCCGTCAGGCGCTGACGCGCTTTCACGGCCGCGAGATCAAGCACACTGGCGACGGCATCATGGCGTCTTTTGCCCAGGCCTCGAGCGCGGTCGACGCCGCGATCCAGATCCAGAAGGACACCCTCGCCCATTGCCGCGACGACCCCGACCTGCCGCTGCAGCTGAAGATCGGTCTCAACGCCGGCGAACCGATCGCCGAGGACGGCGATTTGTTCGGATCGACCGTGCAGCTCTCGGCCCGTATCACCGACAAGGCCAAGGCCAACGAGATATTCGTTCCCGACTCGGTCAGGCTCCTGTGCGCGGGCAAAAATTACCGCTTCGTCAGCCGCGGCGGCTACGCCATGAAGGGCTTCGAAGGCGACATCACGCTTTACGAGGTGGTGTGGGACGAAGAGCTGTTCGCGCGCAAGCAGGCGGGCGAGCCCAAGGGACCCGCCCCCAAGCCCGCCGCCGCGCCGGCGCGTCCCGCCGCCGCGCGCCCGGCAGCAGCGGCCATGCCCCGGTAGAGGCACATCGTTTGATACACGCGCGCCGGTAGGCGGAGTCAGCGCACCCGGATGCGCGCCAGCGCCTTGCGGATGCGCGCTGGTATCGGTATCGGGCGGCCGGACGCGCGATCCACGAATACATGCACAAAATGGCCGTGGGCGGCGGCGGCTTTGTCGCCCTTGCGGAAAATGCCGACCTCGTAGCGCACGCTGGTGCGGCCGAGGTGGCCGACCCTGAGGCCCGCATCGAGCGCGTCGGGATAGGCGAGCGGCTTGACGAAGCGGCACATGGTTTCGACCGCGAATCCGACCACCGCGCCGCCGACGATATCGAGCCTGCCCTTCTCGATCAGGTAGCAATTGATGATCGTGTCGAAGTAGGCGTAATAGGTCACGTTGTTGACGTGGCCGTAGATGTCGTTGTCCGCCCAACGGGTTTGCAGCGGCGTAAAATACCGATAGCGCGCGCGGGTTTCCACCGGCGGGGCTGAAGGCTTCGTTGGTTTCGTCGTCATGCGATCCTCGCGATTGCCGCGGCCACCGCCGCCGGGGCTTCGATCGGGCTCATGTGGCCCGCGTCGGGAATTTCGATCCACGCGGCGCCCGCGATCTTTTCCGCGAGACGCCGGGCCGAGGCGGGCGAAGTCATGCGGTCGCCGGCGCCGGAGACCACGGCCGCCGGGCACGCCACCTTCCCGGCCGCATCCACGGCGCCTTTGTCCTCGTCGCACGCGGCCAGGTCAACCCCGAGAACGGCGCGCGGCGTGCGCGCCATCGACCGGCGCACGCGCCGCGCGAGCCGGGCCGCGCGCCCATGGCGATCTGCTGGCCGGCCGCCGAAACTCCATTTGAGGATCATGTCCACGGCGCGATCCTCGCCCGCCGCGGCCGCCCGGCGCAATTCGGGATTGACCGCCAGGCGCTCCGCGATGCCGACGAGAACCAGTCCGCCCGCCCGCGGGCCGAGGCGGGCCGCGACCTCGAGGGCGACGCGCGCACCCATGCTGTGCCCGACCAGAAGGGGCCGGTCGAGTCCAAGCGTCCGGAGGGCGCCGATGGTCCAGTCGGCAAGCGATTCGATGCTGGCGCGAGGCGGGCCTCCGCTCCGGCCGTGGCCGGGAAAATCCGGCGCGAATACGGCCATTCCGCGATGGGCGAAGCGGCGGGCCTGAAAGCTCCAGACCGTATGGTCCATGCCGGCGCCGTGCAGCAGGACCAGGGCTCCCTTGTTCGGCGCGAACGGCCGCTCGCCGGTCGAGGCGAACGCTCGGTGGCCGTCGATGTCGAATTCCATGTTTCGAAACTCGGATGGGAATTCGGGATCCCGGAAAAGACTAAGGCCGCCTTTCCCGGCGGCCTTTTTTTATTGGTAAAACCCGTCCCCTGTCGAACTCGCCACTTCCCATCGGGGAAAAACCTTACGGCTGGACCCGATCGAGGGCAACAGGGAAAAATCACCCAAAGAGCAAAAAAAAGCCGCCCCTTGCGGGGCGGCGAGTTGACAGGGAGGCGTCAAAAGTTGACGGGACGACTTTGCGTCCCGTGCCCAAAGTAGGCCCGATCTGTTAAATAAGGCTTAAAGACGGAATTGAAGGCGACCTACCCGATTGGACGGGGGGCGAATCGTATGGACCAACTGATCGCCTGGACCATCCTGTTTTTCGGCATCCTGCTTCCGGCGGCGCATGTCGCGTTCGCTCCCGGCGGTGGCGGCTGGAAGGCGGAGCCCGGCGCCCGTTGCCCGTTCGGTCCCCGGCTCGGTTGGATCATCATAGTGACGCTGTTGCCGTTCGCGGGCTGGCTGATGTTCGTGGCCGCCCGCCGTCGGAGGCGGCGGACACCGTAAGCGCGGGCTCTCGCCCGCGACGCCGGAGGCGGCGGACACCGTAAGCGCGGGCTCTCGCCCGCGACGCCGAAGGCGGTCTACTTCTTCTTGAAAAACGCCTCGGCGCCATGGCGCGAGGCCCTCTTGGCGGCGATCGCCGAGCGGGCGCGGGCGATTTCGGCTTCGAGCCCGGCGATGTAGTCCTCGAGCGCGGCGAGCGACATCTCGTCGAGATTCTTGGGCGCGGGTTTTTTCGCGCGCGGTTCGAGATCGTCGGTATCCAAGGCGATTCCTCCCTTGCGTCGGTCGGCCTCGGATATTAGAGCCAACCCATGGCCGAAACCATGCGTTGCGTCGAAATCGAAGGCAAGGGCGGCCCGCCCGAGGTCCTCAAAATCGCGACCCGCCCGCGCCCGGTCGCGGGCGCAGGCGAAGTCCTGATTCGGGTCGGCGCCGCTGGCGTCAACCGCCCCGACGTGCTGCAGCGTCAGGGCGGCTATCCGCCGCCGCCGGGCGCGAGCGACATTCCGGGCCTGGAAATCGCGGGCGAGATCGTCCAGCTCGGCGCGGGCGCGGGCGATTGGAAGATCGGCGATTCGGTATGCGCCCTCGTCACCGGCGGCGGCTACGCCGAATACGCCCTCGCGCCCGCGCCGCAATGTCTGCCGGTCCCCAGAGGCCTGTCGCCGGTCGAAGCCGCGGGCCTGCCCGAAACCTTCTTCACGGTCTGGACCAACGTCTTCGAACGCGGGCGGCTCCAGCCGGGGGAAACGCTCTTGGTCCACGGCGGCTCGAGCGGCATCGGCACCACCGCGATCCAGATGGCGAGCCGGCTCGGCGCGCGCGTGTTCGCCACCGCCGGCAATGCGGAAAAGTGCGCCGCGTGCGAACGCCTCGGCGCCGCCCAGGCGATCAATTACCGGGAATCCGATTTCGTCGAGGCAATCAAGGCGCTGACCGGCGGCAAGGGCGTCGACGTGATCCTCGACATGGTCGGCGCCGACTACATCGAACGCAACATCCGCTGCCTCGCGACCGAGGGCCGGCTGGTCCAGATCGGGTTCCAGAAGGGGGCCAAGGCCGAGGTCAACTTCATGCCGTTGATGCTGAAGCGCCTCACCTACACCGGCTCGACGCTGCGCATCCAAAGCGTCGAGAGCAAAGGCCGCATCGCGCGGGCGCTGCGGGAGCGCGTGTGGCCGCTGATCGAGTCCGGCGCCATCCGACCGGTGATCCACGCCACCTTTCCGTTGGAACGCGCCGCCGAGGCGCATCGCCTGATGGAAAGCAATGCCCACATCGGCAAGATCATTTTGACCGCGTGAACCGCACATGATGAGGTCCTGGCGCTCCTTTCGGAAAGCGCCAGGACCCGCATCGATGGCAAGGTTACTCAGGAACAAGCCTGGGCATGATGCGCGTGGTGATGCCGGTGTGCCAGCGCGTGACCGCGCCCACGCGCGATCAGGTGGCGGTTGACCGGGAAGGCGGCGACGGCGGCGACCGCCAGGCTAAACGCGAGACTGCCCCAGAACAGCGGCGCGGTCAGCGGCGCGTCCATGGCCCCCGGGATCGCGAGCATCACGGCGTTGTCGACCAGTTCCATGATCGCGATCGAGGCGGTATCGGCGGCGAGCGCGGTCCTGAGCGCGGCCGCGACGCCGAGACCAGCGCGCCAGAGCGGCCACAAGGTGAAGGCGTAGCCGAACAAGAAAGCGAGGCCGACGGCGAGGGCGATGGTCGCGACGTCGCTCCAGCCAAGCGCGGTTCCGATGACCATGCCGAGCACTTCGCCGACGGCACAACCGCTGAGGCAGTGGAGCGTGGCAAGCCAAGCGACCCGGTTCAGCGACGCGCCGTCGGGACCGTGAGAGGCATGGACGTGGTGGGGATGTGACATTTTTCTCTCCGTTGGTGGGTCGGGAATAACGGGGGGTTTTTGCGAACGGCGGCGATCCTCGGGCTTGACATCATGTTAAGGTCAAGGGAGATTTTCGGGGCCACCGCAGCCCCTTGAGAGAAATGCGATCTGTTGCCCATGATGACTATCGGCGATGCCGCCCGCCATTCCGGGGTCAGCGCCCGCATGATCCGCCACTACGAAAAGCTCGGCCTCTTGCCCAAGGCGACCCGCAGCGGATCCGGGTATCGTTTTTTCGGCGAATCCGACCTTAGGACCCTCGACTTCATCCGGCGCGCCCGCGACCTCGGCTTCGCCGTCGAGGACATCGCGCGCCTGATGAATCTTTGGCAAAACCGGCGGCGTCGGAGCGCCGACGTCAAGCGCCTGGTGCAGCGGCACCTGCGGCGGCTGGAGGAAAAATCCGACGAGATCGAGGACATGCGGCGCGCTTTGCGCCACTTGGTAACCCACTGCCACGGCAATGAGCGGCCCGATTGCCCCATCATCGAGGATCTTTCGCGCGGCGGCGGCCGGAAGACGGGCGCGCGAAGCGCCGGTTGACGAACCGCGCGCGTTTGTTTTTTTCCGCGGCGGCCCGTTTTCCGGATTTGACCCGCCCGGTTCCGGCCTATATATAGGGCGCGCTCAGCCTCAGACAGGACGTTCGAGACGATGGCCCCTCCTCTGATGCCAAAGGCCACGGCCGTTTGGCTCATCGAAAACACGTCGCTCACCTTCGACCAGGTCGCGGACTACTGCGGCCTGCACCCGCTCGAGGTCCAGGCCATCGCCGACGGCGAAGTGGCGGGCGGCATGCAGGGCATCAACCCGGTCGCCCAGGGCGATTTGACCGCCGAGGAAATCGAGCGCTGCCAGAAGAACCCCAACGCGCGCCTCAAGCCCCTGAAGCCGACCATCCCGCAGCCGAAAGCGCGCCCCTCCGGCGCGCGCTACACCCCGATCGCCATGCGCCAGGAACGGCCCGACGCCATCGCCTGGCTGCTCAAGAACTACCCGGAGCTGGGCGACGGGCAGATTTCCCGTCTGCTCGGCACCACCAAATCGACCATCGCCGCGGTGCGCGACCGTTCCCATTGGAACGCCCCCAACATCAAGCCGCAGAACCCGGTCAACCTTGGTCTCTGCACCAGCGCCGATTTGGAAAAGGCGATTGCGCTCGCCCGCACCCGGGCGCGCAACGCGTTAGCGCGCGCGGAAAAGCTCGCCAAGGCCGCGGCCGAATCCGAAGCGCAAACCGCCGAGGTTCACGCCGGAGCGCCCGAGACGCTCGCCCCGGAAACGCCCGGGGCCGAGAAGACGGAGCCGGCCGGCTCGGGCGGCACGGCGTCCTAAAGCCGCATCGGGGGGCGCGCCATGACCGACCCCCTTTTCCCCGCGAACGCGCGCATTTCCGTCCGGGCGATGGCCATCGGCGAGAGGATCGACGTGCGCGCGTTCGGCTCGTCCGACCGGATCGCGGCCGGCCCGCTGCTGGTGCGCGCCGGTGCCGGGCGCGCCGCCGCCGTGCTGCGCTACGGCGCGGTCGTGTTGTTCAACATGGACGTCGACGACGAGACCGCCTTCCTCGAGGCCATCAAGCCCTACGTCGCCGACCCTTATCCCGAGCCCGACTTCGAGCGCATGACCATCGCCGTCGTGCCCGGCAGTGATGGAATCGTGAACGCCGACGGATCGATCGCCCTTTCGGCGGCGTCGGTCGAACGCCTGCAGATCGTCGCCACGGTGCTGGCGAAAAGCGTGGTGCTCGGATTCTACGAGCGCGGCCTGGCCGCCGTGTTCGACCGGATCGAGCCGCTCGCCGCCTCCCTCAAGCGCACCGGCGCCATCGGCGCCGAGGGGCGCGAGCTGCTGCGCGAGATCGGCGACGTGCTGTTGATGCAGCAGCGCACCGTGGGCCGTGTCGAAATCGGGGAAAAGCCGGATCTGCTGTGGGACCACCCGGAGCTGGAGCGGCTCTACGCCCGCCTGCAGGAGGAATATGAACTGACCGAGCGCGCCCGCGCGGTCGAACGCAAGTTCGACTTGATCTCGCGCACCGCGACCACCGCGCTCGACCTGCAGCAGACTCGGCACCCCCTGCGGGTCGAGTGGTACATCGTGATCCTGATCCTGGCCTCGATCCTGCTTACGCTCTACGACATGTTCTGGTCATAGGCCCGCGCGTTGTCAGCCTTGGCGCTTGTTCTCCTTGGCGTAGCCGAGCTTGCCGAGCGCGGCGGCGATTTCGTCGAGGATGGCCGGATCGTCGATGGTCGCCGGCATTTTGTAGGCCTCGCTGTCGGCGATCTTCTGCATGGTGCCGCGCAAAATCTTGCCCGAACGGGTCTTGGGCAGGCGCTGGACCACGGTCGCTGTCTTGAACGCGGCCACCGGGCCGATCCTGTCGCGCACCAGCTTGACCACCTCGCCCACCACCTCCTCGGGCGCGCGCTTGACGCCGGCCTTGTAGACCAGGAAGCCGAGCGGCACCTGGCCCTTGAGCGAGTCGGCGACGCCGATCACCGCGCATTCGGCGACGTCGGGGTGGGAGGCGAGCACTTCCTCCATCGCCCCGGTCGACAGACGATGGCCGGCGACGTTGATGATGTCGTCGGTGCGGGCCATGATCGAGATGTAGCCGTCCTCGTCGATGAAGCCCGCGTCGCCGGTCTTGTAGTAGCCGGGGAACTCGGTGAAGTAGGATTCCTTGAAGCGCTGGTCCGCGTTCCACAGCGTCGGGAACGTGCCCGGCGGCAGCGGCAGCTTGCAGCAGATCGCGCCGATGGTGCCCGGCTTGACCGCGCGCCCGTTTTCGTCGAGCACCTCGATCTTCCAACCCGGCACCGCCTTGGTCGGCGAGCCGGGCTTGACCGGGAAACGGTGCAGACCCATGCAATTGGCGGCCATGGGCGAGCCCGATTCCGTCTGCCACCAATGGTCGATGACCGGGCGGCGGGTTTTGTCCTCGGCCCATTTGAGGGTGTCGGGGTCGGTCCGCTCGCCGGCGAGAAACAGGATCTTGAACGACGAGAGATCGTACTTCTTCAGCAGCTCGCCGTTGGGATCGTCGCGCTTGATGGCGCGGAATGCGGTCGGCGCCGTGAACAGGGCCTTGACCCCGTGCGCCGCGATCACCCGCCAATAGGCGCCCGCGTCCGGCGTGCCGACCGGCTTGCCCTCGTAGAGAATCGAGGTGCAGCCGTGAAAGAGCGGCGCGTAGACGATGTAGGAATGCCCGACCACCCAGCCGACGTCGGAGGCCGCCCAGAACACGTCGCCGGGATCGCAGTCGTAGACCGCCTTCATGGTCCACTTGAGGGCGACACAGTGGCCGCCGTTGTCGCGCACCACGCCCTTGGGCTGGCCGGTGGTGCCGGAGGTGTAGAGAATGTAGAGCGGATCGGTCGCCGCCACCGGCACGCACGCCGCCGGCTTGGCCCTGGCCATTTCGTCCGCCCAGTCGAGGTCGCGGCCCGGCTTGAGATCGGCCTTGGCCTGAGGCCTCTGCAGGACGATGCAGGCGGCGGGCTTGTGCTTGGCGATATCGATCGCGCCGTCGAGCAGGCCCTTGTACGGGATCACTCGGTTGACCTCGATACCGCAGGAGGCCGACAGAATCACCTTCGGCTTGGCGTCGTCGATTCGCACCGCCAGTTCGTTGGCGGCGAAACCGCCGAACACGACCGAATGGACGGCGCCGAGACGGGCGCACGCGAGCATGCCGATCGCCGCTTCCGGCACCATCGGCATGTAGATGATCACCCGGTCGCCCTTGGTAACGCCGCGCGCGGCCAGCATGCCGGCGGCGCGCGCGACCTGGTCCTGCAGCTCGCGGTAGGTGAACTTGCGGATTTGGTTGGTGACCGGGCTGTCGTAGATCAGCGCCAGCTGTTCGGCGCGGCCTTCCTCCACGTGGCGATCGAGGGCGTTGAAGCAGGTGTTCAATTCGCCGCCGACGAACCAGCGGTTGAACGGAGGGTTGGAGGCATCGAGCACCTTGGACCACTTGCGCGTCCAGCGGACCGCCTCGGCGGCCTCGCCCCAGAACCCCTCGGGGTCCCTGAGCGAACGTTCGTGGGCGACGTCATAGGGGTTGGGCATGGGATCTCCCCGGTTGCGGGCGCCCGTTGACCGGGCGTCCATTGATCGCGGCGCGGGCGTCCCCTCTCCCGCTCCGCCGCCGGACAAGTTTGCGACAAAAGCTCGTTTTTCGCCAGTCGGGTTTGTGGCAAATTCCACCTCGTTCGTCCCGGAAGGGGCGCATTATCCTATGCGCGCGGGGTTCTTTGGTTCGCCCGCCTAGCGGCGGGACCGCGCGCCCGATAAGGTTCCCGCAATGCCCTCGATTTACGACCGCGACCTGGACCGCAACGCCGCCAACTTCGCGCCCCTTTCGCCGCTCACGTTCCTCGAACGCGCGGCGGCCGTCTATCCCGATCGCATCGCCGTCATCCACGGGCGGAAACGCTTTACCTGGAAGGAGACCTACGCCCGCTGCCGAAGGCTCGCGAGCGCGCTCGCCAAACGAGGTATCGGCCGCAACGATACGGTCGCGGTTATGGCCTCGAACACGCCCGAAATCTACGAGGCGAGCTTCGCCGTGCCCATGCTCGGCGCGGTGCTCAACACCCTCAACGTCCGGCTCGACGGTCCGGCGCTCGCCTTCTGCCTCGAACACGGCGAAGCCAAGGCGCTGATTACCGACACCGAGTTTTCGCCCGCGATCAAGGACGCGCTCGCCCGACTCGGGAACAAGATACCGGTGATCGACATCGTCGACAGCGAATACGGCGGCCCGGGCGCGCGGCTCGGCGAAACCGACTACGAATCGTTCATCGCCGGGGGCGATCCGGATTTCGCCTGGACCATGCCGGCCGACGAATGGGACGCGATTTCGCTCAACTACACGTCCGGCACCACCGGCAATCCCAAGGGCGTCGTCTACCACCATCGCGGCGCGTACCTGAACGCGCTCAGCAACGCGGTCGGGTGGAACATGGGCCATCATCCGATCTACCTCTGGACGCTGCCCATGTTCCATTGCAACGGCTGGTGCTTCCCGTGGACGCTCGCCGCCGTCGCCGGCACCAGCGTGTGCCTCAGGCGGGTGAGCGCCGAAACCATTTTCGCCGCCATCGCCGAACACAAGGTGACCCACTTCTGCGGCGCGCCGATCGTGCTCAATTTCGTCATCAACGCGACCGAGGCGGAAAGGAAGCCGCTTCCCCACACCGTCCAGGTCATGACCGCCGCCGCGCCTCCGCCGGCGGCGACGTTGGCCGGCATGCAGCGCGCCGGATTCAACGTCACCCACGTCTACGGGCTTACCGAAACCTACGGGCCGGCGGTGATGTGCGCGTGGCACCCGGAATGGGACGCATTGCCGATCGAGAAGCAGGCCGAATTGAAATCGCGCCAGGGCGTGCGCTACCACGTCCTCGACGGCCTCGCGGTGATGGACTCGGAAACCATGACCCCGGTTCCCGCCGACGGGCAAACCATGGGCGAGATCATGTTCCGCGGCAACATCGTGATGAAGGGCTACCTCAAGAACCCGACGGCGACCGCCGAGGCCTTCAAGGGGGGCTGGTTCCATTCCGGCGATCTCGCCGCGATGCACCCGGACGGCTATATCCAGATCAAGGACCGCTCCAAGGACATCATCATCTCGGGCGGCGAGAATATTTCCTCGATCGAGGTCGAAGGCGCCATCGCCGCGCACCCCTCCGTCATGCTGGCCGCCGTGGTCGCCAAGCCGGACGAGAAATGGGGCGAAACGCCGTGCGCGTTCGTGGAACTCAAGCCGGACAAGACCGCGACCGAGGACGAAATCATCGCCTTCTGCCGCGAGCGGCTGGCCAAGTTCAAGTGCCCGCGCCGGGTGGTGTTCGGGCCGCTGCCCAAGACCTCGACCGGCAAAATCCAGAAATTCAAGCTGCGCGAAATGGCGAAGGGGATGTAGAGGCTAGGCGGAAACCGTATCCAGCGGCTCGACGCCGATGTATTCCTCCTCGACGTCGAGCGACCGTCCCTTGTCCCGGTACTCGACGCCCATGACGTCCAGCTCCGCCATCGCGGATCGTTTCTGTCGCTCGGATTGAAAGTCGAACTCCATCGCCTTCCCGCCGTTTCGCCCCCCGCGATTCGTTCCGCCCGGATGTTAAACACATTGTGTTGCAAAAAAAATAGGCTCTGCAACCATTCGAGGTGCCCGACTCCGCCCCCCCTACCCCGCCAGCCCGAAAAACACCATCCGCGCGCGGGTCACTTTCGCTCGTCGCCGGAACGCGGCGGCGCGCCGCCCCCCCGCTTCAGAATGCGGCGGAAGGCCGCCATGTCGGCGCGGGCCTTGCGCTCGGCGAAGAACGCGGCGGTCGTCATCGCGGCGAGTTTTTCCGCTACCGCCGTGGCCACGAATTGGTTGAGACTGATGCCCTCTTCCCGCGCGATTTTTTCGACCGCCGCCTTGACCGAACGCGGCAGACGCAAGGGATACGTGGAAACTGTCGTCATTTTTCGATTCTCCTCAACGCTTCGGCCGGCTTGAGCACGGCGACGCCGAATTTCGCCGGTCCGCCGCCATAGTCGCGGACATTGAAAGTCACGATGGCGTCCGCCCGCCCGTTCACCGCCGCCTCCAGGACCATTTCGTCGCCCGGATCGCGCAATTGCGGACGCCACAGAAAGTGACTGTCGACCGGTTCGGCCAACGCCGCCAGGCCATCCAGGAATTGCGCGATCTCGCCTTCGCTCAGTTGCGCGGCCAACCTGTGCTCGGCAAGGGTACAGGTGGCTTCATATTCCACCACTAGCGGAACGCTCATCAGCAGGGTCGCGCGGCCATCCGCCGCCGCCAGCAGGATCGCCGCCGACGCGCCCCGGGGACTGCGCAGGGCAGCGACCACCACGTCCGTGTCGAGCACAAGCCTCACATCATAAAAGATATCATATCACCCATGATATGACAATCTTGTCCGGGCGCGGGGTAACGCCGAAGGGTTCTTCTACCCCGCCAGCCCGAGGAATACCAAGAGCGCGCGGTCGAGGCGCCCCATGTCCGCCGGACCGAGACGGCCGATGCGGCGGCCCAGTTTTCCCCTCGGAATCGTCGTGATTTTGTCGGTCATGAGCCGCGAGCGCGCTTTCAGCCCGTTTGTCTCGTCCGACTCGACGATAGGGCGGATCGCCGGCACATCGGTGGGATCGCTGGTGAAAGCGCAGACGGTTACGGAATTTGTCGCCGCGAATCGGTCGTCTTGCACGATGACCACGGGGCGCGGCTTGCCGGCGTAATCCGCGTCGCCCGCAACGGTCCAAATTTCGCCGCGCGCCTCACCGTTCGGACTCGTTCGTGATGGCGTCGATGAATGCCTGATCCTCGGCCTCGTATCGGCTCGCCGCGATCAGCCGCGACTGGCGTCGGGCCTCCGCCTTAAAGGCGGGCGAGCCCACGTCCGGGGCCCAAATCTGGATGGGGCGGAGTCCTTGCGCGCGCACCTTGTCGCGCGACGCGGCCTTGCGACGGGTCGACAAACGCTTGGCGGAAACCGGCATGGCGAAATCCAACTAGGTTACATGTAACCTCGCGCCGACCGCGCCCAAACGCAAGCGCGCGCGGGCCCCCGAACACTCGGCAGCGAAACCCCGGTTCAGTGCGACGACAGGCCGGCGATCTCGTCCTTGATCTTCAACTTCTGCTTTTTGAGGTTATGGATCCGGACCTCGTCCGGGTGGGTGTGGGCATTTTCCTCGGCAATGGCGGACTCGAGCGCCTCGTGCCGGGCCTTGAGAGCGTTCAGTCTCTCCTGCTGGCTCATGGATGATTCCCTGTTTCCACATTGCAACTACGAATGCGGCGCCGGGCTCGCCCGTCGCGGGGCCGCCGTAATTCTCGGCGTTTGGAGGAGCGGTTCTCGCCCCCGGCGCATTCGGTTATGATAACCGAAACAGCGCCCCGATTCCACAAAAAGGGGCCTTGAGCCGGGGCCGCGGATCGGTCCCGGTCGAGTTTGGCATCATTCAAAAAAACGGCCGGAAGCCGGGATAGTCGCGCGGGGGATTGAAAGCCGTCATGAACGATCCACAGGCTCTCAAGGAACGCCTCGAGGCGTTGCGGCTGGAACACCGCGATCTCTTCGACGTCATCCGGCGCCTGACCGAGAACGATCGCCATGACCGACTCCAGCTTCAGCGCCTGAAGAAGCGGAAGCTTCTGCTCAAAGACCAGATTTCGACCATCGAGAACCTGCTGATTCCCGACATCATCGCCTGACGGGCGGTCAGGCGGTGGCGCGCGCGGCGTCGGCGTCTTCGAGACGGGTCAGGCTGCCGTTGCGCGCCGTTTCCCAAAAGTCCGCCAGTTGCGTCTGCTCCTCGTGCTGCGCCCGTCGCCGCACCTCGTCGAGGACGTCGAAATGGTCGAACAGCAGTTGAACGATTTCGCGCGAAAGCCGGCCCGCGGCCACGTGCTGTCCGAAAATCTCGCGGATTTTCGCGCCCTCGTATCCCCTGCGGTAGGGGCGGTCTTCGGACAGGGCCGTGAAGATATCCGAAACGGCGACGATGCGCGATCCGAGCGAGATGTTCGCCTCGGCCAGCCGCAGCGGATAGCCTTTGCCGTCCAATGTCTCGTGATGCTCGGCCGCCCACGCCGTGATTTCCTCGAGGCCCGTGACCCGCCCCAGAATGTTGCGGGTGTGGTAGGTGTGCGAACGCATGACGTGCCATTCCTCGGGCGTCAACGATCCGTCTTTTTCGAGGATCGTGTTCGGTACCGCGAGCTTGCCGATGTCGTGCACGTAGCCGGCGATTTTCAGCATCTTGCATTCGCTCCGGGACATTCCGGCAAGCCGGCCGAGTTCGGCGGCGCAGGCCGCGATGCCGCCGGAATGGGTGGCGGTGAATCGCGACCGGCAATCGACGACCAGGGCGAAGAACTTGGATATGTCCAAAAGTTCGTCGAGATCGACGACCACGCGGGGAAGATGGCACATCCGCCGCAGGGTCCGTTCGAGCGAACCGAAGGAAAGATCGAGCCAGAAAACCTCCCGATCCGACACCCTGTTGAACGCGGCCACGTGCTCCGGGTCGAACTGAAGCCCGGCAAAGCCGGCGATGGTCGTGCGGATGCCGTCGACTTGCGCGAAGACCGGCACTTTCCGGTCGTAAAGGACCGCGATCCGGTCGGCGAGGTGAATCAGGTGGCTCAGGTGCGGCACCGGCAGATCGCGGAACCTATGCCCCTCGCCGTATTTCCAGGGCACGTGATGGAAACGGACCAGCGTGGCGGCCTCGTTGATGTGGGGGAACTTCCCCAGCAGGTTGTACCCGAATTCGGCGTGAAGATGCGGCGACTTCATCTCGAACTCGAGGATTTTCATCCGCTCCGCGAGCGGCAGGCTGCCGATGTCGTGAAGATAGGCCGCAACGAAAAGATCGTTATAGGCCGGCCGCGGCAGCCCCAGTTCCTCGGCGATGGTCGCGGCGATATAGCAAACCTGTTTATGGTGCGCGTCGATGGCGGGATTGATGGCGTCGAGCGCCGTGGCGAGCGCGTCGATCAACTCGAAAATCGAGAATGTCCGTCGCGCCGGCTGACGTTTTCGTTCCGAGTTTCCAGGCACGGCGATTCCTTCTTCATCGCCCCGTCCGCGAACCGTTCGCACACCGAGGTCGGCGGAATTAACTTTTTAATTGTCGCACGCGCCCCGGTATGACGGTATTAGGGCTGGCCCCGTATGCCGGCCATCAGATTGGCGTCGGCGGCGGCGATCAGCCCGTCCACATCGCTGCCCGCGCTCAACACGGCAAGGCCGACCGCCACGTCCAAATCCACCCGGCGGGCCCCGGCGACGAACGGGCGTTCCGCGACCGCGCGCGCAAGCGCCGCGCGCAACGCCGCGCGGCCGGCCTCGTCGGCGACGAACACCAACGCGGCAAGTTCGTTGCCGGTCAGGCTGCCGACGAAATCGCCCGGCGCCACGACCGCCCGCAGCGCGTCGCACAAAAGGCCGAGCGCCTTGTCGCGCGCGGCGATGCCGAATTCGCGCCGGATCGCGTCGCCGTTGATCAGGCTGATGACGAACAGGCTGGGCGCGAACGAAAATTCCTGCAATCGACCGCGCACATGCGCGACCTGCCCACGAAACGCCTGACGGCTCAACACCGGCAAATAAGGGTGATGGTCGACAATCTGTTCAAGCTGGGCGAGGCGCCGCCGGGCGGCGTCCAACTCGCCGCGCACTTGGCCGAGCTCGGCGAGAAGGTTCTCGATCACCCGCTCGGTTTCGGGCGAAAGCTTGTCGGCGGCAAGACCGGCGATGGTCACGTCGGTCGCGCCCTCGGACCGCAAATGATCGGCGCCGCCCCCGCGCGCGCCTTCGTGCTCGCGCCCGTGGTCATCCTCGCGCGCGCTGTCTTGGCCCGCGCCCTGGCGACGCGGCGCGGGATAGGGGGATCGCCGCCCGCCATCGCGCGACGGTACGATGGGAGGCGGACCGAGGTCCTTTTCCATCGCTCGACCTCCGGGGGTCTAACCTCCGGGCGGACGCCGCGGCCGGAAGCCGGGACTCGATCCGCCCGTACGTTCAGTATAGCCAATCGCGCGCATTCGAGGTTAATGGCGCCCGGTCGAGGCTTGTCAGCCAAGGCTCCGCGCCTATAATCCCCCGCTTCCCGCACCCCGGAAGCGCCCATGCCCTCGCCCCGAAAACAACGCAAATCGGCTCGATCGCGGCGCAAGCCGGAGGTCGGCGTGATCATGGGCAGCCAGTCCGATTGGGCGACGTTGCGACACGCGGTCGAGACGCTGAAGGCACTCGGCGTCCGGTTCGAGACGCGAATCGTCTCCGCCCACCGCACCCCGAAGCGCCTCTACCAATACGCCCTTTCCGCCCGCGCGCGCGGCCTCAAGGCGATCATCGCCGGCGCCGGCGGCGCCGCGCACCTGCCCGGCATGACGGCGGCACTGACCGCGTTGCCCGTGTTCGGAGTTCCGGTCGAATCGAAGGCCCTGAAGGGACTCGACAGCCTGCTCTCCATCGCCCAGATGCCGCCCGGCATACCGGTCGGGACTCTCGCGATCGGCCGCGCCGGGGCGATCAACGCGGCGCTGCTCGCCGCCGCCGTGCTCGCGACCGGGGACGCGCGCGTGCGCGCCCGGCTCGATTCCTGGCGCGCGGCGCAAACCGCCGCCATCGCGCGAAAGCCGAAGGACGAACCGCCCGAAACTCGATCGCGGCGGCGCCGTTCGCGATGAACCCGACCGCGCCGCTTGCGCCCGGAAGCGTCATCGGCATCATCGGCGGCGGCCAACTCGGGCGCATGACCGCGCTCGCCGCCGCCCGGCTCGGCTACCGCTGCCATATCCTTACGCCCGAGCCGAATTCGCCGGCCGGCCAGGTGGCAGAGCGAACCGTCGTCACGCCCTACGACGACGGCGGCGCGCTCGAATCTTTCGCCCGCGCCGTCGATGTCGTCACCTTTGAATTCGAAAATATTCCGGTCGAGTGCGTGCGCCATCTCGCTCGGTTCAAGCCGACGCGCCCGAACGCCGACGTTCTCGCCGTGGCCCAAGACCGGATCGAAGAAAAGACGTTCATCAACGAACTCGACATCGCCACCGCCCCATGGCGGACGATCCGGAGCGTCCAAGCGCTCGATGTCGCGGCGCGCGACATCGGCCTGCCCGCCGTGCTCAAGACCGCGCAACTCGGCTACGACGGCAAGGGCCAGGTCAAGATCGCGCCGGGCGACGACCTCGCCGCCGCCTGGAAGGCGATGGGCGCCGAATGGGGCATCCTGGAAGGGTTCATCGACCTGGAGCGGGAGATTTCGGTGATCGTCGCGCGCGGACTCGACGGCGCCATGGCCGCCTATCCGGCGGTCGAGAACGTGCACACCCGCCACATCCTCGACACCACCACGGCGCCGGCGCGCATCGCGCCCGCGCTTGCCGAGAGGGCGCGCCAATACGCGGAAGCGATCACCGCCGCGCTCGGCGTGGTCGGATTGCTCGCGGTCGAGATGTTTGTCGCGCGCGACGGGCGGCTGCTGGTCAACGAAATCGCGCCTCGGCCGCACAACTCGGGCCACTGGACCCTGGACGCCTGTCCCGTCAGCCAGTTCGAGCAACTGGTGCGGGCCATCACCGGGTTGCCGCTCGGCACGGTCGAACGCCATTCGGACGCGATCATGACCAACCTGATCGGCCGGGACGTGGAGAGCTGGCCCAAGCTCGCGGCCGAACCCGGGGCCTGCCTGCACCTCTACGGCAAGGGCGAGGCGCGCGAAGGCCGCAAGATGGGTCACGTCACCCGGCTTTTCCCCAAGGGATCCCTCGCCCAGTCGGGCGCGGCAAAACTAAACCCATAAATTTCTTGATGTTATTAGGTCTTTCGGCGAATATTCCCATAATTCAATTATGGATTAAGGGGAATCGCCATGACCGGAGGAGAAACGATTTTTCTCGTCGCATCGCTAGCCGCCTTCACGGTGTTCGCGGTGGTCGTCGCCTGGGCCAACAAGCGCACGCGCACCCACTAGCGGGTATTAATAGGCGGGACGGGCTTCGCGGCGAAGCCGCTGCTCGATCTCGCCCATGGACAGGCGCGAAACCTTCACCGCTTCCAGGAGCTCGATCTCGATCAGCTGCGCCCGGTCGAGCCGGTCGGCGATCAGCTTGCGCACGAAGGCGACGATTTCGGGCGCCACTCCCGGCAAAACCAGGATATTGGTGATCAGCTCGCGCCGCACCAGCGGGGGATACTTGACGATTTCCGCCGCCAGCACCCGCTTGACCCCCTGGGAGATCCGTTCGCTGCCGAAGATCCGATCGATGCAGAAGCTGTAGATGCCGAAATCGAGCCGGCCGGCCACGGTGCGGGTGAAGTCGACGAATTCCTGCACGAAATCGCGCGCCGCCACGTCGCCCTGAATCAATCGGGCGACCACCGCCAGGAATTCGCGATAGCGGTTGCGGGCCGGCGACAGACGAAGGTCGAGCTCACCCTCGATCGCCCTCAAATCGATCAGGCTGAAATCCCGCTCCAGCATCGCGTGCGCCGAGGTCTTGACGCCGGGTGCAAGCGCGTGTGCCTCGATCAGGTCGAACAGGCGCTCGTATTTCGCGCGCTCGCGGCCGGTGAGCGCCGCCGCCGACCGGCCGAGCGGCAACAGCGCCGCCTCCGCCACCAGAAAATCGCGCGAATAGATCGAAGCCATCGCCGCGGCGTCGGCGGGGGGCACGGCGGCGGCGAGACGGAAATCGTCGGTGATGACGAATCGGCCGCCGGCGGCGACGGTGAGATAGCGCCCCAACCGGCAGCAGGCGAGAAAATGGTCGGCGAGCGTGCTTTCGCCGGCCGCGGGCGCGAACGCGGATGTGAAGGTCCCGGCGTCGTCCGACGCCGCGGCCGCGGCGCCGCGCCCGGAATCCAACCCCCGAACCAGGATCGGCGCGTCGGTCCGGGGCGCGAACGGCGAGGCGACGCCGCCGCCGAAACGCACATCGGCGTCGGCATCCGTTTGGTTGCGATCGCGGGGATCATCCCGAGGCGTCATGGCCTGTGCCTTTCGCTCGTTACCGGCCAGCCTAGCACGCACCCCGGCCGGAGCCTACGTCCGCGCCGCCCGGGGCGGCCGGCCCCGCCCAAAACCTTGTCCCCAGCGGCGCGCGAGCCCGGGCGGAACCAGGCGCCCGAAGGCGTCGGCGACCCGTTTCGCGAACGCGATTCCGTCGCCGGCCGACTTGAGGCGGGCGCGCAGCGAGAAGATTTTCATAACGTCGGCGATGCGCCGATCGAGAAACGCGTCGGTCGCGGCGAAATTTTCGCTCTCGTCCGTGAGCCAGAACATCAGGGTGGTGCCGTAGACGCCCGAAAGGAGCGCGCGCTTGGTGTAGTAGTTGAAATCGGTCGATGCATCCCCGGCCGCGCGCCAAATCGCGTCGGCCGCCCGCCACATGAGCTTCGGCGCCAACCGGGCGTTGTTGGGAAGGGCGAGAAACGCGACCAGGCGGCGGACCGCCTCCCGGTGCGGCGCGAGTGCGTGCAACCGGGCGCGCGCTGCGGCGGCGACGCGCTCGTGGGTGCGCATCGGCTTGCGGCGCAATTGGCGGCCGAGCCCCTCGGTCATGCGGCGGTCGGCCCACGCGCCGAAATGCCGGGCCGCATCCCTGGGTCCACCCGGGAAAGCGCGCGCGAGCCCGGCCGGCCCGGCGCCGGCGTCCCGGGCTCCGGCGGCGAGCGCCTTTGCCGTCCAGCCGTCGAAGGCGACGTGAACGAGAGCGGCGGCAAGAATGGCGTCGCGCAGGCGCTCCATATCCGTCGCACGGCCGGCTTTCGGTTTCGGTTGCGCTTTCGATTTCCGTTTGGCCATCGCTTATTCCTCCTCGCCCGCCTCCTGCCCGTGCGCCTTGCGGATTTCCTCGACGAAGCCGAAGCTCGCGAGATCGCGCATGCGCATGGGATAGACGATGCCGTCGAGATGATCGCATTCGTGCTGCACGACGCGGGCATGAAACCCGGCAGCCTCCCGCGCGAAGCTGCGCCCATCCAGATCGACGGCCGAATAGCGGATGCGGGCGAAGCGCGGGACCCGGCCGGTCATGCCCGGCACCGAAAGGCAGCCTTCCCAGTCTTCCTCCATCGTCTCGCCCAAGGGCTCGATGACGGGATTGACCAGGATGTTGAGCCCTTCCGGGAACCGCGCCGGACCTTCGGTGTCGGCCTCGCCGCGCGCGGGCGGAACGTCGAAAATCACGACCCGCAGCGGCACGTGGACCTGGGGCGCCGCGAGGCCGATTCCCGGCGCATCGCGCATGGTTTCCGCCATGTCTTGCACCAAGGCCCGGATTTCGGGCGCGGTCGGGTCCGCCACCGGCTCCGCGGGACGGGCCAGAACCGGGTGGCCCATGCGGGCAATCTTGAGAATGGCCAAGGTCTTGGGCTCCTTAAGGGGCTCCCGTGGGACGGTGGGGCCAGTTAACCCGCCGTTTCCGGCCTTTTCAAGCCGTCGCCCGCGTGCTAGAAGCCCTGCCCGCTCCGAAGCGGGGGAAAACCCCGGTCGCGAGCCCGACCAACCCGAAGTTTAACGCCATTGGAGGCGAAAGAGCCCGTGCAGGTTACCGTTCGCGACAACAACGTCGATCAAGCCCTCAAGGTCCTGAAGAAGAAACTCCAGCGCGAGGGCGTGTTCCGGGAAATGAAGATCCGCCGCGCGTTCGAGAAGCCGTCCGAACGCCGGGCCCGGGAAAAAGCCGAAGCGATCCGCCGCACCCGCAAGCTCGAACGCAAGCGCCTCGAACGCGAAGGGTTCTGAACCCGGCCCCAGGGCTGAAAAAACGCCGCCGTGTCCCGGCGGCGTTATGCTGTTTAGCACGCATTCGCCTGACGTCGTTTGTGGGGGTGCTATGATCCGTCGCGTGAACACTCCCGCCCCGATCCTCGACTCGGTACTGACTTGTCCTTCGTGCGCGCGGGCGACGCCCGAGCGCATGCCCGAGGATTACTGTCTGGTCCGCTGGACTTGCCCCGGCTGCGGCGCGGCCCTCAAGCCCAAGGCCGGCGATTGCTGCGTGTTCTGCTCCTACGGTTCGGTCCCCTGCCCGCCCGTCCAAGCACAGGGCGGCAAGGGGGCGGGATCTTGCTGCTGACGCGCTCCCCTCCCCAGCCGCGCCGGATTGGTGCTAATCTCGCGTCCTGACCCGGGGAGACCCGCCATGGCGCGGTTACGCTCCAAAGTTCCCGCCGGCAGGCATCCGCCGGCGCGGATGAAACCCGAGGACGTGCGCGCGGCCTGCGTCGCGCTGTTTTTTCCGGGGATGAGCCTTGCGCGCTACGCCGACCGACTCGCCGAGGTGCTCGACTGCCACCGCCGCACCGTCCAGGACTGGTTCGTCCACGGCGTCCAGGGCATTTCCGCGCAGGCCGTGCGGCTCGCCCTGCAGACCCGCTTCCTGGAGGAGGAGAACGCCAAGCTCCGTTCGCGCACCGGGCGGCGCAAGAGCGACGGACGCGCCACGACCCGGCCCGAACAGTTCCGCTTTCCGGTGTGAACGACCGCGCGCGGGATCAGCCGAGGGCGACGACGATCTCCTCGGTCATCTTCTTCGCGTCGCCGAACAGCATCATCGTGTTGCCGCGGAAGAAGAGTTCGTTGTCGACGCCGGCATAGCCTGACGCCATCGAACGCTTGACGAACAGCACCGCCTTCGCTTTTTCCACGTCGAGCACCGGCATGCCGTAGATCGGGCTCTTGGGATCGGTCTTGGCTGCCGGGTTGGTCACGTCGTTGGCGCCGATGACGTAGACGACGTCGGCGGTGGCGAATTCGTGGTTGATTTCCTCGAGCTCGAACACCTCGTCGTAGGGTACGTTCGCTTCCGCCAGCAGCACGTTCATGTGCCCGGGCATGCGCCCGGCGACCGGGTGGATCGCGTACTTGACCTCGCAACCCTCGGCCTTGAGCTTGTCGGCCATTTCGCGCAGCGCGTGCTGGGCCTGGGCGACCGCCATGCCGTAGCCAGGCACGACGATGACCTTGGAGGCATTCTTCATCAGGAACGCGGCGTCCTCGGCGCTGCCGGCCTTGACGTTGCGGTCGCGCCCGCCGGCCGCCGCTGCCGGGCCCGCGGTTTCGCCGCCAAAGCCGCCGAGCAGGACGTTGATGATCGAGCGGTTCATCCCCTTGCACATGATGTAGCTGAGGATCGCGCCCGAGGAGCCGACCAGCGCGCCGACGATGATCAGCGCCGGGTTGGAAAGGGTGAAGCCGATGCCGCAGGCCGCCCAGCCGGAATAGGAATTCAGCATCGACACCACAACCGGCATGTCGGCGCCGCCGATCGGGATGATGAGCAGGAACCCGATCAGCAGCGAGAGCAGGACCAGCAGCCAAAACACCGATGCCGATTGGCTGAAGATCAACACGACCGTGAGCAAAGCGATCGCCGCGCCGATGGCGGCATTCAGCTTATGCTGGCCGGGGAACGTGATCGGCGCCCCGCTCATGATCCCCTGCAGCTTGGCGAAGGCGATGACCGAACCCGAGAACGTGACCGCGCCGATGGCGGTGCCGAGCGCCATTTCGATCAGGCTCGCGGTCTTGATCGCGCCGGGCGTGCCGATGGCGAACGCTTGCGGGTTGTAGAACGCGGCCGCCGCCACGAACACCGCCGCCATGCCGACCAGGCTGTGGAACGCGGCGACCAGCTGCGGCAGCGCGGTCATGTTGATCTTGAGCGCGACCACGGTGCCGATCGAGCCGCCGATCAGGATCGCGAGGATGATCATGCCGTAGGAGAGAACGCCGGGATCGGCAAGCGTCGCGAGCACCGCCACCGCCATGCCGGCGATGCCGAACAGGTTGCCGGTGCGCGCGCTTTCCGGCGAGCTCAAACCGCGCAACGCCAGGATGAACAGCACCGAGGCGATCAGATAGGCAAACCCGCTCGTGCTCGCACTCATGGCTTTTTCGCCTTTTTCTTGAACATGCCGAGCATGCGCTGGGTGACGATGAACCCGCCGAAGATGTTGACCGAGGCGAGCATCACCGCGAGAAAGCCCATGATCTTGGCGAAATTCATGTCCTGGGGCCCCGCCGCCAACAGCCCGCCGACCACGATCACCGAGGAAATCGCGTTGGTCACCGCCATCAGCGGCGAATGCAGCGCCGGCGTCACGCTCCACACCACGTAGAAGCCGACGAAACAGGCGAGCACGAACACGGTAAACAGCGCCAGGAACGGATCGCCCGCGCCCGAGGTCGCGCCCGAAAGCTGGGCGGTTTCGGCGGCGAGCTTGCCGGCGGACGCGGCGAGCTTGGCGGCTTCCTCGGCGAGGCGGGCGGCGTGGCCGGCGACCTGGCTGACGTCCATGTCAGTTCCCTCCCGCGAGCATGGGATGGACGACCTTGCCGTCGCGGGTCACCAGCGTGCCCTTGACGATCTCGTCGTCCCAGTTGATGGCGAGCGCCTTGGTCGATTTGTCGATCATCGGCGTAAGGAAATTGAGCAGATTACGCGCGAACAGCGCGCTGGCGTCGGCGGCAATGCGGCTCGGCATGTTGGTGTGGCCGACGATCTTGACGCCGTGCTTGACGGCCACCTTGTCCGCCTCGGCCCCGGCGACGTTGCCGCCCGCCTCGACCGCGAGATCGACGATCACCGAGCCCGGCGCCATCGAGCGGACCATGTCCTCGGTCACCAAAATCGGCGCGCGCTTGCCCGGGATCAGGGCGGTGGTGATGACGATATCCTGCTTCTTGATATGTTCGGCGATAACCGATTGTTCTTTTTTCTTGTAGTCCTCGCTCATTTCCTTGGCATAGCCACCGGTGGTCTGGGCGGTCTTCATCGCCTCCTCGTCCACCACCACGAACTTGCCGCCGAGGCTTTCGACCTGTTCCTTGGTCGCGGCGCGGACGTCATAGGCCGTCACCACCGCGCCGAGCCGCTTGGCGGTGGCGATCGCCTGCAGGCCGGCGACGCCGACGCCCATAACGAACGCCTTGGCCGGGGCCACCGTGCCCGCCGCCGTCATCATCATCGGGAAACCGCGCCCGAATTCGGAAGCCGCCTCGATCACGGCGCGGTAGCCGGCGAGGTTGGATTGGGAGGACAGAATGTCCATGCTTTGCGCGCGGGTGATGCGCGGCATCAATTCCATGGCGAACGCGGTAAGCCCGGCGTCGGCGCACGCCTGCACCCCGGCGCGGTCGGTCAACGCCGCCATGTGAGCGACCAAAATCGCGCCCTTCTTCATGGCCGCGATTTCGCCCGCCTGCGGCGCGCGTACCTTCCAGATCATGTCGGACTGCCCAAGCGCCTCGGCCGCGGTCGACGCGATGGTCGCGCCGGCCGCCTTGAACGCGTCGTCGGCGAAGGCGCTGCCTGCGCCCGCTCCCGCTTCGATCACCACCTCGACGCCGAGAGCGGCGAGCTTCTTGACCGCGTCGGGCGAGGCGGCAACCCGGCGTTCGCCCGGACGGATTTCCTTGAGAACGGCGATTTTCATGATGGGATCGTTGGGGGTTTGGAACCGGGTCGTATTGAGCCCTCGATAAGGGCTGGTTATGCCGCGCCCGGCGGCGCAAAGCAAGCCGTCGCGAAGAGAATAAATCTTAATTTCCGGGCGATTTGTCCCGTTTCCGGGGCACCGTCAGTTCCGCTTCCTCCAACACGCTGCCGCGCCGGTCGGCATGTCCGTCGAACGTGCGCTTGAGGTCGAGCAGCGCCGAAGCGATCGAGCGCATCGGACTTCGGGCCGACTCGGCGAGCGCGCGGTCCTCGGTCTTGTCCATGTAGGCGCTGAGACTGGTGAGGTTGTATTCGATCAGATTGAGAAAATCCTGGGTGCTGCGCGGGCGCCTGATGTAGGCGTGGTGCACGTTGCGCAGGTTCTGCACCAGGACCCGGAACACGGTCCGCAGCGACGGGTCGGATTTTCCGAGCTTCGATTCGATGGCGTGGCGCGGCACGACGATGAGGGTCGTGTCTTCGATCGCCTGCGCGCCCGCCATGCGCGGCGAGCCGTCGAGGATCGCCATTTCCCCGAACATGCCGCCCTGCCTGACGGTGGCGAGCCGCATCGCCTCCCCGTCGATAGCCTTGACGATGGCGATGGCGCCGAGATCGACGACATACGCGGCGTCGCCTTGGTCCCCTTCGCGAAAGACGAATGTGTCCTTCTTGACGTTGAGCCGTTCCACCGAATCCCCCGGTCCAGCGCGCCCCGGCGATCAGGCCAACTTGACCGCCGTGCCGTTGACGCTGACCATCAGCATCGTCTTGTCGTCGCCGCCGATCACTTCATAGTCGAGATCAACCCCGACCACCGCATCGGCGCCGAGAGCCCGGGCCTGTTCCGTCAACGCCGCGATGGCGGCTTCGCGACCGGCCTTCAATTCTTTCTCATAGGCCCCGGAGCGGCCGCCGACGATGTTGCGGACACTGGCGAACAGGTCACGGAAGATATTGGTTCCCATCACCGTCTCGCCCGAAACGAGACCGAGGTAAGACGCGACCTTGCGTCCGTCCACGCCGTCGGTGGTGGTAATGATCATCCCTCGCCCCCGCTTTTATTTAGCGCCGATCAGTCTATCACCATTCAGTCCGACGGGGGAATGTCGAACCGCGCCAGAATTTTGCGCTGCCGTTCGCTCAGGGCTTTCTCGTCGAAATCCTTAATCAAGTCGTGAAACAGGCGGTGCCAATTGACCTCGGCCTTGAGGTGGGTGAACACGCTGCCGAGGCCGACCGCGGCCCGGTCCATCAGCACGAATTCGCGCGGCGGCGTCACGCCGCCGTAGTCACGCAGCTCGCGGTGCACCTTGCCGGCGACGCGCGCGCCGTAGGCGGTGTCGCCGGTGTCCTGGATCTTCTGCACCTTGTCTTCCATCAGCGGGCCGTAGAGGAACCGCGCCCACTGGCTCAGGATCGCGATCAACCGGCGGTCCAGATTTTTGAATCCCCAGGTGCGATAGGCGGAAACGGCCAGTTCCTCGTTGTCGTCGCGCAGCGCGTAGTAAAGGTCGATCACCGCGCGGATGAACGGCGGGCGGAAGACGCGGATGCAGCCGAAATCGAGCAAGTTGATGTCGCCGTCGGATCGCGCCGTGTAATTGCCGAGGTGCGGATCGCCATGGATCACGCCGTAGTCGTAGAACGGCACGTACCAAGCGCGGAACATGTTGTGCGCGAGCGTATTGCGAAACTTGAGCGGCGCGTCGACGAAGCTCTTGAGCGGTCGGCCTTCGAGCCAGTTCATGGTCAGCAACCGCCCGGTGGACAGTTCCGCGACCGGCTCGGGCACATGGACCGTCTTTTCCGGTTTGAGCATCGCGCCATAGAGGCGCATGTTGCGCGCCTCGCGCCGGTAATCGAGTTCCTCGCGCAGGCGCGCCGATAGCTCCTCGTGAATCCGCGAGGTGTCGATGGCGCGGTCGATGCGCCGGTAGACGGCGAACGCGATCTTGAGTTGGGCGAGATCGGCTTCCACCGCCGCGCCCATGTCGGGGTACTGGATCTTGCAGGCCAGCGATCGGCCGTCGAGAGACGTCGCCCGATGCACTTGGCCGAGCGAGGCGGCCGCCGCCGCCACCGGCTCGAAGGCGCGGAAGCGCGATTGCCAATCGGGACCCAGTTCCGACGCCATGCGCCGGCGCACAAACGCCCAGCCCATGCTCGGCGCGTTGGTTTGCAAGTGGGCAAGTTCGGCGGTGTATTCCGGGGGCAACAGGTCGGGCACGGTCGAAAGAATCTGCCCGACTTTCATCAATGGGCCCTTGAGCGCGCCGAGCACGGCCTTGAGGGCGGCGGCGTCGGCGGCGGTATCGGGGCGGCGGCGCAGCAGGCGCCGGCCCGCGGCCTTGGCGGCGATCCCGCCCATGGCCGTGCCGACCCGGGCGACGCGGATCGCGCGCCGCCGGAGCGAGTCTTCGCTGCCGCCGCGCTTCGCGCTCACGTCGCCTCCAGATCGTCGATCAGACCGGCGATCACGTCGAGGCCGCGCCGCCAGAACGCCGGATCGCCGGCGTCGAGTCCGAACGGGGCGAGCAACTCGCGGTGGCGCAGCGTCCCGCCCGCAGCAAGCATGTCGAGATACTTCCGCTCGAAATCGGGGTACCCGCCGCGGTAGACCGAATAGAGCGCGTTCACCAGGCAATCGCCGAAAGCGTAGGCATAAACGTAGAACGGCGAATGGACGAAATGGGGGATGTAGGCCCAGTACCAGCGGTACTCGGGCGCGAAGCGGAACGCCGGACCGAGGCTTTCGCGCTGCACGTCGAGCCACAGCGCGCCGATGCTTTCCGGCGCGAGCTCGCCCGAGCGACGGGCGTCGTGAAAGCGGCGCTCGAATTCGTGAAAGGCGGCCTGGCGCACGACCGTATTGAGCATGTCCTCGATCTTGCCGGCGAGCAGCACGCGCCGCCGCGCCGGATCGGTTTCGCTGCGCAGCATCGCCTGGAACACCAGCATCTCGCCGAACACCGAAGCGGTCTCGGCGAGCGTCAACGGCGCGTCCGCCATCAGCGCTCCTTGCGGCGCGGCGAGGACTTGATGGACGCCGTGGCCGAGTTCGTGGGCGAGCGTCATCACGTCGCGGGCGCGGCCGTGGTAGTTCATCAGGATGTAGGGATGGACCGACGGCGCCGTGGGATGGGAAAAGGCGCCCGAATCCTTGCCCGGCGCGGGCGCCGCGTCGATCCAGCGTTCCCTGAAAAATCGTCCGGCGATCTCCGCCATGCGCGGCGAAAAGGCACGGAACGCATCAAGCACGATCGCTTCGGCCTCGCCCCAACCGTAGGTACGGACGGACACCTTGGGCAACGGCGCGTTGCGGTCCCAATAGTCGAGCGACTTGAGACCGAGCATGCGCGCCTTTAGCCGGTAATAGCGGTGCGCGAGTCGGGGGAAAGATTCCCGCACCGAATCGACAAGCGCCTTCACCACCTCGTCCTCGACATGGTTGGCGAGATTGCGGGAGGCGAGCGGGCTGGCGTACTTGCGCCAGCGGTCGGAAATCTCCTTGTCCTTGGCGAGCGTATTGAGGACCAGCGCGAACAGGGACCCGCGCTGGGCGAGCCCTTCGGCCAGCGCCCGCGCCGCCTGCCGGCGCAACGGCCGCCGGGGATCCGAGAGCCGATCGAGAGCGCCGGAGATGGTCAGCGTCCTCGCGCCGACGCGAAAGCGCATTCCGGCGAGCGTCTCGTCGAACAGGCGCGGCCAAGCTCCGTCGGTGGCGGAGCGGTCGAGTTCGAAGTTTTCCAATTCGTCCGACAGCTGGTGATCGCGAAAGACGCGCGTGTCGCGCGCCCACGGGGCGTAGCGCCGGGCGGCGGGGTCTTCGAGCGCGCGGGCGAGCGCGTCTTCCTCCATCCGATTGAGCTCGAGGGTCAGGAACAGGGTGTGCTTGGCGGCGTCGGTCAGGCGCTCGGTCACGTTCTGCAGCATCCGGCCGGTATCCGGGTCGGCGAGATCGGCGGCATGGCGCAGCGACGCATAAGCGTGGATCTTCGCGCGGCGGTCGGCGATCGCGTCGTAGGCGGCGACCGCCTCGCCGAATTCGGCGCCGGCGAGGCCCGCGACGCGGCCGCGCCAGCGCCGGTTCATATCCCGAGATCGTTCCTCCACCCAGGCAAGATCGTGCTCGATCCGGGGGTCGTCCGGCGCGGCGTAGAGATCGGCGAGCGACCAGCGCGGCGGCGTTTTGGACTTATTGGGTTTGGCGGCGCGGGCCGACCGCCGCGCCTTGGGAGCCCGGACCATGGACGGAAAATCTCCTTGCAAGGCGAGAGCTATACGGGTGGATTAGTCCGGAGGCAACGGTAAACGGACATCCGCATAGGGCCGTGAATTCGAAGGATTCCATGCACCCCGGAAGCGACCGATTCGAGCGCTGGCCGAACCTCGCGGCCATGTTTTTCGATCAAGTCGACGCGCTCGGCGACCGTCCGTTCCTGTGGGGCAAGCGCGACAATGTTTGGCGGCCGCTCAGCTGGGGCGACGCCGCGGCGCGGGTGAGCGCGCTCGCCCGCGGCCTGGTCGCCGCCGGCGTCGAGCCGGGCGATCGCGTGGTGCTGGCGTCCGAAAACCGCCCGGCGTGGGTGATCGCCGATCTCGCCATCATGGCGATCGGCGGCATCACGGTGCCCGCCTACATCACCAACACCGTCGCCGATTATGCCCATATCCTGAGGGACAGCGGCGCAAAAGGCGTGATCGTTTCCCAGCGCCGGTTCGCGGAACGGATCGCCGCCGCCGCCGACCAGGCGCCCGATCTCCGCTTCATCGCCGCCATGGACCCGCCGCCCGATCCGCCCCGGCGGGGCCCGCGCCTCGTCCATCTCGACCAGTTGATAGAAACCGGGCGCGCGCGTCACGAGAATGTGGTCGAGAAGGCTTGGTCGTGGCCGCGCTCGCGCGCCGCGTGCATCATCTACACGTCGGGCACCGGCGGCGTACCCAAGGGCGTCGTCTTGAGCCACGGCGCCATCCTGCACAACTGCCGCGGCGCCGCGCGGGCGCTGGCCGAACTCGGGATCGAGCGCGAGGTGTTTCTCTCCTTCCTGCCGCTGTCGCATTCCTACGAGCATACCGGCGGCCAGTTCTTCCCCATCGCCATCGGCGCCGAAATCTATTACGCCGAAAGCATCGAGGCACTCGCCGCCAACATGGTCGAGGCGCGCCCGACCATCATGACCGCCGTGCCGCGCCTCTACGAAACCCTGCACGCCCGCATCTCGCGCGGGGTCGCCAAGAGCGGCGCGCTGCGCCGCTTCCTGTTCGCCAAGGCCCTCGAACTTGGTCGGCGCCGATACTTGGACCCAAAGGCGCTCGGCCTCGGCGCGCGCCTGTTCGATGGACTGCTGGAGCGGCTGGTGCGCGACAAGGTTCGCGCCCGGTTCGGCGGGCGGCTCAAGGCGCTGGTGTCGGGCGGCGCGCCGCTCAACCCCGAGATCGGACTCTACTTCACCGCGCTCGGCCTGCGCATCCTGCAGGGCTACGGCCAGACCGAATCCGCGCCGGTCATCAGCGTCAACCGCCCGAACGCGGCCAAGATGCATTCGGTCGGCCCGCCGCTCGCGGACACCGAAGTGCGGATCGCCGCCGACGGCGAAATCCTCGTGCGCGGCGAACTGGTCATGCAAGGCTATTGGAACAACGAGGCGGCGACGCGCGAGGCGATCCGCGACGGCTGGCTGCACACCGGGGACATCGGCCATTTCGACGGCGACGGGCATCTGGTCATCACCGACCGCAAGAAAGACATCATCGTCGTGTCCGGCGGCGACAACGTCTCGCCCCAGCGGATCGAGGGCCTGCTCACGCTCGAACACGAGATCGCCCAGGCCATGGTCTACGGCGACCGCCATCCCCACCTGGTCGCGCTGCTGGTGCCGGACGCGGAATGGCTGCACGGCTGGGCGCGCGCCCGGGGCAAGACCGGGGACGCGGCGGAGCTGGCGGCCGACCCGGACCTCGTCGCCGCGCTCGCCTCCGCCGTGGATCGGGTCAACGCCGGGCTGTCGCCGATCGAAAGAATCCGCCGCTTCCTGGTTGCTCCCGAACCTTTCACCATCGAAAACGGCTTGTTGACCCCGACGCTGAAAATCCGCCGCCACAAGCTGCGCGCGATCTACGGGGAGAGGCTGGAAGCGTTGTACGGCTGAGTCTCAGAGCTTGTGGTAGTCGCGGAACCAAGCGACGAAGCGGGGAATGCCTTCTTCGATCGTCACGCGCGGCTCGAAGCCGAGATCGCGCCGGCTGTCCTCGATGTCGGCGTAGGTGTCGGTGACGTCGCCCGGCTGCAGCGGCAGCATCTCCATGGCCGCCTTGCGCCCCAGCGCCTTTTCGATCAGATCGATGTAGCGCGTCAGCGGTTCGGAACGGCTGTTGCCGAGGTTGTAGAGCCTCGCTGGCGGGTGGCGGCCGTCGTCGACGGGCGGGCGATCAAGGGCGGCGAGCACGCCGGCGACGATGTCGTCGATGAAGGTGAAGTCGCGGCGCATGTCGCCGTTGTTGAAGACCGGGATCGGCTCGCCCGCGACGATCCGGCGGGCGAAGATGTAGGCCGCCATGTCGGGACGCCCCCACGGCCCGTAGACGGTGAAAAAGCGCAAGCCCGTCGCCGGCACCCGCCAGATGTGGGCGTAGGCGTGGGCGATCAGTTCCTGCTCCTTCTTGCTCGCGGCGTAGAGCGACAAGGGCGAGTCGGTCCGGTCGTGGACCGAGAACGGCAGCTTGGCGTTGCCGCCGTAAACCGACGACGAGGAGGCGTAGACGAAATGGCGCAGTTTCGGCTGGCGCCGGACGGCCTCCAGGAGGGCGACCTGGCCGCCGACGTTGCTCCGGACATAGGCCATCGGCTCCTTCAGCGAATGGCGCACGCCGGCCTGGGCGGCGAGATGCACGATCCGATCGATCGCGGGATGGGCGGCGAACGAGGCCGCGAGCGCGTCGGCGTCGGCGACATCGGCCCGGACGAACGCGAAGTTCTTGGCCGCGCGCAACCGCTCAAGCCGCGTTTCCTTCAGCTTCACGTCGTAATAGGCGTTGACGTTGTCGAGCCCGAGCACGGATTCGCCCCGCGCCAGCAACGCCGCGGCGACGTGATACCCGATGAAACCGGCGGCGCCGGTGACGAGAACGGTCATGGGAAAAATGCCCGAAAGCCCGGATAAACTTCCGTATACAGGCTCCCGCGAGCTTTGCAAACCCGTCGCCGTTGTTTCGCCCGGGGCCCGCGACTAACCTTTCCGGGGGAGGAGAGATCGCATGGCGCATGTCCGCGTCGCGCTCGACGACAAATACCGCCTGACCGAGGGCCGCGCCTTCATGACCGGAACCCAGGCGCTGGTGCGCCTGTGCCTCGACCAGCGCCGGCGCGACGCCGAAGCCGGGTTCGCGACCGCCGGCTACGTCACCGGCTATCGCGGCTCGCCGCTCGGCGGCGTCGACCGGGAATTCGGGCGCGCGCAGCCGTTTCTCGCCGCCGCCGACGTGCGCTTCCACCCCGCGGTCAACGAAGACCTCGCCGCCACCGCCATCTGGGGCACGCAGCAGTTGCCGTTGTTCGGCGACGCGCGCCGCGACGGCGTGTTCGCGATCTGGTACGGCAAGGGCCCGGGCGTCGACCGCTCCGGCGACGTCTTCCGCCACGCCAATCTCGCCGGCACCTCGCGACTCGGCGGCGTGCTGGCGCTTGCCGGCGACGATCCCGCGTGCAAATCCTCGACCGTGCCGAGCCAGAGCGATTTCGCCCTGGTCGACGCCGGCATGCCGCTCCTCCATCCGGCGGACACGCAGGAATTGATCGACTTCGGCCTGCTCGGCTTCGCGCTGTCGCGCTTTTCCGGCTGCTGGGTCGGAATCAAGGCGGTCGCCGACGTGATCGACGCCGCGTCCTCCGTGGTTCTCGATCCGGCCCGGGCGCGGGCGGTCCTTCCCTCCGATGTCGCCCAACCGCCGGGCGGCTTTCACACGCGCTGGCCGGATCCGCCGATGGAACAGGAGGACCGGCTCTACCGCTTCAAGATTCCGGCCGCCGCCGCCTTCGCCCGTGCCAACGGATTCGACCGGGCGATGTGGAACCGCACCCACGCCCGCCTCGGCCTGATCGCCGGCGGCAAGACGTTCCGCGACCTGACGGAGGCGCTGGCGCTTCTCGGCGTCGACCAAGCCTGGGCGGCGGCCCACGGCGTGCGCCTGCTCAAGATCGGGTTCGCCTGGCCGCTCGATCCGCTGACCGTGCGCGATTTCGCGCGCGGGCTGGAGGAGATCGCGGTGGTCGAGGAAAAGCGCGCGCTGCTCGAACCGCAGGTGAAGGACATTCTCTACGGCGCCGGCGCGCCGCGCGTGATCGGCAAGCGCGACGAGGGGGGCTCCTGGCTGTTTCCGCCTTCGGGCGAGGTCGGACCGGAAGCGATCGCGCGCGCGCTCGCGCCCCGGCTCGCCCGCTTGGGCGACGGCGCCCGGATCGCCGAGCGCCTCGCCCGCCTCGACGCGATCGAAAAGCGCCGTGCTGCGCCCGCGAATCTTCCCAAACGCATTCCCTATTTCTGCGCCGGCTGCCCGCACAACACCTCGACCCGGGTGCCGGAGGGTTCGCGCGCGCTCGCCGGCATCGGCTGCCACTACATGGCACTGTGGATGGATCGCGAGACCGCCACCTTCACCCACATGGGCGGCGAAGGCGCGGCCTGGATCGGCCAGGCGCCGTTTTCCGCCACGCCGCACGTTTTCGCCAACATCGGCGACGGCACCTATTTCCATTCCGGCCTGCTTGCCATCCGCGCCGCGGTCGCCGCCGGCGTCAACATCACCTACAAGATTCTCTACAACGACGCCGTCGCCATGACCGGCGGCCAGCCGATGGACGGGCCGCTCGATCCGCCGCGCATCATCGCCCAGGTGCGCGCCGAAGGCGTCGAGCGGATCGCGCTGGTGGCCGAGGAGCCGGAACTCTACCGCGGCCATCCCGGCCTGGCGCCGGGCACCACCGTGCATCACCGCGACGAATTGGATCAGGTGCAGCGGAGTTTGCGCGAATGGCCGGGCGTGTCGGCAATCGTCTACGCCCAGACCTGCGCCGCGGAAAAGCGCCGCCGCCGCAAGCGCGGCAAGATACCCGACCCGCCGCTCCGCGCGTTCATCAACGAAGAGGTGTGCGAAGGCTGCGGCGATTGCGGCGTGCAGTCCAACTGCGTCGCCATCGTGCCGGTCGAGACCGAACTCGGACGCAAGCGCGCCATCGACCAGGACTCCTGCAACAAGGATTTCTCCTGCCTCAAGGGATTTTGCCCGAGCTTCGTCACCGTCGAGGGCGGGCGGCTCCGCGGCCGCCGAAACGCGGGCGCGTCGGCCGAAGCCTTCGATGCCGCGCTGCCCGAACCCGCGCGCGCGTCCGGCAAGGGTCCCTACGGCATCGTGGTCAGCGGCATCGGCGGTACCGGCATCGTCACCATCGGCGCGCTGCTCGGCATGGCCGCTCACATGGAAAGCAAGGGCGTTTCCGTGCTCGACGTCGCCGGCCTCGCCCAGAAGAACGGCGAAGTCTTCAGCCACGTGCGGATCGCCGCGAGCGCGGAGGACTTGCGCGCCGCGCGCATCGGCGCGGGCGAGGCCGACCTGCTGCTTTTTTGCGACCTGGTCACCGCGGCCAGCGCCGAAACGCTGCCCACTCTCGCCCCAGACCGGGCGCGGGCGGTGGTCAACACCCACGAAACCATGACCGCCGCCTTCACCCACGATCCCGACGCCGAATTTCCGGAAACGCGCCTGCGCCAGGCGATCGCGGCGGCGACCGCGGGCCGCGACCCCGACTGGGTGGACGCGACCGGCCTTGCCCGCGCGCTCCTCGGCGACGCCGCCGGCGCCAACGTGCTGCTGCTCGGGTTCGCCTGCCAGAAGGGCCTGCTGCCGGTCGGGCCTTCGGCCATCGCACAAGCCATCGAACTCAACGGGGTTTCGACCGACATGAACCTCGCGGCGTTCGCCTGGGGCCGCCGGCTCGCCGTCGATCCGCTCGCGGTCGCCCGCGCGGCCGGGCTTGCCGCCGCCTTGCCCGCGCGCGCGGACCAGGGCGGCCTCGACGGTTTCGTCGCGCGCCGTGCCAACGATCTCGCCCTCTACCAGAACGCGGCCTACGCCGAACGCTACCGCGCCCTGGTGGCCGCCGCGCGCGCGGCCGAGGCGACGCGCGCCCCCGATAGCCGCGGCTTCGCCGAGGCGGTCGCCCGCGCCTATTACAAGCTGCTCGCCTACAAGGACGAATACGAGGTCGCCAGGCTTTACGGCGACGGCCGCTTCGCCCGCGCGCTCGCCGACACGTTCGAGGGCGCGCCGCGCCTTACCGTTTATCTGGCGCCGCCGTTCCTGGGCGAACGCGATCCGGCGACCGGCGCCCCGGTCAAGCGCGCGTTCGGCCCGTGGATGCTGGCGGCGATGCGCCTGCTCGCGCCCTTCAAGGTGCTGCGCGGAACGCCGTTCGACCCCTTCGGGCGCACGGCCGAGCGCAAGGCGGAGCGCCGCCTGATCGCCGACTACGAAACCCTGGTCGCGGAATTGATCGGGCGGCTCGCGCCCGAAACTCACGCGCTGGCAACCGAACTCGCCGCCCTGCCGCTCGACATCCGCGGCTTCGGCCCGATCAAGAGCGCGGCGATCGCGCGCGTCAAGGTGGCCGAAGCCGCCCTGCTCGCGCGCCTGCGCGCGACACCGGGCCCGCGCGCCCGCGCCGCCGAATAACCCTTTAGCGCTTTCGCAGCAGATCGAAGCTGTAGAGCGCGAGGCCCGCCCAAACCAAGGCGAACGTCGCGATCGACGCCCCGGTCAACGGTTCGTGGTACAGGAAAACGCCAAGCAGGAACGTGGTGCTCGGCGACAGGTACTGGATAAGGCCGAGGGTCGCGAGCGGCAAACCCCGCGCGGCGATCACGAACAAAGTGATCGGAACGGCGGTCGCCACTCCCGTCGCCAGCAACATTGCGTCGAGCGCAATCGATTTGACGAGAAAAGATCCCTCGCCCGCGACCGCGAGCCAGACGATGTAGGCGATCGACGCCGGCGCCAGCATCGCGGTTTCGACCAGCAGCCCCCCGACCGGGTCCGCCGGCAGGATCTTGCGCATAAGGCCGTAGAGGCCGAACGAAAACGCGAGCACGAGCGCCACCCACGGCAGCACGCCGGACCCGGTCGCCATGATCGCGACCCCGGCCGTGGCCAATCCGACTGCGGCCCAGCGCACCGGCGTCAGCTTCTCGCCAAGGACGGCGACCCCGAGCGCGACGTTGACCAGCGGGTTGATGAAATAGCCGAGGCTCGTTTCCAGCACGCGGTCGTTGTTGACCGCCCAGACGAACACCAGCCAGTTGATCCCGAGCAACGCGGCCGACGCGGCAAGACCGAGCAACACGCGCGGCCGACCGAGAAGAGCCGCGGTTCGCGCCCAACGCCCGGTCAGCACCACGAAACCCGCGACCAGCAGCGCGGCCCAGACGATGCGATGCGCGACGATCTCGGTCGGCAGCGCCTCGGCCATCGCCTTGAAATAGATGGGCAACAGGCCCCAGGTTATGAACGTGACGACCCCGGCGGCCAGCGGGATGGCGCTCGATCCGCTCACCACAAGACTCCGATCAGGAACGGCAAGGTGGCGAAGCCGAGCAACGTCGACAGCATGACCAGTCCCGCGACCTCGGACGGATCGGTGCCGTAGCGCTGGGCGAACAGGAAGTTCATCACCGCGACCGGCATCGCCGATTGCAGCACCAGGATGGCGAGCGCGGTGCCCTCCAGCCCGAACGCGTGCCCGACGCCGAAACCGGCGGCCACCCCGAGGGCAAAGCGGAGAACCGCGAGGCCGAGTCCCCTGGCGAAGCCGGCGACCTTCAACCCGGCGAGCGCGACGCCAAGGGTGATCAGCATCAGGGGCACCATCATGCCGCCGAGGATGCGGGCCGTGTTCATCAGCCATGCGGGGGGCTCGACCCCGCCGCCCATGAAGATCGCGGCCCCGGCGACCGCGTAGAGCGCGGGGATGCGCGCCAGCGCGCGCGGCGAGAACGTGCCCGCCGAGATGGCGACGCCGACGGTCAGATGCAGCACCACCGATACCGTGAAAAAGACGATGGCGAGCGCGAGGCCGTCGGCGGCGAAGCCGAGCGCGGCGAGCGGCAGGCCCATGTTGCCGACGTTGGGAAACATCATGGCCGGCAGGAACGACCGCAGCGGAATTCGCGCCGCCGCGAGTACGGCGGCCGCGACCACGCCGACCGCGGCGGTGGCGGCGAGGGCCGCGGCGGCCATGACGCTCAGCGCGGCCGTGTCGAGCCGCGTATCGATCAGGGTGGCGAATACCAGCGCCGGCAGCGAAATGTTGGTGGCCAGCACCGTGACGACGTCGGCGTCGTAACGGCGGCCGCTGCGCGCCCAGGCGTAGCCGAGGACGGCGCAGAGGAACACGGGCGCGACGACGGCAACCAGCTTCTCGATCATGTCCGGCCGATCATGTGCGGACCCGCGCCCCCGGGGCCGGCGCCCAGTTGTCTCAAGGCACCAGAGCGATGCGCAGGATGTTGGTCGCGCCCGGCGTGCCGAAGGGAACGCCCGCCGTGACGACCACCCGTTGGCCGGGCTTGGCGAAGCCTTCGCGCGACGCGGCGGCGACCGCCTTGGTCACCATCTCGCTGAAACTGTGCAGGTCGTCGATCTGGACCGAATGCACGCCCCAGGCCAGCGCCAAGCGCCGCGCCGTGTCCGGGCGCGGCGTCAGGCCGAGGATCGGCACGCCCGGCCGTTCGCGCGCGCAGCGCAGCGTGGTCGAGCCGGTCGAGCTGAACGTCACGATCGCCGCCGCCGAGATGGTCTTGGCCACCTGGCGAGCCGCCGCCGTGATGGCGTCGGCCGACGTCGCCTCGGGGTCGTGGTGTTCGGCCTGCATGATCTTGCGGTACAAGGGATCGCGTTCGACCCGATAGATGATCCGGTCCATCATGGCGATGGCCTCGGCCGGATATTCGCCGACCGCGGTTTCCGCCGACAGCATGACCGCGTCGGCCCCGTCGTAGACGGCGGTCGCCACGTCGGACGCCTCGGCCCGCGTCGGCGTCGGCGAATGGACCATGGAATCGAGCATCTGCGTCGCCACCACCACCGGCCGCCCGGCCTGGCGGCAGGCGCGGATGATGCGTTTCTGGATGCCGGGCACGTCCTCGGGCGGCAGCTCGACGCCGAGATCGCCGCGCGCGACCATGACCGCGTCGGACAGCGCCACGATCTCGTCGAGATGCTCGATCGCCGCCGGCTTTTCCAGCTTGGTCATGATCCCGGCGCGGCCCGCGATCAGCTTGCGCGCCTCGGATACGTCCTCGGCCCGCTGCACGAACGAGAGCGCGACCCAATCGACGCCGAGTTCGAGCCCGTAGTTGAGATCCTCGATGTCCTTGCGCGTGAGCGGCGACAGATCGAGCACCGCGCTCGGCACGTTCAGCCCCTTGTGGTCGGATATCTCGCCGCCGACCATCACCGTCGTTTCGGCGAAATCGGCGCCGCACCGGTCGACCCGCAGGCGGACCCGCCCGTCGTCGAGCAGCAAATCGGTCCCCGCCGCAAGCGCGCGGAAGACCTCGGGATGCGGCAACGGCGCGCGGCGCTCGTCGCCCCAATCCGGATTCAAATCGAGGCGGAACTTGGCCCCCGGCGCGAGCTCGATCCGCCCGCCCTTGAACTCGCCGACCCGGAGCTTGGGCCCCTGCAAATCGAGCAGGATGCCGATCGGCCGGCCGTGCTTCGTCTCGAGCGCGCGGATGATGTCGAACCGCGTCTTGTGGTCCTCGTGGCTGCCGTGACTGAAATTGAGGCGAAAGACGTCGGCGCCCGCCTCGAACAACTTGGCCAGCACGGCTTCGGTCGAACAGGCCGGGCCGACGGTGGCGATGATTTTTGCGCTGCGGCGACGTCGCATATTGCGCCGAGATTAGGGCCTGGACACGCGTCCCGGCAAGACCGGCCCGAATTCGAACGTGCGTTAACTCCTTCTTAACCATAAGCTGCAACGATCCGGTCGCCGAAACCGGGAGGCGCGCGTGTTCGAATTCGTGTCCCCC